>OUNM010800176.1_pt1 | contig 15098 bp, 9 predicted proteins | sample 1769961 | NCBI WGS metagenome assembly OUNM01 (sample SAMEA3914820, study PRJEB12502) | metagenome | biome: forest; material: soil | place: USA | collected 2012-03-12 | depth 0.3 m | reverse complement strand
CTCACCACCACCAGCAGCAACGCCCCCCGAAGAAGAAGAAGAAGCAGGCAACTCCCTAACCAAAACCCTCCACTCCCCACACCCCATCCGCCCCTGCATCACCCCCGCCAGAAACGTAACAGGATGCTGGTTCGCAAAAGCATCATACAACCGCATATCCTCAAACCACGGCCGCACATGCTCGCTAAAAAACCCCCGCACCAGCCCAAAGTCATACCCGCTGTCGACAAACACCGCGCCGACATACGCCTCGACCACGTCCGGCAGACACTTCGGCGGGCGCGAGCACCGCACCCAGAAATCCCTTCGCCATTCCCCCTCCGGGAGGTTTTGCTGTATGGCTTCCTCGCGGGCGGATTGCAGAGCGGCTTCGATCTCGGCGACGTACTCTGCTATTTCTTTTTGAATAGCCGCCGAGCAGTATGACACCGACTTGTGAAACCCGAGATACACAGCAAGACACCCCAAAAACTGATTCGACACCACCGCCATCTTGTGCTCGGTCAGCCACTGCGGATCGGCGCCAGGGAAGCACGCAAACAGGTACTCCACGCAGGCCATATCGAGCAGCGCGTCGCCGAGGAACTCGAGGCGCTGGTACGAGGGCAGTTTCTCGTAGATGGGCGGGTAGGTCGGGTGCTGGAAGGCGGAGCGCAGCAGGCGCGGGTGCGTGAAGGCGTAGGACATGCGGGCGGCGAAGCGGGAGGCCATGGCGAGCTGGGTGCTGTTGCTTGGCGCGGTTTGCCAGGCTGGTGGGGTGTAGGCTGCGAAGTAATCTGGGTAGTGGCGCATGGCGTGGTTTTTGTCTTTGACGAAGAGGGTGACGGCTTGGATGGCCGGGTCGAAGGTCGCGGTCGGGGTGCCGTCTTGGCCGGTGAGGTAGGCGGCGCCGATGAGGGCCTCGCAGACGTCAGCGATGGTCTTGTCGGCGAGGACGTGCTGGCGGGTGAGGTCCTTGCGCTTGCCGCGCGTGAGGGTGAGGCCTTCGGGGTACCAGCTGCGGCGGTCGAAGGACATGGAGCGGATGTGCTCTTCGAGTTTGAGGTCGAGGGCGTTGTTGAAGAGGTTGCGGTTGCAGATGAGGAGCATGCGCTCGACGTGGTACTCGAACTCGGCCTTGTCTGGGATGAGGGTGAAGACGGAGATGGTGGTGGCCATTTTGAGGAAGCTGTCGCCGAGGAACTCTAGGCGCTCGTAGTTGTTGCCCATGCCGCGCTGGAAGTTGACCTGCTCGGCGCCGTGCTCGTCGCTGTTGTCGCTGTCCTTGGTGAAGGCTTCGAGGGCGAGATCCGGCCGGACGTTGAGGTTGAGCATCTTGCAGGCTTCTAGAGCGACGAGGTTCGAGTCGATGCGGTGCATGATTGCTGGGAAGTTGTAGAGCATGGCGACCACGTCCACCGGCAGCTGTGCACGTTAGTAAAAACTCAGATAGTTCATATTGGTACTACTCACCGGAGAGATCCTCAGCGGCTGCAGAACAAGAAAGCACGGCTTCGGCGCCAGGTCATCGTCCCCGATGTGGTCATCCAGCAGGTTGCGGCGGATGGGCAGCAGCTCTGCCTCCACAACCGGCTGGTCCTCCCGCGGGAGGATAAACGTACGGGACTTGGACCACGCGCTGAGACTGTAGTTCAGGATGTCGTGGTTCTTGCAGGATACCTTCCAGGCCCTGTGGCCCGGGGCCACGATGCCCTCGGGAACGGGATCCGTCGGCTTCATGTCATGACGGCGGCCGCAGAGGAAGAACTTCCGCGAGCCATCGTACGGGTCAGCAACATACTTGTCCTTGAAGAAGTCGTCCGGCTCGTTGAAGGTGTAGGCGATGCGCTCGTTGTCCCGGACGAACATGACTGTGGCCCAGTCGATGATGCTGCCCGGATCAGTGACCGACGCAAAGTCGGAGGCATGATCCAGCCGTGTAGGGGCGAGAAAGTATGGGAGCTCGGCTGCCGTCGCTTCGTACTCCTTGCTAAACATGTCTTTGAAAACGGTCAACGTAAAAGCGACCAGCCCATCGGTCTGGCTGCCATCGACACGGACGCATCCGTCAAGGGGAACGCAGTTGACCGCGGACGAACGGTCGGCCCCAAAGAAGAGCGGAAACAAAGCAACCTGCGAGATAGGCCGTCGAGTCAAAAGCAGCAACGGAGAAGACGGCCGGAAAAGCGCGGTCGGCTCCGCCAGGGCCAGGACCAAGACGTAAAGCTCGGTGGGCTCGCCACGGACAGACCAAATCTCGGGCTTGATCCGCATCTTGTACTGCTCCTTCTTCTTAGAGCTGACGGCGAGCCGGGCGTTGCGCATGGCGGGCAGCTGCTTCGTGAAGATGGGCCGCAGATGCCCGTCGAGGTATTTGCCCTTGATCAGCTTGAGGCACATCTCAAAGGCGGCCGAACACTTGGCCACCGCCTTGCTGGCATGGATCTTTCCCGTGGCGCTCTTGATGGGGGATGAGTCCGGCAGCATGACCTCGCACTGGAAACCACCCGGGACGGGAAGCACGACGTAGTCGGCCGTGAGATTGACCTCGGGCGGGTGTGGGAGCGAGGCCACAAAGGCGGCGACGCAGATCAGGCTCTGCTTGTAGTTGATCCTTGCCCCGGTCTCGGGGACTGTGTACTGCCGCTGCCCCTTTTCATTGCGCAGGAAATAGTCCATGTTGAAGTTGTTGCCGGTCAGCTTTCGGTCTTCGGGCAAGGCCTCGCAGAACTTCCGCAGGGCGTCTTCGCTTTGCATGTTCTGGAGCAACTTTCTCGTGTGACTCGGATTTCCCTTCTCAACCATATGGATGAGGACCGAGTCTTGCTGGCGCGCTCTGCCGCGGGACTGGATGTACTGGATCAGCGTGTTGTTGAGGTCGTACCGTATGACGACGTTGCAGTCGGGGATGTCAAGTCCCTCTTCGGCCACGGACGTGGCAAAGATGCAGTTGAGCTCGCCCTTCTTGAACTTGATGATGGTCAAGACCTGTTCGCGGTACGTCACTTTCTGGCTGTCCCAGCTCGCCTCGGGACGGCCACCCCCAACCAGGACGCCAGGCTCGAGACCCGGGATCTTCATCTCCGGTTGTTGCAAGAGGTCAGCCAACAGCGAAGCCGTGTTCCGCTGTCTGACAAAGACAATGCATCGTCGCTTGTGATTGACGCCGCTGAATTGGTCCCGAAGGACCCGGAAAAGGTGGATGACTTTGGACGACAGGAGGTCGGGGTCCAAACTTGGACGGACGAAGTGGTGATTGTTCACCAGTTCATGTGCTTTGCGCACCTTGTTGATTTTCTCGCCCATCCCTTGGCTGTATGCGGACTCGCGAAGAAGTTCTCGCTCTGTCTTAGACTCCAGCTTGACCGCATCATCGTCCCTGAAGAAAAGCTGCCAGTAACGATCGGCACACCAGGGACCAAGCTCGGCGGCGGCGGTAGCTGTGAAGGCGAACGGCTTCCTAAAGACGCTGTGGCCACCCACGAGCTCCACCAACTTGCGGTTGAGCGCTGTCTCCCAGTCCGGCGGTCTCCTGTCATACTCGACCAGGACCTCGCGCTTGGCTGAGCTGTGTTGAAGGGTGCTTTGATCGGCGACTGTGGCAATCTGGCTGTGGAGGAGGCCCTCGAGCTCGGCGGCGGCAATCTTGGGGTCAATCTGAGCATCGACGGGAGAGGCTGTCATTCCCAGAATACGGGGCTTTCTCTTCCCGTCATCGAGTTGGGCGTAAAAGTCCTTGATGATGCGAGCGTATGGGTGGTTCTTTTTGGTGTGGTGAGCTTCGTCAAAGACCAGCAGGTTGATCTGGTCCATCCGGATGTAGGAATGGGTGAGACACTGGTAGAGGATCTCGGCAGTACAGACGATGGCCATGTTTTCGTCAAAGATCCTGTCCCAGAAGGACTTGTTCAGTGAGACATCCTCTACCATATCACCGCAGAACTTCTCGGTGGGGTAGTCCAGGTTACAGGCCAGCACGGCATGTTGCTGGAACACGAGGGCTACCTTGTCGACGAGGAAGAAAGCTATGCGCTTGGGAAGTGACTTGGAGCGGTCCTCGAGCTCATTCTCGATGATCCATCGCAAGAGGAGGGCAGCGATCAGGGTCTTGCCCGAGCCTGTAGATGTTTTGTCAGCCAAGCCAAAACTCGCCCGATTCACGTCTTACCTGTGTCGAGAACGGCGATGGTGTTTTGCGCCTTGGCCCGCTCAAAGAGCTCGAGCTGGTAGTCGCGGGGACTGGCGATGATGCGCTTGTTCTCAAAGTCCCTGATCAGCGACTGGAAGGACTTGTCATCGTCGACAATGAACTTGTCCAGGCGCTTGGAGAGATCAGAATGGTTTTGCTCGACCCAGACGTCAAATGCTGCGTTGTCTGCTCGCTTCCTCTCGGAGATCTTGCGCGGCTTTGGGGCAGGGTTGACGATCCATTTCTTGGTGCCGCCGTCGTCTTCCCTGTCGGTGTCCTCGGCGTCGTTGGCGAGGTCATCGTCGTCTGGGGCGGCAATGGAATTTAGTGATGAGCCATGCGCGACCGGCTCATCGAGGTCCATCAGGTCATGCTCGACCACTGCGGAATTGCCCTGCAGAGGGTCCGATGGTGCCTCTTCCATTTCCACGTCCATTGTCGCGATGCTGAAGGGAGACGAGTTGATTGACCTTTTTGCAGCATCGACTTTTGCGTGTTTTCCGTCGAGATCAATGGCGCAGGTTTGCAGTTTGTTGGAAAAGGGAAGTAGTTGAAGAGGACGAGACAATGGACAGGTAGGTAAATGATTGAAGTTAAGATGAAGTTGGATTTGGCAGAGGCAGGCTGCAGTTTCCCAGCACCTTCCCGGCAAACAGCTGGGGGGGTTTTGGAGTTCTGATAGGTTAGAATTCTAGGTACTGGATAGGTCGAAATAAAGGGAAGTTCGGTAAGAGTCCAGTTCAGAGTCCGAATGCTCCAGGAATGTTTGTTCTGCTGCTAGCTGTGGTTGGGATATGAAGGAGAGAATGATGAAAGGGACCAACTCCATTGAACAAGCAATAAAACTCACAGGCACCGATTCGCCATAAAATCAAGCCACAGTCCGGCACTGGGTTCACCGGTTCTCCGAGCTGCTTTCTGAATCTGGAGGAAGCTTTGAGCTCAGTTTTGACTTTGCTTGCATCATGGACTCCGCCTCTCCAAGGTCCAGGTATCGCTGCCGTCCTCTCCCCTGACGCGAGTGTACACAAACCGATCATGCAGCCGGTTCTGCCGCCCCTGCCAAAACTCAAACCTCTCCGGCACGATCCTCAGGCCGCCCCAGAACTCGGGGACGGGGATGTGCTCGACACCCTCGAACTTGGCCTCGGTCTCCTTGACCCAGTTGTCCAGCATGCTCCGGCCGTCGTCGCCCTCGGTGCTAGCGTCTGGGTGCAGCACGGCGCTCTGCTTGCTCGACCACGCCCCGATCCTGCTGCCCCTGACGCGCGTGTCAAAGTAGGCCTGGCTCTCGGCAGCCGGGAGCCTCTCCGCCTTGCCCTCGACGCGGATCTGCCTCTCTAGCGACTCCCACCAAAACACGAGCGATGCCCACGGGTTGCCCGTGCTCGAGCCGTCCTCGGTGCCAAACAGGTCCCGCGCCTTGCCGCTGGTGCCAAAGTTGCTGTAGATGACGAAGCCCTTGGGGTCGAGCTCCTTCATGTACACCATGCGGGCCGACACGCGGCCCGAGGGCAGCTGGGCGGTGGAGAGGGTGCATGTCTCGGGGTGGGCGACGCCGGAGCCGTGCTCGGAGGCCTCGAGGAACCAGGAGTTGAACTGGGTGATGGGGTTCGCCGGGTCCAGGTCGCCGCGCCTCAGGCCGCCGAGATGCTCGGTCTTGAGGAACTGGTCGGCCTGGTTGGGGCCGGTGGGGATCTCGAGGGTGCGGGAGGAGCCCGCGGGGGCGACTGCGAGAGGTGAGCAGGGGAGGATGGACCAGCAAACCATGGGAGCGAGTGTGATGGGGGGTAAAGATGGTGAAGATGAGAGGTGAGTAGTGGCATGTCATTGTGAAGAATAAAGTCACGTACAGATCAGCTTGGCGCCGTCCTGGGTCGGGTAGAGCGCCATTCCGCCAGAGGTCAGGATTGGAATCCTGTGCAAGTGGACAAATTAATTTATTATTTTGTCAGTGAAGGATGCGGAAGCAAGCCGGAGGCGGGTCATGGAACTTGGAATGGAAGTCAAGATAATCAATTATTACAGGGGAAGCAACATCAGACGATGGCATGATGCACGCCAAGCAAAGGCACCCTCAATGGAAGCTCAGGCAGTGGGGGCGGGGCTGTCAAGCAGCTTCAACAACCCCGCCCCCGCGCTGTGTTGACTGCTCTCGGCGTGCTCTGATTCGCCGCAATTTGTAAAGCAAAAGATGGGAATTCCAAGAGCCATCTTGCCCATCTTGCCCATCTTGCCCATCTTCGCCGGCCAACAGCAGCCCTCTAACCCAACCGGAGGATCGTGTACCCTGAGCTACTGTAAATCCTGTGCCGCGTCTGACTTGGGAGGGGTACGGAGCAAACTCCGCCGCCATCGCCGAGAGAAACACCAGGACAGCCAGGACAGCCAGGACAACCAGGACAAGGACAGCCAGAAAGCCAGAGAAAGCGAGTGCCCAGACCGCCGCCATGGACGACGAACCGCGCTCGCTCAAGGCCGTCTTCAGCGACGCCGAGTCCCGCCGCATCGCCCTCGAGAACTCGACGTTCCGCGCCAACACACCACAGTACTTCGAGACCGTGGCCTCGGCCGTCCAGCTCTACCGCGACAGCCTCACCCTGATCGCCGCCCTCTCTCTCTTCAGCCCAAACGAGTCCCTCGAGGACCTCTTGACCGCCGACCTCCCCTTTCTCCTGACCAGCTTCCACCTCGCCGAGCTCACCCAACGACTGCCCTCGTCGTCGCCCCAAGAGCGCAAGGCCGTCCTCGCCGCCGCCCGCGACGCCCACGAGCGCTACCTCCACCTCATTGACAGCTACGGCCTGCTCGCGCCCCCCTACCAGAAGCTGCTCGAGCGCTACACCGACGACCCGACCACCTTCAGCACCGTGTCGAGCTCGGACCCGGCCGCCCGCCGCGAGGCCAAGATCAACAACTTCCGCACCGAAAAGGAGCTCCTCTCCAAGCTCGAGTTCCTGCGCCACCGGCCCGAGTACGGCGCCGACGACGGCACACCCGGCGGCGGCGACGAAGGCCTCGTCCGCGAAGTCCACCTCGCCCACCTCCACTACTCGGCGCACATGGCCTTCCAGTCCCTCGACAGCCTCAACCGCGAGTGCGAGATCCTGGCCCTAGCCCCGCCCCCCGCACCACAGCGCGGCCCCAACCCGCAAGAGGACGACGACGCGCGCCGCCGCCAGCGCGCCACCGCCGGCGGGCTGGGCGACAACGCCGACCACAGCGAGCGCCTCGACCAGCCGCTGCGCTCGCTGCAGAACCCGGGCGGCCCGCTGCTCAGCAAGCAGGGCAAGCCGCTGCAGCCGTTCACGCTGCTGGGCAACCGGCAGGAGCTGGCCCGGGGCGTGTTCCGGCCGGGGCATAACCTACCAACCATGACGATTGACGAGTATCTGGATGAGGAGGCGCGGCGCGGGGGGATTATCGAGGGGGGCGGCGAGGCGAGCTGGCACCGGCCGGAGCCGGACGAGGATGATATTGAGAAGGCGGATGCCGAGACGATGAAGGCGAGGGAGTGGGATGAGTTTGTCGAGGCGAATCCTAAGGGGAGCGGGAATACCCTGAATAGAGGGTAGGTGGTTGTTGGGGTGTGGGTTGGTTGTGTGTTTTGCGAGCGTAGTGTCAGGTAGTGTGTTCTTTCACGGATATCCAGGTGCTGCTCAGTGCCCTTTCTTTTCTGTCTCTCTCTCTCTCTCTCTTTGATGTTTTCACATGAGAATGCCAAAGCCAGTTTATCGTTACCATGCATGCCAATTATGAATGGCCCGACATTACACTACACCATAAACTCCCACCCCCTTTTCCAACCCTACCTAGCCATCCAACCCCCCACCCAGAACCTCATAACCCCAAAACCCACCCCTCAAAGCAACTCATCCCCATCAATCTCCTCAAACCCATCCAGCGTCGAGCTCCCATCCGACGACCCCCCATCAAAATCCATCTCCTCCTCCTCCTCCTCCTCCTCCTCACTCTCCTTGTCCATATCCACCTCCTCCACATACCTCTCCACCGCCAACCCCTGCGCCTGATGCCCCGCCGGCACCACATACCTCGCATCCCGATACATCCCCTCCTCCTCCTCCTCCATGATCACCATACTCCCCGTGGCCGTCCCCCTGGTAGTCGCCTGCCCACTCCCCTGCACCACCACGCTCCTCCCCACGGTACTCAAACTCCCATCCACAGTGTGACTGGTACCACCAAGCGACAAAACCCCCACCCCAAGATCGGAGATCGACACCATCGACTCCGCATAACCTCCCCCCTTTTGCGTTCCAGCCCCATCATGAACGACCGAAAACCCCCCCTCCGTCTCAGTAGCGGTGGCCTCAGTCCCGGCGATGGTGTAACCTGTGTGGTATCCCGGACCAGGCTGGTTCGGCCCCATCTCCGCAGCAGGCACCGCCTCCTGAAACACACCCCCGGACCCATCATCCAGCCCGTCAGCCCAGATGGGGAGGTAGTTTAGTTCGTTTTCTTGGTCGAGGGAGGCTAGGAGGAGGTGATCCGACAAAAAAAACGGGATGCCCGACTCGACGTCCTGCAGGGCGGGGTGTAAATGTTGAATGGCGAGGAGTAGGTCGCGGCGGAAGTCGACGGGGTCAAAGCGCGTGAGGGTGAGGGGCTGCGTGAGACAGAGCGTGGAGAGGTGGGCGTTGAAGGTGGCTGCGAGGTCGAAGATGGTGTTGGGGAGGAAGGTGGAGGTGCCAGTGGGTGGGTGGGAGAGGTGGCGGGTTGTGTGGGCTTGCTGGTGGAGGTGTTTCCAGAACAAGGGGGTGAGGGCTTTTTGCGGCGGGGAGAGGGACGCGTAGAGGTCGGGGAGGGGTTTGCGGTCTGGGGTGGCGGGGATGTAGTGGTCGCGTTGGGCTTCGAGGAGGACGAGGAAGTTGTGGTGGGTGGAGGTGAAGCGGTCGAGGACGAGGGCGTCGGTGATCCAGGAGTGGAAGGCGGAGAGGAGGGCGGCGGTGAGGTTGCGGTATGCGGTTTGGAGGCGTTCGGTTTCGGAGAGGGAGACGAGGACGGGGAGCGAGGGGATGACGGGGAGGGATTCGATGAGGGCGCGGTGGGCTTGCAGCTTGTCCCACTCTGGGATGCGGATTGGGAGGCGGTTGAAGACGTCGTCGGACTGGAGCATCTGCAGCTGTTTGGCCATGCGCTCCGCGAAGGCGCGGCTGGCGTACTCGACGGGGTCCGAAGGGTAGTCGCCGTAGTCGTCGCGGCGACGCTGGGCCCAGGTCAGGGGGGACCGGCCGGGTACGGGGTTCGAGGAGGCGTAGTCGACGGCGAGTTCGTTGACGAGGATCCTGAAGGCGGCGATCAGGACGCTCGGGATCTTGAGGGCGTAGGCCAGCTGGAAGGCCTTTTCCGGGCAGATCTCGATGAACTTTGTGTTGGGTGGCGCAACGAGCCATTGGGTGACGGGGTCGACCTGGTGGTGTCAGCTCCTTGTCTCGAACACGGGAGGCCTGGAAACTCACGACTACCTGCGGCACCTCCAGCGAGATGGCCACCTGGGCGACGGTCCACATGCGCACGGCCGAGTTCAGGAGAAGACCCTTGCCGTTGATGGCTCTGAGCACACGGATGATAGCGACGCGGTGGCGGATCGGGCAGTAGTCCTCGACCTTGCGCCACGGGGGAATGTGGCTGCCCGGGAATGGGTTCTCCTCGACGATGCCGGGCAGTCCTGGCTTGGTCTCCCACTCGAGGTAGTCTGTGAGACCTAGAGCAGGGGTCAGCCAGAGAATTCGAGTGGTGGCAGGGAGGAATGCGAATGCAACGCAAGTACGTACTGCAGCCCATGTTCTTGCAGACATCGTCGTGGCCGAGGACAAGAATGGCGCCAACCGCCTTGTCGGCGAGCGGGCGCAACGGGACGCCGGGGGTGTGTTCGAGTGGTGCGCCTGGGATGTACTGGCCGGCCAGGAACCAGACCTTGACAGCCCTCGGAAGCCAGAGCGCGCCGATGAGGTCGGCCAGCTCGGGGCCTTCTGAGGGAGGCGTGAAGTCGAGGACGTAGTCGATGCCGTCGGGCAGCTGCGTCTCGAAGCCGTGACGCCGACGGAAGCGGGCCTGGGCTCTGTCACTGAACATTTGCTGGATCTTCTTAGAACCCAGGCTGGTCAGCTTCTCGTAGCTCATGCGAATGCGGGTGTCGCTCCAAGGCCGGCGGTCGCAGGCGCGGGATGTCCCGGCGTCGGCGGGGAAGGTCACGATGGCGAGCACGTTGCCGACGGAGTCACTCGTGTCCCTGATGGCGGCGATCTCGGTCAGATGGGTGCCGATGGCATTCGCAATCGACGGGCTGAGGCTGATGGGCTCGTCGGAGAGGCCAAACGGGGAGGCCGAGGCCATGTCGGGGTAGGGCAACGCCGTGTTGGCCATGGCGGATGTGTTGATGTGAGTTGAGCAAGACAGCCAGGCCAAGACAAGGCAAGGCAGTTGTCAGGATAGCCGGGCCCGAGCCTTGCGGGTGCTACAATGGGCTGTCTGTAAGCCTGCTGAGTGGGAGAGTTGAGAGTTGAGAGTCGAGGGATTCTGATGGAGGGCAGTTAAGTTATGTGCGTGTTGAGTCTTGGATGAGTCGTCTTTTAATGAGTCGTCTTTGGTGAGTCGTTCTTGGATGGACGTCAGCCGGGTGAGGGGTTGGACAGGCTCAGACTGGATGTACTCTGTATGTGCTTCTTACAAAGAAAGGTACGCGGTCTCACAGACTGACTCCCCGATGTTATTGGCCCGCAGGACCAACGGCATAAGGCAGCCATGGGTGGTTACAGCACCGACAGGACGACGACATCCAATCAGACGGCATCGGATGCCATAGGCAGCAACTCCCAGAAGGCTCAAAAGCTGGCATGGTGCATCGGAGGGTGCCGAGGGCACACGGGCTCGACGGGGTATCCCGAGTGCTGGGAGAGCACAGCAAGACTCAGGCATTGTCTGCGGGCTGTTCGGGGCTGCGTGGGAAATGCGAGAGATGGGAGGAGAATGTAAGCCATCTCAGATTGCTGTCGGTACGATGTGCTGACAGTGCTGGCCAGCACATGGGCCAATAAGCATCGATAAGACAGCCCAGTGTGCGACAGACAGAAACGGCTGGCAACCGAGCATGTGGATGCTGTGAGTGTGCGCTTGGCCATTTTATAGCCTACCCCTGACAACGCATTGGTGACCGTGTTCATACAGTATTTATGTTCCCTCATCATCATTGTTTCCTCATCAGAGCCTCAGGCTTTTCACCATGAGCGCTGAAGAATTTCTCACCGAGGCCGAAAGCGGCGCGGTGGCCGTGGACTGCCATGATCAAGTGTTGCGGGTAGCGTTCAATCTATCTGGATGAGGGGCTGTGGGAAGGCAACGGTGTGTTCGATGTCGTGGAAAAGCTGCACGCGCACGGGTGGTCGTTTGGTGAGGGAGAGCTGAGGTTTAATCGGTACCTACCTGACAAAGGAGAAGAAGATGAGCGAGCAAACTGACAAGTGTCACCCAGCACCCTGGACATCTTCTACCTCGCCCAGCTCGCCGCAGCCATCTACCGCTCCTCGGCCCAACTCACCGCCGACCTCCCGTCCCCCTCCTCCTTCCCGTCCTTCTACACCGCACACGCCGACCTCCTCCACCCCGCAGCATGGCGCGCCTACTACACCCCCGCCTTCCTGGCGCACCCAACAACAGCGCGCTTCTACCGCCTCCCCAACCTCCAGGACCTGCCCGACGCCTCCTCCCCGCTCGGAGAGCCGCGCCCGAACCCCCCCGCCGCCGCCGCCGCCGGCCCGCACGCCACGAAACTCCCGCGCTGGGCCCACAGCGTCGCGCGCGCCCGCCGCAGACAGCCGTCGTCCCTCCCGCCCGGGACCTTCACCCGCCTCGCCCTCGACACGCTCGAGGCGACGACGGCACGCCTGCGCGCGACCCACCCCGGCGCGCAGCCCTACTCGGAGACGCAGGCGCGCTTCTGGCTCGGGCACATGAAGCTCGACTCCTCGCCCGGGCCGTCCGGACCAGGCTCCTCCTCCACCAAGGAGGCGGCGTGGGGGCCGAGCCGCTTCGGCGTGCTGGTCGCGCAGGGCGGGATCGATGTGTTTGCGTGGGAGGAGCGGTACTCGGCACGGCTGTGGGAGGCGAGCGCGGCGGCGGGGAGGGAGGTTGCAGAGCCGGATTTAGGGCTGGATGGGACGTGGAAGAGTGGTGTGCGGTGGTGTGGGATGCCGGATGGCGGGATAGGGGTGCAGGCGTGGTGCAGGGGGTGGGAGGAGGAGGTGGGGAGTGAGGAGGAGGTGGAGTTTTTGGCTGCTGTTGCGGTGGAGGAGACGGCTGGGGTCGGGGTGGGGGAGTGGGATTTTGCGATGCGGTCACATATGGTTTTGGGAGTGATGCGGGCTGCGGTTATGGAGGGGGAGGAAAGGGAGGTTTGGCTAGAGGAGATGGAGAGGGGGGTGGCGGGCAAGGGGAGGATTGGGGAGGACAGGGCGGGCAGGTGGCTGAGCGAGGTTTTGGCTGTCGTGGGGCCGTATGTGAGCATGTGGGACGGTGTGTGGCCTGGTGCTACGGAGGAGAGGGGGGAGGTGCTGCGGCGGATCCTGGTAGAGAATGGGCAGCTCTTTGCGAGATGGCGGGTTGCGCCGCGGTTGAAGGAGAAGGAGTTTGGTTTTGAGCTGGGTGCGAGGGAGTAGCAGACCCGGTGAGCCCAGCCAGCCAATCGGGTCTTGCACCCACTGGTCCAGTGGATGGATGGACTCCATTTTCTGCCCACTCAGCCCACCCACTTGGGCCACGTTCCGGGCGGTCTGGGCCCTGACACGCCGTTGCACGCGCTGGCCCAGTGCCACTGGCCAGTGGCCCTCCATGAGCCCGCAGCCGAGCACAGCCGATCGGCTCGGGAACCAGATGCAGCTGCAGCGGGGGAGTGGCACGCGACACCCCAAATCGGACATCGTGCACTTGCACTTGCGCTTGCACTTGCACGGGTCGAGGCTCAGGCCAGGCACGCACCTTGTTTGGTAACTTTGGTTCGAGAAGCAAAGGGGGGTTGTTTCTACAGAAAACAGTCAGCTTATGTGCTGTGCGTGAAGACGGCCTGTGTTTTCCACTTTTGGCAGCCTTTCGTCATCACCGCTCTGTCCTCTGCATGCTCTGATGCACTGATGCACTGATGCACTGACTGGTGGTTCGATTCACATTGGCTTCCTTCTCTTCACCACTGCTGCAGCACCTCTCTGCCTCTGCTTTTCCATACTTTCTATCGAGAGGTCGCGAGTGCACATCCACTTCCCTCACACCAACTCCAACCCCCAGACACGCTCGATTCACAAGCTTCATCTTCACCAATCTAATCTCGAAACCATCAACACCATCAACACCACCAACACCATCCACCATGCCGTCGTCCGGGCCAACAAAGACCCCCACCCCCTCTCCCTCGGCCCTCCGCATGATCGGGTACGTCCAGTGCCTCCCTCCCAGCACTTTACCACCACCAAACCACACCACCCACTCCAACACCATCATCTTCTACCTTGATGCCCCCTCCCTATTTCCCCTCTCCCATACCCCACTCCCTCCCCACTCCCTCATCAACACACCCAAAACAACAACACCAAGACTAACACCACCCACTTCTGATTTCCCAGCCGCCACCCCTACCTGACCTTCGCCGGCCTGGCCGTCTGCAGCGCCGTCCTCGGCGCCCGCCACATGCGCAACTCGCTGCGGGACAACGACCTGGCCCAGAAGAACTCGGGCAACCCCAACTACTACGTGACCGTCGAGCGCAGCGGCGGCGGCATCTAATTCTACGACTACGGTCTCTTGGTTTCTGTCTTTGTTGAGAGGGAGGTTTTGCTTTGTTGGATGGTGTTAATGGATTGGCGGTTGCGTATGGCTAGGGGAGGAGGGTTGGGCATGGATGGCTAGGGGGGGGTGTGGTCCGGGGCGGGAAATGATTAATGACTCCCATGATGAAAACGTACTCTGTAACTCCAACATCCTGCCCTGACGGGCTGGAAGCTTTGTATTTTCTTGCGGGATACCGGGCATTGGACAGTCGAACAAATAATCACGTCACCAGTTGAGCCGGGCTCCAGAGATATTTCAATATGCGTTGTCATCTGCAAGACACAAGCAGACCACAGCACACCACTGCATTCTGAACATGAACCTACAGAAGAGCTGGCAGCCACCTCCGTCCCAGACGGAGCCATATCCAAACCACACACCACACCCCTCCATATACGCCCACTATCTTATACCAAAATATCACACCCATTATCCACACACACCCACCAGCCCACCTCTCGAGAGCAGAGAGCCCAGAAAATGCACACAAAACGCCACCCAATGCAGCCAGACCATGCCCTCGCCAAAGACAGAATACCAGCCCGCCGTTGCCAGTGAGAAGGCAAACAAAAAACAAAAAAACGCCGCCTCAAACAGAATACCTCCCTCCCCACAGACTACTGTGTCGACGTCCTCCTCACAGCAACACGCCTCTCCTCCTCCTCAGCCGCATCACCCTCCATCCCCACCACCGTCCCGGGACTCACAACCCTCTCCCTCTCCTTCCCCTTCCCCCCACCAACACCAACGCCACCCATCGTCGGCCGAATCCCCAACCCTTGCCCCAGCCCCTGACCAGGCTGTTCCCCCCTCGGACTCCTCCACACCCCGCCCCTCTTCCCCGCGGCACCACCACCGGCAGCGGTGATGCGTCGGGGCGTCGTCACGGCCGAGACTGTCGTGCCTGCTCGCCTGCGCAGGCCGCCTCGTCCTGGGGTTTGCGGGGCGACGGCGACTTCGATGAGGGCTGGGCCGGTCATGGAGGCGATGGAGGAGGGGTCGGAGCCGGGGAAGATGCGTTGGGGGTGGTGGATTTGTTGGGATTGGGATTGGTGCCGGTGGTGGTGCTGGTACTGGTGCTGGGAGTATTGAT
>OUNM011195449.1_pt1 | contig 15099 bp, 14 predicted proteins | sample 1769961 | NCBI WGS metagenome assembly OUNM01 (sample SAMEA3914820, study PRJEB12502) | metagenome | biome: forest; material: soil | place: USA | collected 2012-03-12 | depth 0.3 m | reverse complement strand
GTTGGGAGGTAACTTAAATGGCGTGTTTGATCTGACCATATCGGATATTACAGGCACCGTTCATTATACGTCCTCGATAGGGGCCGGATTAAGTTCAGTAAATGTTGCGTCTCTTCCTGCAGGCTCTTACCTGTTAAATGTGAAACAGGACGGGAAAACCATGGTAAGGAAATTTATCAAGCAATAAGATACAGTACTTATAAAGTGAAAAGGCTAGGTTTTTACCTAGCCTTTTTTGTATCTACCTGTCCTGTTTGTCTTTTCAAGCAGCATATGAATTGGTTTGTTATTTTTAGGAATATGTTTGTAAGGGCAGATCTTATCTTGTGCATATGTTTTACATTCCCACACAGCAACACACTCCTGTCCATTACTTTTGCGGTCATTCCTTAGGGTTGCAACCTAAGCGCACCAAAGAATATTTGGAAGCTGAATTGGCCAAATGGGCCGAGCAAGGGGTGGAAGGGCATTTTGAGGGACCTCATCCTTGGTTGCATTATCACGCACTTTTGAAACCTGGCTTGGCGATGCTAACTGGGGCTAAAGAGAGCGAAGTAGTGGCCTACGGAAGTTTGAGCTCTAATCTTCATTTTCTTCTGGCTTCTTTCTACAGACCTACAGCCAAGCGATATAAAATTCTTTCAGAAGAGACGAATTTCCCCTCGGATCGTTTCGCATTGGAAACACATGTCGAATTTAAGAATTATACTTCGAAAGAGGCATTGATCTGGGTTGAAAAATCAGACAAATATTGTTATGACACAGATCTGATCCTATCTTTGATCCATACCCATCATCAAGAATTGGCCCTTGTTTGGCTATCATCGGTCAATTTTTTGAGCGGACAAGTGCTGGATATTCCTACTATAGTAGCCGAGGCACAAAAATATGACATTAAAGTAGGCTTGGATTTGGCGCATGCCATAGGAAATATCCCGATGCACCTGCATGACTGGGGGGTTGATTTTGCTGTTTGGGGTTCCTATAAGTATTTGAATGGGGGCCCTGGCGCTACAGGTGGATATTTTGTGCATGAAAAACATTTTCCCAGCAATTCGAATCCGATTCCTATTTTAGCAGGTTGGTGGGGGCATCTTGAAGAAACCCGGTTTTTGACAGGACATTCATTTTCTCCCCTCCCGAATGCAGATGCGTGGCAACATAGCAATGCCAATGTCCTAAGTATGGCAGCCATACGGGCTTCCTTGGACATTTTTTTGGAGAGAGGGATTCAAACGTTGCATCAGACGAGTTTTCGAAATACGGAATTGGCAATTGATGTGCTTGAAAAAAACACGAAATGTGTTCTCCTCACCCCCAGAGCTGCCAGAGGAAATATGATCAGCATCCAATTGAAGGAGCCTAAAAGGGAGATTTTGGAAAGATTGAAGGAACAAAATATCTGGGTAGATTGGCGTGAACCAGGGATTATGCGGTTTTCATTTTGCCCTTTGTATACGACGGAAAAAGAGTGGGAACAATTTCTTTCAACTTTGGCAAAACTACTTTAAAAATCTTTTTCTTTGCGTCTCATTCAGTATATGAAATATTTCAAGTATTACCTTATCAGCCTCTTCATCATTCTCCTGGATCAGCTGATTAAATTATGGGTACATTACAACATGGACTATGGTATTACAGGAGAAATAAAAGTGCTGGACGGTGTTTTCAAATTGCATTATGTGCTCAACCCGGGCATGGCATTCGGGGTAGAATTTGGGTCCATTTATGGAAAGCTCTTTTTATCTTCTTTCCGCATTTTGGCCATTTTGGCGATTGGCTGGTACCTATTTCAACTTATCGAGAAAGGCTCTCATGTGGGCTTCCTCATATGTATGGCTATGATACTCGGAGGAGCTGTTGGGAATGTGATCGATAGTATTTTTTATGGTGTTTTATTGCATAATGCACCTTACAACGCTCCAACCCCATGGTTCAATGGACAGGTGATCGATATGTTTTACATTGACATATGGGAAGGGATGTTGCCTAATTGGATCCCCGTTTACGGTGGGCAATATTATTCACTCTGGCCTATCTTCAACTTGGCAGATGCCAGCATATTCTTGGGAGTTACCTTTATATTGCTTTTTCAGAAGCGATTTATGCTGAAGGAGTAACGAGTCGCCTTACATCTACGGAAACATCCAACTTGTGGCTCCCTTCTCCTAAAATGACCCCTTTCAAAGGAGTGACATCGGAGTAATCGCGACCCCAAGCCAACACGATGTGCTGTTCTCCAGGAATCGTGTCGTTTGTTGGATCAAAGTCAAACCAACCTTGTCCTGGCAAATAAACGGAAAACCAGGCGTGTGAAGCATCTGCTCCTACCAATTTTTCTTTCCCAGGCGGAGGAAGGGTTTCGATGTACCCACTTACATACTTTGATGCCAATCCTTGTGATCGAACGCAGGCAATGGCCAAATGTGCGAAATCTTGACACACCCCTTTTCTATGTCGCATGATCTCGCGCAAAGGAGTGGCAACTACTGAGTAACCTGGAACAAACTTAAAATCTTTGTAGATCCGGTGCATCAAATCACTGCTGGCCTCCAAGAGGGTCCGGTTAGGCAAGAAAGAAAGTGCGGCATATGCCTTAATTTCTTCATCGATGGCAATGTGTTGCGACTCGTACTTAAAGTGGTATACATCTACCAATTCTTCATGAAACTCGGACAACATCCTTACTACATCTACCCAAGGTAAGTCGTGGTTTAAATGCAATTGAAGGCCCATGCTTTTTTGAACCTCGATCTGGCTCTTTACTTTTACGACAAGCTCGTGATGGCTTTGCTGGATCGAGAAATAATGCACAGAGTTGCCATAGAAATCGGAGACTTCATAAAAGACAGTAGGGGCAGGCTCTATGTCAAAGCGTATTTCTTTGCAAGTTTGATAAGGGAGGTTCCTAGCCTTCAGCCACGCCTTGCTATGACAGTGGCTTACTGGCCCCAAGTACTTATACAGTGTTTTGTGCGTGATTTCGTAGATCAAGGTACAAGGTCGTTGTTGGTCGAAACCAGGTTCTGTACTTCACTGGTGTGGCTAAAATATTTTTGATTGATCGCACCTGAACATTGGAGCATCAACATATGGATATCAGCCACCAAAGTGTCTAATTTGATGCGTTGCCGGCTCGCTTTGTCTTCTACCAACAAATCGGATAGGTCCGTTATTTTCAACTTGGTTGCTGCCTCCAATACTAACTTCTCTTCTTTCCCAATCAGATCATTTTGATCATCTGCAGATAGATTATGCAGGTAAATGCTCAATTTTTCCAACTGATAGGCAATAGATCTTGGATTATTTTCGTCAAAAAGCAATAGTTGCAGGGATTGTTCTACATGCAGATAAGTACGGTACTTAAACCGATAAGTAGAAAGCAGCTGATTGCTCTTTAACACTGCTTCCAAAATATGATGTTCCTCCGTTTCGCTATAAGGAAACACGAGGGTAGAACGGATTAACGAGGAGATGAGGATAGAACGTTCCACTTTTCTTCCGGATTGCAACATAAGCCAACCTTGTTCCCTGGGCATGCTCTCCGTGATAAATCCGAGTAAAGAGACGTGGGAGTTGTACAATTTATCCAACGAATTGCTTAGGTTCAGATAGCTGGTTGTTTTGATTTTCTTAATGTTGGAAATATTTTCCTTCACGCTTTCAATCATCCTTCTCGTATCGTTGGAGAGCACTCCTCCTACAGATTGCATGGAATGTACCATACTCCGAAGATTAAAAGCGAGGCTTCCGGGAAGGTTTTCATCTTGTACCAAACGAAAAAGTTCTACTTGAGGATCTTCCACCCTTTTCTTTGAATTCTCGCCGACGAAACCGGGATATGTCATGGTCAGATGCGTGAGAGAGGCAAGCAAGCGTTCTTTGACTGGTTGGTACGTATCTTGGTTGGGATTTTCCAAAATATGGCTGAGGACTGACTTCAATAGTCTCACTGTGGCCAGTACACGTTCGCTATATCTTCCCGACCAAAAAAGATTTTCGGCCATTCTACTGGTAAGTGACTCCCGTTGTCTCGGTTTTAAATTTTGTGAAGCCTTGGGTTGAGTAGTCGAATCTTTTTCTTCGGAAAGAATCCACGTGTCTTTGCTAATGCCACCGGCTTGGTTGGAGACTACAAAAACACCTTTTTCGGGCGAGCTCCTTGTAAGGCCGCCCGGCATGACGCTGTAGCCCGAATTGCTTGCTACGGCATATCCTCTTAAAACAGCAAATCTTGATTCCAACTCATTGTTGACCAAGGAAGGTACTGCAGAAAAACTTACTTTTTCTTGGCCCACATAGAGATAAGGAGCTGCTTTTATATTTTCCTTAAGGCGTTCAATGTCGTATTTGCTTAATTGGCTAGGGAGAATGGTGGAACTACCCGTCAATCTGTCTATTTTTTTAATAATGAGCGAAGGAAGGTTGGCGAAAACAAAATCAAGTTCCTTGGCTTGTCCGCACCACCAAGTAGCGACCATCGGTAGGATCAATTCCTCATTGAAATAGTATTTGGAAATATTATTGAGGAAGGGCATCAAGGCAGGATTTTCCAACACTCCGCTCCCAAGCGGATTGGCAATGACTACATTGCCCATTCTGACGGCTTCCAAAAGACCTGGTATACCAAGCCTTGAATCAGGTCTAAATTCCAAAGGATCACAAAAAATATCATCTACCCTTCTGAGTAAGATATCAATTTGTTCCAAGCCATGGATGGTTTTGATCCAAAGATGACTGTCCCTTACCATAAGGTCTTCCCCTTGTACAAGGTTGATTCCCAAATAATCGGCTAAAAATGCATGTTCAAAAAATGTCTCGTTTTTTTCACCCGGTGTCAGCAACGCGATCCTAGGGTTTTCTTTGTTTTTTGGAGCGAGTTGGCAAAGAGAATTGTAATACGTATAGAAGAAATCCGAGATCTTTTTGGCGTGTTGTGCTTTGAAAAGCTCTGGTAGTACACGGATCATGGCAGAGCGGTTTTCGAGGGCATAGCCCATGCCAGATGGGGCTTGTGTACGGTCGTTGACCACCCACATGCGTCCATCAGGACCACGTGCAATGTCAGCAGAATAGACGGCTAGGGGGTAATTGGTATTGAAAGGAATATTGTCGCATTGCCTGAGAAAACCACGGTGGCAAAAAATCATTTCATGGGGGATCAGCCCCTTTTTTAGCAGCTCCTTTGGACCATAAATGTCTTTTAGGATTAAGTTGAAAAGTTCGGCGCGTTGGATCAGCCCCTTTTCTACATACGACCAGTCTTGTTGGGTAAGGATCCAAGGAATCGGATCTAATTGCCAAGTTCTGGGAGTGGCCAAATGCCCTTCGTATACATTGTAGGTGACCCCGTTCTCCCTCAGGAGTTTTTGAAGTTCGGAGTTGCGCACGCTAAGCTGGGAAATGCCTAGCTTGTTCAAATTTTCCAACAAAGCCACCCATTCGGGTTTTGCTTCGTCACCCACCATCGTTTCGTCATACCAGCCGTCTATGGCAGGTTTATGTACTTGCTTTTGTTTTAAAAGGGAAAGCAACATGCTTCAGTATAAACCCCTCTAGAGCAAAAATTTGGTTAGCTAGTGGGTAGTGAGGTATAAAAATAAGGAACATTTGCAGAAAAGCAATATAAAATCTATCAAACAGTCCTTACTTTTTGCTTCGTGTTTTTATTTACCCTCAAAAGTGTCCGGGCTACAATGATGGTAGTCACAGCGAAAAAACCAAATATGATATATTCTATATAATGCAGAAGGCCTGGGAATTTTACGCCTAAGAAATAGCCTCCAAGCACCAATCCAAAGACCCAAACGAGGGCACCCAAGATGTTGAATAAGCTGAATTCTCTGATGTTAAGATCAATTACACCGGCAAATATGGGGGCAAAGGTTCGGATGATGGGCAAAAAGCGCCCAAAAATGAGCGTTCGCCCTCCAAATTTGGAAAAATAAAGCCTTGTTTGGGCGATGTGCTTTCGTTTGAAAAAGAACGATTCTTCTTTGCTGTAAAGGCTTCTCCCTACTGTGCGACCAAAGAAATATCCTGTATAGCTCCCCATAATAGCAGCTCCTGCGATGCAGGAAACCAAGGTAACGATCGAGACTTCGAAGTCGCCGGTACCGCAAAGTAGCCCGGCAGAAAAGAGCAAATAGTCACCTGGCAGAAAGAATCCAAAAAACATCCCGTTTTCGATAAAAACGATAAGGGTCACAAGGAGAAGTCCTCCTTTTTGGATGATGTCCTGCGAATTTAATAATGTTTGAAACCACTCCATGTCTTATGCGTTGTCGGCTATTTGTTCTCCCTCTTTTAGTTCTAGCCAAAAGTTATTGTATCCCTCCCCAACCCAGATATGGATGACCTGCATTTGAAGCATCTCCAAAATAGCGAGAAAATTGAAAACTATGGCGATTCTTTCTTTGAATTCGGAAAAGAAATCAGCAAACGACAACTTTCCTTTTTCCTGCAATTTAGTGACGATGTATTCCTTTTGTCCTTCTACCGTGTAATGATATTGAACAACAGTATGCACAGGTTTGTTCAATTCTGCCTCATGTCGGCGCATCAATTTATGGTACACCTTCAAAAGTTTGTATAAATCCAAGTCTTGGATTTCAGCTTCGACTTCTTCTACAGACGATAGCTTGGTAAGCTCTTCCAGTATATTTCCACGTTTTTCCTGTAAGAGCCTTTGTTCTTCCCGTTCGATAAGTTCGGGTACCGTGCTTTTGAATTTTTTGTATTCCAATAGTTTTTGGACCAGCTCTTCCCGGGGGTCAATCTCATTTCCAGAGGCGTCCATTTCTTGACGTGGAAGCAACATCTTTGATTTGATGTTCATGAGCGTAGCTGCCACGAGAATAAACTCACTGGCCATCTCCATGTTCAACTTCTCTAAATGCTTTAAATACTCCAAAAATTCAGAGGTGATTTTGGAAATAGGGATATCATAAATATCCAGTTCGTCTCGTTCTATAAAGAAAAGAAGTAAGTCGAAAGGACCTTCGAAGAGAGGCAATTTTACTTCAAAGCTCATGCTACCGTCATGTCCCCTTTTTACTTGCGATTATCTAGCATAGGGAATGCAAAGCAAGTAAAAACGATTCCAATAAAAAAATGTATCTTAGCACTTTACAGATAACGTAACATAGACGTAAACTTAAATGGAAGGTCCATTGTTATGTTTAATGCAAGAAGAGAATGATAGTAAAACCTGGCAAACTACTAGCCAAAATCCAAACCCCAGAGGATCTAAGAAAACTAGAATTGCTTGATTTACACCAAGTTTGTGTCGAACTTCGGCAATATATCATCGATACAGTTTCAGTTCATGGGGGGCATTTTGCTGCCAATCTAGGGGTGGTGGAATTGACCGTAGCGTTGCATTACGTATTCAATACACCAGAAGACCAACTTATTTGGGACGTTGGACACCAAGCCTATGGTCACAAAATGATCACAGGACGAAGGGATATTTTCTTTACCAATCGGCTATATAAGGGAATTTCGGGTTTCCCCAAAAGATCTGAAAGCAAATACGATGCATTTGGAGTAGGACATTCTTCTACTTCCATTTCTGCCGCATTGGGCATGGCGGTTGCTTCCCAGTTGAAGGGAGAAGAAACCAAACAACACATTGCAGTCATTGGCGACGGTGCGTTAACAGGGGGGATGGCTTTCGAAGCGATGAATCATGCTGGGGTATCCAACAGCAACATGCTCATTATCTTGAATGATAATTGCATGGCCATTGATCCCAATGTGGGGGCGTTGAAAGATTATCTGACTGACATTACGACCTCAAAGGCATACAATAAGTTTCGCGACGATGTTTGGAACGCACTTGGAAAAATAAGCAAATTCGGTCCGAACGCGCGTGAGATCGTGGCGAAGATCGAGACGGGCCTCAAGGCTACATTATTGCAAAGCAGTAACCTCTTCGAATCGCTCAACATTCGCTATTTTGGACCAGTCGATGGACATGACATTCAACATCTTGTCAGTGTTTTGAATGATCTGAAAGATATTCCCGGCCCAAAGATTTTGCATTGCATCACGACGAAGGGGAAAGGATTTGCTCCTGCAGAAAAGGACCAAGTAAAATGGCATGCACCCGGGAAATTCGACAAGATCACAGGAGATATCCAGAAAAAGACCTATACACAGCCTCAACCACCCAAATACCAGGATGTATTCGGACATACCTTGGTGGAACTTGCCCGATTGAATCATAAGATCGTGGGCATCACCCCTGCCATGCCGTCAGGTTCTTCCATGAACATCATGATGAAAGAAATGCCCGAACGGGCCTTTGATGTCGGAATCGCGGAACAACATGCCGTTACCTTTTCGGCAGGGCTCGCCACACAGGGAATGGTTCCTTTTTGCAACATTTATTCCACCTTCATGCAACGGGCCTATGACCAGGTCATCCACGATGTCTGTATCCAGAATCTGCCCGTAATTTTTTGTCTGGATAGAGCCGGTGTAGCAGGGGCCGATGGTCCTACGCATCATGGTGCCTACGATATTGCCTATATGCGGTGTATCCCCAATATGGTTATTGCGGCTCCCATGAACGAACAGGAGTTGCGCGACATGATGTATACAGCGCAATTGGAAAACAAAAGCGCTTTTACCATCCGGTATCCCAGAGGAGAAGGAGTAATGCCTCATTGGCGCACTCCTTTCGAAGCATTGCAGGTGGGCAAAGGAAGGAAGTTGAAGGAAGGGACTGACCTTGCTATTTTGTCATTGGGACATGTGGGAAATTATGCCCTTAAAGCAGCTTCCTTGCTTTTAAAGGAAGGCATTTCTGTGGCCCACTACGACATGCGCTTTGCAAAACCTTTGGATGAAGAGTTGCTCAAGGAGGTTTTTTTACACCACAGGAAGATCATCACAGTGGAAGATGGATGCCTTTCCGGAGGTTTTGGCTCAGCTGTTTTGGAATTCATGGCCGATCATGGATATGCTGCCAAAGTAGTGCGTCTAGGCATTCCAGATAGGGTCATCGAACACGGGGAGCAAGAAGAACTTCACCATGAATGTGGCTATGATGTCCAAGGAATTATAAATTCGGCCCGAAAATTATTGATGGAGCCTGTGGGAATTGAGTCTTAGAGAAGAAGTCAATTCTCCTCTTTCGGGCAATCGTGCGTTTTTAGGAATTCCTTCGCCTCGTTGTAGGACGCTTCATCGTCGCCTTTGTTCACATTCTTCTTGAGTTTGGTATAATAAAAGCATGCTTCTTTTATGTTGCCTTCTTTGGAATAAATCCGTCCAAGGTGCAAGCAGGCGTGGAGATAATAAGCCATATGATAGGCATTTACTTCTTCCGAGAAGGCCACCGTTCTTTTAAAATAGGTCTTTGCTTTTTCAAAGTCCTTTTTGAAATTGTACACGAAGCCAAGCATATAGCTGGCATAACGACCTGTAACGGCTTCATAGCCAGTATACCCACTGTCTATTTTTGAGATGATGCTCAGTCCTACCCTTTCTGTTTCCACAAAATTGCCGGATGACCATACCAGACGGCAATAAAAACGTTGGAAATAGGGGTTGTTCGGATAAGTTGTATACAGATATTTAGAATACGGCATGGCCGCCTTGACATTCACTTCTTCGATCGCATAAATGTACATGAGGTAATTCTGGGCCTCCGTTCGCGTATAGAATGCATTGTTGGCACAAAAATGTAATTGTTCTAATCCCAGTTTCATATTTCCAGCAGGAAAAAGGGCCATGATGGGAGCAAATACTTTGTAATTTTTGGGAATGTACTCCCGGTAATAATTGTAAAGGCCGTCACCAAACATGAATTCAGGACTCAAATCGGAATTGCCCTTGCTTTGTTGCATATAATGCATGGCATTTTTTCCTGCCGGGAGTGCTTTGACGAATTGGCTCCGCTCTGCGTGGATTCTTCCTTTGAAACCATAGGCTGCAGCGAGGAAGAAAGCCCCTTCCACAGCGATTGTTTCTTCTTTTGATTTGGCCATCGGTTCAGCATAGGTGATGCTGCTGTCCATATAGGCAAAGAGAGAGTCATCGTAGAGGGTAATATCGGAATTAGGCTGCATCCTCCAAAAATGGCCCAACCCTAATAAGAAATAGGCCATAGGATGCTTTGGGTATTTGTCGCGCAATTTGCGGAAGGCAGAATCGGCTTTGGCAAATTTGAAATTGTACATGTCGTTCACAGCGTCTGTCATGTCTATCTGCACGTCCATATCTGTGAGCAGGCTAAGCAAGACAGGCTCCTTTTCGTCCTTTTGTGCAAGCACTTGGAAGCTAAGAAGAAGGCAGAGCAAATATTTCATTTCTGTTAGTTTTAGACAATGTTTTCCATATACAAAGCTAACCGTTAGTGAGCAACAAACGCAAACTGGACCGCAATAGTTCTCCCATGTTTCGGCATTGTTCAAAGGCCCTTATTTTGTAATGATCGGACAATGAAGCAGCCAATTCGCGTTCATTTTCAGTGGTGGACATGGTATCTTGGACAGAAGCATCCCCTAATTCTTTGATGCGGTACCGATAGCTCCGCATTCGATGGGCCATGAGTGCCCTTTCTTCCATCCGGTATTGCCGCTCGCTTTCTTTGGAAATAGATTCAAGCCCCAATTTGATGATGGGATTGTTTTGTTTGTAAAATTGGGGCATGTACACTTGTTTTCTTCCGTCATATGACTGTTGGTCAAAATCGATGGCCCGAATCCGGTAATTGATCTCCTCAAAATCAGGCATCATTTCCACTACGTAATTGCTCGAGTGCATGTCTCCCAAAAGCCTGATGAAACAACGTTCGTTAAATTTGATAAATTCTTTTGCCAAACGCGTCTTGTTGAGCGTATTGTCGTTCAAATGATGTTTGATAAAACGGTCGCCAGGTATGCCCGTGATGTGCTCCTCGATCAAAGTATCTCCATCCACATAATAGCTCATACGGCTTGGGGAAAGGATGTGTTCCAATTCTAATCCGTATACACGGGACGAATCGGCGTTTTTTATATAGAAATAATCAAAATTGTCGTTTAACTTATTCACGATCCGGATCCGGAAGGGACGCGTATTTCCATACATGCACACATCGATACGATCTATCAGCAAATGCTTCATGATGAAATAGTCGCCATTTGCTTTGAGGATGGCATACATCTTTTTCAAGGAAAAATAGATATATTCCATGTCGTCTTGGCTGTATAGGACGGTTTCCCAAAGGGTATCGGAACCGTCTTTATCATACAGAGGAATAGAGCTATTGTAACGGGCCAAATCGCGGTACTGAATGGGCATGGCTTTTTCCCGTTCGTACTCTATGAGGTAATTGCGGAGGTGTTTGGAAATTTTATATGGAATTTTCTTCTGGGTGATCATCGTGCACAGGAACGGTTTAAAACGCGCCAATTTCCATAAAAAACGATTGGAGGTACTAAAGATATGGATTCCGTCAACATGATTCTCTCTAATAGAGCCCAATCCTTGGATTTCTTTCTTGTTTGCATAGCCTGTATAAAGTCGATTCCTCGATTTTTATAAAAGGAAAAAGGCAGCATTCTAGCTTCAAACAAAAGAGAGAAAAAAGATTATTTCCACGAGGTAGGATAGAATAGAAATGATTCCGTTCTCCTTTTTCGTGTCATTCCAAGCGTCATTGCGTACATTTGGACTCACAAGGCGATAAAGAATGGCATAGATGGAAGTGATCGAAAATGAGGTAATAAAACGTCTAAAAGCCAATATTGGCAAAGACCTGTCCAAAAGTCCCTCCGCTTTCGGAGCCTGGCTCCGCGGGACGTTACGAAAAGTAGAGCCAGGTTCGCTCACAATTGAGTTTACAGTACGCAAAGATATGACCAATACGGCCGAAACGTTGCATGGAGGTGCCACAGCGGCTATGATTGACGACATCATGGGCATGACAGTGGCATGCTTGGAAACCGACACATTTTTTACCACCATCAACCTTTCGGTCGACTATCTTTCGGCCGCCCGCATCGGGGAAGTGGTGACAGCTACAACCCGTATCAACCGTGAAGGGAAGAATATCGTCAATATCGACTGTGTGGTGGTAAATGCAGAAGGGAAACTAATTGCCAAGGGGACATCGAACTTAATCAAAACGACGATTCCCAAAGTGTAATAACCTCTTTACAAGTAAGCTCAAGCCATTTGTCTTGTCGTAAACTGCTTAAGTTTAACTTGTAGGGGAAGTGGGGCTGGGTTTTGGTTCCGGAGGTACCAAAGGAGTAGTGGGCTCTTTTGGAACATTGGGTTCCGGAGCTTGTGGGTGGATGGGTGGCTCCTGAACAGGAGGGGGGAACTCAGGAGGCGTAGGTCCCCCAGGCTGCGTTTCAGGGCCAGGTGAATCAGGGAATAGAATAGGGACGTGCATATGGTCTTAATTTTAAGGGGCCTAAATAAATAGGGGGACAAACATGCCACTAAAACAATGATACCAAAGAAGGGCTGGGGTTTCCGAACAGCGTTAAATACTCCTATATTGTAAACAATTGCGTATTACATAGGCCATCCTTTTTCCCCGGCAAAAGTATCCGCTAGGCTATTTTGAAGATGATCATCCCAGCCTTCACGGCATGCAGCATAACACTCTGCTCCAGGAACCAATCCTTTGTGCGTCATTTGAACAAGGGTTTTTCCTTCTTTTTCCTCAGCTTCCCAAATGATGCGTGTGCCGTTCCACTCTGTTTTATGGTTTTGCCAATCCAAACAGCAGTCTTTTACTTCCCACACCACTTTTTGATTGGGGATCACCTCGCTTATCTCAAAGTCCACAAACGTTTCTCCAAACTGTACTTTAAATCGGTCGTGCAATTGTTCTGCTTTGCCCGAAAAATCTTGGGCCCACCAGGCCGTCACTTCGGCAATTTTCTCAAAAGCTTCTTTGGCGGCGATAGGAGCCACAAGACTGCAGGTATAATCAAGTTTTTTTGCTTGTGTCTTCATGTTTCTTGTTCTGTAAGATGGTTTCTAATTTTTTGAGTTTGTTGGCCCAGAAATTGTCAAAGTAATCGATCCAATGTTGTAATTCTAGGAATCCTTCTTGCTTCAGGGTGCAATAACGTTCTCTCCCAACATCTTGGATCGAAATAAATCCTTTGGATTGCAATAATTTCACATGCTTCGACACCGCTGGTCGGCTCATATCAAAGTTCTGAGCCAAAGAGTTTATACTCATGCTTTTTGGGGAAAGTAATAGTAGCATTCTCCTTCGGCTCGGCAATCACTTGAAAAGCATCCAATGCGGTTTCTATCATGGCATCGTGGGTTGGATAAGTTTTTCCACTTTTTGCATATTCTGTAACCATCCCCGCTCCATGATGGTGTACATGGTCAAATTCTCGTTCACAAAACCAGAGTGTTCCAATAGTAGCTCCGTACCTTGTTCCTTTGCCGTCAATGTCCATTCTACGAGAGAATCCAAGGTAATCTCTCCGGGTGCAGGTCCTCCTTTCCAAGAATAGGTCAATTTTTGTAAGGGTACCAGTTCTAAGACTTGGCAGTAGATAATTCCATCAAAACTAAAATTGGGCATAGGTGGGGTGCGGAATTGAAACGTATGCCCTACAATGGGTTGAAAATCATTGGGCATCAACCATTGGGCGATCAATTCCGCCTGCGTAAGATATTCCCATAGGATGTGCGGAGGATGTGGATAAAAAAGGGTATGACGGATACTCTTTGCCATAAATTGCGTAACTTTTAGGTTACGCAAATATAAGTAACTCAGAAGTTACGTGTCAAGAAAAAGAAAGGCTTTTATCTGGAACAGGATTTGAATACTTTCAAAAAGGAATGCAATTCCCAGATATTCTTCGATCTTTGAAAAATAAGCAAACCGTTTTGTCACATGCGCCTCTCTTTTCTCCTTTCGCATAGTTTTTTGCTTTTTTCCATGTCTTTGATGGCACAATCACAACGTTCTATGGCGGATTCGTTACGACGCTGCGGGCTCATTGAAAAAAAATATGAAAAGACCATAGAAGAAACTCTACAAGGTACCGTCGCCCCTCCCCGATCGTCCGTGCTCTATGCACTTTACAATGTGGAAATGCGGAAAATGACCGGAAGAAAAAAGATCAAAGGAATGATGTACATCAGTTTTGGAGAAGAAGAACTTCCTCCGGCGGAATGGTCCACGATACGGGCCAATCTTCGTGTCCGATTGAAAAAGTTGCAAACTTGTTCTTTTGTAAGTCCATCTGTCGCCACCTTGGCCAATGCCAAGATTGATTCCAACCAATTTCGGCATCCCTTGCAATTGATAAGTATGCTCATGGAAGAAGAAAAGAAAAAGGAGTGGTTGAGCCCTCAATTGGTGCTTCCGTTCATTGAGAAATTGTATCAATACAAAATCCTTAGCGATACCAAACACAAGCAATTGGAAGAAGATTTGAAAAAAAAGGAGTTGGAAACGCACTACGAATTGATCCCTTATTGTGAACAGGCGAGATTGTTTGATCTGGCCAAGTATTCCAATGATCCTGCCACCTATCTTGAAAAAATCCACCGTGAAGTGGCGGCCTTGCTTCCCGAATTGGCTTTTACCGATTTCAGTTGGAAAATCGTACTTGATTCTGTCAACTCTTCCCTTGACTTTCAAACCTATGACGCCCTAGTCAGTTTCACATGCCAAGGCAAAAAGTATGAACAAGCCAGTTTCATTTCTTTGGACGAGCTGGGCAAGAAAGATTCTTATTTTGGGAAGATCGGGACTCAAGAGTTTTACCAAATCTTCAATAAAGTATTGGCCGATCACCAATCTCCCAAACGATTGCATCTGATCCAGTCTCAAGCCTATGACGATTCTCGTTACTTTGGTATCATCGCGTTAAACAAGGAGCAAGAAGAAGCTTTGCAAAATGGTTCTTATTTCCCTACCAGCTATGAGAATTTCCAAAATAGCCTCACCACGAAACAGATAGAAGAAGCCATTGCCGCTTATCGTAGCATAGGGCTTTTCTATCATTTGAACGAGGCCCAGATCCAACAGGCCACAAGACAGGTACGGCAAAACAATCCTCGGAATTTAAATCAGGTCTTGCTGTTTTTCCCTTCGGTCGTGTATTATTTCGATAG
>OUNM010842239.1_pt1 | contig 15110 bp, 10 predicted proteins | sample 1769961 | NCBI WGS metagenome assembly OUNM01 (sample SAMEA3914820, study PRJEB12502) | metagenome | biome: forest; material: soil | place: USA | collected 2012-03-12 | depth 0.3 m | reverse complement strand
GCGCGAAACGCTCGGCGTAGAACATCTCCTGCCACTGCCGCACCATCCCGAGCCAGCCGTTATTCAGGACGACCGTCACGATCGGCAGCCGCTCGAGCGCCGCGGTCGCGAGCTCCTGCTGGGTCATCTGGAAGCAGCCGTCGCCGTCGATGCAGACGACGGTCGCGTCGGGACGCGCAGCCTTCGCGCCGACCGCAGCAGGGACGCCGTAGCCCATCGTCCCGAGCCCGCCCGAGGTGATGAACGAGCGCGGCGTGTCGCACACGAGGTACTGCATCGCCCACATCTGGTGCTGCCCGACCCCGGTCGTCCAGATCACGTCCGTGTCGAGCCCGGCCGCTGCATCGCGCACCGCCTCGACCGCCGTCTGCGGCTTCAGCACACCGTCGGCCTTCGCGTAGCGGAACGGGAACCGCTCCCGCCACTCCTGCAGCTGGCGCAGCCACGGCTCGTGAGCCGGCCGCCGGACCTCCGCGGTCAGCTGCGCCAGGGCGATCTTCAGCGGCCCGACGACCGGGATCTCCGCGTGCCGGATCTTCCCGACCTCGGCCGCGTCGATGTCGAAGTGGATGACCTTCGCGCCCGGGGCGAACGCGGACAGCTTGCCGGTGACGCGGTCGTCGAACCGTGAGCCGACCGCGATCACGAGGTCGGCCTTGTTCAGCGCCCAGTTCGCGTACTTCGACCCGTGCATGCCGGGGGCGCCGTAGTTCAGCGGATGCGAGTCGGGCAGGCACCCCTTGCCCATCAGCGTCACGACGGCGGGCAGCTGCGCCGCCTCGACGAGCGCGCGCAGCTCGGCGCAGGCGTCGGCGTTGAGGACGCCGCCGCCCGCGTAGACGATCGGACGCTCCGCGGCGGCGATCGCCTCGGCCGCCGCGCGAATCTGCCGGGGGTGAACCTTGCGCGGCGGCTTCCAGCCGGGCAGGTCGACGTCCTCGGGATACTCGAAGTCCAGCTCGGCCTCCTGGACGTCCTTCGCCACGTCGATCAGCACGGGCCCCTGGCGCCCGGTGCGCGCGACGTGGAACGCCGACTTCAGCACCCCGGGCAGCTCCCCGACGTCCTGGACGAGCCACGAGTGCTTGACGATCGGCATGGTGATGCCCGTGATGTCGATCTCCTGGAACGCGTCCGTGCCGATCAGGCTCGACCGCACCTGGCCGGTGATGAAGACGACCGGCGTCGAGTCCATCCACGCGTCGGCGATCGCCGTGACGAGGTTCGTCGCCCCGGGCCCGGACGTCGCGATCGCGACCCCGACCTTGCCGGACGCGCGGGCGTAGCCCTCTGCCATGTGCCCTGCGCCCTGCTCGTGTCGGGCCAGCACATGGCGGACGGACGTGCCCCGCGCGATGGCGTCGTAGGTCGGGAGAATCGCGCCGCCCGGAATCCCGAAGGCGACCTCCACGCCCTCGTGCTCGAGCGCGCGCAGGATGGCGTCCGAGCCGAGCATGCGGGAACCGGTTCTCAACGCCACGCCCCGTCGAAGTGCTCGACGTCGGTGCGTGACTGGGGAAGAAGCTCGATCACGGCGTCCGTGAAGGCGCGCGTGTCGCGAGCGTGCACGTCACGGTCGGCGGCATTGCCGACCGCGCGCTCCAGCGTCCGCGAGGCCGAGCGGCGCTTCAGGCCCTCGGCCAGCATCAGCGAGGTGGCGAGCAGCATCCCCGTGGGGTCGACGACGCCGAAGCCCGCGTCGTCGTCCGGCGCCGTGCGGCCCGGGGCGAAGACGCCGGGCCCCTCGTCGGGAAGCCAGGCATGGGCGACGACGGCCTCGGAGCCCGCGAACGCGGCTGCCGCATCGACGAGCCCGTCCACGAGGTGAGCCTCGGTCACGATCACGTCGATCGACGCCGGATCGTCCCGCAGGCGGACGAGCACCTCGCCGAGGGTCGCCTCTTCGACCTCGAGCCCGTCCCACCGCTCGCGCTCGACGGACACGGCCTCCCGCCAGGCGTTCGAGTCGCCGACTGCAACGATGCGGCCGCGGCGCGAGGCGGCACAGCTGAACGCGCGCGCGACGGCGGTGTCGTTCGCCCAGTCGCCGACCGGCCCGGCGACGACGACGTCGTGCGTCGGGCCGACGTGCACGCGCACGACGCGCCAGGCAAGCTGGAGATCTGCCTTGACGCCGGCGAAGGCCGGCTCGTGGGGTGAGGCGACGAGGATCGCGTCCACGTCGCGGTAACCCGCGCGCGTCTCCGGCGGCAGCGGGTGCCCCGACCGCGTCACGGCCTCGCCCGCGAACGGCAGATGGCGGTCGTCGAGCTCGAACTGGTGCAGCGCCGCGACGCGGTCGAGGGCACGCGTCGCGGCCGCCATCAGCTCGGGGCCGACACCGTCCCCGGCCAGGCACGCAACTGTCTTGGTCATCACTTCCTCCTGTCGCTCAGCGCGCGAGAGCGCGCACTAGTCCTCTAGCTTCGGTCGGCGTGTGCGGCGTCCAGGGCCGCGTGAGCGACATCTCCCCCTAGCGGGGGAGAATGAGGATGACGACGACGATGAGCATCCCGAGCCCGCCGAAGAGCCGCGGGAGCGGCGAAGCGAGCTCGAGAGTCGTCGTCGGACGTGCCAAGGTCGTCCGAGTGTGCCCACAGATGCTTCTCCTGTCAAGCTTCAAAAACGAAAGTTGCTTTCGCGACGTGGAGTCACTATCGTTTTGAAAGCGATGCCCCGGCTGCGCACACTCGGATCTGCGCTCGGCCTGATCCTTCCCCGGTAGGGGAGGCGTGCTCGCGACATACCCGTCTCGCGTAACCCGCACCGCCGGGAGAACCTCGTCCTCCGGAGGATCAGCTCATGTCCATGCCCTACTGGAAGTACCGTCCCTACGACACCGTCGACCTGTTCGATCGAACGTGGCCCAACGTGGTGGTCGACCGCGCACCGGTGTGGTGCTCGACCGACCTGCGCGACGGGAACCAGGCGCTCGTCAAGCCGATGGACCCCGCGCGCAAGCAGCGCATGTTCGACCTGCTCGTCCGGCTCGGCGTCAAGGAGATCGAGGTCGGGTTCCCGGCAGCGTCGAAGGCGGACTTCGACTTCGTCCGGCAGCTGGTCGACGAAGGGCGGATCCCGTCAGACACCACGATCGCGGTACTGACGCAGGCGCGGCCCGAGCTGATCGAGCGGACCTTCGAGGCGATCGCGGGCGCGGAGCGCGCCATCGTGCACCTCTACAACTCGACGTCGACCACGCAGCGGCGGGTGGTCTTCCGCCTTGCGGCCGACGGGATCATCGAGCTCGCCGTGCGGGGAACCGAGCTGTGCCGCGAGCTCGCCGCGCAGACGCCCACGAACGTGGTCTTGGAGTACTCGCCGGAGAGCTTCCACGGGACGGAGCTCGAGCTCGCCCTCGAGATCTGCGAGGCAGTCGCGGCCGTCTGGGGGCCGACGCCGGCCGACCCGATGGTCGTCAACCTCCCCACCACCGTCGAGGCGTTCCCGCCGAACGTCTACGCCGACCGGATCGAGTGGTTCCAGCGGCGCTTTTCGGCACGCGACGCGATCGTCCTCAGCGTCCATCCGCACAACGACCGGGGGACGGCGGTCGCGACCGCCGAGCTGGGGCTGATGGCGGGCGCCGACCGCGTCGAGGGCACGCTGTTCGGGAACGGGGAGCGGACCGGCAACGTCGACCTGATCACGCTCGCGCTGAACCTGCTGACGCAGGGGGTGGACCCCGGGCTCGACCTGTCGCAGCTCGACGAGGCCAAGCGGATCGTGGAGGAGTGCAACGAGCTGCCGGTGCACCCGCGTCATCCCTGGGTCGGCGAGCTCGTCTACACCGCGTTCTCAGGCTCGCACCAGGACGCGATCAAAAAGGGCATGGTCGCGCAACAGCGCTCCGAGTCCGACGAGTGGGACGTGCCGTACCTCCCGATCGACCCGCAGGACCTCGGCCGCAGCTACGAGGCGATCATCCGCGTCAACTCGCAGTCGGGGAAGGGCGGCGTCGCCTACCTGATGGAGACGGAGCACCACCTCGAGCTGCCGCGCGGCCTGCAGGTCGACTTCGCCCAGAAGGTGCAGGCGGTCACCGACCTCCGCGGCGGTGAGCTGACGGCCGACGAGCTGCTCGCGCTCTTCCACGAGCACTACCTGGCCCACACGGCGCCGTACGAGCTCGTCTCGTACACGCACTCGAGCGACGAGGAGGACCGGATCGTCGCCGAGGTCGCCGTCGAGGGCCGGCCGCAGACGATCGAAGGTGTCGGCAACGGGCCGATCGCGGCGCTCGTCGACGCGTTCGCCCGCGGCTTCGAGGTCGAGATCCGCCTGCGGGACTACCACGAGCACGCGCTCAGCGCGGCCGCCGACGCGACCGCCGCCGCCTACATCGAGGCGGAGATCGACGACGAGCCTGTGTGGGGCGTCGCCCTGCACCCGAGCATCGTCAGCGCGTCGCTGCACGCGGTGGTGAACGGCGTCAACCGCGCGGTGGCGCAGCGCCGGCTGCTCGTCGGCGCGGCAGTTGGTAGAACCCTCCCCGGTGCCGACCTTTCTCGTGATCCGAACGCAGGACGGCCGTGAGTGGGACGCGGCGAAGCCGATGGAGGAGCAGACGCTCTGGACAGAGCATGCCGACTACATGGACACGCTCGCGGAGCGCGGCTTCTTCCTCTTCGGCGGGCCGAGCGACTATCCGCGCGTGCCCTTCGCCGTCAGCGCCGCCGGTGAGGAGGAGCTGCGCGCCGAGCTCGCGCGCGACCCGTGGCACGAGTCGCACCTGGTGATTCGGTCGATCGAGCCGTGGGACATCCGGGTCCGGAGCCCGCGGCTGAACGACCGGCTCTAGCTGCGGACGCGAGCCCGCCGCGGGCGCGGCTCGGCCACGACCCACGAACGTCCGAACTTCCGCATCTCGCGGATGATCGGCAGCAGCGCGCGGCCCTTGTCGGTCAGCTCGTACTCGACGCGCGGCGGCGACTCGGGATAGCTGCGCCGCACGAGCACGCCCTGCTCCTCGAGCATGTCCAGCCGTTCGGAGAGCGTGCGCGGGCTGATGCCGGGGCACGAGTGCTCCAGCTCCTTGAAGCGCCGGGGGCCCTCCGAGAGGTCGTGGATGATCAGCGGCGTCCACTTGGTCGCGACGATCTCCGCGGTCGCCGCCACCGCACAGGTCTCGTCGTGTACCTCGTTCATCGTCCGTTTCATCGCGCGGGAGTGTACTCCCCGCGACGGGCACCGGCTATCGAAACTGAAGCATCGCGTGCGTCGAGCCAGTCCTCGACGGCTCGGGCCGTCGTGCGGCCCTCGGCGATCGCCCAGACGATCAGCGACTGCCCGCGGCGTGCATCGCCGGTGACGAAGACGCCTTCTCCAGCCTGGTCGACGAGCGTGGGCTCGGGGCCCGTGAAGCCCATCGCGAGCAGGACGAGCTCTGCCGGACGCACTTCCTCGGTCCCCGGCACGAGCTCGAACGGCGGCCGGCCGGTGTTTCGCTGCCAGTGGATCCGCTCGACCCTTCCCTCGCCGGAGAGCCGCGTCGTCGAGAGGGCGAAGTCCCTGTCGCCGCCCTCCCTGAGCGCATAGGACGTCCGAAGCTTCATCGGCCAGGTCGGCCACGGCGTCAGGTCGTCGGGACGCGACGGCGGCGGCTCCCCGACGAGCTCGATCTGCGTCACCGACGCGGCGCGTTCACGGTGGGCATGGCCGACGCAGTCGGCGCCCGTGTCGCCGCCGCCGATCACGACCACGTGCTTGCCGGCGGCGCTGATCGCGCCGACCCGGCGCTGACGGTCGTAGAGGTACTCCATCGCGAAGTGCACGCCGGGCAGCTCGCGCCCGGGGACGGGCAGGTCGCGCGGGCTGCGCGCGCCGACGGCGAGCACGACGGCGTCGTAGTCGCCGAGATCGTCCAAGGAGGTCACCTCGACGCCGAAGCGAAGCTCGACGCCCTCGGCGCGGAGCTGGTCGACGCGTCGCTCGACGAGGTGCTTCTCGATCTTGAACTCCGGCACGCCGAAGCGGACGAGCCCGCCTGCCGCCTCGTCGCGCTCGTAGACGACGACGTGCTCTCCCGCCCGCGCGAGCTGCTGGGCGCACGCGAGGCCGGAAGGCCCTGCGCCGACGATCGCGACGCGCCGCCCCGTCAGGCGCTCGGGCGGCCGCGGCACGATCCAGCCCTCGTCCCACGCGCGGTCGACGATGGCGCGCTCGACCTGCTTGATCGAGACGGCGTTTCCCTCCTGGATCTCGAGCACGCAGGCCGCCTCGCACGGCGCCGGGCAGAGGCGGCCGGTGAACTCCGGGAAGTTGTTCGTACGGTGGAGCTGCTCGATCGCCTCGCGCCAGTTGTCGCGGTAGACGAGGTCGTTCCAATCCGGGATCAGGTTCCCGAGCGGGCACCCGCTGTGGCAGAACGGGACGCCGCACTCCATGCAGCGCGCCGCCTGCTCGCGCAGCTCCGTCAGCGGCAGCGTGCCGACGAACTCGCGCATGTCGCCGGTGCGTGCGCCGGGGTCGCGCTCGGGCGCCTCGGCGCGGGCCACCTTCTTGAACGCGCCGATCCTCCCCACTACGCGACCGCCTCTTCGGACTCGCGCGTGACGAAGCCGATGCCGCCGGCGGAGATCGGCAGGTCGAGCACCGCCTTGAGGTCGTGCGGCATCACCTTCGTGAACCGCGCCGGCCTCCAGTCCGCGAGCAGGTCGGCCGCGACGGTCGACCCCGTGCGCTCGGCATGCTCCCGGAGAAGGGCCCGCACTTCATCCTCGTCGCCCTCCGCAAGCGGCTCGAGGTCGACGCTCTGCGTGTTGCACGCGCGCGGGTCGAGGTCGAGCACGTAGGCGATGCCGCCGCTCATGCCGGCGGCGAGGTTCCTGCCCGTCGGGCCGATCACGACCACCCGACCGCCGGTCATGTACTCGCACGCGTGGTCTCCGACGCCTTCGACGACCGCCGACGCGCCCGAGTTCCGCACGGCGAACCGCTCGCCCGCCAGGCCGCGGAAGAACGCCCGTCCCGAGGTCGCGCCGTAGAGCACGGTGTTGCCGACGATCACGTTCTCCTCGGCACGGAACCCGGCGTCGTCTGGCGGCCGGATGGCGAGCACGCCGCCCGAGAGGCCCTTGCCGACATAGTCGTTCGCGTCGCCCGCCAGCGTGAGCTCGAGACCCGGCGCGAGCCAGGCTCCGAACGACTGGCCCGCCGAGCCGCGCAGGTCGTAGGAGCGCCGCTCTCCGCGCGCGTGATGCGAGAGGAGACCACCGATCGTGCGGTTCACGTTGCGCACGTCGAAGGCGCCACCGCTCGCCTCGATGAGCTGCCAGTCGAGCGCGTCGCCGAGAGGCGACGTCTGCGACTCGGTGCGACGGAGCGGCGTGCCCGCCGGGACGTCGGGGACGCGTAGCAGGTGGGTCAGGTCGATGCCCCGTGCCTGCCAGTGCGAGAGGGCGTCGTCGGGCTCGAGCAGCTCGACGCGGCCGACGAGATCCTCGAACCGGCGCACGCCGAGCGACGCCATGATCCCGCGCACGTCCTCGGCGACGTGGAAGAAGTACTCGATCACGTGCTCGGGCTTGCCGCGGAAGCGCTTGCGGAGCTCTGGATCCTGCGTCGCGACGCCGACCGGGCAGGTGTTCAGGTGGCAGGCGCGCATCATCACGCAGCCCGTCGCGATCAGCGGCGCGGTGGCGAAGCCCATCTCGTCCGCTCCGAGCAAGGCGGCGATCACGACGTCCCGCCCGGTCTTCAACTGCCCGTCGGTCTGCACCCAGACGCGGGCGCGGAGGTCGTTGAGCACGAGCGTCTGCTGCGTCTCGGCGAGGCCGATCTCCCACGGAACGCCCGCGTGCAGGATCGACGAAATCGGCGACGCTCCCGTGCCTCCGTCGTGACCCGAGATGAGGATGTGGTCGGCGTTGCACTTCGCGACGCCGGCGGCGATCGTGCCGACGCCCACCTCGGCGACGAGCTTGACCGACACGCGCGCCGCGGGGTTCGCGCAGCGCAGGTCGTAGATCAGCTGCTTCAGGTCCTCGATCGAGTAGATGTCGTGATGCGGCGGCGGCGAGATCAGCCCGACGCCCGGCGTCGTGAAGCGGATCGAGGCGATGTACGGGTCGACCTTGTGGCCGGGGAGCTGGCCGCCCTCCCCCGGCTTTGCGCCCTGCGCCATCTTGATCTGCAGCTCGTCGGCGCTCGCGAGGTAGTCGATGTTCACGCCGAAGCGGCCGGAGGCCACCTGCTTGATCTTCGACCGCCGCTCGTCGCCGAAGCGCTCCGGATCCTCGCCCCCCTCACCGGTGTTCGAGCGTCCGCCCAGCCGGTTCATCGCCACCGCGAGCGTCTCGTGCGCCTCGCGCGACAGCGAGCCGAGCGACATCGCCCCCGTCGAGAAGCGCTTGACGATCTCGGCCGCCGGCTCGACCTCGTCCAGCGGGACGGCCTCTCGCTCGCGGAAGCGGAGCAGCCCTCTCAGCGTCGAGCGCCGAGCGGAGTCCGCGTTGACCGCCTCTGCGAACTGCTCGTAGGTCGGCCGGCCGCCGCCGCGCACGGCGTGCTGGAGGAGCGCGATCGTCTCGGGGTTCCACTGATGATGCTCACCGTCGCGGCGCCACGCGTAGAGGCCGACGACGGGCAGCAGCTCGTCGGCACGCTCGGGATACGCGCGCGCGTGGCGGACGAGTGCTCCCTCCGCGAGCTCGACCAGGCCGATGCCGCCGATCCGCGACGGCGTGCCGGTGAAGTGCCGTTCGACGAGCTCGGCGGCGAGGCCGACGGCCTCGAACACCTGCGCGCCGCAGTACGACGAGAGCGTCGAGATGCCCATCTTGGAGATCGTCTTCAGCAGCCCCTTGCTGACGGCCGCGATCGCGCGATCCTCGGCGTCCTCGCGCTCGGCCAGCTCACGCACGGTCGCGAGCATCACGTACGGGTTGACGGCGGCTGCGCCGTAGCCGATCAGCACGGCGACGCTCTGGACGCTGCGCGGCTCGCCCGACTCGACGACCAGGCCTGCCTGAAGGCGCGTGCCCGCGCGGACGAGATGGTGATGGAGCGCAGAGACCGCGAGCAGCGACGGCATCGGCACGCGCTCGGGGCCGGTATCGCGATCGGAGAGAACGAGCACGTTGGCTCCGTCCGCCAGCGCATCGTCCGCCTCCGCGCAGATCCGCGCCAGGGCGGCCTCGATCCCTGCAGCGCCCTCGGATACGGGCCACGTGGAGTCGATCGTGTGCGCCTTGAACACCTCGGAGTCGACGCTGCGCAGCTGCTCGAGCTCCTCGTCGCGCAGGATCGGGTTGTCGATCACGAGCTGCCGCGCATGCTCGGGCGTCTCGTCGAGCAGGTTGCGCTCAGAGCCGACGAGCGACTGCTTGCTCATCACGACGGCCTCGCGGATCGGGTCGATCGGCGGGTTTGTGACCTGCGCGAAGAGCTGCTTGAAGTACGAGTAGAGGAGCGGCCGGCGGTTCGAGAGCACCGCGAGCGGCGTGTCGTTTCCCATCGAGCCGACCGCCTCCTCCGCATTCGCGGCGAGCGGCGCCAGCATCACCTTCATGTCCTCTTGCGTGTAGCCGAAGGCGAGCTGCAAGCGCCGCAGCGGCTGCCCGAGCGGGCGGGGCTCGGCCGGCGGCAGGTCGGCGAGCCGGACGTGCTCGGCATCGAACCACGCGCCGTAGGGGCGGCGGGCGGCGACCTCGGCCTTGGCTTCACCGTCCGGGACGATGCGACCCCGGGCGAGGTCGACGAGGAAGAGCCGGCCCGGCTGCAGGCGCCCCTTGCGCACGACCTGCGACGCCGGGACGTCGAGGACGCCGGCCTCGGACGCGAGAACGACCCAGCCGTCGGCGGTCTCGAGCCACCGGCCCGGGCGAAGACCGTTCCGGTCGAGCGTCGCGCCGATCAGCGTTCCGTCGGTGAACGCCACCGCGGCGGGACCGTCCCAGGCCTCGGTCAGGCATTCGTGGAAGCGGTAGAAGCCGCGCAGCTCGTCGGAGACGTCGGGCCGCCCGGAGTACGCCTCCGGGACCATCATCATCAGCGCGTGCGGCAGCGAGCGCCCCGCGAGCACGAGCAGCTCGAGCACGTTGTCGAACATCGCCGTGTCGGAGCCGTTGGCTCTGATCACGGGCAGGACCTTGGGGAGGTCGTCGCCGAAGAGGTCGGACGCGAGCTGCGACTCGCGGGCGCGGATCCAGTTCACGTTGCCGCGAAGCGTGTTGATCTCGCCGTTGTGCGCGATCAGCCGGTATGGGTGCGCCAGCTCCCAGCTCGGGAACGTGTTCGTGCTGAAGCGCGAGTGCACGAGCGCGAGAGCACTCGCGAACCGGTCGTCCGTGAGATCGGGGAAGTAGCGCGCGAGCTGCGGCGCCGAGAGCATCCCCTTGTAGACGAGCGTGCGCGCGGAGAAGCTCGGGACGACGAGCTCCGCGCCCGCGGCACGCTCGGCGACCCGCCGGATCACGTAGAGCCTGCGCTCGAGCGCGAGCTCGTCGGCGATGTCGTCGCCGGCGCCGACGAAGAGCTGCCGGATCACGGGCGCGTAGAGCTGTGCGTGCCGGCCCGCCACGTCGCTCCGCACCGGCACGTCCCGCCAGCCGAGCACGGTCTGGCCCTCGGCCCTGACGCACTCCTCGAGCAACCGCTCGAGCTCGTGCCTGCGTTCTCCGAGCTGCGGCAGGAAGCACACGCCGACGCCGTACCGGCCCCGCTCCGGGAGGTCGAACGGGACGGAAGCGCGCAGGAACGCGTCCGGCAGCTGCACCAGGATGCCGGCGCCGTCGCCGGTGTCGGCGTCCGCGCCGGCGGCTCCGCGGTGCTCCATGTTCGCGAGGACGGTGAGCGCGCGCGCGATCGTCTCGTAGCTCGGGACGCCGTCGAGACGGGCGACGAAGCCGACTCCGCACATCAGCTCTGCTCCTCGCCTGACTGTGGGCTAGTCCGGCGGGGCGAGGAAACCACGATGCCGGCTAGCCGCTCTGCGGGCGCGCGAGCTTGGCCGGAATCGGAAAGAGCGCCGTCCTCATTACTTCAAAGAGTAAAGCCTTACTCGGACGACCGCAAGCGAAGCTCGTCCTCGACCAGCGCCACGTCCAGGCCGCGGGCGGCGAGCAGGACGTACAGGTGGTAGACGAGGTCGGCGGCCTCCTCGACCACGCGCTCGTCCGACTCGTCGAGGGCGGCGACCGAGAGCTCGACCGCCTCCTCGCCGACCTTGCGTGCGCACGCGCCGACGCCCGCGTCGAGGAGCGATGCGGTGTAGGAGCCGGCCGGGCGCTCCTGCGCACGGCCCGCGATCGTGCGCCAGAGACCCGGGGCGAAGCAGGTCGTCGAGCCGGTGTGACAAGCCGGCCCGGCCGGCGTCACCCGGAGCAGGATCGCGTCGCCGTCGCAGTCGTCGCGCAGCTCGTCGACGGCGAGCGTGTTCCCCGACGTCTCGCCCTTCCGCCAGAGCCGCTCGCGCGAGCGGCTCCAGAACCAGGCCTCGTTGGTCTCGCGGGTCAGACGCTCGGCCTCGGCGTCCATCCACGCCAGCATCAGGACGCGCCCGGTGGCGCTGTCCTGGACGATCGCCGGCTTGAGCGTCACCGGAGCTCCACTCCCCGCTCGCGCAGCTCGTCGCGCAGCGTGCCGAGGCGCGCCGGGTCCTCGTGCAGGATCGACGCCAGCAAGGCGGCCTGTGCGACGTCGAGCGCGTCGGCGACGTGCGACGCGTCGCCCGCGCCGCCCGATGCGATGACCGGCACGTCGACCGCGGAGGCGACGGTCCGGGTCAGCTCGAGGTCGTAGCCCTCACGCGTCCCGTCGGCGTCGATGGACGTCAACAGGATCTCGCCGGCGCCGCGCGCCTCGGCCTCGCGCGCCCACGCGACCGCCGTCCGCCCGGCGTCGGTCGTGCCGGCGCGCGACCGGACGACGCCGCCTTCGGCGTCGATCGCGACCACGACCGCCTGCGAGCCGAGCTGCTCGGCGAGCTCGGTGATCAGCTCGGGACGGGCAAGTGCCGCCGAATTGACCGCGACCTTGTCCGCGCCGGCCGCCAGCAGCTCGCCCGCGTCACCCACCGACCGCACGCCGCCGCCGACCGTGAAGGGGATGCTGAGCCGCTCCGAGACCCGTTCGACGAGCTCGACCAGCGTGCGGCGGCCCTCGAGCGTTGCCTTCACGTCGAGGAACACGAGCTCGTCCGCGCCCTCCTCCGAATAGCGCGCACCGAGCTCGACCGGGTCGCCGACGTCGCGCAGCCCCTGGAAGCGGACGCCCTTCACGACGCGGCCCTCCGCCACGTCGAGGCACGGGATCAGACGAGGGAGAGGCACACGGACTCCAGGTATGCCGCGCCCGCGGCGCCGCTCTTCTCCGGATGGAACTGGCAGCCGAGAAACGGCCCGTCGCGCACCTCGGCGACGACGCCCTCGGACCACGAGACGGCGGACGGGGTCTCGGCCGCGTACGAGTGCGCGAAGTAGAACGCCTCCCCGCGGTCGACCCGCGCCCAGCCGATCCGCGGCACCCGCCCCTCGCGCAGCCGCGTGGCCCGCCCCTCGACGAGACCGAGCCCGGTGACACCGCCGTCCTCCTCCGTCTCCTCGAGCACGAGCTGCAGCCCGAGGCAGATCCCCAGGATCGGGCGCCCGGCCTCGAAGCGCGCCGCGAGTGCCTCGTCGTGGCCGCGTTCGCGCAGACCGGCCATCGCCGCGCGCGCCGAGCCGACCCCGGGAAGCACGGCGAGGTCGGCGGCGGCGACGTCGGTCGTCTCGGTCACGCCGAGCCGCGCGAAGGCGAGGCGGACGCTGCGGACGTTGCCCGCGCCGTACTCGCAGATCGCGACCTTCACAGCACGCCCTTCGTCGACGGCAGCCCGTCCGACTCGAGGCGCACCGCTGCGCGCAGTGCACGGCCGACCGCCTTGAACGCAGCCTCGGCGACGTGGTGGGCGTCCCGACCCGACGCCTGCACGTGGATCGATGCGCGCGCCGCCTGTGCGAGGCTCGCCAGCATGTGCTCGGCGAGGCCCGGATCGTGCTCCAGCGCGAGCTCGCTGTGCGGACGGCCGCCGAGGTCGACCGCCGCGCGCGCGAGCGCGTCGTCCATCGGGACGACGGCGTCCCCGTAGCGCGCGATCCCTCTCCGGTCACCGAGCGCAGTGTCGAGAGCGGCGCCGAACGCGAGCGCCGCGTCCTCGGCCGTATGGTGGTCCCCCGTCTCGACGTCACCCACGCCTTCCAGGATCAGGTCGAACCCCGCATGGAACGCGAGCTGCTCGAGGAAATGGTCGTACAGCCCCGCACCGGTGTCGACGTGCACACGGCTCGCTCCGTCGAGTGAGAGGCGCGTCGCGAAGCGCGTCTCGGCCGTGGCGCGCACCGTCCTGGCCGAACGGCGGCCGGCTGGCGGGACGGGCGACGGGCGGTCGAGCAGGCGCGCGATCGCCTCGACGAGGCGATCGTCGTCGGCGGCGTCGCGCACGGACGCGCGGATCGCCTCGGGATACGCGCGCACGACGATCCCCTGACGGAGCAGGGCGTCACCGAGGGCGAGGCCGTCGTCGACCGGGACGTAGAGGAAGTTCGTGTACGACTCGAACGGCGTCAGACCGACCGCACGCAGCGCCGAGGCGAGGCGTTCCCGCTCCTCGATCTGCGGCTGTGGGTCGGGCTTCGCCGCGAGCGCCGCGATCGCGAGGTCGGCCGCGAGCGAGCTGACCGGCGCGGGCGCCTGCCGGGCGTTCAGCTCGTCGGCGAGCTCGCGCCGCGCCAGCGCATACCCGATCCGCGCTCCCGCCAGGCCGAAGAGCTTCGAGAACGTGCGGAGCACGACGACGTCGTCGTCCCAGATCAGGTCGAGGGCCGTGTCGCGGCTGTACTCGAAGTACGCCTCGTCGACCACGAGCGGGCGCGCGTCCGGCAGCGGCTCGAGCGAGCCGGTCGGGTTGTTCGGCCGGCACGCGAAGGTGACCACGGGGCTCGCGCCGTCGAGCTCGGCGCCCGCCAGCTGCGCAGCGATCCGGTAGAGCGGATACGTGGGCGCGTCCGGGATCGCGATGCTGTCGCCCGGCCCGGCGTACGCGCGTGCGCAGAGCAGGATCAGGTCGTCGGCGCCCGCGCCGAGGACGACGTTCTCCGGGTCGGTGCCCGCATAGCCGGCGATCGCCCGTCGCAGCGGGACGTACCCGCCCCCCGGATAGCCGCTGACGCGGGCGAGCGCACGAGCGATGGTCCCGGGCCGCGTCGACGGCAGCGGCAAGGGCGGCGTGTTCTGGTCGAAGCGGAGCACCAGCGACTCGTCGATCCCCGCGAGTCGCGCCACCTCGGGCGTCGGCGCCGCCCACTCGTACGGCCGGAATCCGGCCGCGAGCGTCCTCATGACGCCATCCGCTCCACCGGGACGACGAGGATCGACGATCCGCCGACGGCCTCGAGTTGAGGCAGCAGCCGCCAGACATCGGCAGCCGGGACGAGCGCGTGCACCGCGACCATCCCGGGCTCCGCGAGCGGCAGCACGCTCGGCACACGGGGCGCGACCAGGTCGGCGATCGCATCGAGCGCCGCCTCGGGCGCGTTCAGCATCAGGTAGCGGTGGCGCCGTGCGTCGACGACGGCGCGGAGCATCCCGGCGAACGGCGCCGCCTGCTCGGAGTCGCGCGCGACGAGCACCGCCTCGGACTCGAGCAGGACGCCGAGCGAGCGCAGACCGTTCGTCCGGAGCGTGTTCCCGGACGACACGAGGTCGACGATCGCCTCCGCGAGCCCGAGGCGCGGCGCGATCTCGACGGAGCCGGTGACGTCGACCAGCGTGACCGGCACCGGCAGCAGCCGTCGTGTGAGTCCCGGGTAGACCGTGGCGACGCTGCGGCCCGCGAGGTCCTCCAGCGTGCGCGCGTCCGACTCCTCCGGGACGGCCGCCTCGAGCCGGCATGAGCCGAAGCCGAGCCTGACCAGCTCGTGCACGTCGGCCCTGCGCTCGCGGACGAGGTCGATGCCGGTGATGCCGCAGTCGACGACCCCGTCCTGAACGTACTCGGGAACGTCCGCAGCGCGGACGAGCAGCACCTCGACCGGGGCGTTCCGGCACGGGAACGCGAGCGCGCGGTCGCCGGGCTGCTCGGGGCCGAGGCCCGCGTCCTCGAGCAGGTGGAAGGACGGCTCGCGCAGCCG
>OUNM010088025.1_pt1 | contig 15116 bp, 6 predicted proteins | sample 1769961 | NCBI WGS metagenome assembly OUNM01 (sample SAMEA3914820, study PRJEB12502) | metagenome | biome: forest; material: soil | place: USA | collected 2012-03-12 | depth 0.3 m | reverse complement strand
GCTGGGTGTAAGCCCGGCCCGTGGTGGCCGTCGGCAGCGTGGCGGGCGAGATGGTGATCGTGGGGCAGTTGGCGATGAAGCCCAGGTCCACCGTGAGGTTCACATTGGAATCATTGGCGTTGTCGCTGGAGGCGTTGAAGCCTTTCTCGGTGCCGGAATCCACAGGGCACAACCCCGGCGCCAGATGCACCACGGTGGAGGAGATGCCGGTGATCTCCGGGTGCGAGGAATCGATGCCGTTGTCATTGCCCGGCACGTTGTCATCCACGCCGTCATCACCGCTCACGCCCGGAATGGAGATCATGCCAGCAAGGGTCTTGCCCGGAGCGAACTCCGAAGCCGGAATGTAAACGAAGTAATCACCCGGCGGCAGCCCGTCGAACAGGTACAGGCCCTGGTCATCGGTCTCCACTTCCATGATGGGCCCCACGGCCATGGGATCATCACCGGCATGGAACAGTTCCACCTCCACATCCGCCAGGCCTTCATTGGCATCGCGCACGCCGTTGTTGTTCGCATCGAAATACACGCAGTTGCCCAGGCCCACCGTGGGCATGGCGGTGGCGGTGAGATGCAAGGTGGCAGCCCCCGCGCAGCCGACCACATCGGTGGCGGTGACGGTGAAGGTAAAATTCCCCTGGGCCGAGGTGGTGCCAGTGATGCTGCCCGAGCCATCCATGCTCAGACCCAAAGGCAGCGAGCCGCTCGCCAGCACCCAGGCATACGGGCCCGCACCGCCAGAGGCCGTGAGCACCTGGCTGTATGCCACGCCCTGATAACAAGCCGCGGGAGAGGCCGGGCTGATCGTGATGGTGGAGCAGATGACTTCGAAGCCAAAGTCCACCGTGAGATTGAAGTTGCTGTCGTTCGCATCATCCGCGGCGGCATTGAAACCCGTCTCGCCGGTGCTGTTGGTGGGCTCCGTGCCAGGAGCCAGGTGGATGGTGGTGGAGGCAATGCCAGTGATGTCCGGGTGCGGCGAGTCGATGCCGTTCTCATCCACATCATCGTCCTTGCGGTCATCGCCGCCATTGCCAGGCACCGAGAGGTAGCCATACAAGGGCTTGCCAGAGGCGAACTCCGAGGGCGGGATGAAGACCATGTAATCGCCAGTCACGTTCGTGGTGAGAAGGTAGGCACCTTGCGCGTCGGTGGTGGTGGTGCTCAGCGGTGTGTCCGTCAGCGGCTGGGCGCTGGCGGGGAAGAGCTGCACCTTCACACCCGCCACGCCCTCGCCGGTATCGGCATGGCCGTTGTGATTGGCATCGATGAAGACCAGGTTGCCCACACCGATCACCGGCGTGCCGGGATCGTAAAAACCGAAGTCAATGGTTAGGTCGTAATCCGCATCCACCGAGTTGTCGGAAGCGTGGTCCACGCCGGTTTCGATGTCCGCATCGGTGGGTGCGGTGCCGGATTGCATGGGCAGGTCGCGCGAGGAGATGCCGGTAAGCGCGGGATTGGAGGCATCAATGCCGTCCTCGCCCACATTGTCATCGCCCAGGGCATTGGTGGTCCCGTCTGGAATCGACAGCAGCCGCGCCAGCGGGCCGTTCACCGCGAAGTTGGAAGCAGCGACATGCACAAAGTAAGTGCCCGCCTGCAGGCCGGTAAACAGGTAGCGGCCGCCATTGGCCGTGGTGGTCGTGGCCAGCGGGGTGTTCAGCGTGGGATCATCGCCGGAGTAGAACAGCTCCATGGCCACACCGTCCACCCCCTCGCCCGCATCGTAGTGGCCGTTGCCGTTGACATCCTTGAAGACCACGTTGCCAATGCCCAGCGGCTCAAAGAAGCCAAAGTCCACGGTCAGGTTGTAGTTCGCGTCGGAACCATCGTCGAGGTAGGACTGGAAGCCGGTTTCGCCGCTCGAGGCCGTGGGTTCCGCCCCCACGGCGAGATGGATGACGGTGGACTTCACGCCCGTGACCCAGGGATTGGGCGGGTCGTCGCCGTTTTCATCCTGGTCATCATCCAGGTTGTCATCCCCGCCCTGGCCGGGCAAGGACAGTGAATTATGCAGCGCGCCACCGGTGGCAAAGTTGGAGGGCGGGATGAAAACGATGTAGCCGCCCGGCTGCAGGCCCTGGAACAGGTAGGCGCCGCCGCCGGAGGTGACCATGCTGGCCAGCGGCGTGGTGTGCAGGAAGTCCGTCACCGTGCCGGCGAAGAGCTGCACCGTCACTCCGTCCACGCCTTCGCCGTCATCATAGAAGCCGTTGCCGTTGACATCCCTGAACACCAGGTTGCCCACGCCCACGAGGGCTGAAGGCTGGTCGGTGAAGCCGAAATCGACGGTGAGGTCGATGTTGCCGTCGTTGCCGTTGTCATCCTCCGTGGCGAGGAAGCCCGTTTCACCGGAAGTGGAGCCTGGCGCCGCATCCAGCGGTGCCTGGCCGGCGATCATGTGGATGACATTGGAGCTCACGCCCATGTAGATGGGTGAAATGGCGTCGATGCCGTTCTCACCCACATCATCATCGGAGAACGGCGGCGCATTCACATCCGGCACGGACAGCAGGCCGTACAGCGGGTGGCCGAAGGTGAAGTTGATCGTGGGGATGTGGACGACATAGCTGCCGTTGCCTAACGTGTTGAAGAGATAATGCCCGTCAGAGCGCGTGGTGGTGGTGAGCAGCGGCAGGTCCGACTCGGGCGTGTCGGTAGAACGGTACACCTCCACCTTCACGCCGCCCACGCCTTCCCCCGGGTCGGCATGGCCGTTGTGATTGGCATCGATGAAGACCAGGTTGCCGATGCCCACGGGCGTTTGGAAGCCGAAGTCCACCGTCAGGTCCACGGAAGCATCGTGATTGTTGTCGGAGGTGTGGTTGGTGCCGGTTTCCCCGTTGAGATCGGTCGGGGCCTGGCCGGCGAAGAGGCCCACGATGTCGGTGGAAACGCCCTGCGTGAGCGGATTGGTGTTGTTCAGGCCATCCTGGCCCACGTCGTCATCGCCGAACAAGCCGGCGGCGATCACCACATCGGAGTACAGCGGCGCGCCGCTCTGGAACATGCTCGTGGGGATGTGCAGGATATAGAAGCCTTCGTCCAGGCTGTCGAACAGGTACAGGCCGTTGGCATCGGTGACGGTGGTGGCCAGCGGCGTGTCCACTTCCGGCGTCTGGTCTTCGCCGTAGAGCTCCACCGTGACACCGGCCACGCCTTCGCCGGGATCGGCATGGCCGTTGCCGTTGAGGTCGTAGAATACCAGGTTGCCCACGCCCACGCGGGGGGCCTGCACCGTCACAGGCGCGAGCGCGCCGGTGGCCAGCACCTTGCCTCCATAAGTGTAGCTGTAGCTGTTGGTGTAGGTGCCCAGGGGCTCGGAGCCGCTGATCTGGGCATTGAAGGTGATCGTAAGCACCTGGCCGGCATTGATGCCCGAGCTGACCGTGAACACCGGGTGGCTGATGTCGGCACTGTTGACTGAGACCACGCCGGAGCCGGCCGCGGCGCCGTTGATGGTGGCGGCCGTCACGCCGGCATAGGTGAAGCCCGCGGGCAGACGTTCGGCGATGGCCAGAGGCGACACACTGGTGGCCGTGCCATCGTTGCTGATGGTGATGGTGTAACTCACTGTATCACCCGCCTGCGCCACGGTGGGTGTCACGCTCTTGTCCGCGTACAGCAGGGCCTGGGCGGTGGCCACCACCGTGTCGGAAGTGGACTGCTGGGCGTACTGGTCGCTGACGGAGCTGAACGTGTTGGTGATCACGCCGCTGGACAGCGCCTTCACCGTCAGGACGATGGACTGCATGGAGCGCGGCGCCATGGTGCCCAGGTTCCAGATGAGCTGGCCGCCGGAGGTGGAGGAAGGCGTGAGCGTGGCGCCGATGTACTGCAGGCTGGAAGGCAGCGAATCGGTGATGACCACATGGGTGAGCGGGTTGCTGCCGAAATTGATCGCCCACAGCTGATAGGTGTACACCTGGCCCACCGTCACCAGCGGATTGGAGGCCTGCTTGGAAATGAAGGGCTGGCCGGTGAGCTGCGCGGTGGTGGGCTTGTAGTAGCGCCACAGGTGGTCGATGTTGTTGTACTCACCGCCCGCATCTCCACCAAAGGTATCGCCATACGCCTGCAGGAACCCGGCGGCATTGAAGGGCGAATTCGGCGTGCCGGGGCCGTTGACAATCTTGATCTGGATGCGTGCGTATTCCGGCCGGTAGAGCTCCAGGTTGCCCCAGGCGATGCGCACGGCCTTGGGGCTGGTGGAGTCCGACCAGCTGGTGGTCACCGGCAGCGGGTTCGAGGGGCTGAGGTCGAAGCCCAGGCTGCTGGCATCCACGCCCGTGTAGCCCACGCTCGCGCTCTTCAGCCCCGGGGTGTCCATCGAGGCCTCGCTGCCATCGTACTTGATGCGCTTCCACGGCCCCATCGCCACGGAGTTGATCATGCGTGAGGGATCGGAGGCATGCGCATCCCAGTACGTCTTGTTAAAGCACCAGGCGTAGCCGCACTCCGGCCCGGCAACGCCGCCGGCCATGCCCCAGGGCGCATTGCCGCGCTGGTCGATAGGGTCCAGGTAGGCCAGGGCCGGGCTCTTCATGCCAAAGGCGATGAGCTGCTCCGCATCCCAGCGCGTGGTGGGGATGATCACATCGCCGTTGTTGTTGGTGATGTAATTGTCGCTCGTGGTGCTGGTGCTGTTGTCCATGCCGCCCGTGCCAGACCAGCTCTGCCACACCGTCTTCGGATCGGTGGAATAAAACAGGCCCGTATCGGAGTACACGCCGGACATCGTGCCATTGGCCAGGCCAAGGGAGCTCACCGCCATCGCCGTCTGCCCCGTGATGTTGGGGCCCAGTTGCAGGCCGATCAGCCCGAGCGTGAGCCGCGAGCCAATGTTGCCATCGCCGAGGGCAAGGATGGACTGGCCCTTTACCGCCATGGGGATGAACGCGCCGCTGGAATCGAGGCGGCCATACTGCGCCTTCAGCAACTGGCTGCCTACGGGAATGAAGAACGTGGAGTACCCGCCGGAACCCGTGGGCGTGCCCACATCCGGGGTCGCCTTGATCACCAGCCCGATGGTGTCCCCTGCCTGAATCAGCGGCTGATTGGCCGCCGAGCGCACCTGGAACAGGTTCATCGTGTCCTGGTCAAAGGTGAGGTAATCGGCCCTCTGGCTCAAGTTGTGAGCCAGCGCCGGGCCCGCTCCCACCAGCAGCATCAGGGACAGCAGCAAGCCACACCACAGCCCCCCGCACCGTGCCAGGCCACGGAGCGAAAAAGCCGGTGTGCACCCATGATGAACTGGGAAGCAGGGCTGCATTAAATATTAATTCAAAACCAAATTTAACGATAAATTCCGTAATTACAATAGCAATTACAGGACGCTTTTTGACCATTTTGCTGGGATCAGAGAGAATGCGCCGGTACCTCGCCGCCGGTCAGAAAACTGGTTATCACCCACGAATCATCGTGAGAAGGATGTGCCCCTTGGCTCAAGCGCGGTCGTGTGCCCTACTGGGAGCGGCGTGCATCTTGCCGCCGTCAAAAGACCTGCGGCGCAGCCGCGACACACCAGCGAAAAACCCTTGAATACTGCCGGGCGATTAGATGGCATGGCGGCTGCGCCGCAGGGTTGTTGACGGCGGCAAGATGCACGCCGCTCCCAGTGGGTCACCGAGTCCTCGACGAGGCAGGCGGTAGGCAGTGTCAGTGGGCCAGCGATTCACCCCAGCCCCAGCTCCTTGCGCACCTTTCCCGTGAGAGAGGCCACAACAAGCTGGTAGGAATGATCAATCAGCTCGCGCACGAGTTTCGCAGGCACGCTGCCATCCAGGATCACCGTGTTCCAGTGCCGCTTGTTCATGTGGTAGCCGGGGATGATGCCCTGGTGCTCATCACGCAGCTCCACCGCCCTTGCCGGATCGTACTTCAGGTTCACCCGCGCCGGAAAGTCCTCTGGCACCGTGAGGGCAACAGCTTGCCGCCCACCTTGTACACCAGCACATCAGGACCGAAAGGCGTGGTCTCCTCGACATGAGGCAGGGACAGGCAGTGGGCGCAGACGTCAGCAAGGTCCATGGGCCTACCCATCAATGCACAAAAAACCCCGTCAAGGCAGCATTGCTGCCACCCGACGGGGTCAGGAAAAACGCGGAGCCTACTGCGCCGGCTGCGCCTTCGGAATGGCTTTCACCGCGGTGGCCAGGATCATCGAGGACTCGTTGGAGTGCCAGCGATAGCCCGCGCTGAAGGGCAGCGGGATCGCCTTCTGGGCCTTGAAGGCTTGCTGCAGGTCGCTCTGGTAGCAGTCCTTGAACAGGTCGATCGGGCCGCTGTAATGGCCGGCCAGGCGCACTTCCCAGTCGGTGGGCTTGAAGTACTTGAAGGGGATGCCCGAGTCGTCCTGGATCATCGTCTTGGAATGGGTGAGCAGGAAGTCGCGCACGCTGGAAAAATCCGAGCGGTGCATGAGGTAGGAGGCCGCCTTGGCAAAGGCATTGCCCTCGCCCTGCTTGGAGCAGAAATCGATGAAGGCGGGGTTGTGCTTGATGCCTTCATTGGAAAGGTCGGAGGAGAAGTAGTACACCGTCTGCACCTTGCCGGAAGGGCCGGTGAAGGTGATCTTCGCGCCGGGCACCTTGGCCTTTTCCTTCACCAGCTCGCCTTTTTCATCCAGCCACACGTTTTCCGCCGTCTGGATCGTGCCGCCAGCGTGGGCGATGAAGAGATACAGCACCGGCAGCGTGCCGCTCAGCGAGGTGTACTGGAAGTCGTTCTTCATGTCCTTGGTCTTGAAGAAGCTGAAGGCCAGCACCGTCTCCAGCCCCTTGCGCAGGGTGCGCAGCGAGGCGGCGCGGGAGCCGGGCGTCAGGGAAGCAACATCCGGCGTGGGACCCACGGGCTCAATGCCGCACATGATGGTGGTGGCGGCATTGGGGAAGAAGGCGTGCGCGTAGAGGAAATCCGGGCCGCTGAACATGTAGAAGAGCGGGCTGGTGTCCTCATAGGCGTAGTTGGCCACCTCGGGCATCCACTTTTCGATCTTGGAGATCTGGCGCTTGTCCACCTCCATCCAGGCCTTCTGGAGCTCGCGCGAGTGCTCGCGCCAGGACGCCTCTTTTTCGAGGTCGGCAAGGCTTGAGCCCTCCATGGGAATGCCGGCCAGGAACTTGGCCTGCATGTCCGGCGTGGCCACATCGGCGGCCTTGAGGGAACTGGTGAGGAAGCCGCCCAGCAGGGCGGCACTGACGATGAGCAAGGGCTTCATGAGCGGTTGGTTTTCGGTGAAATGAAATAAATGGCAAGGCCGAGCACCAGGGTGCCGAGGCCGTACAGGCTGGGCTCGGGCTTGTCCTTGGCGATGTAGTACAGCATCCAGGCGCTGATGGCGAGGAACAGCAACGGGGTGACCGGGTAGCCCCAGGTGCGGTAGGGCCGCGGCAGGTCAGGATGGGTAAATCGCAGCACCATCACCCCCGCCACGGCCAGGAAGGAGCAGAGCTGGATGCTGAACTGCACATAGGTCAGCACCGTGTCAAAAGAGTCATACCACAGCAGGCCCACGACGATGGCGAGCTGCACCAGCAAAGCCACGATGGGCACACCCCCGCGGGTCTTGAAAGCCAGCGGGGCCAGCAGCTTCACATCCTCGCCCATCACCATGGAGACACGCGGCCCCACCCAGGTCATGGCGCTGATGGAGGAAACCAGGCCCAGGCAGATGAGCGACGACATGATGCGGCCGCCCCCGGCACCAAAGATGTGGGTGGCGGCGGCATCGGCGAAATCAGGCTTTCGGCTGGCGATTTCCGCAATCGGCGTCACGTGCATGAAAACGATGTTCAAGATGACGTAAAGCAGCGTCACCAGCACCGTTCCCAAGGCCACCGACATCGGCACTGTGCGCCCTGGATCGCGCACCTCGCCGACAATGTAGGTGGAGGCATTCCAGCCGGCGTAGGCATACATGACGTACACGAGGCTGATGGCAAAGGGGGCGCTGGCAATCAGATTCCAGTCGCCCGGCACCGGCAAAAAGGAAACCGGCTGGCCTTTCTCCACCAGCAGCCCGGCCACGATAAACACGAGGATGAGCGCCACCTTCATCCAGGTGGCCGCGTTTTGAAACACGCTGGCCACGTTCGTCCCCGTGGAATGAACCAGGGCCACCGCCACGCACACCACCAGCGACACCGTCAAGGGCGAGACGGAAGGCACCACATCATGGGCGTACTTTCCAAGCGCCATGGCCGCCAGCGCGATGGGAGCGGCAAAGCCGACCGTGGCGCTCAGCCAGCCGGAAGCAAAGCCCACGGAGGGATGAAAAATCTTGGACAAGTAATGGTACTCGCCCCCGGAGCGCGGCAGCGCCGCCGCCAGCTCACCATAGCACAAGGCACCACAAAAGGCGCAAATGCCGCCCACCAGCCACAGCATCACAATCGAAAAGCCGGTCGGCAGCCCCCCCACCTCAAAGCACAGGCTGGTAAACACCCCGGTGCCAATCATGTTGGACACGACAATGGCGGTGGCCGTAAGAAGGGAGATGCCAGAACGGCGGGAGGTTTCAGACATGGGCGAAAAAGTCCGCAACCATCATGGAAGCCAGACGGGAGTCAAGACGAGCCCTTACGGGATTGTATTCATTTCTTGGATGAGAAATTGACGAAAATGACGCCGCTGTCCCCTGCCCTGGCATCGCCCCGCATTGCCCCTTGCATGGAAGGATTGTGCGCCCCCTGGGAGCGCTGGCCTGCATTGCCCATCGTGAGACATCGCTCCGGGCGCGAATCGCCCACAATCCACGCCCACCCTCAGCCCCGCGCATCCGTCGCCTTGCTCGGCGCCGCGTAGATCGGCTTCGGCACCGGCCCCATGCCGGCATCGCCCTCCACGGCCTGCTCGCGGATCGCCCTGGCGATGGCCTGGGCGATGCGGCTGCGGTAGGCGGCGCTGGAAAGCAGCTCCGCCTCATGCGGGTTGGACACGTAGCCGCACTCCACCAGGATGCCCGGGATCTCCGGATTGCGCGTCAGGCGCAGGCGGCGGCGCACCAGGCCGCGGTTGTTGGAGCCGGCCACCACGCCGCGCAGGCTGCCCTGCACCCGCTTGGCCAGCGAGTAGCTGTCCGAGCGCCAGTAGTAGGTTTCAGCTCCGCTCAGGCGCCGCGGACCATCGTTGAGGTGGATGCTCACCACGATGGCATCCCCTGCCCTGTTGGCCAGCGCCACCCGGCCGTCGAGCGGGATGAACACATCAGAGGAACGCGTCAGCGTGGTGTGGAAAGAGGGCGCGAGCTCCTTCTGCAGCTCCTTGGCGATGTCGAGCGCCACCACCTTTTCCGGCATGCCCTTGATGCGGCCGCGCGCCCCGGAGTCCTTGCCGCCGTGGCCCGGATCAATCAGCACCGCGTGGAAGCCCTGCGCTCCGGGACGGTCGCCATACTCGCTGTGGCCGCGGCCGCCCACATAGCCGCCGCCCTCCGGCGACTGGCAGGAGGCCAGCAGGAGGATGGCAGAAAAGAAGAGTCCGGCACGGAGGGCGAAGGTTTGCATGCGGCGCGAAGATGGAAGGCAATCGCGCGGAGGAAAGCGCGAAGCGTTCCAAAATGGGGTGCCCGATGTGGTGATGGTTTTGGGAAAATGGCGTGCCAATGGCTTTCATCGGCGCAGCCGCCGTGGACTGGGCAGCAGGCTCTGACTTTTACTCACATTTGTGAAGATGCAGCCACCGGGCTGATTCAGAGCCCCAACAGGGGCAGGACAACAGAGCGAAGGGCAAGGAGCGTAGCGACGCAGCCCTGGTATCGCGGACGTGACGCCGGAAGCCCTGCAAGGGCGAGACAATGGCTCCACGCTTGTCCCGCTCGCGAACTTTGGTCGCACTTCACCCAGCGCTGCCTGTCACGCCCCTTCAGGGCTGAAATCATTCCGCCTCAATACCAGGGCTGCGTCGCTACGCTCCTTGCCCTTCGCTCTGTTGTCCTGCCCCTGTCGGGGCTTCGGCATCGTCCTGCATAAATGTGGGCTAAAGTCAGAGCAGGCTGCCGCAGTCCACGGCGGCTGCGCCGCTATTGTCTGTCGAATCCCCATTTTCTGATCTCACGGATACAAGTCCGGCGTCTTGCGCGTCTCGTCCGAAAGCTTCCAGCTCAAATCCTCCTGCCAGGCATTGTGATTGAAGTTGCCAATGCCGCTCTTCTCCGCTCCGCGACGGAAGCTGATCAGCTCGGCCAGCAGCGCCTTGGTCTCCTCCGGCGTGGCCGTGGGCGCGGCAACGGTGAGCTGGGCACTGATCCGCGCGCAGAGCTTCGCGTGGTTGAGGCCCTGCTGCAAAAAGGCAACACGGGCCGCGGCGGCGGGGTCCGATGCAGCTGCCTTGGCCGCCTTCCCCAGCAGCTCATCGGCGGGTGCAAAACACTCCGGCGGATACACCGCGCCGGCAGCGGTGGCAAAGCTGCGCCAGCGCGAGGCCTTCATGTCCTCCATCGTCTTTTGGATGTGCCCGCGCTGGCCGGTGGTGTAGCCCTCCCAATAGTCAAAGCAGGCCTTTACCATCGGAGCGGCGGCGCCGAAGCCGGAGTAATATTCGGCCAGCAGGTCATCGGCGGCGGCGCCGGGGCGCACGTGCAGCCTTGCCGCCACGTACAGGTTAGGCCCCTGGGTGGCCCAGTGCCCGGTCAGTGAATCATAGTCCGTGGCCACCATGCCATTGCGCGCCGCGTGGTGAAACTCATCGGCAAACTGATGCGCGAAGATGTAAGGCATGCAGTAGCCGTCTAACAAGTGGTTGGTGCGCACGAACAGCCGTGCGCCGGTATCATGCCAGCCGCTCCACTGCTTTTTCATCCATTCATGCTCATCGTCTGAGCGCGGAAAAAAGCCGCCGGAAGGGCAGTAGCCGAGCAGGATGTGCGGGTTCAGCTTGATGCCGGTGACCGGGGCCTGGAAGTAATTGAAGTACACATAGCCGATGACATTGGCCTCCGGATTGATCTTTGCCGCCCGCTCCTGCAACGACAGCCAGAAGTGCGCATAACGGTCCGAGACAAAACGTGAGCCCACCATCTTCGAGCTGGGCGAGTAGTACTTGAGGTAGTCCGCCGGCGGCTGGCCGTCCAGCGCCCGGCAGCGCTCGCAGGCACACTGTCCCAGGATGTCGTTTTCACAGGCATTGACGAACGATGGAATGCCCGGGTAGTTGCGATAGCGGGCCGTCCACCGCTCGATGATTTCGTTTTGCAGCCCGGGATCGGACACGCACATGGAGAACCGGCCGCCGCTCTTCGAAGGGCCGCGCTTGCCGTTGTCGCGTAGCTGGAACCACTCGGGATGCGCCGCGCCATCCTTCTTCCACCAATCGACAAAGGCATGGCCATAGCTGAAGGGGAAGCTGCGGCCCATGCGGTGGCGGCGCAGGAAGACTTGTTCATCATGCTTGTACTGCTCGAACCCCTCCTTGGTGAAGCCCAGCGCCGGATGGCCGCTGTCAAAGCCCAGCCCGGGCCGCAGGCGGCGCTGAAAGAAGTGCGGCGGCGTGGTTTCATCCATCTCCTCCACGCTCACCTTCGGCGTGCGCGGCACCACCGTGCCCAGATCGCCGGGCCACAGCCAGCGCACCTGCAGCTCGCGGTCCAGCCACTCATACACACCCCACAGGGTGCCGGCGCGCGTGTTCGCCTCCAGCGGATCGCCGCCGCTGTCATTGCCGGCAATGAACAGCGCCGCGCCCTTGGTGCGCATGATGTAGGCCTCGGGCTCCAGCGGCCGCACATCCACGCCCGCATCGCGCGCCGCCTGGCAGTCGCCGATGTACACGCGGCCCTGCGGTTGTTTCGGCACCTCGCCTTCTTTGGCGATCGGCAGCGTCACTCCTGTGGCCTTGGCCAGATGGGCGACAAACTCCTGCGCGGCGTACATCGCCACCTCGCCGGCCTGGTTGGAAACCACCACCACGGCCTCCGGCTTGCCGTCCGCCACCAGCATCAGACGCGCATGGGCCAGGGCCGGGATGGCTAGCAGGGCAAGAGTGGCGAGGAGTTTCATCGGCGCTGGAACGGAGCGAAGCGCGTGGCCTTTCTTGCGGTGTCAGAAATTGAGTGTGCCGTGAGCACCAAGCGCTGGCTGACGGCGGGACACCCAATACTGTTCGTTTAACACTTTTTCCCCACCACCAGATTAGTTTCGCGTCCCTGTCTTTATTCCTGCCGAGTGCCGCCCTGGGAGCGCTGGCGTCTCGCCGGCGTGCGCATTGCCGCAGCCCAAGACTTTCGAGCCCGTGGGAGGCTGCCTGGCGTTCACGCATGGCCATCCACAGCCGCCGGCGGGACGCCAGCGCTCCCAGGGCGGCACTCGGCAAGAACGTAGTTAGGAGTGCCCAAAAAGTGCTGAACGAACAGCATTGGGCGTCCCGCCATCAGTTCGGCGAAGCCGAGACATTCTACCTCTCCGGCCACTTCAATTGCTTGTGCAAAAACTCAAACGTCCCCTGGCCATGAATGGTGTGCCCGCCGTTGAAGAACTCAATCGCCGTGCGGTCCTCCAGGCCAAACTGGGCGTACAGCCAGCGCGTCTTGGCAAACTCCGAGGCCACCCAGTAGTCCGGCGCCACGCCGTCGTGGTGACCACGCTCCACCATGAGAGGGCGCGGAAACATGAGATAGCTCAGCTCCGCATAGCTGAAGGTGCTGCCCATGTTGAAGTACGGCATCTCCCACTCATCGGTGAACATGAAGCTGTGCCGATCGTCGGTGCTCGCCACTTTCAGCGTCCAGTCATTGAAGTCGCCAGAGCAGATGGAAAGGCAGTAGCCCTCCAGCATCGGCGGCAGGCGGATCGCGGACTCGCCGCCGTAGCTCAGGCCGTAGAAGCCGATGCGCCGCGCATCCACCATGGGCAGCGATTGCAGCCAGGCCAGCCACTGCTCATGATGCCGCAGGATGAAGGAGAACATCGAGAGCTTCACCGTCGCCCCCTTGCGCGCCAGCGTGCGGTAGTAGTCCTCCTTTTGGTAAAGGTTGTGCGGGGCGAGCGTGATGAAGCCCTGCTCCGCCAGGCGCGCCGCAAAGTTGTGATACGCCGGCTTGTCGCCTTCGATCACATCTTTGGGCAGGCCATGGCGGCCGTGCTGGCATACCACCACCGGCCGCGTTTCACCGGGCTTCAGATCCTTCGGCACACAGATCACGCCCCAGGCGAAGCTTTCGCCGTATCCGTTAAGCACCACGTCGTAGCCGGTCCATTTCGGCTCGTCATAGACCTTGCGCACGCGCGGATGCAGCGCCGGCGGCGGTCCTTCAAGGCGGCCGATGACCTCGTCCCAAAACATGCGGCGGTACTCCTTCGCCGATTCAATGAACGGCCCCGGCGGCAGCGGCTCAAAGTCCGCCGCCAGCGTCCATGGCTCGGCGCGGAACTGCGGCAGCAGCTTGTAGAGGAAGAAGTCGTCGCGCACATGGCCAGACTCGCGCACCAGGTGCTGCACATGTGCCTCCAGCTCCTTAACCTGCCGGAGCTGGCGCGCCGCCGGATCGAAGGCGCGGCGCAGGTCCTTGAGCGGTTCATCGCCAAACACGCCGAAAGGCGAAATCCCCATCCTGGCGGCGAAGATCGAGACGCCGCGCGTGCTGTCCTTTTCCATGATGGCCTTGCTGTTCTGAAAATGGCCCTCCATCAGGCTCCCCATCCGGGCGAACTCGCTGCGTACTAGTTCATAGGATGGTGTAACAAGCTGTCCTGGCGCGGCGGCTTTCTTCTGGCCCTCCTTTGGGAGGGGTGGCCCTTCCACATGCGGCTCCTCGTGCCACTCCACCACCAGCCCGCGCGGCGCTATGAGCGTGGCAATCTCCGCATCGCCAAACTCGCGCAGCAGGCCCCACACATTGCGGTACAGCGGCTCCTGCCAGGTCTGCTCGCGCGGCTTGAAGTAACCGCTCACCAGAGCCGCGTTGATGCGTGTATCCACGGCCGCCGCATAGAAGGCCAGCAGCCCGCCCTCGCCGTAGCCGGCCACGCCCACCGGCCGGCCTTCGCGCCGCTGCTCGCACCAGTCCACCGCCGCCAGCACCTTCTGCAGCTCGTAGCCAATGATGTGCCGGCCCATCATGTAAGCCTGACGATGAATCCATTCGCGATGCGGCTGGTTCGTCATCGCAATCGAAGGATCGCCGGAGCCCGCCGTGCTGCGATCAATCAGGGTGGGCACGATGACCACGAAGCCGTTGTCCGCCAGGTGCCGGGCAAACAGCAGCGTGCCTGTAACGCCCGGAGCCAGGCCCACCGCTTGCTCTGGAGTCTGGTCTGCATCCGGGAGCGCGACAATGAAGCCTTTCGCACGATCCTTCGGCTCCAGAAGCAGCCCCTCGCCATGCACGCCCTCCAGCACCGGCCAGCGCACCTGATGCACGCTGAAGCGCGCCTCCTCTGCTACGAGCTCGGGATTCACCTCATCGCCAAAGCGCTCCATCGTCACCGGCACCCGTTCATCGACCAGGCCGATGATTTTTTTGAAGTGCTCGCGGTTCGGCGCCACCGATTTCTCATAGGCCTCCGGCGACGACAGGTCGCGATGCCACAGGGCCGCGCGTGCGGCCGGCGAGGCGGTGATGAGGCCGTCCACCTCATGCAGCGCCGCCTCGTGCATCTTCGCCGAAAGATCGCCTGTCCATGTTAATGGCTCAGCCTTTGGAAACGGGTTGTCTTCGGCAAAGGCCGTGATGGCAAGGAAAGCGAGGCTCAGGAGCGGAGGCAGGCGTTTCATAAAAGGCATGGGATAGCGAAAGCGGTGCGGCTTGGACAGCACAAACAACCTGCCACATACGCTGCCTCGGCCCATTTCCTGGCTTTCACCTTCCCACGCGATGCGTACCCTCTTATGAATCCTCTTCACGCTCATGTCCCCTTCCCCGTTACTTGAAGCAGCCTTGCAGGAAAAGGTGCTCGCACACCTGGGGTTCACCCGTGCGCCCGAGCCCACGATGGAAGGCCTGCGCGCCCTGTACGCAGCCTGGTGCCACGCGGTGCCCTTCGACAACGTGCGCAAGCTCATCCATGTACGCAACGCCGATCCTGCCCCGCTGCCGGGCAGCACGCCGCGTGACTTCTTTGAAAGCTGGCTGCGCTGGGGCGCCGGTGGCACCTGCTGGGTGGTGGCCGGGGCTCTGC
>OUNM010382136.1_pt1 | contig 15126 bp, 10 predicted proteins | sample 1769961 | NCBI WGS metagenome assembly OUNM01 (sample SAMEA3914820, study PRJEB12502) | metagenome | biome: forest; material: soil | place: USA | collected 2012-03-12 | depth 0.3 m | reverse complement strand
TACTTTGATATCCTCCAATGGCCCAGTGATGTGGATACGGCCGCTTCCAAAAACCCTTCCATAAAAAAGCGAATTGTCTTTCTCTGTGGTATTGAGCATCAAAAGGTTTTGGAATTTTGCTCTCAGGTCAAATTGGAAATCTTCGAACCGATGGTGCGTGATTTGGCCATTTGCCACGCATTTATTTCCATTGGTATCGCTCAACACCAGTTCTTTGAAATGAATGGCAGAAGTATCGAAGGTCACATCGTGGCTAAACGAATAACTGGTCTTCAAAAAATTGAAGCGGAATTTCCCTTCTTCTACATGCACCTTTCCTACCAAATTGGGATTTAAGAGTGTTCCCGTGATGCTTAAACTTCCCGTACTGGCACCTCGCAGGTTAGAAAAATAATTCCCGATAAACGGCTCGAATGCCTGTAGATCGAATTGGTCCAGATTGGCCTTAATATCCAATCGGTTATTTTCAAAAGGCTTGACAAAACCAGTCAGGTAGAGCGTCCGGACACTGTCCCGGCTCAAGGCAAAGCCTACGTCGAATTGTTCTTTTTCTGCTATCCAATCGGTTTGTCCCAGGATATTCCCTATCAAAAATTTATTCACCTTCAACTGATACACGTCTCCATCGAAGTCTACTTTGAAATTTTTGCTCAACAAATTGCCAAACACCAGGGTCCCGTTCATGGTCCCTTCTACGTCTTTTTCGAAAATGGCTCCAAAAGGACGGAGCGAAAAGTCGTTCACTAAGATTTCCAGTTCGTCTTCCGGATTTTCGGATACCGCTCCCTTGGCAATGAGTTCCTGTCGTTCGCTGGTCAATTTTACATTATCGACCAACAGTTTTTTCCCTGTCCAAATAATGTGGCTGCTGTCTCCCACCCATTCTGCCTGCAATAATTTCACGTCCAATTTATCCGCGACGATATCTACATTTCCTTCTTCCAAAGTCAAATCAAACCTGGAATGGAGGTGATTGTCGTTGCTCTGCTGGTCGAGATTGGCGTCAATTTTCATCTTTTCGTTGTTCCAGACCAATTCCAAACGGAGCCCATCCGTTTTTAGATTCTTTGAATAACGCTGCCTTTGCGAAACAAAAAGACCGGATGCCGACACGAAAGAATGGTCCAGGCTCTTATTGGAATTGTAGCTAAGCCTACAGTCTGACATGGAGACTTCATTTATTTGCATCCGATCGCAGATGCCCACCATGTTAAAGCTCGCCTGCCGCCCCACTTTCCCCAAGGTCCCATTCAGCTTTGTATTGTCGGCCAACTTGAAATCTTGTGTAAAGAGACCGATGATAGGGTTCGTTTTCTTCAACAGAAAACTAAAATTCACACGGTAATCCTCGTCGTCGTAGGGAGTACTGCTGGCATAGTACTTCTTTATTTTTTCTTGTTTGTTCTCAATGGCCAACCAATATTCATTGATCAACCTAGGCAAATCCCGAAATAGGCTCGAATACGTAAAATCACCGTCCATATTCACTTCAAATAAGTCGGAATAAAAATTGACAAACCGATCTCCGTCTACTTTTTCCGTGATCACCTTCAATGTGTCAAAGGCAATGGCCTTTTGTCCATTGCGGAAAAACGTATGGGCAAAAGATGCTTCTCCTTGGAAATCGTCCAAATTGTCTCCGTATACATTCATCCTCGCCTTGGTCGAAAAGGTGATAGGCAATTCGAACACATGGAGTTTTTGCAAATTCACATAGGCGACATCTGCGCTAAAATCAAAAAAATGGGGACTTTGATTAAAATCGAGTAATCCATTCAATGTGAAGGTAGCATTGGAATCGGCACAGGTGGCCTTTCCTTGAAAAGTCCCTTTCATCAAATTGGCCGCTACTTTGATGTGTTTGTAGCTGTACCCATGCACGCCTATGCGGTGAATGGAGGCATCCAAGTTCAGGTGCGCATGGGAATAGCTGAATCCAGTTCCTTGGATTTTCCCTTCCATGTCCAAAATGCTCAACAAATCCGGCCTGTCCATCAATTTCCCCAGCTGGAAATTACTTGTACGGATTTTTCCCTCGTATTCGGAATGTTGCTCGTCGTCCTTGATCTTGATGTTGATATCCGAATCAAGGTCTCCTAAGCCAGTATGAAATGTCCCTTTGGCCACAAAATCGGTAAAGAACCCGGTGTAAGAACCCGCATAGGAGATAGTGCCGAATTTCGACAAGATGGCTTCCGTTTGCGGACCGACATATTTTTCCAAATCATCGAAATTGCTGCTGAAACGGGTAAACTTGGCGTTTACGAATGTCTCGTCAATTTTGGGAAATCCCGTAAAGGAAATTTTTCCTTGCATGACAGACTTGGCCCCATATTTCATGTCCAAATTCCGGAATGAAATGTCCACCACCCGACCGCTTACATCGCTCGACAAGGTATAGAGCTCGTGCAGGTGGTTCAGAGAAGGGGCAAAAAGTTTCAAATCGTCCGTATACACGCTGCTGCTATCCAAATGGGCCTTGATAAACACCCTGTCGTTGAATTCTTTTAAATCCTTATTGCCATCGTACCTAAACTCCAAATAATCTTTTACAGTACTTCGTCCTATTTCCGCGTACAACTGGTGGAATTGCATGCTTTGGCTACAATAGCGATAGAATGTGTTCAGCTCCTTCACTTGTAGCTTCGTACCTACGTCTTCACAAGCAAGGCCACGTACATTTATTTCGAACGTATCGCTGGCAATGCGTAATTGGTTCACTTCCGCATTTATTTTGTGCAGGGTAAAATGGAAATAATCGAACACCCCTTTGGGCAAACTGTCTTCTGTCAGGTCGCTGTAGGTATAGCTTCCGTTGGTAAGGTGGATCTTATCGATATGGAAAACAATGGGACCTTGCGAAGAAGAAGTGTCCGAGCCTGAGGACAAAGAGGCGATTGCATCTATCAATTCATTGATATTCAATCTATTCGAATCTTTCAAATTGATCGTGCTCACACTTGGGCTGTCGAGCCAGATCTCGGTGATGGCCGGTTCTGCGCTGGAAACGAGGGTGATCAGGTCAAAATCGGCCCGCAGGCTCCCTACCTTGATCATCTCATTTTTTTCCCGGTCAAAAACGACCACGTTTTCGATGACCAATTCGTCCAGCCATGCAATGCTGACGTACCCCACTTTTACTTCGTGTTTTGTGAGCCGGGTCAAATATTGGGTCGCTTCCTTTACTAGCCAATTTTGCACCAAAGGCATGCGTATGGCCACAATGGCCGCGCAGAACAGCAGCAAGAAGGCCGCTGCCACCCAGAACAAAGGCCGAATGAGGTATTTTTTTATAAATTGCGCTGCCTTATCCAATTTAATCTTTTCTTCCTTGTCTTCTCACACTCCATGCACCCTGCTTGCCATTGAATCTTCCTGCGATGAAACGTCTGCCGCTATTTTGGCAGATGGGAAGATCCTTTCCAACATCATCGCGGGTCAAGAGGTTCACCGCAAATATGGGGGCGTGGTACCGGAGCTTGCCTCCAGGGCACACCAACAAAACATTGTGCCTGTCGTACAACAAGCATTGAGCCAAGCAAATATAGACAAAAATGCCTTGCAAGCTGTCGCCTACACACAAGGTCCCGGCCTTTTGGGTTCTCTTTTGGTGGGCTGTGCTTTTGCCAAATCCCTTGCCATGGCATGGAAGATCCCCCTTATCGGCGTAGACCACATGCACGCCCATGTGCTGGCACATTTCATCGAGGCTCCTACCCCATCATTTCCCTTCCTCTGCCTCACCGTGAGCGGTGGCCACACTCAAATTGTGCTTGTCGAAGATCCTTTGCATATGAAAGTCATCGGACAGACCCAAGACGATGCCGTGGGGGAAGCCTTCGACAAATCGGCGAAGATGTTGGGACTTCCCTATCCTGGCGGCCCTTTGATTGACCGCTATGCACAACAAGGAAATCCCTTGGCTTATAGCTTTGGAAAGACACAAGTCCCCCTTTTGGATTTCTCCTTTAGCGGGATCAAAACAGGGATTCTCTATTTTTTGAGAGATCGGGCAAAAGAAGATGCAGATTTCATTTCCCGTCACTTGGCCGACTTGTGTGCTTCCATTCAACACCAATTGATACAAATGTTGGCGGAAAAGGTGACCAGGGCCGCAGAACAAACGGGCATACGGCACATTGCCATTGCGGGAGGTGTGGCTGCCAATTCCGGCCTTCGAAAAAAGATGCAAGAACTGGCCCTCGAAAAAGAGTGGGAAGTATTTATCCCTAAAATGGATTATTGCACTGACAATGCAGCTATGATTGCGATGGCGGCGTATTATAAATTTCAAGCAGGAATCTTCGAACCTCTCGACTCAGTGCCAAATCCCCGCATGAATTCATTCCTTTAGGCCAAGATCCTTTCCTGCAAAAACCGGCTGGCTTCGGACAGGGCCTCATGATTCCATTGGAGTGAAATTTCTTGGTTTCCTTTTGTCCAAACCAAGAGCGATTCTGTGGAAATATTCCCTACAAGTTCATCTTCCGCCATGGGACAACCTCCCAATCCTCCCAATGCTACATCCAATCTCCTTATTCCTGCTTTCCATGCGGCCTCGATTTTTTGCAGGGAAGTTTCTGGTCTTGCGTGCAAGTGCATGCCTATTTCAGTGCCTTGGGCAAAGGCGCTGACTGCTTTTCCTAACTGATACACCTGCTTCTTGGAAGCCAAACCTACAGTATCGGCGAGGGAAATGATCTTCGTGCCCATTTCTTGCAACTTACCAGTGAAATCCAACACAGTTTGCTCAGAATAGGCATCTCCATAAGGATTTCCGAATGCCATGGAAAGGTATACGACCAGTTCTTTATTGGATCTGGCGCATTTTTCCAAGGCCATTTTCACCACTTCCAGCCCATTTTGGATACTGGCATTCGTATTTCTTTGTTGAAAAGTTTCGGAAATGGACAAAGGGAACCCAAGGTAAGAAATGCTTGGAAACGAACAGGCATTCTCTACCCCTCTTCCATTCGCCACGATAGCCAATAATTTGGTGTCGGAAGAAGACAGTTCCAATTTGTCGACTATTTTCTCCGTATCCGCCATTTGCGGAATGGCTTTTGGGGAAACAAAACTTCCAAAATCCAAGGTATCGAATCCCACTTGGAGCAGCAGATTCAAGTACGCGATCTTGTCTTCCGTAGCAACAAAATGTGAAAGACCCTGCATGGCATCCCTGGGGCATTCGATGATCTTAAATTTCGTGTTCATTGTGACTTACTCTGAGTTTCTAATCAGAAAACACTTCAGAGGGCAAAAAAGTGAAATCAGTTAAAAATTTTGTTCCAGTCATTTCTTTCGAAAAATCATCATGGACATGTACTTTCCCTCCCTTTTCAAAGATGTGTATTTTCTTTTCAAATATATCGATCAGCCAGGCCAACTCGCATCCATTTTCCATCCAAGCGTTCATTTTCTCTTTCGCCTTTTTCGCGTCTTCTGAGGCTGAAATAATTTCTACTACAAAATCAGGGCACAGAGGAGCAAAACTCATCTTTTGCTCCTCTGTAAGCTTTTGATAGTTTTCTTTCAAAACAAACCCAATATCTGGAGCCCGCATGGAAGTATCAGGCAAAATATATCCTCCATTTGAATCTGTAAAATATCCTTTTGCATACTTTTTATTCCATATATAAAAGACGCCCAAAAGGTTGTTATTGAAATGGCTTATTTTAAACTTGATGGGAGACATAATCAAGATGGTACCATTTGGATCTCGCTCAATTTTAAGGTGTTTGTTTCCTAAGCACAAGTCCAAAAGCTGCTTGTCGGTAAGCCCTGCCCAAGTGTCAGTTCTTAGTTCGATCGGATGAGAGAGTACCACGTGCTTTGATTTTGATCAAATATAACGATTTACTAAAAAATCGCCTCACATATTTTCTTCACTGCCTGCGATTTGCTCATCGTATAATAGTGAAGAATGGGCACACCCGCCGCCATCAGCTCCTTGGATTGTTGGATACACCATTCTATCCCGATCTGCTTGGCCGCTTCATCGTCATGGGCAGCTTCTACTTCTTTCCGGAACTCTTCCGGCATTTCCAAATGGAACACTTTGGGGAGCACACTCAGTTGCTTTTTGGTGGTAAGGGGTTTCAAACCTGGGATAATCGGAATGGTGATGCCCGATTGGCGGCACATTTCCAACCATGCGAAATATTTCTTGTTGTCGAAAAACATTTGGGTCACGATGTAGTCTGCCCCCAAATCCTGTTTCATCTTCAGGTATTTCATATCCGAGGCAGCGTTTTCGGCCTCCATGTGTACTTCCGGATATGCAGCCACCCCTGTACAAAAATCGGTGGGGGCCGGCGAAATCAGTTTGTCGTCTGTATAAATCCCTTTGTTGAGATTTTTGACCGCCTGCAGAAGATCTGTGGCATAGGCATATCCATCGGGTGTGGGCTTAAACACTCCTTCCGATTTCACCGGGTCGCCGCGCAATACCAATACATTTTCTACTCCTAAAAAATGAAGGTCCAACAATGTATTTTCCGTTTCGTCCTTGGTAAAGCCTCCACAAATGATGTGCGGGACCGCTTCTACTTTAAATCGGTTCATGATAGCGGCGCAAATGCCTACCGTACCTGGACGCTTCCGTACAGTACGTTTCAGGACAGATCCATCTGGGAATTGGGTAGTCACAAATTCTTCCCGATGATAGGTGACATCGATAAACTTGGGCTGAAACTCCATGAGCGGCGTAATGCCATCAAAAATGGTCTGGATGCTGTCACCTTTCAGCGGAGGCAGGATTTCGATTGAAAACAGGGTCTTCTTGGCTTGCTGGATATACTCTGTAACTTTCATGTTTTTAAAGGGTGCGCAAATTAAAGGATTTAATTCTGTTTGGGAAGCCGAGGCACATTTTCACATGTTCCGGAAATGGTGTCTACAGGAAAAAAGGAATCTTATATGCCACTCAGATGCGGAACAACAGAGACAAGGTGCAAGTGTGTACGAATTCTTGCGAAATGCCACTTGCGAGTTGCTTTTAAATGTCGTTGTTTTGCAGCCGCATGGGAAAAGTCAATGATGCTCGATTTAGTGAACCACCGTTAAGAGCGGCTTGCAATAGCGCATATGATTGCCTTTTCCAAGTCCCGCCCAGAGCGGGATTTTTTGTTTTTGAGAAGAATGGAAAAGCAACTTAAAATAGCAATTCAAGGAGGCGACGGATCTTTCCACGATATCGCTGCACGGCATTATTTCCCCCACTTGACGCATACGCTGAAATGTGTCACGTTCAAAGATGTGTGCGAACAAGTGAAACTCGGAGAAGCAGATTTTGGCGTCATTGCATTTGAAAACACGATTGCAGGCACCATTTTGGGCAATTATTCCCTTATTCAACATTACCAGTTCAATATCATCGGGGAAATCCGCCTACGGATCGTCATGAACTTGATGGCACTTCCCGGCCAAAAGATAGCGGATGTGCACGTAGTCCGTTCCCACTACATGGCCCTTTTGCAATGTTCCGATTTTCTCTCTCAATATCCTCATATTCATTTGGAGGAATACTACGACACCGCAGATGCGGCCAAGGACATCTTTAAAAAGAAAGAAATGGGGGCAGCTGCCATCGCAGGGCACTTGGCGGCCGAATTGTATGGCCTCGAAATCCTCCAACGCAGCATCGAAACGTTCAAGGAAAATTACACGAAGTTTTTCGTCATCAGCAAAGACAGGTCCTTGAAAGTAAAAAACGCCAACAAGGCTACTATTTCCTTGCGTTTACCGGATGACCCTGGAAGCCTTTACAAATTGTTGGGCATTATTTACAAATACGAGATCAACATCACCAAAATTCAGTCCATCCCTGTTCTCGGCAGGAGAGATACCTATACCTTTTATCTGGAATTGGATTGGGAAGATTGGGACGCGCACAACCATGTCCTAGAGGAAATGCAAGACTACTGTTTTGACATGAACATCTTGGGACAATACAAAAAGGGAGAAACTTATCAATAAGGGCCATACCATTAACTGACATTTTGAACATGATCATTCCCGTAGCACAACGCCTCCAAAACGTCGAAGATTACTACTTCGTAAAGAAACTGGAAGAAATAAAAAAACTGACCGACTCAGGCAAGGACGTCATCAGCTTCGGCATCGGCAGCCCAGACTTGGCACCTTCGGCCCCCACTTTGGCGGCCCTGACAGAATCAGCCCAAAATCCAAAAAATCATGGCTACCAACCTTATCGGGGATTGCCGGAATTTCGGACAGCCATTGCCAAGTTCTACCAAAATACGTATGGTGTCAGCTTGCAACCTGCCAATCAAATACTTCCTCTTCTTGGATCCAAAGAAGGCATTCTTCATATTTCCATGGCTTTCTTAAATCCTGGGGACAAAGTATTGGTCCCCGATCCTGGATACCCCACTTATACTTCGGTTTCAAATTTGGTCAGTGCCCAGATTATGACCTATGATTTGACAGAGGAAACGGGTTGGTACCCCAATTTCGAGGAATTGGAGAAACAAGACTTGTCTCGTGTGAAACTCATGTGGGCGTGTTACCCGCACATGCCTACCGGTGCCAAAGCCAACAAAGAAAAATTGGCCCAACTGGTTGCTTTTGCCCAAAAACATCGGATCCTGCTCTGTTACGACAACCCGTACAATTTGGTGCTGAATGAGGAAGCCCCTATCAGCATATTGTCGATCCCAGGGGCCATGGAAGTAGCAGTAGAATTAAACTCATTCAGCAAATCTTTCAATATGGCCGGTTGGCGCGTGGGCATGGTCGTGGGGAGGGAAGATTACCTAGGCGCGATCTTGCGCGTGAAAAGCAACATCGATTCCGGCATGTTCTTGCCCGTCCAACATGCGGCCATCAAAGCCCTAGAAAACGGGGAAAAGTGGCACGAGGAACGCAACAAAATCTACTCAGACCGCCGGAACCTTGTATTTGCGTTATTCGACAAATTGGGCTTCGCTTACGACAAGCACCAGACAGGCCTTTTTGTATGGGCAAAAGCGCCGGATGCTATTCAAGATGTTCCCGCTTTTTCCGACCAATTGCTCTATGAAAAGAATATTTTTCTCACACCCGGATTCATTTTCGGCAAAAATGGACAGCGCTATTTACGGGCTTCCCTTTGTGTGGACAAAGCAAGAATGGAGCAAGCTTTGGAACGATTAAACTAAAAGAAACGTATTATCCCCATCGGAGACGGGTCTGACCTGCGGTGCTGACCCACTCATCTTCCCTTAAAAATCACCTCTTTGGGTGATTGGAAGCTTTTAGGGCATTTGCTTGTTTTGAATCGTGATGGAGATGCTTCCATTTCTCCATCACTGGCAGGAAAACCCGCTACCTAACCAAAATCAAAACAAGATGAAAAATCACTTTCCCGTTATCATAATAGGAGGAGGTCAAGCAGGTCTCTCGATGAGCCATTGCCTCAAAACACGCGGTATCGACCATCTCGTCTTCGAGAAAAAACGCATCGCAGAATCATGGCGCAGCCAACGTTGGGACACGTTTTGCCTGGTCACCCCTAATTGGCAATGTAAGCTCCCAGGATTCGAATACCAAGGGAAAGACCCCTATGGTTTTATGGTCAAAGACGAAATTGTCGATTTCTTGGAAGAATATGCCCGTTCTTTCCAACCTCCCATCCGAGAGGGAGTCGAGGTACGCGAGATCACCAAAGACGAACGCACAGGCATGTTCGAAGTGCAGACCAACCGCGGAGCCTATACCTGCCAACAGGTGGTGGTCGCCACCGGGAATTTCCATTTTCCTGCATTGCCGAACATGGCATTTTCCTTCCCTCCCGATGTCTTACAGATACATTCTGCAGATTATAAAAATCCCGAATCCATCCGCAGTGGCGATATTTTGGTGGTAGGCACAGGGCAATCAGGTTGTCAAATTGCGGAAGACCTTCATTTGGCCGGTAGACAGGTTCATCTTTGTGTCGGCAATGCGCCCCGTACTGCCCGAAGGTACAGAGGAAAAGACGTAGTAGAATGGTTGGACCAAATGGGTTATTACGACATGGGAATCGACGAACATCCAGATAAAGAGAATGTCCGGGACAAGACCAACCATTATGTAACAGGAAGGGACGGCGGCCGGGACATCGACCTTCGCCAATTTGCACTCCAAGGCATGAAATTGTACGGTTCTCTGAAAGATATCAACGGAACGACCCTCGAATTCAAGGAAGATTTAGGGAAAAATCTGGACAATGCCGACCAGTCTTCCGAAAATATCAAGAAAAAAATAGACGAGTTCATTTCTGCCCACCATATAGAAGCACCTGAAGAAGCTCCCTACACACCTGCCTGGAAGCCTTCTGAAGAAATTTCAGCATTGGATTACAGAAAAGAGAACATCCGGTCTGTGATTTGGTGCATCGGGTTTGGCTATGATTTCACTTGGATCAAACTTCCTGTACTGGACGAACGAGGACTTCCTGTCCATGCGCGAGGCGTTACCCAAACAGATGGCCTTTATTTCTTGGGGCTCACATGGCAATATACATGGGGATCTGCCCGTTTTTCCGGCGTAGGACGGGATGCGGACTATTTGGCAGAAAAAATTTCCTTGGGGTTTCACACACCGGTCCATACTGAAACCACAGCACTGGAGAAACTATAAATAAGGCTTAGGCACTCCTTTGGCTTATATCCCCTTCGGTCCTCTTACCAGGCAACTTTTGGTTCGATCCCCTCGTATACTCGCAATACACTTTAATCACCAAACCATGAAAAACTGGACCGTAGCCGATTTTCTCACCTATCTTTATCAGCTTGTAGCCGAGGCAGATTTTCAAACGGTAGAACAGGAGATTACCATTGTAAAAAGACAAGTGGCATGGGTACTTGCCAATTATTTCGGAGAATTAAACTACTCTTATGCAGAATCCCTCAAAAGGATCCAAGAAACAGAAGGAGTGAACCTTTTAAATTGCAAAGAGGTGCTTCAAGAATTGATGCCTCGTTTTGAGTTTTCACAGACGGTAAAAAAAGACATCGTCACGGATCTTCTTGCCATCGCATCCGCTGACAATTCTGTTTCACCCTCCGAAAAAGAGACACTTCGTTTTATCGAACAACAATTTAACGCGACAGAAATGCCCCTTAGCTGGTAAGCCTCTGACGTTTTTGCACCCCTGATGCACGGTACAGCGAAACGCATACACATTGTCGTGGATTCTTCAGAATTCCATGGCAAATTGCCCTACAAAGCTTATTACATACATGATTAGAAAAGCGGAGGCTTGAAAAACTGCTTGCGCCAGGGCATTGAAAGAGGTCAAAAGTCTAGGCGCCGGAGAATGAAAATAAAAAGCAGCACCCAAAGGATGCCGCTTTTTACTACATCGCAATCTGTCGATGAAAGCATCATTTACAAAAGCCAACGAAATGCCCTACACAAACAGCCATCATTTATTGTTTTGAAAACATTTTTCTCTTATTTCCAAGAACCAACACATAAGTACCTGATTTTAAATTTTTCGTGTCGATTCTAATAGGCACATTTTCTTCCTCTATGTTTATTTTTTGGGTATACACCAGTTCGCCCATCCCGTTAAATAATTGAATCTTGTCGCCCGTGTTGTTCGCGCCCATAATAAGAAGTTCATCGCTCACCGGTACTGGATACAAAAAGAGTTCTGTTTGGTATATATCATCCTGTTTTATGTTTTCTGCATCTTCTTTCCTGAAATTGGCGTTGGATTGAGAAAACAACTGGGAGGTAGGAATAATTTGCGTGGAGGTAGAGGCACTGCTCCAACTAAGCTTGCAAATGGCGGTAGCATAGTATTCTGTATATTCCAATACAATTGGGTATCTTTTCCCGGCAGCCAATGAGATGGTCCCGCTCCAGGTTTTTTCCGATTGGGACACCCATTTGTCTACCAACAACGTGTTATTGACCCACAACCTTACACCATCATCAGAATCTGTATAGAAAGTGTATGTTTCATTGTATACGGCTTTTACATCCCCAGACCACCTTACTACAAATACATCGTTCGAAATGGAAGTGGCAGGCGCCCCATTTCCCCAATCGAAATTAACTGTAGCATCTATCCTTGTTAGGGTAGCAGGATTGCTAAAATCGGTGGCACTTGTATAATAACGGGCCGTTAGCCCATCTCCTACCTGCGTTGGAAATGAAAAACTGGGACCTACAAGAGAGGAGTCGTTGTCATTCACTCCATATTCATTTGCTCCAATGTCCATTGTTCCGCTAGGACTTGTGCCATCTAAGCCTGACCATGTGGTTTGCGGGTAACTTGTTCCATTGTCTTTGGCAGGGCTTGTGCTTTTTATATTCAGGTTGAGAGGCACTGTCGCGTCCGTATATTGTGCCCTCACATATTTTGGATCCGCTAGCTGAATTCCCGTTTCGTGCAGGTTCACATCTCTGTACCACAAATTGTACATCCATTTATTCGAATTAGTAAAGGTGTGGGTAGTGGTATCATTGCTTACAAAATTGTTCCCGTCATGCCCCGAACAAAATATATTGTTTACAAAAGTAAAATGAGAAGGGGTAATGGTATGCGCATCCCAGAAACTAGACCGGTAGGCATAAAAACTGTTGTTAAAGAACTTGACATTTTTTGCCACTGCGGGAGACCAAGACGAACCAAATTTGATGCAATACCCATAATAAGAAGCGGATAGCACATTTCCATTTGCATCCAAAGCCTTCATATTTCGTGTACATACAATCCTGTTTCTGAATACGTACACACTGTCGCCTCCATTGTTTATGACACTTATGCCCACATTGAGGTCATAGCCAATATTATTATAAAACCGGACATCGGAAGAAGAACTGGACTCCAGTTCCACCATGTCATCTTGACAATTAAAAAAGAGGTTGTGGTGTGCTTTATTGGAGGTTCCCGTATATTTCATTCCATCCCACCAACCATTCATTTGGCAATTTTTGACTTCCACATTGGATGCTGCTTTGATCATGACGCCTGCAGACCGTTGAGGAGCCTTCGTATCTTCGCTGGCACTGAAAGCATCGTTATAACCGTCCCAATACCAATTCCTGGGCATGAGATTGCTAAACTGGCAGTTGCTAACGGTAATGTAAGAGCCGCTTGCCGACTCATCCGTGCTTAAACCTCTGAAAGAAGTAGTGACTTTTATCTTGTCAAACGTGAGATGACTTACTGAGGTGCCAGCCAAGTAAATACCCGCAAAACCCGCATGTTTCAATTGCAAATTACTAAAATCCCAATAGGATACATTTTGTACTTTGATGATCCCATCTGCTGTGCCAATGTTGACTACTACGTTGTTTGGGTCACGGTTATTGCTTAATCGGATTTTGACCACAGAAGTGGCACTGTCTTTTATAATGCCTTGCCCCCGTATGCCTGCATCGAATTTTGTTTCTTTCCAATACGTTGCCATGAGGGAATCGCTTGCGCTCACGGACGCAGCCGAGATCCATTTCCACGTTTGGTTTCCCGTAAAAGCCACCGTTGTTTGGTATTCTCCGCCACCGTTGTTCGTCCACCGTGTGTTGGTAGATTGCAAGCCGGTATCAGCACCGTCTATGATGACAGTATCACCAGGAACACCTTCTATGCGGATAGGATGCGTAGAAGTACCACTAGCCGTAGCAGGAGAACCACTGCCGTTCAAAACCAAATTTTCATAGTACTTGCCCCCTCGAATTCGGATGGTGTCGCCAGCTTGTGCTGCATTGATGGCTGCTTGGATGGTGCTATATGTGGAGACCGCGCCCCCTCTCCACAATTCCACGGGAGGGTTGGCATAACTTAGGATACTACCTAAGAAAAAAAGGTAGAAAAAGGGCATAAACAAAGGGTTTATCGTTTTCATTTGTACTTTTTTTAGTATGTGACAAAAGGAAGAAAAATCAACGTGTTGGCCAGTACACTTGAAGAAGTACAATATTAAAAACTTACTATGAATAGGATACAAGCACTAGATTATCCTTTCTTTATAGAATTATGTCTTGAATTATGAATTTTTTACACAAACAAGCTTTTGCCATTGAAAAAAAAATGCAGGCAGCGGTCAACTATACTTGCTTTCTCTAAAGAACAGTGCAGATTTGGCCAAGGAGAACTAAATGCGTTTGACATCCTAAAAAATTAACTCCCAAAAGGCAAACCAATTACGTAACATGTGCCTCTCAAGCCAAACCCGCTCCTGACCCATTCTATCAAGCCTTTCTGTTGGAAAAGAACGAGAAGATGGTCCGGAGTCGCTAAATAAACCCATTCTCCTTCGCGTAAAACAATAAGTCTACGGTCTTGTTTACATGGGCTTTGCGCATCAAATTTTTGCGGTGCGTATTGACTGTGTTGTTGCTGATAAACAGTTTTTCGGCGATTTCAGTACTGGAAAGTCCGGTCCCCAGTAGCCTCAAGATATCTAGTTCTCTTTCGCTAAAAAGCTTTTCATCTTCGTGTACTTTCGTTTGCTGTTTTAAAAAATAGGGGAATTGTTCGCTTTTTGGCCCAAAAATATGCCATTTTACCTTGTGGTCGTCTGCAATGTCGCTGATGTCGGTACACAGGCTTATATAGGCTTCTACCTTATTGTTTTTGTTTTTTATAAAAGGAGTACTCTGCCGTAACACAGAGATATAGGTACCGTCTTCCTTTTGCACTCTGTAATTGATATTAAACGAAGATTTGAAGGGCACGACGTGGGCAGAATTGTGCAGTACAAAAGAGAGCAATGCTTTCGACACATCGAAATACATGCTTAGGTCGGCAGGATGGATGTTGCGGACAAAAAAATCGGCCGTAAGCTTGTCAATGCCATATCCTAAGGCATTGTCAAATCCTTTGTGATAAAAACGGCCTGATTTAATGTGATGGATATAGAGAAATTGATTGTCCCACAGCTTCGTTTCCTTCAAGTATTCTAATATCTCCTTTTCAAAATGGTATTCGAAATCGAGGTATTGAACTTTCAAATTCTTTAAGAAGTCCTTGAACTCATAGGCAGAGTCTTGGGGCCTATATTTTGTAAGCGATTTTTGCATGGTGCTTTTGCTTAGACCAAGAAGATAGGGTAAAGTAAATGTAGGGTTATTTTTTAACCAATAAAAGCAAAAAATAGCCTATTTTATTTTTTTACACCCAAAAAC
>OUNM011219420.1_pt1 | contig 15128 bp, 11 predicted proteins | sample 1769961 | NCBI WGS metagenome assembly OUNM01 (sample SAMEA3914820, study PRJEB12502) | metagenome | biome: forest; material: soil | place: USA | collected 2012-03-12 | depth 0.3 m | reverse complement strand
GGGGAGGGAAGTCTCTCGTGACGTCTTAAAGCAAAGCCTACGGCTTCGCCTCCGCCGCCTTGAGCCCGCCGATATACGCGTCCGGCCCGCTGCCCGGCGAGTAGCCCGTCTTTTTCGCGAGCACCTTTTCCTCGGGATCGATGACCACAATGGTCGGAAATCCGCCCGCGCCATATTTCGTCTTCAGCCCATCATTCTGCTTCTTCAATTTGCTGCTGAGCTTTTTGCCCTGCGGAAAATCGACCTGCACCAGAACCACATTTTCCTTCGCCCACGATTTGAACTTCGACGTGCTGAAGACCTCCTTGTCCAGCGCCATGCAATAGCCGCACCAATCCGATCCGGTGAAATCGAGCAGCAGATTCTTCTTCTCCGCCTTCGCCTTTTCCACGGCTTTGTCATAGTCATCCGTCCATCCGGAGGGCGCGCCGGCGAGAACGGTGAGGGTGAGAGCGCACGTGGTGAAGAAGGCGGCGAGGAGCTTTTTCATGGTATAGGGATGGTCTCCGCTGACGGGGCACTGGCAAGGGGAAACACGCACTTGCTTTCACATAACCCGACCTAGCATTTCATCGTTCGCCGAGTCATCTTCCGACACATGATGACCCCGTTCTCGCATCCCGAGCAATTGGCCCGCGCGGCGTACCTCACGCGGCGGCAGTTCTTCGCGAAATCGGCCGTGGGCATCGGCACCGCGGCGCTGGCATCGATGTTGAATCCGGAATTATTGGCGGCGACGGTGAAAGGCGCGGCGCGCTATGGCGGTCTCGAGGGCGTCCCGCATTTTGCACCGAAAGCCAAGCGGGTGATCTATTTGCTCCAAAATGGCGCCCCGCCGCATGTCGACACCTTCGACTACAAGCCCGAGCTCGAGAAATGGCGCGGCAAGGAAATCCCGGAGAGCATCCACAAAAACCAGCGGCTCTCGACGATGACCGCCGGCGCGAAGAAACTCGTGCTGCCCGCGTTCACGCCCTTCAAGCAATACGGCAAGTCCGGCACGTGGGTGGGCGACTTCCTCCCGCACACAGCCTCGATCGTCGACGACCTCTGCCTGGTGAAATCGATGCATACGGAGGCGGTGAATCACGCCCCGGCGATCACGTTTTTTCTCACCGGCAGCGAAATGCCCGGGCGCCCCAGCATGGGCGCCTGGCTCACCTACGGCCTCGGCACGGAGACGCAGGAATTGCCCGGATTCGTGGTGATGACCTCGCGCGACAAGGAATCGAGCTGCGGCCAGATTTTCTACGACTTCTATTGGGGCAGCGGCTTTCTCCCGTCGAAATACCAGGGCGTGAAATTCCGTGGCGGCGGCGATCCCGTGCTGTATCTCAGCAACCCGGAAGGCATGTCGCGCGAAGTGCGCCGCGGCTTGCTTGATGACATGGCCAAGCTCAACGAGCGGCACTACGCCGAATTCGGCGACCCGGAAATCGCCACGCGCATCGCGCAATACGAGATGGCCTACCGCATGCAAATGAGCGTGCCGGAACTCGCTGATTTTTCCAAGGAGCCCGCGAGCGTCCTGGAAATGTATGGCCCCGACGTGAAGCGCGCCGGCTCCTATGCCTACAACTGCCTCATGGCCCGCCGCCTTGCCGAACGCGGTGTGCGGTTCATCCAGCTCTTCCACGCGGGCTGGGACCATCACCGCAATCTCTCCACGCAATTTGAAATCCAGTGCCGCGACACCGATCAGCCCAGCGCCGCGCTGGTGAAAGATCTTAAACAGCGCGGCCTGCTCGACGACACGCTGGTGATCTGGGGCGGCGAATTTGGCCGCACCCCCTTCATTCAAGGCGATATCAATGATCGCAAGCAGTGGGGCCGCGACCATCACCCCTACGGCTTCACCATGTGGATGGCCGGCGGCGGCGTGAAGCCCGGCCTCAGCTATGGCGGCACCGACGACTTCGGCTACAACGCCGTGGAAAATCCCGTCCATGTGCACGATTTCCAAGCAACCATCCTCAACCAGCTCGGCATCGACCACGAGAAACTCACCTACCGCTTTCAGGGCCGCCAATACCGCCTCACGGATGTGCACGGCAAAGTGGTAAAGGGAATCCTGGCGTAACCAAATCGAACGCCACCATGCACCGCCCATCGAACAAAAAAGGAATGAACGCCATCGCGGGACGCAGTCTGGAGTGCGGTGCCTTGGCACCGCTCTGTGGCCCAGCGCAGCTTGCTGCGCGCGGAGGGAGAACGGTTCGAGCTTCAGAAGCTTCCCCCTCCGCGCCCAGCAAGCTGGGCCTTCCGCAGAGCGGTGGCAAGCCACCGCACTCCAGACTACACCCCGCACTTCGGCGATGCATCGCCGTTCTCGCCGCCTCTCTCCTTCTTGCATCCCTCACACATGCCGCAGACCCCTTCGGCATCCAAGTCGTGGACGACGTCACCGGCCGCGGCGTCCCCTTGGTAGAGCTGCAATCCGTCGATGGGCAGGTCTGGCTTACCGACAGCGCCGGCCGCATCGCCTTCGAGGAACCAGGCCTCTTTGGCCAGCCTGTATTCTTCACGGTCAAGAGCCACGGCTACGAATTCAAAAAGGACGGCTTCGGCATGACCGGGCTCAAGCTGACGCCGCAACCCGGCGGTCGTGCCACGGTCAAGCTGCACCGCCTCAATATCGCAGAGAGACTGTATAGACAAACCGGCCGCGGCATCTACCGCGACTCCGCGCTCCTCGGCGAAAAGTTCCCGCTCGCCGACGGTCTCGGTGCCGGCAAAGTCGCGGGCCAAGACACCACGCAAGTCGCGATCTACCACGGACGGCTCTTCTGGATCTGGGGCGATACCGCACAGATGGAGTATCCGCTCGGAAATTATCGCACCTCGGCTGCCTGGGCCGATTTGCCCGGCAAAGGCGGCCTTGCACCATCGGAGGGTGTGAACTTCCACTACCTCACGGACAAATCCGGCTTCTGCAAATCCATGGTCCCGCTGCAAGGCGGCGACGGCGTGGTCTGGCTCGATGGCCTGTGCGTGGTGCACGACGACGCCGGCACCGAGAAACTCGTGGCCCGCTACCAGCGCCGCCAGGGCCTCGGCAAATTACTGGAGCAGGGGATCTGCGTCTTCAACGACGAGAAGGAAATTTTCGAATCCGCGCTCGTGCTTTCCAACGACGAAGAATGGCGAACGCTGCACGGCCAGATCACTCCGGGCCGCGGCGACGGCTTCCTCTACGCCGGCTCCAATGCCCTGAGCGTTCGCGTGCCCGCCACACTCAAGGCCGTGTTGGACCCCGCCAGCTACGAGGCCTGGACCTGCGTGGGCCGGGACGGCGTCATCCGCAAGACCGACGGCTCGGCGGACTATGCCTGGCACAAGGATGGCCGCCCGCTGGAATCGATGAAAGAGGCGGAGTGGGTGAAGGACGGCAAACTCCGCGTGGAAGATTGCCGCATGTGCCCCATCGATGCGAACACCGGCGAGCGACTCACGCTGCACGTCGGCACGGTGCGCTGGAATGAGCACCACCAAAAGTGGGTCCTCATCGCCACCCAGTTCTACGGAAAGCCATCCAGCCTCGGAGAAATTTACTACTCCGAAGCCGATGCCCCCACCGGCCCGTGGAAGAAAGCGGTGAAGGTCGTCTCGCACAACCGTTACACCTTCTACAATCCCGTCCAGCACCCGTTCTTCGACGACGGCAAATGGATCTATTTCGAAGGCACCTACACCAAGGAATTCTCCGGCAACGACCATCCCACGCCGCGCTACGACTACAACCAGGTGATGTACCGCCTGGACCTCGACGACCCGCGCCTCGGCGCCGTGGCGAAGTAGGACGGATCGCCGCATAGCCGCGGCCGGAAGGCTGCGGACTTCGGGCGCGTGGAATCTCCAATGGCGCCAGGCCTACCCGTGAATGATCAGCTCGATATTCTCCGGCAACTGCGACGCCACACTCTCCACCACGTTGCCCTTCAGCAGCCGCGCCATGCCGGAACGATGCGGCGCACCGAGCATCACCATGTCGGCGCCGAGCGTCGCTGCAACGTCCACGATCGTTCCCGCGGGATCATTGCTCACCACGTAGAGCGGCTGCACGCAAACATCCATCTCCTCGCCGAGTTTCATGATCAGCGACATGATGCCCGCGGCATTGGGATCGTCCTGCCAGCGGCTGCGCCCCGTGCGCGTGGGATGCGGCCCGCCCAGCAGCACCGCGATCTCGCGCACGTAAAGCACGCAGAGCACCGCCTGGTGCAGCCGCGCTTCGTTCAGGGCAAATTTCAATACCGGCGTCGCGCCGCGCGCCGCCACCAGAATCTTCCGGTCTTCCTTCATCGCCGTGGGCCGCAGGCGATCGATCGTCTCCTGCTTCACCGTCTCCGCTAGTTCCTTCGCCACCGTAATCGTCGTGAGCCCGCTCGCGCGATGCGACATCGAGCGCAGCCAGAAGCCCACCGCCAGCACGATCACCACAAAGAACAGCGCCAGGTGCTTGTCGTACGCCAGCGTGATCTCCACGCAGAGCAAAATGCCGAAGGTGGCGAAGAACAGCAGCCGCTCGCCGCGCTTCAGCGGGAGCATTTTGTTAAAAGCGCACGAGCCCAGATTCACCGTGATCGCGCCCACTACGCCGATGGCATAAAGATCGCCCAGGTGCGTCATCGCGTTCTCGGGATCGAGGTTGGTGAAGAGCATCACCACGGTGGGCAGGCCTACCGCGACACAGAGCGGCAGGATTGGCACGCCGTGCTTGTTCAGCGCGAGGAAAGGCCGCGGCATCTCGCCATCGCGCGCCAGGGTGTACATCACGCTAATCAGCGCTGCGATCGCCGTGTTCACCGCGCTCAGCAGCAGCATGCCCACGACAATGCCCACGACGATCCCCATCGTGGAGCCAAACGCCGGACCGAAATGATAGGCGCCGTACTCCTCACCCAGCACGCGCAGGATATGCGAGCTGTCCGCACTGAGCCGGCCCAGCATCGTCAGGTTCGGATCCATGGCGGAATGCGGCCACGTGTAGAGCGACATCGTCGCCCAGCCCAGCAGCGCCGTGCCCACGACGACTTCAATGGCCACCGGCAAAATCGCGCGCCGCGATTCCCGGCCCACCGCCGGCTTGTCCGGCGTCGCTCCCGGATCGAGCTTCATCACGCCCGTGAGATTCGCGATCGCCTCGACGCCGCTCAGCGCCAGGATGGACGCCACAAACGCATGCCAGGCATGAGTCGCGGAGTGTCCGGCCTCAAATGGCGCCAGATGCGTCGTCAGCAGCGGCACCGAGAAGCCCACGAGCACGAGCACCACAATCACCATCGGGATGGCCAGCCCTACGGCCAGCGCCCCGCTATGGCGTGGCCCGTACATATTCAGCAGGCCAAATCCCAGCAGCGCACCGATCGTGATCTGAATCGCCCAAGTGGGTGACAGATTCGGCGCCAGATACTTCATCGCGTCATAGCCGCTGAGCGCCGCCGTCACCGCGAGGTCCGCCACGAGCAGCAACGCCCCGACCACCGCCAGAGCCCGCCCCTGGCTGCGCGCCGCCGAATACACGCCGCCGCCATCGGGGAAGTAGCGGCACACTACCATGTAATTAATCGCGACTAGCCCCGTGATGAGGCACACGTAAAGAATCGTATGTAGCGACGCAAATTGGAGCGCTAGGAAAGCGTAGCCGATGACGTAGGCCTTGGACGTGCCCCAGTCGCCGTAAAGCAGCGCCGCCGCGCGCTTCCAATCGAGATTACGGGGGCGAGTGACATCAAGAGATGGTCCCATGAGAGTGAGGAAATGGCCCGGTGGGGATCAGGCCGAATGGATTAGCAGAACAGCAGCGCGTGGGGAACGAGCAGGGAACAGGAACCAGCCAAATCTTCTCCGGCAGTGACCGGAACAGGACCGTATTCAGGAACAGTTTTCAAGTTACCGGACAGACTAGGGCGGAAAGGCCTGCGCTGTCAAACGGCGGCGCGGAGCCCGGAGGCCCTTCATGCGGCTGAAATAAAGGGCTTTCGGGGATGGCCAGGCGGCGGAAAGAATTGTTTATCTGCCACTTCAACCGGGCCTTTTTCAGAAATTTCACAGGAGTTTTCCAGAGGTGCGGTAGGCGGCGGCGAACTTTGGCCCGGCTGTGGCGTATCTGCTGCTACTAGGTAGTCACAAGCCAATGGTAAACGGCGTCGCCAGCCCCGGCGCCCGCAGTCCGGCCATAACACGCCACGCTCCTGTGATAATGTCGTTCACCACTGATGACTCACCTGCGATTCGGGTTCAGGTACCGGTCGCTTGGGGCTCAATTTCTCTGCATCCATGAGCCAAAAAATTCACCTGCTCGCGGAAATGCAGCGGCGGCTCTCGCAATCGGAAGCCGAGCGCCGGCGCCTTGAGCGCGAATTGCTGGAAATCTGCGAGCGCGAGCGCCGCACCATCGGCCATGATTTGCACGATGGCGTGGGCCAGCATCTCACCGCGCTCTCGCTCATGGCGCATGCGCTGTGCGAATCGCTCGCGGCCTCGCCGCTGCTCGGCCCGGCGCGCGAACTCAATCAGCATATCCGCGAAACCATCACCGAGACACGCCGCCTCGCCCGCGGTTTGGCCCCGGTGGTGATCGAATGCGGCGGCTTGAGCAAAGCGCTCGCCGAACTCGCCGAACTCACCCAGCGCGGCGGCCGCGCGCGGTGCACGTTTTCCTGTTCGAAGAATGTCGGCCCCGTCGCCACCTCCGTCGCGGTGCATCTGTATCGCATCGCGCAGGAAGCCGTGAACAACGCGGTGAAACACGCCGGCGCCCTGGCGCCCACCGGCGCCCCGGTGCCCACCAGTGCCCTGGAGATTCGCCTCCGCCTCGAGCGCGGCGCCGATGGCTTGAAACTCGAGATCACCGACAACGGCCAGGGCCTGCCCGTCGATCGCTCCGCCCCCGGCATGGGGCTGCGTGTCATGGATTTTCGCGCGCGTCTCATCGGCGGGAAGGTCTCCGTTTCCTCCGCGCGTGGACAGGGCGTGCGCATCGTGTGCCTCTGCCCGGAGCATGATTCTCTTCCCCCCTCAACGGTCCCGCGCAGCCCCGCGGACTCCAAATCATCCGGCCCAAGCCGGCGCCCCGCCCCTGTCGAAACCACCGTTCCAATATCGTGAAATCACGCATTCATATCGTCGACGATCATCCGATCGTGCTGAGTGGGTATCAACTGGTCATCAACGCGCAGCCGGACCTCGAGGTCAGCGGCACCTCGGCCAGTGTCGCCGAGGCCATCACGGCCATCGAAAAGACCCACCCCGATCTCATCATCTCCGATCTCACCATGCCCGGCCGCGGCGGCCTGGAGTTGGTGAAGGATTTGATCAGCGTTTCGCCCGAGACAAAAATTCTCATCATCTCGATGCACGATGAAATGCTTTACGCCGAGCGCGCCCTGCGCGCGGGAGCCAAGGGCTACGTCATGAAAGACTCCGTGGCCACGCAGATGCTCGTCGCCATCCGGCAGGTCTTGAGCGGCGGCATCCATGTCAGCGAGCGGGTCTCGGCGAAGATCATCGGCCTCTTCACCGGCGCATCGTCGAAAGCCCAGTCCTCGCCGCTCGAGCGTCTCACCGATCGCGAGTTCGATGTCTTCCGCCTGTTCGGCGAAGGCAAGACCACCAAGGAAGTCGCGTCGTCGCTGAACCTCAGTCCCAAGACCGTCGCCGTGCATCGCGACAATATCAAACACAAGCTCGGCTTCGCCAGCAGCACCAAGCTCATGCGCTACGCCGTGCGCTGGGTCGAATCCGAAAGCGTCGCCCAAGTGTAGGGGTCGCCGCGCCGTGGACTGTGGCCGCCCGCTCCTCAGATTACCCATACTTTCTCGGAAAGCGTGCGGACGGCGGGCAGACAAAATGGGCCGGGTTTTTCAACCCGGCAGGGCGAGCCAAGCGAGGTGTGTGCGCAGAAACCTCCCGCGTAAATTTTTTGCATCTTCAGCGCAAAAACCCGCTTGCCACGTTTCGCGATCCTGCTACATACGCCCCTCCCAAACCAACGGGAAATGCTCGGGTGGTGGAATTGGCAGACACGTACGTTTGAGGGGCGTATGCCGAAAGGCGTAAGGGTTCAAGTCCCTTCCCGAGCACCACTGGCCTCCAAAGTAGGCGAGGTTTTCAACCTCGCGCGGGAGGAAATGACGGGAGCAGCGAACGCTTTGCGATTGAATGCACTCAGCGGTGAGGCGCCAGAGAGTGGAACGGCTTTTCAAGCCGTGGCATTTCCACCGCAAATTGTCCCCCAAACTCCCCATCATTCCGGCGCGGCGATTGTTCTTTAACTCCTGCTAACTGAGCCCAGCCTTGGCGGCCCTATGGCTATTCTCTACTGGATTCTATTGGGCCTCGTCGCAGGCGCGCTGGCCAAGCTCATCATGCCGGGGAAAGACCCGGGAGGCATCGTGGTCACCATCCTAATCGGCATCGTCGGCGCCGTCCTCGGCGGCTACATCGGTCGCGCCCTCGGCTTCGGCAGCGGCGATACTTTCGACCTGCACGGCATCCTCATCGCCACCGCCGGCGCCATCCTGCTGCTCATCGGCTACCGCATCGTGAAGAAAGTATAGCGTGAGCACGCCGCCTCCGTGGCTCGATGCTCCGCGTCGAACCCGACAACAAGGAGCAGGGGCCCTCGCCCCGTGTTTCGCGGTAATTGTCAAGCAGCCTGGAGGGCTGCAGGACTGTAGCCGGGGGTAGAGCGAGCAACGCGAGCGCCACTCCCGGAAGCAGCGCAAAAAGCGATGCGCCCCGGATGGGGCGCCGGAGCCACGTAGCCGCGACCGGAAGGTCGCGGACGCAGCCTGGTTACGGTGCAAGTATCAGCGATCTTCTGACCAGCAGAGTGGGGGAGCCCTTCCGCGGAAAAGCAGCCAGCCTACGCCAGCAGCGCATCCTTGCAGAATTTCACCGCCCGCGCGATCTCCGCATTGCGCGTGGAACCCTTGGGCACGCCGTATTCAAATTCGATCGTGCCCTGGATGTTCCACTTGTTGTCGCGGATGAGCCGCAGCACTTCCGCGATCGGCGTGTCGCCCTGGCCGAGCTGTGTGTTCGGCCCATTGTTGAACTTCCGATCCTTCACATGCACGTGCGTGATGCGCTCGTGGTACTGCTTGATGAACGGCACCGGCGAAATGTTATTGCCCGCCACGAAATGGCCGAGGTCCACATTCGCGCCGTTGAACTTCCCGAGCGAGAACGCCTTCTCCCAATGCTCCGGCTTCGTCGCGCCGTGGCCATGATAGCCCAGCATCATCTGATGCTTCTCGCCAAATTCACCCAGCCGCTTGAGGTCGGCGTCCTTGTTGGAAATCTCGCTGGAGACCGCGCGGCCGCCGAGCGCCTTCGCGAGCTTGAAGGCATAGTCGAGCTCCGCGTCCGACATCTTGAACAGCCCGTCCACTTTCACGATCTGGATCAGCACGCCCGCGTCCTCGTACTTTTTGCGAAACTCCGCGACCTTGTCCAAGGACACCGTCTTGCGCCATTCAGCGATGGACTGCGTCGGCGTCGCCGGAGCCGGCGCACCCTTCGGAGCCGCTTTGGGCGCCCCGAGAAATGCCTCCACCGGCTGCGTGCGCAGCTCCACCGCGCTGACGCCGATCTCCAGGCAATTCTTCAAGATCTCATCCCCGCTCATGTCGCCTTTGCCAAAACTGTAGGGCACATTGAGCCCGATCTGCACCCCGGCAAATTTGGAATCCGGCTTGCCCGCCTCCGCCGCGATCACGCGGCCAAGGCTCGGACAGAAAGCAGCCGCAGTCAGGGCCGCCAGGGACTTGGTGAAATCACGTCGGGAAGAAGGCAACAACATAGATGATAAGAGTGGGAATAGAGATCGAAGCCGTGGGAGTCTTAGCAAGGAAAACTGCACCGCAGTGGAAAAGAACAGCAGAGCCCCGCAGTTTTAGGACTGGAGACCGCAGACCAGTCATGGATGTCGTGGCCCCTTGATGGCTAAATCCTGAACCAAACCGGTCCTAACGCTGAGAGCCAAAAGCCCGAAAACAAACTGGTCCTAGCGCTGAGGGCCAAAACCCAAAAATAACTGACCCCGGTGTTGAGGGCCAAAGGCCCAAAAATAAGCCAGCCCAGGGCAACGCCCTGGGTCCCCGGATCGTAGCCGGAGCAAAGCCCCAACGGGGCGCCACAAGCAAGCCCCTCCGCAAACACGCGCTCGAGTTTCAAGCTTCCAATTCCCTCCAAACTATGCGACACTGAGGGCGTCGAGTAGATGGTAGATCCCCACCAAAGTCGGCTCCTCAAAGCGCCCCAAAACCCGCGCTGTCCCACCACCATCCTCGCCGTCCAAAAATACGCGAAAAAAGGCGGCAAAAAGCGGCCTCTACCCCTGAAAACCCAAACCGCGTCATATTCTCAAAAAATTCCCCTAAAGATTGCCCGATCGGACAATTTGAAAGGGCACCAAATTTCGCGAATAATCCGTCACCCATGAGTTGTCATAAACCCGTCCCGGCTCCAGCCTTGCTCCGTCCCTTGCTGCTCCGGATCCTCGCTGGGGCTGTCATCGTCTCGGGTTCGGCGCGGGGCGCCACCACGGCCGAGCCGCCCTTTGTTACCAAGACGCTGCGGCCCTTTCTCGAAACCCACTGCACCGATTGCCACGACGACTCCACGCAAAAGGGCAACCTGCGCCTCGATAATCTCCCCGTCGATTTCGCCCAGCCCGATACCTTCGCCTGCTGGGTGAAAGTGCTCGACGAACTCGACACCCACGAGATGCCGCCGAAGAAAAAGACGCCGCCCTCCGCCGCGGAAGCCAAGGCGGTGACCGATTGGCTGCGCCAAAGCCTGATTGCGACCTCGGTGGCGCGGCGGCAAGGGGAAGGGCGCACCAACACCCGCCGGCTCAGCCGCGTCGAATACGAGAACACCATTCACGATTTGCTGGGCATCGATATCGAGCTTTCCGATCTGCTGCCCGAAGACCCGGTGACGAATGGCTTCGACAATGGCGACGCCACCGTCGGTCTCTCGCCGGTGCTCATGGAGCGCTACCTGGATGCGGCCGAGAAGGCGCTCGATGCCGCCATCGCCAATGATCCCCAGCCGGAGACCAAGAGCGGCACCTACACTTTCAAACCCAAGGAAGGCGGAGACGCCAAGACCGTGCCCTGGAATGCCGTGGTCAATCGCGAGGATGCCGTGGTCTATCTCAACACGCCGCCCGTCCTGCCGAATTTCCGCACCAGCGCCGAGGGCAACTTCCGCATTAAGATCCACGCCTACGGCTACCAGACCAAAGGGAAGCCGATGACGTATGCCTTCTACACTACGAAGCAGTACCAAGGCACGGGCGACAATCTCGTCGGCTATTATCAGGCGCCGGCGGAGCCGGGGAGCACGGTGGAAATCACCACGCGCATCGGAGCGTCATTCAATTTGAAGTTCGCGCCCGAGGGACTCACCAAGCAGCAGCTCAAGGACCCCGCGACCTACGAGGGCCCTGGGCTCGCCATCCAGTCGGTGGAAGTCGAAGGCCCGCTCAATCCCGTGTGGCCGCCGCCTTCGCACCAGCGGATCTTCGGCGACGCCCCGCTGGAGTCGCTCTTGAAGGTGCGGCCTGCGATGAAGGAACTCCGCATCTCTGCCAAGCGCGTGACGCCCACTTCGAAACAGCCCGAGCAGGACACGGAGCGCATCGTGCGCGATTTCTTGCCGCGTGCCTTCCGCCGCCCCGTCCCGCCCGAGGAAGCGCAGGTGTATGTCGGGCTCGCTCTCAAACGGCTCAAGGACGGCGGCACGTTCGAGGACGCCGTGCGCATGGGCCTCAAAGCCGCGCTGTGCTCGCCCGCCTTTTTGCTCCGCAATGAAAAGCCCGGGCGCCTCGATGACTACGCCATCGCCACGCGCCTCTCGTATTTTTTCTGGAGCACCATGCCCGACGAAGAACTGTTCGGGCTTGCGGCCAGGCGCCAGCTCAGCCAGCCCGCCGTGCTGCGCGCGCAGGTGGAGCGCATGCTGAAGAGCCCGAAGGCCGTGGCCTTCACCGAGAACTTTGCCGGGCAATGGCTGGGCCTGCGGCAGATCGACGCCACCACGCCCGACAAGAAGCTTTATCCGGAATTCGATGCGTATTTGCAGGTCTCGATGATCAAGGAGACGCAAAGCTTCTTCAACGAGTTGCTCACGCAAAACCTCAGCACGGACAACTTCGTGCAGTCCGATTTCGCGATGCTCAATGAGCGCACTGCACGCCAATACAAGATCCCCGGGATAGAGGGCGTGGAGTGCCGGCGGGTCGCGCTGCCGCCGGAGAGCCACCGCGGCGGAGTGCTCACGCAGGCCGCGATTTTGAAAGTAACTGCCAACGGCACCAATACTTCGCCGGTCATTCGCGGCAATTGGGTGCTGCGGAATATCGTGGGTCACGTCACGCCGCCGCCGCCGAAGTCTGTGCCCGCCATCGAACCGGATATCCGCGGGGCGAAGACCATTCGCGAACAATTGGACAAGCATCGCTCCAATGAGTCTTGCGCTTCCTGCCATGCGAAGATGGACCCGCCAGGCTTCGCGCTGGAGAGCTTCGATGTTATCGGCGGCTGGCGCGAAAATTACCGCTCGCTGGAGGGGAAGCGGACCGCCACCGGCTATTGGCTATTGTATTGGCCCGGTGGTGGATTGCTCCGGGGTCCTGCCGGGCGAACGCACCTTCGCCAACATCGACGATTTCAAAAAACTCCTCCTCGCTGACCGCGACCAAATCGCGCGCAACGTTGTCGAAAAGCTGCTGACCTACGCCACCGGCCGTCGTCCGGAGTTCGTGGATCGCGTCGGTGTCGAAGCCATTCTGGATCACACCCGCGCCGGCAAATTTGGCCTCCGCGCGCTCGTCCATGAAGTCGTGCAAAGCCCGCTCTTCCTTTACCGCTAGTCCTCAGTTTTTCACCAACCGTCACCATGATCAACCGTCGCACTTTTCTCCGCGCCTCCGGCGTCGCCCTGGCTCTCCCGATGCTCGAAGCCATGATCCCGCGTGTCCGTGCCGCGGCGGCGACGCCCGCCGATCTGCGCCGCCGCATGGTGTGCGTGAACACGACGCTCGGCATCTACGGCCCGGCGTTGTTTCCGGAACAGGCCGGACGCGACTACGCGCTCACACCTTACCTGCAGCCGCTGGCCGCGCTGCGGGACCAATTCACCGTCTTCTCGGGCCTCTCGCATCCGGAGGTCGATGGTGGTCATGCCGCGGAAACGTGCATTCTCACCGGTGCGCCGCATCCCACCAGCGCCGGCTTCCGCAACTCGGTTTCGATCGATCAATTTGCCGCCGAGCGGCTCGATGCACCGACCCGCTTCTCCAGCCTCACGCTGCGCAGCGGCGGCGGCACCACGCTGTCCTTCACGCGTGCGGGATCGCCGATTCCTGCGGACGAAAAAGCCTCCAGCGTTTTTGCGAAGCTCTTCCTCAATGGCACGGCCGCGCAGGTGGAGGCACAGGTGCAGCGGCTGAAGGAAGGCCAGAGCATCATGGAAGCCGTGAGTTCCGAGGCGAAGCGCATGGAGCGCACCGTTGGCGTGCGCGACCGCGAACGCCTCGACGAATATTTCACCAGCGTGCGCGAGCTCGAGCAGCGGCTCGTCCGCAACGAAGACTGGGCCAAGAAACCCAAGCCGAAAGTCGACGTGCCGCCGATCACGGATGTCACCAATCCCGCGGACATCATTGGCCGCAGCAAGTCGATGTACGATGTCATGCATCTCGCCTTGCAGACCGATTCCACGCGCATCCTCACGCTGCAGATCATGGGCAATGGCTCCGTGCCGCCCATCGAGGGCGTGACGATGGATCACCACAATCTCTCCCACCACGGCAAGGACCCCGAGAAGCTCACGCAGCTGCAACGCGTGGAGCTGGCCGAAATGCAGGCGCTCGGCGAATTCCTCACCAAGCTCAAAGCCGCGCGGGAGGACGAACACACGCTGCTCGACAAGACAATGGTCTTTTTCACGAGCAACCTCGGCAACGCTTCGACCCACGACAATCACAACCTCCCGGTCGTCCTGGCCGGCGGCGGCTTCAAGCACGGCCAGCACCTTGCCTTCGACCAAAAAAACAACGCCCCGCTGGCCAATCTCTTCGTCTCCATGCTCCGCCAGGTCGGCCTCACGAACACCGACCGCTTCAGCTCCAGCAAAGGCACCCTCGCCGGCCTCGACGCCTAAAGGTAGGGACGGCACGCCGCTGCCGTCCCTGATCTTTGGGCGGTAATTTGGGCGGAAAAGCCTGACGTCTCTCACGAAAGTTTGGAACGCCGACGGCGCGGCGATCCTCCCTCATCCCAAAGTAGGATCTCTCCGCGGCAATTTGCGATTGCACGAGCGCACTTCCCGTCGATGTTGCGATCCATCTACAGCAACGTTCCATGGGATTCTGGTCCAAAAACATCACTGGCACCGGTCGCGCCGCCCGCATTCTGTGCGGCATCATTGCTCTGGCCGCCGCCGTGATTCTGTATCTCGAAGACGTCTCCATCTGGCCCTGGATCGCCGGCGCCGCCGGCCTCTTCATGGTCTACGAAGGCCTGAGTGGCTGGTGCATCATGCGCGCCTGCAAGATCCGCACGCCAATGTAGGCGAGGTTTTCAACCTCGCGCGTGACCCCGCCCGTAGAAGCGGCTTCCAGCCGCTTGCTGCGTGACTGAGGAGCGAGATTAACCTCGCCTGCTCTACGGCCCCAGGACCACCAAAACGGTGATGCCGCCGACACTGGCAAATCCGGCGCCGGCATTGCCCGCCTGATCCACCGTGCCACTGAAGCTCAGGGCCTTGTTATCCACGAGCATCTTGCCGGTGAAGACGCCGGTCGCGCGGTTAATAGTGAGCTGTTTCAAGGGCGCCGCCACGGTGATCTTTTTACCGCTGATGGTGAAAGTCCCGGTGACGACGTTGGGCACCGGCCCGGCGCCGCCGAGAGACACCGCGCCCGAGGGAATGCTGAGCACGGGCGCGACGCCGGTGGGCGGAATGAAACGCGTGGCGTGAACATCTGCCTGCCCCGAGAAACCCGCACCGTAAGGCTTCGTCAGATTTTTACCCTGCGGGCGAATCCAGGTAACCTGGCCGTTGAAGGGATCGCCGAGATTGGCGCCGCGGAGGAGGAACCCGCCGAT
>OUNM010039609.1_pt1 | contig 15134 bp, 15 predicted proteins | sample 1769961 | NCBI WGS metagenome assembly OUNM01 (sample SAMEA3914820, study PRJEB12502) | metagenome | biome: forest; material: soil | place: USA | collected 2012-03-12 | depth 0.3 m | reverse complement strand
GCCGCGGCGCTAGCGGCATGGATGGCCTTGGCCTTGGCCCTGTGGTGGGCTTCGATGATCTCGTGGTCATGCGAGAAGGCCGGCTCTTCGTCGAGCTCCTGGTTGAACACCAGGAAGCGGTAGGCGAAGAAGCGCACAACGGTGGCCACCAGGATGCCGACGACTCCGGCAGCAAACAGGACGTTCTTATCCTGGATGTTCATGCCGTACTTGGCGATCGCGGTCAGGCCGGTGGAGATACCGATGCCAATGCCGTTGATGATGATGAACATCACGAACTCGCGTACCACGTTCGCCTGGCGGCGGTGGCGGAAGGTCCAGAAGCGGTTGGCGATCCAGGAGAACACCGTGGCCACGGTGGCGCCGACGAAACGGGCCTTCGCCTCACTGTCCGACATCGGGCCGTGCATGAGATAGTAGGTCAAGCCGTTATCTATGACGAACGCAACACCGCCGACAGCGCCGAACTTGGCTACTTCGCGCCAAAAGAGCGAGGCGAGCCCGCGGATGCGATCTGCAAGTGTGTTGATCATGACCCTCCATGGCCGTTGTTCTAGGGGGCCGATGGGCCGAAGCCTCCATTTTAGCTCCGATTTCTTGGAGCTTGCCCAATTCTTCCGCGCCTACGGTCTCGAACCGGGTCCCCAGGACCCGGCGGCGAGCAGAATCTGGGAACCAGCTGCTGGTTCGGTAGGCTGAACCTTGTGACTTTTCCTGTAATTGGCGTGGTGGGCGGCGGCCAGCTCGCACGAATGATGGCCCCGGCCGCAACCGCTCTTGGCTTTGAACTCCGGGTCCTTGCCGAAAGTGAGGACGTTTCCGCGGTCCAGGCCGTGGCAACGGCTCCCATTGGCGACTACAAGGACCTCGCAGCGCTCCTTGAGTTCTCGGAGGGTCTGGACGTCATGACGTTCGACCACGAGCAGGTCCCCACGGAGCACCTGAGGGCGCTGATCGAGGCCGGAGTCAACGTCCAGCCCGGCCCCGATGCCCTGGTGCATGCGCAGGACAAACTCGTGATGCGCGCCGCGATCGACCGCTTGGGGCTCCCCAATCCGGCGTGGGCTGCCGTCCACGGTGTCGAAGACCTCGTGGCTTTCGGCGAGCAGACCGGCTGGCCGATCGTCTTGAAGACCCCCCGCGGAGGCTATGACGGCAAGGGCGTGCGTATCGTCCATTCCGCCGACGACGCCCGGAGCACCACGGACTGGTTCGAAGCCATGAGCCCACTGTTGGCCGAAGAGAAGGTTGACTTCAGCCGCGAGCTATCCGCGCTCGTTGCGAGGACCCCCGGCGGCGAATCCCGCGCCTGGCCGGTTGTCCACACTGTCCAGGTGGACGGCGTCTGCGACGAAGTCATTGCACCGGCCCAGGACATTCCCGTGGAGGTCGCCGCGGCAGCCGAAGAAGCAGCCCTGCGAATCGCCAATGAACTCGGAGTCACGGGCGTCATGGCGGCGGAGCTCTTCGAAACGCCCGGCGTCGGAGTCGGGTTCCTGGTCAACGAACTCGCCATGCGGCCGCACAACACCGGGCACTGGACGCAGGACGGCTCGGTCACCAGCCAGTTTGAACAGCATTTGCGCGCAGTCCTCAACCTCCCGCTCGGTGCCACCGACGCCCTGGGCGCGGTGGTTGTCATGAAGAACTTCCTGGGCGGCGACAATGAGGATCTGTTCAGCGCCTACCCCAAGGCCCTCGCCTACGAACCGGCTGCAAAGGTCCACTGCTACGGCAAGTCCGTGCGGGCCGGCCGCAAGATCGGGCACGTGAACCTGGTCGGCAACTCGACGGCAGACGTCGACTCGATCCGACACCGCGCCACCGTAGTGGCCGACATCATCCGCAACGGCCGCATGCCGGCCGAGACCACCTCCGGAGAGACCGCATGAGCGCAGAAAACATGGATGCCGAAAACGCTGGTGCGGCGAACGCAGCCCCGATCGTCGGACTCGTCATGGGCTCCGACTCCGACTGGCCCGTCATGGAAGCTGCGGCGGACGCCCTGGCCGAATTCGGCATCCCCTTCGAAGCCGACGTCGTTTCCGCCCACCGCATGCCCACGGAAATGATCCGCTACGGCCAGAACGCCCATGGGCGCGGCATCCGCGTCATCATCGCCGGAGCAGGCGGCGCGGCCCACTTGCCGGGCATGCTCGCTTCCGTCACCCCGCTGCCCGTCATCGGCGTCCCGGTCCCGCTGAAGACCCTGGATGGCATGGATTCCCTGCTGTCCATCGTTCAGATGCCCGCCGGCGTTCCCGTGGCCACCGTCTCCATCGGGGGCGCCCGCAACGCCGGCCTCCTGGCAGTGCGCATCCTGGCGTCCGGAACCGACGAGCTGGCCGTCCGGCTTCGCGGCGAGCTGCTCGAATTCGCCCAGGAGCTCAACAACACCGCCACCGAGAAAGGGGCCAGGCTCCGCGACAAGGTCGCCGAAGTCTTCTCCACCGCGAACGTCTCCGCCCGGAGCAGCCGCTAGGAGACCGGGCAGCCGCTCAGAGGTCATCCCCGGCGTCCCCGAATGAACCCTCCCGCAATGACAAGGATCCCCTGCCGTGTACCAGCTTGAGAATGTTCTCCGCCCCTACGCATGGGGATCGACGACGGCGATCGCCACTCTGCTGGGAAGGCCCGCCTCGGGCGGTCCGGAGGCGGAGTTGTGGATCGGAGCGCACCCGGACTCGCCGTCCGTGGCCACCCGTCCGGACGGGTCTTCCGTCGCCTTGGACGCCCTGATCAGCGTGGATCCCGTGCACTTCCTCGGTGAAGCCAGCCTGGCCGAATTCGGTCCCCGCTTGCCGTTCCTCACCAAGCTCCTTGCGGCGGACAAGCCCCTGTCCTTGCAGGTCCACCCGCGCCTGCAGCAGGCCAGGGACGGGTTCGCGAAGGAAAATGCCGCGGGCATGGCGGCGGACGCTCCGGAGCGCAATTACCGCGACGACAACCACAAGCCGGAGATGATCTTCGCGCTGACCCCTTTTCATGCCCTCTGCGGTTTCCGTCCGGCCGCCGATTCGCAGCGCGTCTTCGAGCACCTCGCGAGCCTCCTGGACCTTGCCGCCATCGACGTTCCTGACGTCATCACCGGAGTCATCGCGGACCTCTCCGGCTCCGATGAGCCATCGGCACTCAAAGCCGCGTTTACCCGGCTGATTACGGGCGGGGATGCCGTCTCCGCAGCGACGGATCAGGTGGTTTCCATCCTGAAGTCGGGCGCGCCGATGGGTCAGCACGCCGCGGAACTCTCCACATTGGTGGACATCAACAGCGAGTTCCCGGGCGATCCTGGTGTCCTGATTTCCTTGCTCTTGAATCTTGTTTTCCTGTCCCCGGGCGAATCGGTGTACCTTCCGGGCGGAAACGTCCACGCCTACCTCAAAGGCCTCGGCGTGGAGGTGATGGCGGCTTCGGACAACGTGCTCCGCGGCGGCCTCACCCCCAAGCACATCGATGTTCCCGAACTCCTGAAGACCATCGAATTCGCTTCCCTCGGCGTACCGCGCATCGAGCCCAGGACCTCCGGATTCGGCCAGGATCTGTATGTGCCGCCGTTCCGGGAATTCCAGCTCCAGCGCATCGAGTTGGCTCCCGGAGCGGAACCGGTGCCGATGGCGCAGGCGGGTCCCGCCGTCGTCGTCGTGGTTTCCGGTTCCGTCGTGCTCGACTCCCCCAAGAGCGAGCTCGCCGTGACGCGGGGCGGAAGCGCGTTCATCCCGGCATCCGAAGAGCCCGTCATGGTGCACCCGGTTGCCGGTGCGGCGGGAACCAGCGTCGCCTTTGCCGTCACAACAGGCCTCGGGAACTAAGCGGTGGAGTACTTCCTGCAGACGCCCGCCTGGGCGTCCTTCCAGCGTTCCCTCGGCCGTACCGTGCACGAGGAGTCCGGACCGGGGTGGCGTTTCCTCGCCGTGGAGGAGAAGAACCCCGCCGGCAAGGTCATCTACACGCCGTACGGGCCCGTGGCCGATTCGCTGGAGGCCTTCGACGAAGCCGTCGCCGCGCTTGTGGAGATCGCGCGCCGCAGCCGGGCGGTGTTTGTCCGGATGGAACCCGTCACCGCCGGGTTCGAAGCCGCCGACGCCGGTGCGGTGCTGCGGGAACGCGGCCTGCAGCCTGCGCCGTCCAACCAGCAGCCGGAATTGAGCTGGATTGTGGATTTGGACGGCGATTTCAAGGACGTCCTCGCGGGCATGAAACCCACCAACCGGAACCTGTACCGCAACATCCACAAGAAGGGTGTCACCTTCCGGTCCTCGCAGGATCCTGAAGAGATCTCGGTGCTTCTCGACTTCCTGCACATGACCGCCGCACGCAACGGTTTCAAACCCCAGAGCGACGACTATCTACGCTCGGTGGCCCGCTCCCTCATGCCGGCCGGTGCCGGCACCCTGTTCATCGCCGAACTCGAGGGCGAGCCCATAGCGGCCGCCCTGGCGTACGACTCCGCCGACACGCGCACCTACGCCCACGCCGCGCTGGATGACACGCACCGCAAGCTCAGCGCGGGCATTCCGTTGCTCGTGACGCTCATGGCGGACGCCAAGGACAACGGCCTCAAGCACGTGGACCTGTGGGGCGTGGCCCCGGAGGACGAGCCTGACCACAAGTGGGCCGGTTTCACTGCCTTCAAGAAGTCCTTCGGAGGGCGCGAAATCGCCTACCCGGGCACATGGGACCTTCCCGTCAACAAGTTCCGCTACGCGGCCTACCAAGTGGCCCGGAAGCTGCGCGAGAAGCTCCGCTGACCCTCTTTCTCCGCGCGAACTGGCAGCAGATGCCCTCAAAATCCGATTCTGCGGGCATCTGCCGCCAACTCGCGGCCAGCCCGTAGCGCCCGCCGAACTTTCTCCACCACTTCCGGCCGGGCCCCGAGCAAATCCTCATGGTGGACCCGGACTTCGCGCCAACCGAGCCGTTCCGTTAGCGACTGGCGCCTGATGTCCCTCTGGTACTGCTCAGCTTCCCCATGATGCCGCCCGTCGTATTGGAGGGCGACCCGCTCCTTGACGTAAGCGGCATCGGGCCATACAGCGGGAGCGCCCCACTCGTTGAAGATGACGTGGTTCAGCACGGGCTCACGCAAACCTGCATGCAGCAATATGAGGCGCATTTGCGTTTCCTGCGGCGAATCCGCGCCGACCCGGACCAGATCAAGCGCCAGCCGGGCCTTGCGGACGCCTCGCATACCGGGATGGGCTGAGACCATCGCCTTCAAATCGCCAATGGTTGCCAAGGCATCGCGCGGCCTGGGATGGTTTTCGCCGTGCTCGACGACGATCGAGTCGCCCGCCGCGACAATGTCGTCGATATTCATCAATTGGGCCAGGTCCAGCCACGTCCGGGCAGGCGAGGTGAGCCGGACGCCGTCGAGCATCATCACTTCACCCGGTTTGAACGTGAGTTGGTGCCCTACAACATTCCGCCTCCGCGGTTTCCACCTCTCGCCCGGGCGTGCCAGGTGGATCCGCCAGTCCTCTTCGAGGGCTTTGGACAAACTGATGCCATGGATCCGCGCCGCAGAGCCATGGCTAAGGCAGCACCCTGAGTCGAGCTCGGTGTAACCCCGCAAGTGTTCCGACACCGTCCCCGTGCTGTTCAGCGGCAGGCGCAGTCCCCGCGACAACGTGAGAATGCCGTCGCGGCGCAATTGCTTCTGGCTCAATCCGAGGGTCCCAGCGGCCGACGCCGGAAAGGAACCGTTTGGAAGCTGCGGGGGCATCGGAGTCCGGGACATGCTCAATTCTTGCCCGGCTTCGAGGCCTAAATTGAGTTATCCACAGGATGGATTCCGCGGCTTAACGCGAACTGGCAGCAAATGCCTCCAAAATTCGATTTAGAGGGCATTTGCTGCCAGTTCGCGCGAAAGGGTGGGTCCTACTTGCGGGCGTAGCCTTCCCACTTGCTGGCCTGGTGCTCGCCGTCCACAAAGCGGATGGTGCCGGACTTGGAGCGCATCACGATGGACTGGGTCAGAACTTTGTCCTTGGAGTAGCGCACACCCTTGAGGAGGTCGCCGTCGGTGATGCCGGTGGCCGCGAAGTAGCAGTTGTCGCTCGTGACGAGGTCGTTCGTGGAGAGGACTCGCTCGAGGTCGTGTCCGGCGTCGATGGCCTTCTGCTTCTCGTCGTCGCTCGTGGGCCACAGACGGCCCTGGATGACACCGCCGAGGGACTTGATGGCACACGCGGCAACGATGCCTTCGGGGGTGCCGCCGATGCCCATCAGGGCGTCGACGCCGGTGCCGGAACGTGCGGCGGCAATGGCGCCTGCAACGTCGCCATCCATGATGAACTTGGTGCGCGCACCGGCTTCGCGGATTTCCTCCACGAGCGGGCGGTGGCGGTCGCGGTCCAGGATCATGACGTTGAGCTGGTTGACCTTGACGCCCTTGGCCTTGGCGATCAAGTGCAGGTTCTGCTTCACCGGCAGGCGCAGGTCCACCATGTCGGCGGCTTCGGGGCCCGTGACGAGCTTCTCCATGTAGAACACGGCCGAGGGATCGAACATGGTGCCGCGTTCGGCAACAGCCAGGACGGCGAGGGCGTTGTTGATGCCCAGGGCAGTCAGGCGGGTTCCATCGATGGGGTCGACGGCGACGTCGCACTCCGGTCCGGTGCCGTCACCGACGTGCTCGCCATTGAAGAGCATGGGGGCTTCGTCCTTTTCACCCTCGCCAATGACAACGACGCCGTTGAAATGGACGGTGTGGAGGAAGGAGCGCATGGCGTCAACGGCGGCGCCGTCTGCCTTGTTCTTATCGCCGAAACCAACCCAGTGGCCGCCGGCGATGGCGGCAGCTTCGGTGACCCGGACAAGTTCGAGGGCCAGGTTGCGGTCCGGCTCATCGGTCCCGACGGCGAGCGCCGGCGAAATCGTGGAATACTTCTGGGACATTGGCGCTGGAGACACGTGAACCTCTTCTTCGATGACGCGATTCGTGGGACCAGGAATGGCTGCGCTTGGCGGCCTGAATGATTCCTCTACAAGAGATCATAGTCGGGGCGGGGCGCCATGGTCATGGGATGACCAACTCCCGGAACGCCCCTTGCGCGGACCGGCCGATGTGTATTAGCCGCTTGGATAGGAGACTATTGAAGCGTGAGTGAAACGCAAGACAAAGCAATTGCCGCCGCCCCCTCCGACAGCGGAGGCACCGGCGCAGCAGGCACCGACGACGCCGGCCTGCCCGCCGTCAAGCCCGTTATCCCGGCGAAAGCAGCCAAAAGGGCCAACGCGTCGGTCATTGGCATGCTCATCGCGTTGCTCCTCTGCGTGCTGGCGTTCCTGCCGATCGTGCTCATGAATCCGGCGCCGAAGAGCAACGGTTACAAGCCCAACGTCGATGTGGCCGCAACCGCAGCCAACGCGAAAGATGTGGCGGGTTTCACACCAGTGGCGCCGGATACCGGCGACACATTTAGTCCGAACTACGCCCGCTGGTCATCCGGGGCCGGGGATGGCGTACCCACATGGGAAGTCGGATACGTTACTCCCAAGCAGGCATTCATCGGAATTGTCCAGACCCGCAAGGCCAATCCAACCTGGATTTTCCAGCAGGCCGGCAGCGCTCCGGTGACCGGCACGCGCAGCGCCGGCGGCCACGACTGGGAGCTCCATGACACGGCCAAGGGCAACCGCAGCATGGTCCTGAACTACCGAGGCACCACGATCATCCTGAGCGGCAGCGCAGGACTGGACGAGTTCTCCACCTTGGCCGCAGCCGTGGTCAAGGCAATGGACGCAGCTCCTGCCGCTTCCGCGGACGCGAGCACGAAGCCGGGCGACACAGTTTCGCAGCCGGCCACCGCTAAGCCGTAAAGTAGCGCCGTGGCTACCTATCTGACCCCTGCCCTTGCCTGGCGCCGTCTGCGCGAAGGAAACGAACGCTTTGTCGCCGGGGAGTCCCTGCATCCCAACCAGGACGCTTCCCGCCGGCATTCCCTGGTCGAGGACCAGCATCCGTTTGCCGTGATCTTCGGCTGCTCGGATTCCCGCCTTGCTGCCGAGATCATCTTCGACCTCGGCCTGGGCGACGCCTTCGTGGTCCGCACTGCCGGGCAAGTGATCGACGACGCCGTCCTCGGCTCGCTGGAATACAGCATCTCCCAGCTGCATGTTCCGCTCATCGTGATTCTTGGCCACGACAGCTGCGGCGCCGTGACCGCGACCAAGACTGCCGTCGAGACCGGTGACATGCCAGCAGGTTTCATCCGCTCCCTCGTGGAGCGCATCACACCTTCCGTCCTCACGGCAATGCGCAACGAGCAGACGGACGTCAACGAGATGGTGGTGGAGCACGTCAAGCAGACAGCCCGCCGGCTGGCCGACAGTTCCCGTGTGATTTCCGACGCGATCGACGACGGCCGGGCCGCCGTCGTCGGGCTTTCCTACAAACTGGACGAAGGCCGCGCTGCCCTTGTTTCCGGGATCGGCAAGCTCTAAGCGGGATGCCGGGCCGCCCCCGACGGGGCGGCATCCGGCGGCCGTAGCTTTGCTCCACGGTTTTCGGTCAAGAGGCTGCTCGCCATAAGCTAGCCCCATGACTTCCACTCAAGAATCCAACACGGCCGAGTTCCGTATTGAACATGACACGATGGGCGAAGTTCGCGTTCCTGTGAACGCCCTGTACCGCGCCCAGACGCAGCGCGCCGTCGAGAACTTCCCGATCTCCGGCAAGACGCTTGAGCGCGCACACATCGAAGCCCTGGCCCGCGTCAAGAAGGCCGCGGCCCTGGCGAACGCTGAACTGGGAGTGCTCGACGGCGAGCTCGCCGAGGCGATTGCCAGCGCTGCCGATGAGGTTGCCGCCGGAAAGTACGACGGCGATTTCCCCATCGACGTCTTCCAGACCGGTTCGGGTACGTCGTCCAACATGAACACCAACGAGGTCATCGCCGAGCTGGCGACGCGTGCCCTCGCGGCCGCCGGGAGCGACAAAGTTGTCCACCCGAACGACCACGTCAACGCTTCCCAGTCCTCCAACGATGTCTTCCCGACGTCGGTCCACGTCGCCGCGACGTCGGCCCTGATCAACGACCTGATCCCGGCCCTCGACTACCTGGCTGCTTCCCTGGACCGCAAGGCCGTGGAGTTCAAGGACGTCGTCAAGTCCGGCCGCACCCACCTCATGGACGCCACCCCGGTGACCTTGGGCCAGGAGTTCGGCGGCTACGCCGCCCAGGTCCGGTACGGCATCGAGCGCATCAACGCAGCCCTCCCCCGCGTCGCCGAGGTCCCCCTGGGCGGAACCGCGGTCGGCACCGGCATCAACACCCCGGAAGGCTTCCCGGAGCGCGTCATCGAGCTCCTCGCGGCCGACACCGGCCTGCCGCTGACCGAGGCACGCGACCACTTCGAAGCGCAAGCCAACCGCGACGGCCTCATCGAGGGTTCCAGCCAGCTGCGCAACATCGCGATCTCCTTCATGAAGATCAACAACGACCTCCGCTGGATGGGCTCCGGCCCCAACACGGGACTGGGCGAAATCTCCATCCCGGACCTCCAGCCCGGCTCGTCGATCATGCCGGGCAAGGTCAACCCGGTCATCTGCGAAGCATCGATCATGGTCTGCGCCCAGGTCATCGGCAACGACACCGCCATCGCCTGGTCCGGTACCAACGGCGCCTTCGAGCTCAATGTCGGCATCCCCGTCATGGCTGCCAACCTGCTCGAATCCATCCGCCTCCTGGCCAACACCAGCCGCGTCATGGCCGACAAGATGATCGACGGCATCACCGCCAACGTGGAGCGCGCCCGCTTCCTGGCCGAGGCCTCCCCGTCCATCGTGACCCCGCTGAACAAGTTCATCGGTTACGAAGCAGCGGCAAAGATCGCCAAGAAGGCCGTTGCCGAGGGGTTGACCATCCGCGAAGCCGTGATCTCCCTTGGTTACGTTGAGCGCGGCGAACTGAGCGAAGAGCAGCTCGACAAGGCGCTCGACGTCACCACCATGACCCGCCCGGCCCACAAGGCCTAGCTTCCCGCCAGCCGGACTGGCCATTCCGACGGCGGCCGGCACCTTTCCCACGGAAGGTGCCGGCCGCCGTCGTCGTTTCCGCCCGCAGACACTTTCTTGCACTTTTATTAGAAAAGTGCAAAACTTCACTTTGTGGAAAATAGTGCAACTAACGACGGAGGACTCCGGGAGCGCAAGCGCGCACAGACCCGAGCGGCGATCACCGCTGTCGCACGGTCCTTGACGGCCCAGCGCGGACTCAGCGGCTTCACCGTCGAGGAAGCCTGCGAAGAGGCCGGAATATCGCGGCGGACGTTTTTCAACTACTTCCACACCAAGGAAGACGCGGTGATCGGCTCGTTCTCCGACGAGCTTCCCGAAGAGGCCCTGGGGGCCTTCAGCCGGAACCCCTCCCGTGCCAAGGGCACGATCTCCGATTCGCTGCTGTCCGCACTGCGCCACTTCACCCTGGCGGTCCTCGAGCGGTCCACCGTCAGCCCTTCGGAGATCCGCCAGCTCATCGCAGCCGTCACGGCCGAGCCCCAGCTCCTGGGCCGGTTGACCCGCGAAGGCGAAGTCCGCGAGCGTCAGTTCGCCGAACTCATCGCCGCCCGGGAAGGCCTCACCGCAGACCACCCCGGGATCATCATGGCCGCCGCGGTCTTCGGAGCGGTCACCAAGAAGACGAGCCAACAGTTCTTTTCCGAAGAGAACACCCGGCCGTACCGCGAATTGCTGGATCGGAACCTCAACGCAGCACGCGCGCTCTTCGCCCAACCGCTGGACACCGACCCCGCCGACACCCTGAAGGATCAACCGTGAGTACCACTCCCAAAACCAAAGCGGCAGCACCGCTGCTCTTGACCCAGAGAAGGATCTGGATCATCTTCTCGGCGCTCATCGCCGGAATGCTGCTCTCCAGCCTCGACCAGACCATCGTGTCCACCGCGATGCCCACTATCGTCGGCAAGCTCGGCGGCGTGGAGAACCAGGCCTGGATCACCACGGCCTACCTGCTCGCCACCACCATCGTCATGCCGATCTACGGCAAGTTCGGTGACGTCCTGGGCCGCAGGAACCTGTTCCTGATTGCCATCGGTTTGTTCACGGCAGCCTCCATCGGCTGCGCCTTCGCCACCGACTTCTGGGGCTTCGTGATCTTCCGCGCAATCCAGGGCCTGGGCGGCGGCGGACTGATGATCCTCTCGCAGGCCATCATCGCGGACATCGTGCCCGCCAAGGAACGCGGCAAGTACATGGGCCCCCTCGGTGCCATCTTCGGCCTCTCCGCCGTCGCCGGTCCGCTCCTGGGCGGCTTCTTCGTCGATCACCTGACCTGGGAATGGGCCTTCTACATCAACATCCCCGTCGGCATTGCGGCCTTCACCATCGCCTGGTTCACCCTCACCCTGCCGAACAAGAAGGCCGAAAAGCGCATCGACATCCTTGGAGTCCTGTTGCTGTCCGCTGCCACAGCCTGCCTGATCTTCTTCACTGACTTCGGCGGCAAGAAGGACCAGGGCTGGGACTCCCCGCTCACGTGGGCCTCCGGCGCCGGCATGGTGCTTGCTGCTTTCCTCTTCGTCCTCGTGGAGCGCAAGGCCGAAGACCCCATCATTCCGCTGAGCCTGTTCAAGAACAGGATTTTCATCAACGCAACGGCCATCGGCTTCACCCTGGGCCTTGGCATGTTCGCAGCGATCGCCTTCGTGCCGACGTTCCTCCAGATGTCCTCCGGTACCTCAGCCGCCGTCTCCGGCCTGCTCATGCTGCCGATGATGGTTGGACTCATGGGCACGTCCATCTACTCCGGTATCCGCATCTCCAAGACCGGCAAGTACAAGATGTTCCCGATCCTTGGAGCGAGCCTCACGATCGTTGCGATGCTGTGGCTCACCACGCTCACCGCGGCAACTCCGATCTGGGTCATCTGCATCCAGCTGTTCATCTTCGGCGCAGGCCTGGGCTTGATCATGCAGGTCATCGTCCTGGTGGTCCAGAACGCGGTTCCGGCCGAGCAGATCGGCACGGCAACGAGCACCAACAACTACTTCCGCGAAGTCGGGGCATCGTTGGGCGTTGCCGTCTTCGGCTCGATCTTCACCACGCGGCTGGCCGAGTCCCTCACCAAGGCATTCACGGGCGCCGGGGCTTCCGCTGCACAGGCCGCACAGTCAACCAGCAAGCTTGATCCGCAGACTTTGGCCCAACTGCCGGCCCAGGTCAAGGACGCCATCATCAATGCCTACGCCGATTCGCTGGCACCGGTGTTCTGGTACCTGATCCCGTTCATCGCGGCCGCCCTCCTGCTCGCCATCACCCTCAAGCAGATCCCGCTCTCCGACACCGCCGGAATGGTGGCCCGGGGCGAGGCTGTCGGGGGCGAGGAGGCGGAACGCCTTGAAGCCGCACGCCTCGGAGGCTCCTCCAACGTGACCGTCGATACTGACGTCGAGCCTGAGTCCGAGCCGGTGGGTCCCGTGGGCGACAACGACGGCGAGCTCGCCCGGCGCTGAGCGGGGACATGCCCGTCCTTGGCTCGGACGAGTGGACATGCTCGGCGCTGAGCCCGCGACATGCCCCGCCTTGGCTCGGACCAGTGGACATGCTCGGCGCTGAGCCCGCGACATGCCCGCCGCAGGCTCGGACCAGTGGACATATGAGGAATATGTCCACTGCCCGGATGCAACGCCGGGCATGTCCACCTGGCCGAACCTCGGACTGCATGATTGACTGGCCCGGCCAACAAGGGCGCCGCAATCTTATGGGGGTTGCGGCGCCCCTGTGTTGTCCGGCATACGGGCGTCTCGCTTAGGCTGGAACCCATGAGTTCAGAGCCCGAAGAATCCGCGAACATCAGCCCGGCCGTTCGATGGGGATTAGGCGCAGTCCTTTTCGGCCTTCTGGCCGTCTCCATAGCCTCCGCCAAGGGCGAATGGTGGACCCTCGTCGGCGCAATTGCCTGCGGTGCGGCCGCGTGCCTCTTCGCTGCACGAGCGATCGTCGCCGCCCGTCAATCGCGCTGATACGCGACGGCGGAGCCCGGTTCCAGGGCAAGCCGGATGGTTTCGCGGTGGCCGGCACTGATGTCAGGCAACTCGTCCAGGGCAAACCAGCCGACGGCGATTGACTCGTCGTCGTTGACGCGGGCATCCCCCGAGACATAGCGGCATTTGAAGGCAATATCCAGGAAGTCGCACACGTCTCCGTTGGGATACGTGACAGGGCCGATCACGCCCACTGCCAGAATGCGCTCGGTTTCGGCCACTACGGCCGTCTCCTCGAAGATCTCGCGGAGCAAGCCGGGGGCCGGGTGCTCCCCTGGTTCCAGCATTCCGGTGATCAGGGTCCAACGGCCATTGTCGGCCCGTTGGCACAGCAGGACCCGGTTCTCGTCGTCCAGCACCACGCCCCGGACGCCGGGTAGCCACAGCGGGTCGTTGCCGATCTTCTCACGGATTTGCCGGATGAATTCCGGGACCGCCACAGCCTAGCCCGCTTTCGTTGAAACAGTCATCACCAACAAGAGCTCTGCCTCCGCTTCCGAGTCGGATCCGCCAGTAGGGCGAGTATCCCACCGGCGATGCCGGAATGACAGCGGGCAAGGCTGCTCAAACCGCCGTCTCTCGCTCCGCTTTGCTCACGGCTCTCCTCATGCGGGCAGGGCAAACATCGCCGCAGCGGCACCGGCCAACATGAACGGCCCGAACGGTATTGATGATTTCAAAGTTCCCCGGCGGGCAGCCAGGACTCCAAGGCTCCACAGTCCGCCGAAGAGGAACGCCGCAAACGTTCCGGCGAAAACATGCGTCCAACCCAGATAACCAAGGTAAAGGCCGAGGACACCGGCCAATTTGACGTCGCCGAAGCCCATCCCGGGCGGGTACACCAATCGCAGGATGAAGTAGAACACCCATAGCACTGCTCCCCCGGCCACGATTCCCAAGGCGGGCACCCCGAGGAAGGAGGCACCGCCGTCGGGCGCAGACCCTGCCGCTCCGGCACTGAGGTTCCCTGCCGCTCCGCCGGCCACGGTGACAGCTATCGCCGCGCCGAGCAGCAACACACCGGCGATGGCATAGGACGGGAACACGATCCGGTTGGGCAGCAAGTGGTGGCGGACGTCGATGACCGTCAGGCGGGCAGCCATGACCGCAAAGTACACACAAGCCGCGAGCAGCAGCCAGAAGGCCGGGAAACTGGTCCCCCACAATTCGCCGAGTCGTCGGATCACCCTCGGATGCTATCGGTTTTCTCAAAGCTGCGCCGGTCACGCACCCTTAGACTGTGGATATGGGGCGCTACAGTGCAGAAATCCAAGGCAATCCCGACGCCGACATGTCCTCCACCTTCCGAAACCTCTGCCGTTCCTCCCCGTGGAAATGGACCAGCCTGAGGTTCGAATACGTGGACCGGCCGGGCGACACAGGAGCCACAGTGCGCGCCTGGTTGCGTCGGCCGGGAGCGCTTAGGCTCGAAACCGTCGACGGCGCGTTGCTGCATAGCACCACGGGCATCAACGACTCCCGCGACGGGCTTTACCTTGGCTCCAAGCGCAAGTCCTGGCTGTTGCCGGCCCATTTGGTGACCCCCGTTTACGACTCGGCCGGCTTGGTCCGCCGGCGCCCCGAGGCGGCCTACGGCGAACCATCATTTGGGAATGGTCGGCTCGCAGCGGCCCTCGATCCTGTCGAGCTCGCCGGGAACGCGCCGGTGCCCATGGAGTTTCCCGAATCCAACCGGGTGTCGTTCGGCCCCATCCGGGAAGTGGATCACGAGGGGCGTCCGGCCCTCGAGACCATCGCGACGCCCGGATCCAGCTACGTGGCGTCGGATGCGGCAACGCCGCTCTGTTTCCCCGGACGCACGCTCCTGCGCGTGGACTCAGGAACGGGCGTGTGCGTTTCCAGCCAATCGCTCGACGGCGATACCACCGGCCAGGGGCACTGGATGCGGATCCTGGGGGTGGACGAATACATGCTGGACGATCTGTTCCTCGCCGAATCGATGAACCTCACCGATGTCCGGAAGCACATCAGCTGGGACATCGGCCCCCGCTCGTAAGACCGGCCCCCACCGGTATCTATCAAGCTGTTTGTGACAGCGGGGTGGGTTGTTTGTTGTTGATCCCGGCGGTGGGAGGTGCTCCCGGCGCGGTGGGTTTGTTGCGGTATCG
>OUNM010139409.1_pt1 | contig 15138 bp, 15 predicted proteins | sample 1769961 | NCBI WGS metagenome assembly OUNM01 (sample SAMEA3914820, study PRJEB12502) | metagenome | biome: forest; material: soil | place: USA | collected 2012-03-12 | depth 0.3 m | reverse complement strand
GCCTGAGCTGCTGCGCGAGGCGATCGCCGCGCTGACGTAGGATTCGGCCGCGCGGCGTGAATCATCGCGGTATCCGCGCGCGAAGCGCGCGTGAGGCGCCGCAGGCGCCGCGGCAGAGCCGCGAGACGTACCCGGTCGCCCGGCGCCAGCAGCCTCGCGAGAGCGCCGCCAGTCGCCACCATGCCCTCCCTATCAGCCTCTCGCAAAGCGCTCCAAGTCGCCACGACCTCACAGGTCGCAACGAGCCGCGCCGCCTCCGCCTGCCGTCAGAACGTATCGGTCGAGAAGCGGAACGCGATGAAGTGCGCTTTTGCGGCCAATGGATTGATGACCAGCGCGCCGTCGTGAGAGGGCTGCTTTCGATGAATCAAGTGCGCGCCGTCGGAGCCGGGATAGCCCGTTCCGAAGACCGAGATGTGATTGGCATTCGTGAGCTGGGAAAGGACCCGGGCGCGGATGTTGGCCGGCGTCGTGACCGTCAAGGCATTCGAATGGAGACCGAGGTCGGTTGGATAATCGAGATTCATCACGTGCCAGCCCTCCGCGAACGGAGCACCGGGGAGCGGCGCGTCGATCTCGCCCTCGAAGCCGTCGAGGTTGACCGCGATATCGTAGTTGGCGCCGTTCATCCGGATCTGGAGATGCAGGTGATCGGGATCGGACGGGCAGTGCGCGCCCGTCTCGGGCACGATCGACACGAGCGTTCCATCGAGACGTCCGTGATCGGGCGAGAGCCCCATTCCGAGCGTGTTCGAGCACATCGTGCGCGTCGGCGTCCCATCGGAGAACGTCGGCACGCCGCCGTCGTCGGCGGTCGCTCCGTCGGTCGCGACGCCACCCTCGTCATTGCCGCTTCCCGTCCCGTCGCCCGCGTCGGCATTCGGGTCGGTGGTCGTCGGCGTTCCGGTCGGCGGCGCGCTGAGCGTGCTGCCGTTGCACGCCGCGAACAGCAGAAATGAAAGGAACGAGAGCGCCGACAGCCGAACAGACAATTTCATGCGTTCAATTCACCGGTGCGATCACGGGCGCGATCGTCGTGATACCCGCGCCCGCGTACTTGCGAGTCATATCCGAAGAAACGAGACAGGCCGAGCCGTCGGCATTGTGAATCTCGACGATGTCACCGGCGCGCGAGAATCCGTAGACGACATCCTTGTAGGCGACGATTCCGAACATGCTGCCGAAGCTCGATGGCGACGACGCGTTCATGCACCACGAGCCCTTCGTGGTCTCGCCGCGAACGCTCTTGAGGACGCTCTGCTTGCCGGGCTTGATCGCCTTCACGTCGACCTCGATCAACGTGTCGACGGTCGCGCACGGCTTGTTGCTCGGACACGTGCGCACCGTGGCAAACCCGATCGGTGCGCCGCTGTTCGCCAGGAACACGATGTCGCCGGACAGCGCCCACGGCAGCCCCGTCTTCGTGTCGTTGCCGAGCGTGCCGACCTGCGTGGGCGTGCCGCTGGTGGCGTCGATCTGGTAGAGACCGCCCTGTCCGTCCGCCGCGATGAGGACCTCTTGCGCGCCGAGCGTGTTCTCGGGCGCGACGGTGAGCCCGTAGAACTTCGTCATCGGGAGCTGCCACGTCGTCTCGCAGTGGACGTTGCTTCCCGAGATGGTCAGCGGGAACGCCGCGCCCTCGCTGACGCCGTACAGCTTGCCGTCCTTGGTGACGGCGAGGTCGGTCATCGTCTTGGCTGCCTTGTTCGAGCCGACGCAGTCGAAGTCGCCGACGGTGGTCATGGCGCCGCCGATGTTCTGCGGGTCGAGCTGGAAGAGCGTCGTGTCGGTGTGTGCGTAGAGGAGCGGCGCGCCGCTCGGCGCCGTGCCGGCCTCGCCGCCGTCCGAGCCGCCGAGGCTGCCGCTCGATCCCGTGATGCCGCCTTCGGTGTCGCCGCCGGGGGCGCCGCCGTCGTCGTCGAAGCTCGTGCTTCGGGCGCTGCCCGAGCAGGCAGAGATGTAGAGCGCGCAGCTCGCGAGCGTGAGCGCGAGCGGGATGGGAAGCGCGCGATGCATTGATTACTCCGTAAAGAAAGGCGTTTCGGGGACGGGGAGCCCCGAAGATGTCCGCGCAGCTTAGCTCTGATCGCGAAAACGGCCAGCGCCGTTCACGGGCAGACGGAAGGCGGTTTCCGGCATCTGTTCGTCGTGGTGTTGCACCACCATCCCGCGTAGCAGCCGTTGGGCTGGCAATCCTTGTCGTCCTTGTCGCACGAGCGACAGGCCGCGACGGTCGACGGGCTCTCGAGCGTTCCGCAGTGCTCGATGGGCGCGCTCTCGCTCACGGGCGGCGGAGCCGAAGCGCACGTGCCGGTCTTCGGCGCACACGACGGAAGGGGCGTCGCGCCCGGGCCCGGCGTGAGCATCTGGCACGTCTCGTCGACATCGCACTCGTTCCCGTTCGGGCAGGCGGTGGCGCAGTACGTCAAATCGCCTGAAATCTGCACGCAATTGGCGCCCGCCGGACACGTCGCCGCGGTCGTGCAGGGCTCACAGATGTCGCCGAGATCCTCGAGGGTCGGACCGAGCGCAGCCGAGCTGTCGATGGTGCTGCCTCCGAGGTTCACGTCGTTCCCGCAGGCGGCGAACGCGGAGAGCACCATCGCGGCGGCGCCCATCGAGGCGGCTGCGACGACGATCACACGCGCGAGCGACGTCAAGGGTTCGATGCGTCGAGAATAGCGCGGATGCGCGCGGCGTGAGGACTGGTCGGGTGCGCAGCGAGGAAGCGCTGGCCGACCCTTCGTGCACCTGCGGGATCGCCTTTCCGGGTGAGCGCCTGCACGCGCAAGACCTCCGCTTCCTGCACGAACGTGCCCGCAGGGAAGCGTTTCTCGTACGCGTCGACGAGCGCGAGCGTTCGGTCCGGATCGCCGGCGTCGAGCGCGGCCCGTGCGCGATCGAACGACGCGATCTCCTCCGAGAACGACGAGTCGGCCGGCGCGGCGGCGGGATTCGCGCCTGCGCCGCGCGTGCGTGGCGTAGCCGCGAGACCCGCGGCAGTCGGTGCCGGTGCCGGCACGGCGGGCGGCAGATCCGCGGGCGAGACCGTCTTCGTCGGGCTGCCCGTATCGTCGGCGGCTGCGGGCGTCGCGGGGGTCGCGGGCGCTGCGGGCGTCGCGGGCGAGCCCGGCGCAATCGCGGGCGTCGGCGTCGTGGCGACCGGCGCCGTCACAGCCGCCGTACGTTCGTCCGCGTGCGTCCGTCCGAGGACGACCGCGCCCCCGACCGTGGTCGCCGCCACCGCGACGAACAGGACGCCCCACTTCACCGCGAGCGTGAGACCGAGCCCGGCGGCCTTCGGCGCAGCGAGGCCAGCCGCCGTGCCGGCGCCGCTCGCCGAAGCAGCGGTCGCCGTCGCGGCCGTTGCAGCCGCGAGCGTTCCGGCCGCGGCGCCGGCGATCGCCAGCGCACGCGCCTTCGCCGCCGGAGAAGGCTGCTCCGACGACCACGACTCGAGGAGATCGCGCTCGAACGGCGTGGCCCCTTCGTCACGCATGCGACGCGGATCGCTCATGTTCGGCTCCTGGTCTCGCTCTGGAAGCGGCGCGCGGCGCTCTGGAACTCTTCGCGTGCGCGACGCAGGCGCGACGCGACGGTGCCCATCGGTGTTCCGAGGATCGATGCGATCTCGGCCATGGTCTGGCCTTCGAGCTCGTAGAGTAGGAAGACCGCGCGCAGATCCTCCGAGAGCCCGTCGAGGATGCGGTCGAGGACGCGGCGAGCCTCACGCGTCGCCGCCGCTTGCTCCGGATCCGGAGCGCGATCGACATGGCTCGCAATCGCCTCGTCGTCGAGCAGCTCACGGCTTCGATGCTGCGACCGCCGCGCGTTCGACGCAATGCCGCGCGCTGTTGCAAAAAGAAACGATCGCTCGCTTCCGACCGCGATCGTGGAGAGCTTCTGCGAGGCGGTCCAGAACACTTGTTGCGCCGCGTCGTCGATGGAAGCGGCCGGGACGCCGAGGCCGCGCAACGAGCGCCAGATGAAGTCGAAGTTCGTGTCGACCATCGTCCGGAACCGCGCAGAATCGGCCTTCGACATGACCGGCGTGCGGCTGTTTTCGGGAGCTCCCGTCGTTGCGGGCGCTGCCGGCGACTCGAGCATGCCGAGCCCTCCGCCTGGTGCGACCATGGAAATCATCCCGTCATCCTCGGAATGTCCGTTGCGGGGTCCGTTGATCATCAAAACGCCAATCCGAGGGCGAAAGCGGTCGTAGCGCCGACCAGCGGCGCGCGATAGACGACCGTTCCGGGCTCCACGAAAAAGCGGTCGCGGACCGTCGCGACCATCATTCCACCCTCGAGCTCCAGGAAGAACGGCCCGCTCAGCTCGAGGCGCGCGCGGCCGATCGGACCGGCCGCGAACCAGGGCCGCACGTCGGACCGAACGGGAACGACGTCGCGGCCCTTCGCGAAGAGCGCCGCCAGCTCGATGCGCGCACATGGCTGCGCGCGGAGGGAACGCGCGCGGAGAGCGATCGGACAGAAATCGACGCCGCCTCCGGTCCGCGAGAACTCGCCGTCCTCCGAGGACGCAGTCGCCGTTCGCTCGAAACGCACGCGCAGCGCCGGTTCGACGATGCCGCCGTCCGTGTGCGCGATCTCGAAGAACACCGGAACGCTGAAGAGGAGCGTCGGCGCCGACCCGCCGATCGCGCCGCCGCCTGCGCCTGCCGACACCTCCCAGCGCTCGTTCGCGCGGCGTCGTGCTCCGCTCGGGCGCTCGGCCGTCGGAGGCCCCGCCGCGGTCGCGCTCGCGCTCGGCGACGGCGCGCTCGGCGCGCCTCCATCCACGTTCGATGCGCTCGCGTTCGAGCTCGTGCTCGATCCGCCATCCGCCGCCGCAGGCGTCGTCGCACCCGCACCGGTCGCATTCGACGCATCGGCCGTCGTGCTCCCCGCGCCCGCGTCGATCGCACCGGTCCTCGCCGTCATCGGATCGATCACGACCGCAGCGATGACCGCGAGCGCCGTCACGAGCTCGCCGCAGCTCGGAGCGTGCACGACGCGTTCGGTGGCCGGCGCCGTACCTTCACGAACGACGAGCACGCCGTCGTAACCGTGCGTCCCCGGCGGTCTCACGCGCGCTGCGAGTGTCCGCGCGTGCTCGGCGGGCGTCGCGATACGCGCGCGAGGTGCGCGCGCCAGGACCTCGCGCGTGAAGGCGTCTGCGTCGGTGCAGCCGGGCGTTCCCTCGTATTCGAGCGATAGCGGCACGCGATCCTGGGCGTGCACCACGCGGATCATGGCCAGGACGAGGAGCGCGATCACGCCCGCCGCCGCTGCTCCGCGCGAGCGCCGCTGCGTCTTCTTCACGGCGGTGTCTTCGCTGCCTCGCGCGCTCCGACCTCGGCGCGCCACGCGTCGATGAGCTTTCGGGAGATGCTCATCGGCGGAGGAATCATCGGGAGCGATCCTGCGTCGAACCACTTCGCGTCGACGATCTCCGACGGCTCGCACCGGATCTCTCCGGCCTTCCACGTCGCGAAGAAGCCGAGCATGAGCGAGTGCGGAAACGGCCAGCTCTGGCTGCCGAAGTAACGCAGATCGCCGACGTCGATGCCGACCTCCTCCTTCACCTCCCGCACCAGCGTCTCCTCGACGGACTCGCCGGCCTCCACGAAGCCAGCGAGCGTGCTGTAGAACGGCATCGGGAACTTGGCGCCTTGCGCGAGCAGCGCCTGATCTCCCTTGCGCACCAGCACGATGATCGCGGGCGCGATTCGTGGATAAGCCGACAGGCCGCACGCGGGACATCGCATCGCGCGCTCGCCGGGCGTGCGTTCGGTGGGCGTGGCGCAGCGCCCGCAAAAGCGATGCGTCGCTGCCCACTCGACGATCTGGACGGCGCGCGCCGCGACGCCGAAGAGCGTCTCGTCGACGGCGCCGTAGAGCGCCCGGAGTCCGAGCAGCTCGAACGGAGGAGCGATCTCGCGCGCCGGATCCGCGACCGCGACCGTGACCACGTCCTGACGCGCGCTGCCGGTCGCGCTGCCCATCTCGAGCTGCCCGAGGAAATGGCGCGCCGCCTCCGGCGCAGCAAACGACGCGGCCTCGGCGGCATCCAGCATTCGCGGAGCTCCGCCTCCGCCGCTCGCATCGGCACGCCGCACGACGACGCCCTTCGGATGGACGACGACATGGAGCGCGGCGCTCGGGCTGTCCGATGCCTCGATTCCGGGAACGAACTGCATGCCGTCAGATCACTCCAGCCGCCGCCTTGTCGAGCCACTCGTCGATCGCGCGCTCGATCTCTGCGTTGCCATTTTGAGTGTAGCTTGCAAGCTTCGCCTCGCACTCCGGAACGGCGGCGATGAAGTCGAGGACCGTCTTCGCGTCCAGCGTCTCGGCGTGACGCCCGAAGCCCTCGAGCTGGAGGTAGCGCGCGTTCAGCACCTGCTCGAACTGACGCGCGAGCGGAACGGCGAGCATGGGCTTGTGCAGGTAGACCGCCTCGCCCATGAGCGTGAAGCCGCCGCCGGCGATGACCGCCTTGCAGGAGGCGAGGTCGTCGATGAACTTGTCCTCGCTGAACGGCTGGAAGCGCAGGTTGCCCTCGACCTGCTCCTCGGTGATGCCGCGGCGCATTCCGTAGATCCGGCACTCGAGCCCCGTCTTCGCGAGCGCCTCCGCGAAGCCCTCGTTGCCCTCACCGGTCGTGTAGACGAGCAGGTGCTCGCCGCTTCGTCGCTTCGCCGCGAGGATCTCCGGACGGAGGATGGGCGGGAACAGACGCGTGCGCTCCTTGCGGACCTCGGGACGGAAGAACGTGGTGATGAAGTAGTCGTTGCACCAGGGCAGCTTGCTCTTGATGAACGTCTTCGTGAGCTGGAACTCGGCTTGATGACCCGCGACGATCTCCTCGGGGAGCCTCGTGCGGTTGATGATCTGCATGTTGTCGACGGAGAGCAGCGGAAGGCGATGCGTCTTCGCGTAGAGATACGTCCAAGATTCGAAGTCACTGATGACCGCCTCGGGACGGAAGCTCGTGATGAGCTCGAAGTACGCGGCGATGTTCTTCGGTACCCCCACTGCGCCGGTCACCACGTTCGACCAGAGCGTCTTCGCGGGACGGACGCGGTTCTCTTCGTAGATCATGTGGAGGCCGTGGATCTTGTTCACGCCCTCGAAGCGCTTCGCGAGGAAGTCCACCGCGCGGCCCGACGCCATGATCTCGACGTCGTGATCGTGCGCGACGAGGTGCTCGAGGACGACGCGCGAACGCATCGCGTGTCCCATGCCCTCGCCGACCACGCCATAGAGGATCTTCATCGGCGGGGAGTGTATCTCGCTCTCGGCGCCCGGTAAGCTCCTATGGCAACATGACGACGAACCGCGCGGCCGACCCTGCCGCGCTTGCCACGAAGCTCCGCATCTACTGCGAGACGCTTCCGTACGCGCAGCTCGTACGCCCGCGCACGATCGAGCTGCTGCGAAGGCACGATCTCGAGCTGGTTCTCGCCGTACGTCCCTGGCAGCTCGCCGAGCTCACCTCGGTCATGGCCACCCTGCGCGACGGCGGCGTGCCGGTCTCGATCTGGCCGATGCTCTCGGACGACGAAGGGCGATGGGCGAGCGCGTCCAACGCCGCGTCGTTCGTGGCGTTCCTGCTCGACACTGCCGATGCGCTCGCGGCGGCCGGCCACACGCCGCGCGAGGTGCTGCTCGATCTCGAGCCTCCTTTCGTCCACGCCCGCGCGCTCGCGGCGGGCGGAGCAGGGATGCTCGGCGCCGCTCGTCCTCGTCCGACGAGCGCGGGCGCGATGGATGCGGCGTCGAACGAGCTGACCGCCGCGGTCGCGGAGCTGCATGCGCGTGGCATCGCGACGGCGAGCGCGGTGTGGCCGCTCGTGGCGCTCGATCCTCCCGGCACACGTGGCTGGCAATCGCTGCTCGGCACGCCGGTCGACGCTCTCGCCACGGGGCGCGTGAGCGTGATGATGTACACGTCGATCCTCGAAGGCTGGTCGCGCGGCGCGATTCGACGTCGTGATGCGACCGCGCTCCTGGCGGCGGCGAGCGCGCGCGTGGCTTCGCGCTGGGGAGCGGGCGCCGGTATGTCGCTCGGATGCGTCGGCACCGGCGCGCTCGAGGACGAGCCGATCTATCGGAGCCCTCTCGAGCTGGCGGAGGACGTCGCGCTCGCACGTGCAGGCGGCTGCGTCGACCTCTCGCTGTTCGATCTCGGCGGCGTGCTCGGTCGCGAGCCGGCCGAGGCGTGGCTCGATGCGTTTGCTCACGGCGCCGAGATGATCGACGCGCGTACGAGCACGCGCGTACGTGCCGCGCGACGCCTCGCGCGCATCGCCACATGGGCGCTCGGCAAGCGCCGCTGAGACGTCAGCCTCGTCGGGGCTCGATCAGGGACACGTCGCGGTGCGGTACTGGACGTCGTCCTCGGTGCGGACCGCGAACGCGATCGTGCCGTCGTCGCCGACGGTGAAATCGCGAAACGCCTCCTCCGGCGTGTGGCTCAGCGGAAGCGTCACGCGCCCAAGCACGTGCCCATCGCCGGGATCGAGGCAGGCGACGTAAGCGTCGCCGGGATCGCCAGCCGCGACGCCGAGATAGATCGTGCCCTTCGCATCGCTGTCGAGCAGCACGATCGCGTGCGACGGTCGCGGAAACGGGATCGCGCGTGCGAACCGAAGCGCCTGCGCTTTCCGATCGAACGCGTTGAGATACGCGCGTCCGAGCGGCGGCGAGGAGAGCCCCGCGGTGAGGAGCAGCGTGCCGTCCTTGCTCGGACGCCCCGAGAGCTGCGTGGCGTCGTCGGCGGGCTTGCCGTCGGTCGATCCGATCAGGACGAGGGCGCCGTGCTCCTTCTCGACGTAGACGTCCTTGCCGTCGACGACCACCGCCGTGACGAGGCCCGGGTCGGGCACGTTGGTGAGCGGCAGCGTGCCGATCTTGCGACCGCTCGCATCGACGAGCGTGACGTTCTTGTCGACGAGCCGATCGATCATCGCGACCGTTCCGTCCTTGCCGACGGCGAGGTCCTGCGCGGTGGTCGGTGCATCGCTCGTCGAGAGGAGGCGTCCCTTGTCGTCGTAGCGAGCAAGGCGTCCGTTGACCTGATCGAGCACGAGGAGATCGCGTCCGGCGAGCGCGAGGCTCATCGGCCCTTCCGGGTTTCCTTCTTGCGGTCGATCGCGACCGAGCTCCCCGCGACGGCTGCCCCAGCGTGCGATGACGAGCGCGTTCGGTCCGGACTCGCGCGGGCCGGCGTCGGCGAAGACCTCGTTCGGCTCGAGCGGCTCGGCGGAGGCGAGGGGACCGGGCGCGCCGTCGTCGCCGGGCAGTCGGGCGGCGCTCGCGTCATTCGAAGAAGCGTCCGCGCCGGGCCCGCGCGGAGACGACCGCGACATGTAGAAGAGGAGGCCGGCGGCGACGACGACAGCGGCTCCAGCGGTGATCTTCGTACGCGCTTGCACGGGGATGTCTCACCGCACCGTAGCGCGAGCCGCCGCGAGTGAGGTCGCGAAGCCTCCGCGAGCACTCGCGATTCTCCGCGAGGCACATGTCGCAGGTGATCCCCGAAGGGACGAACAAACGGCAGCCATGCTGGACGACATCCGTCGTCGCTGTCCACCAGAGGCTCGCGCCGATGTGCGCAAGGATTCGCGCAACACGGCTCGCGTCTTGCTCCTAGGGCAACCGATGCGATCGCTCTCGACCCGCTTGGTCTCGCTGCTGTTCGTCGCCCTCTCCGTCGTCGCCATCAGCGCCGTCGGAGGCTGCGCCTCGAACGCCGATCCGAATGGAGGCGCAGGTGCGAGCACGTACGGCGCCGAGGTCACGCCCGATCCGAACGCGGCCGGCGACAACGGTGACAACGGCGACGACGGCCAGCCGGACGGCGCGATCGTCGCGGTCGACGACGGCACGCCGACGAACGTCGGCACCGTCCACGAGGGGCTCGTCGCGAGCTCGCAGATGCGCACCACTGCGAACGTCAACCTTCGCAAGGGCGCAGGCACGTCGTTCGCGGTCCTCGCCGTGATCCCGTCGGGCACGCTCGTCACGCTCGTCAGCGCGACTCCCCAGAACGGGTTCCTCAACATCCTCTTCAACGGCACGAGCGGCTGGAGCTCGGCGACGTACCTCACCGCGGTCACCACGAGCGGCACCGGTGGAACGAGCGGCGGAACCAGCGGCGGCACGGTCAACCTCGATGGCTCGCCTTCGCCCGCCAACGCGCTCGCCCGCGCGATGGCTGCCGTCGGCTTCTCCTACTACTGGGGCGGCGGAGCGTGGCAGGCCGGCGGCGCGACGTCGAGCAACAAGGGCTCGTGCTCGGGCAGCTGCCCTTCGTGCTCGCACTCCGGGAAATACGGCGCAGACTGCTCCGGCCTCGTCGCGAAGGCGTGGCAGTTCGGCGCCGAGAACCTCGAGACCAACTCGCATCCGTACGCCACGTCCTCGTTCGTCACCGACTCGTCGGGTCACTGGTCGACGGTGTCACGCGGCTCGCTGAAGACGGGTGACGCGCTCGTCTACAACACCGGCAGCGCCGGCCACATCGTCCTCTACGAGAAGGGCGACGGCTGGGGCACCCCCACCGTCGTCGAGTGCCGCGGCTGCGCCTATGGCTGCGTGCATGATGCACGCTCCTTCAGCTCCACCTACCACGGCATCCGCCGCGCGGGGTTCTGACGGCCGTGACGCCTAGCGCTCGCTCAGCGCGCCGGGTTCGATGCCCAGCTCGATTTCGATGTCGGCGATGATCTCGTTGACCTTCGTGTCGTCGAGCCCGAGCACGTCGGCGAGGTCGAGCAGGAACTCGTTCTCGGCGTTGGTGACCTGACCATCCGCGTACTGCACGACTGCGGCTGCCGTGAACATGTTCCGGCGCGTGGCCTCGTCCAGAGACGCCTTGCCGAGCGCTTGTAGACGAGCGTCGAGCCCATCGGCGCTGAGGCGATCGAAGGCCGCTTGTACGCGCGCGTCGATCTCGGCAGGCGGCCGGTCCTTCAGCGACGGCAGCTCACGCGCGATGCGGAGGATGGCGACGAGCTCCACGTTCGTCACCCCGTCAGCACATGCAGAGAGCGCGATCGCATCGAGGATCGCGTCGTCGATCGGCGTGCCCTCGAGGACCTTGGCGATGAGATCTGCGGCGACCGTCATGGACCGAGCTCACTCTACCTTTCGGCGCCTGTGCCCGCATCGTTCCGCGCTTCAGAATGGTGACGGCGTAAATTTCCGAGCTTCGTTGCGGGCGGCCCACCTCCTGCTACATCAATAAGAGCGTCCCCGCGGCGACTCCCGTGCGAATCGTCCTTGCGGCGTGACGGCTTATGGAAAAAGGTTCACGCCGTTCGGGGGAAGTAGGACCACAAACGCATGAACGCTAGCTCCGTAAGAAGCGCCCTGGTCGCGACGCTGGTCGCGTCGCTCGTCGCGTGCTCGTCCGCCGGTGACGACCCCACGCCGAAGCTCGGCGCGGTCGCGTCGCCGATCATCAAGGGGACGAATTCGACTTCGGCGCAAGACGACGTGATCCTCCTCGTTCACTTCGACCCCACGTCGAACAACGTGGGCGCGTGCAGCGGAACGTTGCTCTCGGACAAGGTCATCCTCACCGCGCGTCACTGCGTTGCCGACACCGACGAGTCCGCCGCGTGCGACGTCACCGGCAAGCCCATCGCGATGGGCGCCGTTCGCGGCAACCACCCCGCGAACACGCTTTACGTCTTCGTCGGCGCGACTCGCCCCGACTTCAACGCCGGCCAGGTGAACCCGGACGGGCAGGGCGCGAAGGTCCTCGACGACGGCGGCACGAACCTCTGCAACCACGACATCGCGCTCGTCATCCTCAAGGATCCGATCAAGAACGCGAAGATCGCGCAGATTCGCCTCGACTCGCCGATCGTCAAGAGCGACGTGCTCACCGCCGTCGGCTGGGGCGTGACCGAGACCACGCCGGAGCCGATGACGCGGCAGCAGCGCAGCGGCGTCACCATCGAAGGCATCGGCCCCGACGCGACCACGCAGCTGCCGCTTCCTCCGAACGAGTTCCAGGTCGGCGAATCGATCTGCTCGGGCGACAGCGGCGGACCGGCGTTCGCCAAGTCCGGCGCCATCGTCGGCATCGTCTCGCGTGGCGGTAACGACACGCAGCCCGATCCGAACAACCCGTCGGCCACCTGCATCGGCGCCGAGAACATCTATACGAAGGTCGCGCCGTTCAAGACCTTCATCGTGAACGGCCTCGCGTCCGTCGGCGCCGAGCCTTGGTACGAGGGCGGTCCCGATCCGCGCCTCGCGAAGACCGACGCATCGTGCACGGCCGGAAGCGAGTGCCGCTCGAATCTCTGCGTCGCCGATCCGTCGCAGGGCAACGCCATGACGTGCGCCCAGGACTGCTCGGCCGATCCGACGTCGTGTCCGGACGGCCAGACCTGCACCACCGTCGACTCCGCGCAGATCTGCCGGACCGCCGCCGCCATCGCCGCTACCACCAGCGCGACGGCGAACAGCCCAGGCACCACCACCACCACGTCGGGCTGCAGCGTGTCGCGCGGTCGCGACACCGGATCGTTCGCGTTCGGGCTCGCCACGATCGGCGTGCTCGGACTCGCTTCGATGCGTCGTCGTCGCCGCTCGGCCTGATCGTCCTGATCGACTCGCCGTCGATCGCCTAGGGCGCGATCTTCCGGATCGACACTGCCATCGTCTGCGCCGCTCCTCGCAACACCTCGAGGACGCGCGATGCGTGCGCGGGCGGATCGAGCGCGATGTCGTAGCAGATGGTGCCGCTCTGCTCGCCGCAGTCGACGCGCTGTGCGCCGACCTGCTCGAGGATCCCGCGCATCGCAGCATTGGACTCGAGCACCTCGGCGCGAATGACGCGGATGCCGCTCGCCTGTGCCGCGCGCCCCAGCTCCACGGCAAGGGCCGATCCGATCCCGATCTTCTGCATGTCGTCGGCGACGGTGATCGCCGCTTCTGCGACGTGCGGCTCGCCCTTCAACCGGATGACCCGCCCGACCGCGACGCCGCGCTCCGATTTGAGATCGGGCGAGATCATCGTGGCGACGAGCGCGATGTGATCGTGCTGATCGACGCACGTGAGATACGTGAGTGTCTCCTCCGAGAGCTCGCCGACGATGCCGAGGAAACGCAGGTAGCGCGTCTCGGAAGAGGTCCGCTCGAACTCGCGCCGGAGCTCGTCGCGGTCCTCCGGCTGGATCGGACGAATGACGATCTCCGTGCCGTCCCGCAGCGTGCGAGTCACCTTCCAATTCGGGTCGCCGTCGAAGGCGTCGTCGGTCTCCGGATGCGGGGGCAAGCGGGGCTATCCTAGCAGCGGCCGTCGACCTATCCTGGCCTCGATGACCGACGGCGCGTGGGACGTGTGCGTGCTCGGCGCGGGGCCTGGAGGCTATGCGGCGGCCATGCGCGCGCACGATCTCGGCAAGCGCGTCGTCGTGGTGGAACGCGGACAGGTCGGCGGCGCGGGAATCCACGCCGGCGCGCTCTCGTCGAAGACGATGTGGCACCTCTCCAACGACTATGCGGTCGCAGCGCGCACCGATCGTGGCTACCACGCCGCGGGCGGGCTCGACGTCTCGTATCCGAAGGTCATCGAGTCGGTGCGCACCGCAGTCGCCGAGCGACATTCGCTGCTCGATCGACAGCTCGTAGCGCTCGCGTCTCCCTCCGACAACGGCGGCGTCGTCTCGCTCGTCCGCGGCAGCGCTCGCTTCGTCTCGCCGCACGAGATCGAGGTGAAGCGGCTCGACGGCACGATCGAGAAGATCGAAGCGAAGAACTTCGTGCTCGCGACCGGGTCGCGCCCGCGGATCCCGGACGGCATTCCCGTCGACGGCGAGGTCGTCGTCACGAGCGACCAGATCGAGGCTTTTTCGGCGTTCCCCGAGAGCATGGTCATCGTCGGAGCGGGCGTCGTCGGCTGCGAGTACGCCACGATCTTCGCCAACTTCGGCAAGACCAAGATCCACATCATCGATCGCCAGCCGCGCATCCTGCCGTTCGAGGACGAAGACGTCGCCGAAGAGGTCGCATCGAGCTTCGAGTCGATGGGCGTCGTCATCCATCGCGCATCGAAGCTCGAGAGCTTGAAGGTGGTCGACGGCAAGGTCGAGTACGTCATCACCAACGCCGAGGGCAAGGCAGAGACGATCCGCGTCGAGCGCGCGCTCGTCTCCGTCGGCCGCTGCCCGGCGACCGCCGACCTCGGGCTCGAAGCGGCGGGCGTGAAGCTCGACAAGGGCGGCGGCGTCGTGGTCGAGAACACCCGCTCTTCGGCGTCTCACATCTACGCGGCCGGCGACGCGACGATGGACATCGCGCTCGTCAACGTCGCGGAGCTCGAGGGGCGCTACGCCGTCGAGGCCATGTTCGGCCTCGAACCGCGGCCCATTCGCTACGAGGCGCTGTCGGCGATCATGTTCCTTCGTCCCGAGGTCGCGAGCGTCGGCCTCAACGAGATCGCCGCGCAGAAGCAGAAGGTTCCGTATCGCGTCGGCGTGGTCGCGAATCGCTTGATCGGTCGCAACATCGCCATGCGCGAGACGACCGGCTTCATCAAGCTGCTCGCCTCGCCCGACACGCATCGCATCCTCGGTCTGCGCGTCGTCGGCCCGGAGGCGTCGAGCACGATCCAGGGGATCGCGTTTCTCATCGACCAGGAAGCGACGCTCGAGGACATCGACCGCTGCGTGCATCCCCATCCCGCCATCACCGAGGGCGTGCAGGAGTGCGCGCGCATGCTGCTCGGGCGTAGCGTGCTCAAGGCCTCTGTCTTCGGGCGCGAGGGAATGATGCGTTGTGGCGAGGGCTGAGCGCGCTACGTTGATGGCGCTCGGAGCATCCATACAGCGCGATTTCCCGAGATCCAGCCCATCCATTGAGTCCTCCTCGCAGAGCCGCACGCGGTAACGAGCCGCCCGTCAAGCTGACGCCCGAGTCGCTGAAAAAGGCGCTCCGCGAGAGCGCTGCGTACACGCGACGAGCGTTCGGGCTGGTCTGGAAGTCGTCGAAGCCGCTCACGGTCGCGCTCGCGGCCATCACGCTTCTCGTGGCGGCCGTTCCGCCGGCGATCGCGTTTGCCGGCAAGCGCATCGTCGATGCCGTCGTCGCGAAGTCGTCGCACGACACGATGCAGTGG
>OUNM011067394.1_pt1 | contig 15141 bp, 15 predicted proteins | sample 1769961 | NCBI WGS metagenome assembly OUNM01 (sample SAMEA3914820, study PRJEB12502) | metagenome | biome: forest; material: soil | place: USA | collected 2012-03-12 | depth 0.3 m | reverse complement strand
GTGTGATCGCGAGTGCGAAGCCATCTTTAACCTGATGCAGCACGAGGAGCCCGCAGGGGCCGCCTGGATCCACACCCACGTAGCCGCGCTCATCGCCATGGCCTGCGAATCACGCCAAAACCACCCTCTGCCACCCCATCACGACCTGCCCGCGCCGCTGGAGCGCGTGCTGCAGCACATGCGCCTCTACTATCACAAGCCTCTGCGCGTGGCCGAGCTGGCTGAGCTGGCGGGCATGAGCCCCTCGCATTTCAACCGGGTGTACCGCCAGGCCCTCGGTGCCTCGCCCATCGACTGGCTGCGCCATTACCGCATCAGCCAGGCCAAGCGCCGCCTGCTTGAATCCACGGATCCCATCAAGGATGTGGCCCGCCAGGTGGGCTACGCGGACCAGTTCTACTTCAGCAAGGACTTCAAGAAGTTTACCTCCCTAACTCCCACCGCTTTCCGGGAAACGGAAAGCAGCGCCGAGATCCCAGCCTAATCCACCACGCCTTCGCTGCCCAGGCCCGCATCGGGATCGGGCTCGATGAAGCCCAGCTCCACCAGGAACTGGTCCATCGCCATCAGCGTGGCCTCGTACATCTCAAACGACAGGTTGAAGTTGAAGAAGCCGTGGCCCTGGCCTTCGAACTCGATGAGGCGGCAGAAGTTCTTCTTGCGGGTGGTCTTCTTGGCAAACTCATAGGAGCCGCCCGAGGGGATCACACGGTCCGCCGTTCCATGCATGAGCAGCATGGGAGGGAAACCCGCCCGGATGGCGCGGATCAGGTTGGCGGCCTTGGCATCTGCCGGCGAAGGAAACCGGTCCAGGCCGAAGCCGCTCTTTGACGTGTCCAGCACGGGATTGAACATCACCAGCGCGTTCGGCGCGGCGTTGATCGAGGAATCCTCCCCGCGCTCGTCGTACGTGTTGCCATCGAGAAGGGCGGCCGAGGCAATGGCATGGGCGCCGGCGGAGGCACCGATGCCCACGATCTTTCCTGGGTTCACGCCCATTTCCACGGCGTTCAAGCGGATCCAGCGCATGGCGCTGCGTGCATCGGCCATGGCCTCCTGCGGACCCGTGCCATGCTTGGAGCTCAGCCGGTAGTCAAACGCCAGCGTCACCATGCCACGGGAGGCAAAGTACACGCAGTGCGGCGCAAACTGGCTCACCTGGCCATGGTCCCAGCCGCTGCCGAAGAAGAAAGCCGCCACCGATTTCGGGTAGGGCGGCGCCTTCGCCGGGTCAGGCCCCCAGATGTAAACAGGCAAGTCGGTTCCATTGATCGACTTGTAAGTTTCCTCGCGCGCGGTCCTCAGAAGCTCCCGATTTCGGTCGATGGGGAGCGATTTGGGAAAATTGTCCTCAGAGTTCGGCATGTGCGCAAGGTCAGGGGGCGGGCAAAAGAGCGTTCACGTTCTCCAGAAACGCCAGTACAGCAAATCCTTTTCCAAGTAGCGCAGGGAATTGGAAATGCGTATGATCCGGGACGCGGTTGTGATCCGCAGCCTGTTTTGCCATGAGCCTTCTCCGCCCCCTTCTTCTGCCTCTCCTCGCCGCCGTTCTAGTGATTCCGTGCCCCGCCCGGGCGGATGACGAAGCGCTGCGCGCTACGCTGGACAAAGTGTACCTGAACTGGCGCAACGCGCTGATGACCCGGAGCATGGAGGCCTGGCACAAAAGCACCACCAGCTACCGGCAGATGGTGACGCGCAACATGATCGTGAGCCAGGGCCAGAAGTACCCGGACGCGATTTTTGACCTGCCCGTCTCCCCACCTGAGACCCACCGGCTGCGTCTGCTGGAAGTGGAGGCGGTGGGGCCCACGGCCCATCTGCTCTACTTTGGCAAGGTGGATCTGGGGCTGGGCGTGCCTCCCGACAAGGTTCCGGACAACCTCTTGATGCTGAAGTTCTTCAACGAAAACGGGGTATGGCGGTTCGACTCAACGAAGTTCATCAACCTCAACGACCGGCCGGAGATCCGCGAACAATGCCGCAGCGGCCACCCCGAGTTCATCAAGCACCCGCCGTTCAATCCCCCGGGCGTGCTGCCGGCGGTTCCCAAGCCCTGCGCCGCCCCTGAAAAGGTGGCGGCCTTGCGCGTTGAAGCGATGGGCTATGAAGTGACCGCCCACCTGAACGGCTACGACTACCCGATGGTGACGGACAATGCCGAGCAGCAGGTGATCATCGGCGGCCTGGCACGCGGCGACAACGATCTGCGGCTGGAAATCAAGGCGCTGCCCGTGCCGGCCGGCGAGGAACGCGTGCTCAATGTGCAGGCGGTGATGTTTACCAAGAACCCCAAGCAGCCGCTGATCAAGGTCTTCGACTGGACGCCCCCCTACCACCCGGCGGAGCCTAACGTGCGGCTGAACGTGTCCCTCAACAACTCCTCCATGAAAGGGGTGTGACCCTGGCATGGTGATTGGTCAACCTCCCTGCCCCCACCCCTAGGCGCCTCCCATGCCTTTTCTGTCCCTTTCCACCTGCTGGAACAGCCACCGCTACCAGGACGGCCGCGAGCTGGTGGCCGAGGCCCGCGCGCTGGGCTTCGATTTCATCGAGATCAGCCACGGCACCAAGATCTCCCTGCTGCCAGGGCTGCTGCAGGCTTTTGACGCGGGCCAGATCCGCGTCACCAGCCTGCACAATTTCTGCCCGCCGCCGGTAGAGGTGACCATGGATGCGCCCGATGCCTATGAATTCACTTCTCATCGCGAATTCGAGCGCGAGCGTGCCTTGTCCCTGAGCCGGCAGACCATTGAGATGGCGGCGCGTTTCCAGGCCACGCGGGTGGTGCTGCACCTGGGCAGCGTGCCCATGCGCCGCTTCACCGACAAGCTGGAGGCGATGGTGCTGCGGGGCGAAATCTACAGCCGCGCCTACACGGACCTGAAGCTGAAGTTTGTGCAGCAGCGGGAGAAGGTCTCCGCCTTCTACCTGGAGCGCGCCCGGGCTGCCCTGCGCGAGCTGCTGCCAATCGCTCAGCAGCACAACGTGGCGCTGGCGGTGGAAACACGCAGCCACTACGAGCAGGTGCCCAATGAGCGCGAGATGGTGCAGCTCATGGAGGACTTCAAGGACTGTCCCTGGATCGGCACCTGGCATGACTTCGGCCATGTGCAGCGCAAGGCGAACCTGGGCCTGCTGGACCACTCACAGCTTCTGCAAGCCATCGCTCCGCGGCTGCTGGGCTGCCACGTGCACGATGTAGAATGGCCCATTAAAGACCACCGCGTGCCGCTCACGGCAGGCGGGGTCAATTTCGATGCCCTGCTGCCGCTGCTGCCACCGGACATCCCGCTGATCTGGGAGCTGAGCCCCAGCCAGCGCCGCGGCACTGTGCTAGGAGCTCGGCAGGCCTGGAAGCAGAGGTATGGGTATTAGCGGTGCGTTCCAGCAGGGCTGACGAGACTTCACGGCTGCGCATCCGTCGTGGTTCATTTGTGACGTGTGACAAAAGGAGCGCGGGATTCCCCTTCGGGGGCTGCGCAGCCGAGCCCGCAGCACTTGGCGTGGCCATGCCGTCTCGCAGTTCCCATCGGCGAGGACTGCGGACAAGGGTGCGGGAGCGCCACCACGCACGTGCTGCAAACCGAGTGCTGCGGGCTCGGCTGCGCAGCCCCCCGAACGGGGAATCCCGCGCTCCTTTTGCTTCCCGTGCTGCATCAGCCCAACACGAGGCTCAACCAAATCACCAGCCAAAGGCCAAGCCCTGCGCTGAACACCTTCCACCTGCCGCTGGGCGGCTGGAAGAATGCGGCCAGCATCAGAACCAGCCCCACAGCACTCAAGCATTCGCACCAGCCAAAAACGACGGAAAGGCTGGCCAACACGGCTTCGCATTGGCCAGCAGTGTACAGCAGCATGGCGAATGGCGGTTATCGCATCTCCGCCAGCCCATCCTTACCCCACCTGCTCCACCACCTCGGCCTGCGGCTCAGGGAGGAAGAAGCCGGTGATGAAACCGATCACCGCCATCGCCACGGCCACATAGCCCGCAGCCTGCGCCACGTGCATAGGCAGCACCGGGTTTTGACCGGCGAGCATAGGGGCCAGCACATTGGTGGTGACCAGCGCCATGCTGGTGCCGACCATGCGGCCGCCGACGTTGGTGGCAAAGCTGCCGCCGGTGCCGCGCAGATGCACAGGAAAGACTTTGGGCAGATACTCGCCGAAGTAGCTGAACTGCGCCACGGTAACCAGGCCGCACACGCCATAGGCGAGCAGGAAAGCTTCGCCGCCGTCCTTGAAGAAATAGAAATAAGTCAGCGGCAAAATGATTAGCGCCGGGATCTGGAACATGCGCAGCAGCGTCACGCGGCGGATGCCGAAGAAGAGCAGCACGGCAAGCAGGATTCGGCCAATCAGACCGCCGGTTTCCTGGCGGAACTGCACCTTGTCGGCGGTCTCCTTGATCTTATCGAGCAGAGGCTTCTGCTTGCCGAGGAACTGCTCCTTGATCTTGCCGGCCAGTTCCTTGCGGCCTGGATCGGTGGGGGCCATGGCGTTGAGCTGGGCATTCAGTGCATCGCCTTCCTTGCGAAAGGGGGCCAGGGTTTTGCTCACATCACGCACTTCCGGCAGGCCGGGGGCCACCCGGGAAACCGTCACCTGGAGAGCGCCAAAGGCGATGCCATAGGCACAGGCGGAAAGGATGGCGGTCACCACTGTGATGCGGCAAAGACCTGGGGCGAACAGGGCGCCAAAGCTGGGGCGCTGCAGCGTACCCGAGGCACGCCTGGCCTTCCACACCTTGGATTCCGGCACGAACGGCAGCAGCAGCACAATGGGCAGCGCGGGAGTGAGACCGGTGATCAGGAGATAGCGCCAGAACGCCGGTTGTCCGTCCTGCCCCACGGGCAGCCCGGTGGCCACTGACTTGGCCAGTCCCACAATTTTATAAGCGAGAACGTCAAAGGGATATTCCGCCCAGGCACCTATCGAATGCAGCACGGCACCACCGTCAAAAGCTGGGAATTCGGGAGCCGCCTTGAATCTGATCGCCGCGCTCACGATCGTCACCGCCACGCCGCCCAGGGAGGCAAATGCCTGGGATATGCCCAGCCAGCGCTCCTTCTGCTTGCGGTCTTCAAAGACTTCCGCCAGCCAGGTGATCGCGGCGACGAACTCCACGCACACGCCGATGAAGGTGGTGCTGCGGAAGAAGATGAACATCGGCAGCGTGGTGGCATACGCGGCGGCGAAGGGCGAGGCAGCATAGACCAGGATGCTCAGGGCCATCACGGTCTTGCGGCCAAACTTGTCCACCAGCCAGCCGCCGAGCAGGCCAAAGATGCCGCCGCTCAGGGCGGAGATCCACAGCAGGCGGCCCACCCAGTCCGTCACGATCGGATTGTTTGGCGCAATTTTCAGCAGTTCCGAAATCGCAGGCCCAGCCACCAGCGGGGTCATGAGCAGCTCATACGTGTCGAAAAGGAAACCGATGCTGGCGATGACGATGATGAGCCAGTGGGTGATGGTGAGCTTGGGTGCGGGCATGGTTGGAGCAGTGGCTGACAAGTGGAGCGCTATTCAACGCCGGATGCGCGGGCGTTCAATCAGGACCTTTCACCACCAGCGCTCCGTCATTGCTTCACCGGGGTGTACTGCCATACCCAATCGCCATGGTAGGTGTGGTGGCGGAGCTGCGAGGATGTGATCTCTGATTTTGCCGCGGTATTCACCTTGCCCCTATCGTCCTTCCCATCGGGACCGATGGACCAAAGCATGTACCGGCCGTCATCGGTCAAGGCATAGCGCATCGGCCGGTTATCCATGGGATCAGCAGGCACGACCGGGAGAAAGGCCGGCACCAGTTCCTGCAACGTGGTGGGATATGCGTGATGCTGAAGATACCAGCGCTCCAAGGCACAGGCAGCCACGCCCTGGCAACGAACCGTTTCGGAATAAGCCTCGACCAAGACAATGCCGTTGTAAGGCGGGATCATGGTACGGGCAAAGAAGTAGTACGGCTGCCATGGGCCGCCTCGCAACGCCTCCTTTTTCTCGAACGTCGCAGGCCGCCTCACCGCCTCACCCAAGCCGCCTGCCTTGAGGGGGCTAACAAGCTCCTCATGCACCAAGGAGGCAACAACGGTCTTGTTTTCATCGAACCAGCCAGCCGGCAGGGCGTGCCACATGGCAAATAGGATGCTGGGAGGGGGAACGGCAGCACCTTCGAAAAGATCCGCCTTAGAGTATTTGACGAATTCGGCAGCGTCCCCTTGAACGAAGTCGATGAGGTCAATCATCTCAGCCACTTCCCCGCGCAGGCCATTGAGGGTGGCCGCTTGAAAATCCAAAGCTGAAAGCGAAGCCTGCATTGCCTGAAGCTCCCCATCCGTGGCCAGCCTTTGGTGCAGCATCTCCCACACCGCGGCTTCGGTGATTTCATGGAGATGCCTTTCCACCAGCAGTGCCAGCAACGAGGGCTCGCGCTGCAAGGCGGCTGCAAATCGCAGGGCAGCCTGGATGCTTTGACAAGCAGCTTGGTGATCTCCTTCACCGCCAGCAACCAAAGCACGAACGACCAGCGCCTTTCCTGCTCTCACCGGACCGGAGTAATACCCCCTGTCAGCACTGAGGCGTGGGTGAGCGACTGGCGTGCCAGGCACAAATCCGGCCAGCGGGCGGGCCTCCGCCTCCACGGCAAGTCGCTTTAACAAAGGGTGGGCGGCATCCAAGGCCGCCAGCATGCCATGCCCTTCGGGGCTGGATGATGCTGGGCCGCAATACCCTTGTGCGCGAAGATACTCGACCCAGCCGTGCACATCGGGGCCGCGACCAAAAGCAAGACCTTCACCCAGAGCGGGCTTTTGGCTGTTGTGATCTCCAGCAGGCAAAACGGTGCCCTCCAAGGCTTCCAGCTTCGCCTTGGCTGCGGAATCCCCGCTGGCCGCCAGGGCAATCCCGCGCAGGGGCTCAATGGCGCAAAAGTTGCGCGCCTCATCCAGCGGCGGGGCTCGCAGCTTCTCCACGTTGAAAGTCTCACCTTCTCTCTCCAGCTTTGCCTGAAGGGCCGCCCAATCCCGGGCCCCCTGCCAGTTCATCCATGTCCTGACGCCAGCAGCAAGGCACACCACCGCAGCCAGGCCCCAGATACAGCGACGAAGGAAACGACGGACAAAAGAAGGTCTCATGAAATGGCGGCCGGTGCCCGGCGGAATCGTTAGAGGCTACCAGGGATCGATTCGGAAGCCAAGGCCCTGTGCCATCATCTCTTCACCGCCGTGTACTGCCACACCCAGTCGCCTTCATAAGAACGCCGATACGGTTGCGAAGTCGTGGTCAGGCGCAGGTGCGAGAGATTCACCCTGCCCTCGTTGTCCTTTTGATCGAGCCCGATGGACCAGAGCATGTAGCGGCCGTCATCGGTCTGGCGATAGCGCAAGGGGCGGCCATCAATGGGATCAGCGGGAACGGCCGGAAGCAGCGCGGGCACAAGGTCCTGCAACCCGGCGGGATAGGCATGGTGCTGAAGGTACCAGTGCTCCAGCGCACAGGCGGTCAACCCTTGCAGGCGAAGGGCTTCTTCAGCGGCGGCGCGGTCAACCGACCTTTGAATGGAAGGAACCAGCATGCGGGCAAAGAAATAGTGCGGATGCCACGGCCCCTGGAGGGCCTTCAGCTCCTGCTCAAACGCGGACTGCCGGTTCAACAAAGGCCCCAAGGCCGGCTCCTTCAACGGACGGATGGCCTCCCGGAGCATCAGGCTCGCGAGCACGGTCTTGTTCTCGTCGAACAAGCCCGTGGGCACCAGGTTCCACAGATAGCGCAGGGGGCTTTTGGGTGGTGATTCCCGGCCTTCAGTCGGCAGGACGCTGGTAAACGCGGGAATCTCCGAAGCCGCCCCTTGCAGATACTCGACCGTGTCAATCTCCGCCACCAGTTCACTTCGCATGGCGGTGAGCAGGGCGTCGTGGAAATTCAGCGCTGCAAGGCTCTCTTGCACGGCCTGAAGTTCAGCCTCGGTGAGCTGGCGTTTTTCCAGCAGGTTCCAGAGCGAATTCTCCGCCGTGGAATGAACCACACAGGCGCTGAGCGTGCCGATCAAAAACGGCTCCCGCCGCAGCGCAACCGCCAGGCGCAGCGCGGCCTGGATGCTCTGGCAGGCGGCGGCATGATCACCCACGGCGCTGGCAGCCAGGGCGCGCAAAGCCAGGGCGGGCCCCGTTTGATTGGCGGCCTGGAAATGCGGACACGCGACGGCGAACAAGGGACGGCTGAGCGGCAGGGGCGGGACAAAGGCGGCATCCGGCCGCATGGGTGCGGCTTCAGCAAGCTGCTTTAGCAAAGGGTGTGCGGCATCCATCGCAGCCAGCAAGTCCTGCTCAGGATGCTCGGAGCCTGCTGGAAGAACCGCGTACTTGGACTCACTGACAAAGGTGGCCCAGGCCCGCATGTCCGCCGGCGTGCCAAAAGCCGGCCCCTCTCCCGACGGCGGCTTCTTCAGCGAACCGCCGCCGGAAGGCAGCGCCTCTCGCAGCAGGGCAGCAAGCCTGAGGCCGCCGGGAGAGCGCGGATCGCTGGCAACGGTGAGGTCCCGCAAAGGTTCGATGGCGCAGAAGTTGCGCCCTTCGTCCGCCGTCACCCTGGTGAGCTCCTTCATGTCCAGCGTCTCCCCTTCCCTCGCCAGCTCCGCCCGTGCCGCCGCCCATTGGCGGGCGCCGTTCCAGTTGACCACGGCATCGACTAGAACATAGAGGGTAACGAGGGTTACCAGCGCCCAGATGTTACTCCGGATCATACGACGGCTCCACAGGCGGGCAAAAAGGCGTTTCATGGGATGGCAGGGGATGGCTCGTTGGTGAAGGCAAGCAGCGCGTGCAGAGTTTCCTCGCGCTCCCGCAGGGCAGGTTGAAGGGCGGGGCCGCGATGCGTCACTTGCACCGGGCTTTCCGCCGGGGTGGCCAGGTACAGCACCACCGTTGCGGCCCACGCCAGGCCCCAGCCGAGCGCGAGCCAGCGGGGCGGCCCGGTGCGCGGCGTTTCAGCCGCGCGGGCGGCGGCCAGGATGTCGCCACGCCAGCTTTCCGGCAGCGAACCGGGCCGCAGCGATTGGAGCCGGTTTTCAAAGTCTTCGTTCATGGCTGGATCTCCTCGTAAAGCGGACGCAGCAGTCCGCGCAGTTTGTCCACGGCATAGCGATATCGGCTGGCGGCGGTATTCAGCGGAATGCCTTGCACACCGGCGATCTGGTCGAAGGTGAGCCCCTCCCACAACCTCAGCCAGGCGACGCTGCGCTGCTCTTCCGGCAGCTCGTTCAGGGCTGCCTGCACCCGCATGCCAAATTCGGCCGCATCAGGGTCCGCCTCGGGTTCAAACACGCGACTGGTGTCTGCCCTGGAGGCCTCCTCCAGGCGGCGCCGTGTGCCTGTGCAGCGCAGCCAGTCAACGGCTTGATTGTGGGCGCTGCGGAAAAGAAAAGCCTTCTCATCCGCCACGCCCGGCGGCAGAGGCCGCCTGGCCAGGCGGATGAAAAACTCCTGTAGCAGGTCCCGCGCGTCAGCCTCGCACTTCACCAGACCGAGGAAGTAGTGAAACAGCCCCGCCCCATGGGCGTCGTAGAGGCGTTCGAGGCTGGTGGAGGCAGGCATGGAGGGAGGCGTTCAGGGCAAGGACGCACGGCACAGGGATTCTTGTCCAAAGCACCGCGTTTTCTTTTTAGCAGGGTGGCGAGAGCCTTCTCAAGCGCGCCAATCAAGCTTGATAATTGACTCAAGTTTGATTCCAACGAATGATAATATTAACCGTAACTTCACTTATTAAATGGCTCATACCGATCATTTTTGAAAAAACTATACATTTTGAATTGCAATTCCAATAATCTCCGTCAAACTTGATGGAAGAAATTCCCGAACTCATGAACACAAAGCCCCGCTCCGTATTCTCCGCTCTCCTCGGCCTCGGTTTGTTCGCTTTGCCCTCCCTGGTGAACGCGACGGTCTATCAGTACGACGTCACCAATCCGCCGCACAATGGCGGTGCAGGTGACATTGATTCGATCGGGACCACTTACGACAGTGCAACCCACGAGCTGACCTTCCAGACGAGCGTGACCGGCAATGGCACCTACACGCCGAACGGTTTTTGGGTGGTGCTGAGCGACGGACCGAACCCCAAAGGCATCTCCGACCAGCTCCCCATCGTGTATTTGGATGCCTCGAAGTCCTTTGATGCCGCTGGTGCCTTCACTGGCATCGAGCCCACCCTTTCCGCCTACGCTTACAACGGCCAGAACGGCTTCACCAGCTACAGCACACCCGGCGTGGGCCTGATCTCCAGCCTGGGCAGCAACTGGAACGCCGCGAATGTGGTGACGGCCAGCGGCGATGCCACCAACCGCACCTTCAGCTTCAGCATCGACACCTCCCTGCTGGACAATGCCAGCGCGGTGGGCACGATTTACGCCGCCGACGGCCAGGCCTTCAACCCCGCCAACTGGGAAGGTGCCGGCTACAACTCGCAGATCGGCGTGTGGTTCCATGCCACGGACACCGGCGGTGTGGATCCGACGTACAATGCCAGCGGCTACCTGACCAGCGCCACTTACGCAGCGCAAAGCGGCGTCGATAATTCCTATCAGGGCACCACTGTTGTGCCAGAGCCCAGTTCGGCGCTGCTGTTTGCCATCGCGGGCATGGTCCTCGTCCATCGCCGCTCGCGCCGCTTTCGAGCCTGATTCCTCCCGACAGGCACGACCACCCGAAAACCCGCTGACCGCCTGCCAGGTCAGCGGGTTTTCTCTTTTTTGGCCGCGGCGCGAAGCGTGTCGAGCAGCCGCTGGGCCTGGGTGGCCACAGGCCCGCTGCGCCACACCATGCTGACGGTCAGTGGCGCCACCGCCGGTGAAAACGGCACGAAACCCACGCGAAAACCGCCGATGCAGACAATGCTTTGCGCCACCAGCGACACTCCATGGCCAGACTCGACGGCCGTGATCAGGCTCATCGCACCGTCGCATTCCTCGGCAATGCGGATCTTCGCCGCGGCCGGGCCCAGGGTGCGCTCGAGTTCCTCGTGGTAATCGGGATAGTCTTTGCGCGAGTACACCACCAGCGGTTCGGCGGCCACCTCCTTCAAGGTGACACCCTTGCGCTTGGTAAACGGATGGCCGGGCGGCACGATCACGCCCATGGGATACTCGCGCAGCGTCTCGCACAGCAGGCCCCGAAGATGCCGCGTCTTGGGCTTCACCATCAGCGCCACATCCAGGCTGCCATCGCGCAGGCCGGTGAGCATTTCGCCGCCGGTCATGTCGTGCAGCGTCACCTTCACCCGCGGCTGGGCTTCCTTGAAGGCACGCAGCGTTGGCGGCAGAATCTCGACGGTAGGCGAGGGCGCGTAGCCCACATGCAGCTCGCCGCCGCACTGGGCGGCCACGGCGCGCACGTGGTCCACTGCCTGGTCCACACGATGCAGCACCGCCCGTGCCTCGCCCAGAAAGGCGGAGCCTGCATCCGTGAGCCGCACGGACTGTGCCGAGCGCTCGAACAAGGCCACGCCCAGCTCCTCCTCCAGGTCGCGGATCTGCCGGCTCAGCGGCGGCTGGGACACATGCAGCCGCGAGGCCGCGCGGGTGATGTTCTGCTCCTCGGCAACGACGACAAAATAACGGAGGTGGCGCAGTTCCATGATGGGGGAGGAGGCATACCTTCCAGGTATGGTGAGCGAAGCAACACGGTATTTTTGCTTCCCGCAAGCATGGCTTTTCATGGTGCAGGCAGTCAATCAACCCAAACACCATCCCATGAAAAACATCGCCATCATCTACTACACCGGTTCCGGTTCCACAGGCAAGCTGGCCGAGGCCGTTCACTCCGGCGCCGCCAGCGTGCCGGGCGTCAATGCCGAGCTCATCGCCATTGAGGGCAAGGACATCACCGAAGGCCGCTATCACAACGACGCGGTGTTTGAGAAGCTCGCCAAGGCCGATGCCATCCTCTTCGGCACGCCCACTTACATGGGCGGCGTCTCCGCGCAGTTCAAGGCCTTCGCCGATGCCAGCGGCGGCGTGTGGTACGGCCAGGGCTGGAAGGACAAGATTGCCGGCGGCTTCACCATCAGCGGCAGCCCCAGTGGAGACAAGCTCAGCACCCTGCAATACCTGTTCGTGCTGGCCTCCCAGCACGGCATGATCTGGGCCGGCAATCCTGGCATGCCCTCGTTTTACCAGGGCAAGACCGATGGCTACAACCGCCTCGGCGCCTATTCCGGAGTGATCGCCCAGAACACCACGCCGCAGGGCCAGCCTGCCGCGATTGATGCCGGCGATGCCCTCACCGGCCAGACCTATGGCCGCCGTGTGGCCGAGCTGGCCCTCCGCCTTCAATAACCCTTCAGTGCATCCACGTTCATGAACCTCCAAGCCCTTGATCAACTTGCCAGCAGCCGGCCCACCACGGACCGGCAGCCCGCCATTTTCATCGGCCACGGCAGCCCCATGAACATTGTGCGCGACAACGCCTTCACCCGTTCGCTGCATGAGCTGGGGCAGCGCCACGGCAGGCCGCAGGCGGCGCTGGTCGTCTCCGCCCACTGGCTCACCCGTAATGAAACGCGGGTGGCCACGCACCCTCGCCCGGCCACCATCCATGACTTCGGCGGCTTCCCGCCGGAGCTGTACCAGGTGCGCTACCCCGCCCCTGGCAGCCCGGAGGTGGCAAGGCAGGCAGCAGAAGCCGTGCAGTCCATCAAGATCCACGAGGATCATGAGATGGGCCTGGACCACGGCGCGTGGAGCATCCTGCGCCACATCTGGCCGGAAGCGGAGGTGCCGGTGTTTCAGCTCTCCATCGATTGCAACAAGGCACCCGCCTTCCACCACGACCTGGGCCAGGAACTGCGCCGCTTGCGCGATCATGGCGTGCTCATCCTGGGCAGCGGCAACATCGTGCACAACCTGCGCCGCCTCAGCTCCCGCGAAGACGATCCGCAGCATGCGGACTGGGCCGTGGAGTTCGACGAATGGACCCGCGGCCGCCTGGTCGAAAACGACCACCAGGCCCTGGTTCAATACGACAGGCAAGGCACCGCCGCCCGGCTCTCCGTGCCCACCAATGACCACTACCTTCCCCTGCTCTACACCCTGGGCGCCATGCACCCGGAGGAGCAGGTGAAGTTCACCCACGAAAGCTTCCAGCACGGCAGCATCAGCATGCGCAGCTTCGAATCCCAATCCCCCAACTGAGATACTACACAGCATCACACCATCCCACGTCATCCTATGAACAAGCTCACCCTCATCGCCCGCCTCCTCCTGGCCCTCATCTTCATCGTGTTCTCCTTGAACTTCTGGCTTGGCTTCATCAAGCTGCCGCCGCCTGCCGGCCAGGCCGGGGTCTTCATCGGCGCCATGTATGTCAGCGGCTACCTCGCGGTGGTCAAAGTGCTGGAGCTCATCGGCGGCCTCGCCCTTCTCGCGGGCCGCACCGTGCTGGGCCTCGTTCTCCTGGTGCCGATCATCCTCAACATTGTGCTCATCGACATCTATCTGGCCCACGCCTTCAATCCCCTCAGCGCCTTCGCCGCGGTGCTGGCGCTGTTCCTCCTGTGGTCTGAGCGCGGCAAGCTGCTCACCGTGGTCAAGTAACCCCAGGCTTCCCCAAAGTAGAACAACCTCCCACGTTGTACACGGGTCGTGCGGCCGTCCCGGTCGTACTGAGGCCTGAAACGACCGGGACGGTTGTTCTGCTACGTGGTTAATGCTTGCGCCATTGCCGGCCTGATCAAGGGTGGGGGCATTCCATCTGCCATGTCCAAGATTGCCCTCCTGCTGTTCGTCCTTGGCCTGTGTTTTCCCACCATGGCGCAGGAGGCGGCGGCGCCTGCGAAGCTGCGGGTGGTCGGCAAGGCGACGGAGCCCTTCGCCTTTGAAGACAAGAACGGCATCAGCGGCTACAGCGTGGACCTGTGGCGGCGGGTGGCGCGGGAGGCGGGAGTGGAGTTTGACCTGCGGCTGGTGAAGACGGTGCCGGAGGTGCTGAGCGCCATCGAGCACGGGGAGGCGGACGTGGGCGTGGGGGCACTGAGCATCACGGAGGACCGGGAGAAGGTGCTGGATTTTACGGTGCCGTTCTTTGATGAATCGGGCCTGCAGATCGTGGCCCATGCGCGCAACGCTGGCTCGCCGTTCACGGCCTTTGCCTCGCTGTTCCATCTGGGCACGCTGAAGGTGGTGGGCATCATGCTGATCATCCTTACGGTAGTGTCGCACCTGCTGTGGCTCGGCGAGCGGCGGCGCAATCCGGAGAGCTTTCCGCAACCGTATCCGCAGGGCTTCTGGGAGGCGCTGTGGTGGTGTGTTTCCACGATGCTGACGGGGGGCTGCGAAAACCTGGCACCACGGGCCTTCGCCGGGCGTGCGATCGGGGCGGTGTGGATGATCGGCGGCATCGCGCTGACTTCCTATGTGACCGCGACGCTGGCGGCGGCGATGACGGTGAGCACGCTGGACAGTGATGTGAGGAGCCTGGCCGACCTGAAGGGCCAGCCGGTGGCGACCGTGAGCGGCAGCTCGGCGGCGGTGTATTTGCAGGACTTGAAGTACGACACGAAGGGCTTTGAAAATGTGGATGCGGCCATGGAAGCCCTGATCAAGGGCGATGTGAAAGCGGTGGTGTATGACAGCCCGATCCTGCGCTACTACCTCTCCAAGCACACCGGCACCGACCTGCATGTGGTGGGCTCGATCTTCGAAAAGCAGGCCTATGGGTTCGCGCTGCCGCTGGGCAGCCCCTTGCGCAAGCGCCTCAACCGGGCGCTGCTGAAGCCGGAGGTGCAGGACTACCGCGAGGAGCTGAACAAGCGCTGGTTCGCGGCCGAAAAGGGCAAGGATGGGTGACCGGCGGCCGCGGAAGCCGGGAAATGTGGGATTGCACGGGAATGTCATGGACCGGGCCATCGGATGAGGGTGGGCATGGATTTTTTTACCTTGATCCGGTCGGATTGGGTCGGATTGGGGTGGATTGGGCAGTGGACGCTGTGGGCGCTCGAGGGATGGCGGCGGCGGGGAATTGACGAAATTGAGGGAGGTTTGATGCGATGAGGTGTTGGACACCTCGCGGCAGAGGGCAAGGTGTGGCGGTGTGCGAAGCACCTTGGACTGCGTGCAGCCCTGCTGCCGCTTTGTGCTCGCAGCCTGCTGCG
>OUNM011188298.1_pt1 | contig 15155 bp, 16 predicted proteins | sample 1769961 | NCBI WGS metagenome assembly OUNM01 (sample SAMEA3914820, study PRJEB12502) | metagenome | biome: forest; material: soil | place: USA | collected 2012-03-12 | depth 0.3 m | reverse complement strand
CGACCGTGCTGTTGAGCTTCTGGAACTTGCTCTGGTCGGGCCAGCAGGCGTCGCCCGGGTAGCACTTGCAAGCGTAGTTCGAGCCGCCGTCTCTCCTCAGCACCCATTTCGAGGCCGAGTGGCCGGCGACCGACACGGGCTGCTGGGCGAGCACATCCTGTGCGAGCAGGAGCGCACCGGACAGCAAGCTGAGCACGTCACCCCTCATGGTGTAGCTGTTGTCGGTTCAGAGGCGGGACCGGCGGGACCAGAGATGGAGACGGGCAGGGTGAAACACACACGCCGATCGCGGGAAGGGCAGTCCTCTAATAAACATGACGGGGTGGCGTCACGACTGGGGGTGATCGGAACTCTTCCAGAAACGCAGCCCAAGTCTACCGGGAACGGAGAGCTCGTCGCTTCCAGGCCCACCCTCGTCTTAGCCCCCATTTTCCCACGCGCCGAGCGGTTCCTGCATGAGATACGACCCAAGTTGCAGGCTATACTCCGAGGGGTTTAGGTATATTGTCACCCTCGAACCATTCTGGGGTTGCTCGCCAAGACGGCAGGATAGTCGGAAGAGCAGGGCGCATCCCGACTGGCGAGTGCCGCCGCACCACGGCGGGCGACTGGAAATGCGGTTCTGGGCATGCTCGAGGCTTGCTTGCTGGGATTAGCGCACGGCCGATGGGTGGGGAGCATCCTCGCCGGTTCGCCAGTGAACCGAGATGTTGGTGAGGTTGGTGAGCGCGGAAACTAACGTTTCTACATAAGGATGACACGAAGTCGGCAGGTCGGGAAACCCATCCGTACCAGAAAAGCCCCATGGCCTAATTTCCGGCTCGTGGGGGCTGGGTAACTGGGTTGACTGCAAGAACGCCGAGGCTACGAGCGAAGAGCGGGCGTTGTTGTCAGGGCTGGTTGTGGATTGGAGGGAAGCGCTCAATGGGGGATCTCCCGGGCCGGGGCGGCCGGATCGACGCGCAAATCGGGTCCAATGGACCAAAGCGGGTGTAAATCCGGCGCGGACGACTGGTCAATGCGAAACCGATCTCGAGCAGCAACGGGCAAAAGAGCGATGTGATTTCGATGTTGTTGCCAGATTAAAGGAGGGGAAGAAGGAACGCTAAAAAACGGAGTTAATTTGGTTGGTTGTTGCGCTGAAGAGAGCAGGAATCAGCAGGGGTCCAGCAAGGAACGAGCATGGAGGGGAGGAACAGGGGAGGACCAGGGGAAGAACAGGGGAGGAACAGGGGGACAAGCAGGCTGGAGCAGAGCGGCGGCGCAGGACAACTCGCTTCCAAACTTTCAACCCTTTGCCGTCCAAACTTGCAATCAGCCCTGGGAATGCCGCCCAAATTCTCGGGGCAGGGGAGAAATCCGGAAGAATCTCCGCACCTTCGAGAAAAAACGCCGACCGATCGGAAGGCTTCCGTCTAGATTCGGTGCACTATCGAAGAGCACCAACATGCCGTTGCACGATATAGCCTCTTGCTCGTATGACCATCATGACCCGGAGTGCCGGGCGGCAATCTACGATCATGCGTGTTCACAACCTTTCCTCGTCTTTGTCGGCTATGCCCCTCGCCAAGGCCTCGCCAGGCTCTTGGCCATTTCCTTTGGCTGTCTTGTGGGGTTTCCAAGGCGACCATCTCTCCGTCTGCATTGCATCCTTGCAGCGAAGCCATCGTCGGCGTGCTTTCGGGTTAGATGTGTCCACCAGGATCGTTATCAAACGGCATCCTGGGATATGCCCCATGCTTCTGCCCGATCAGGTGTTCAAGGTCCCCGAATGCTTGCCGTGGCGAATCCCCATTATCTGACATTGAGGATACAGGCTGCGAAGTAATACCGAGTCAACAGTTGCAACAGTTTGAAGAGCAACTTTGTTGAACAGAAGCGTACAGCCTTCGCCTCGTGCCCCCAACCGCGCCTCTCGACTACGTTCTGCACTGCCCCCTCCCGGCACCTGCAGTCACTAGGAAGAACTCCCACGTGGAATTTCCAATGTGGATTTCCCACGTTGGACGCGCCGCGGGTCGACGCCGTAATGGCGGTCTCGATTCTGAGGACTCAAGCTGTGCCGCGAGTTCGGCACGATCCAATACGAAGACTTGGTATCATACCATCAGAAACAGCCCAGATCAAGTTGAGCATTTCCATCGTGATGTACAAATTGAGTTCAGGGAGAGGACGCATGTGTTGCTTGTCAGTCGGAGAGGGGGAGCGGGCGGTAATCAACTGCTCTGGGCAACGCTGTCGCAAATGCCCCTTCGCTTGCACCCATTGAGCAGGAGAACGGGTGCAAGGATGCAGTTGGAAGAGATGTCATGTTCAAGATCGGCCTCGCTGGCTCTTACGGCCGCCGCGAAACGCCGATAGGCTTCGCTCGCTTTCTACTGTGCCTTGAAGAAACGGAAGATGCAGTGACGAGTCTCAGTCGTCAAAGGTTTGAATGATACAAGGCCACGACCTTGCCTGTCAGCCAGCTTCCTTCAACCACCTTCGCCGTCGTCTTGACCATCATGGTAGGACCTCACAGTGTTTGAATACGGCTCAGTGAGGTGTCCGGCTGGGCCAAGCCCAACACCAAGAAAAGCCGGTAAATTTTAAACTTGCAATCAGAGATGGGCGGTATCATTGAATGGGCACGGGAATTGAGGATCTTGTGAGACGGTGAAACTGTGAGAGCGGCGTACAAGTAGGAGCCAGGCCCCCACTTACATACCTTAGTAGGTACCTTACCTGCGCCTCAATTCTCAATGTCAATGAAATAAGGTTATGACTGCAGGGGCAGAAGAACCCATCGGCCCTCGTTCAGCTTCAGAAAATCCTCTCGTGGGGGCCGGAAATATGAGAACGTGGCTGGACTGAACACTCGTGGCTTTTAGGATGCCGAATGCAAATCTGTTTCACGGGGAACGCGACGGTGGGGGCTATGCCTGCGCCTCATTCGCAGCAACTCTTTATTCAGGCCTTCCTGGCCAAGCTTCCTTTCTACGATGGCCCGGATGATCGGCTGGTCGTGGCTTGAAGCCACATTTCCGCCTGAATCCCAAGCTCCCAGCGGATGAGCATCCGGCCCATGGCGTCATGTTTCGAGACAAACTCTAGAGGGTTTCGGTCTGGGACTTTGGTGGCGGCACCGTGTCTGCGGCGGTCTGTCTTGAGGTGCTGGGCTGGGACAGGATCAAGCCGGCCTGGAGCAGTCCGTTTCAACGGCTCCGGCACCCTTCGACTGAGACACTACCATGCTGATTTCACTGCCTTCATTGGAGCTTCGACCTCCACTCGGCCGCCGTGGCTCTGGTTCTGAGACGAGTGACGTGGTTTCTGACGGCCAGCCTTGGAAGACCAAGGAACCTCGCCGTCATCCTGGCAGCATCCGTGGGGACTGGGCATGAGCCCGCCATGCACGACCTGTGTGTCAAGAGCCTCATGAAAACCTATAAGAATCCGTGTCCCATCGAGTTGTGACGAGAAAGAAGGACATCACACCAGCATCTCAACTCAACTCATCAGCTCCAGCATCCAACCTCGAAAGCTCAGTCTTCAGCCCGCCCAAGTCTCGAGACAAACCATCAAAGTTGTGCCTTCCACCACAGCCACATGCTCAGTCTTCATGATCGGCATGCTAACATAGCCGTTCAGAGACCACTCAGACTCAGCACCACACATCAACCTACCTAACCAGCAAATCTCGCTCACCATGTGCTTGTACCGCCATACCACTTATCGCTGCCAGCACCCTGCGCCCGACGCATTCGTCCAAGCCTGCGAGGCCTACCCAACCTGCAACACGCGCACTTACCAAGCAGGCACCTTCAGACGCCGCGAGAATTGCCCTGAGTGCATCTACGACAAGGATAAGGGCTCGAAGACCTCGAAGAGCTCGACGACCTCGCGCCGCTCTGGGCGGTAAACACTGTTGGCAGAGAACAAAAGGAGTCGTCAAGCTGGTTACTTGGCGCCGGCCACATGGAATAGTGCTGAACTGGTATTCGGCAGGGAGGGGTCTGGGCTAGTACTCGACATCCATGAATGGGGGTTCTTCTTTGATGGGAAATTGAGCGAGAATTGATTCTATCATGAACCCATGATGAGAAAGGGTAGTCGTCATAGAGCAGGGCCTATGCTACACGAATCTCACTAGCTTCTCGCTCATCCAGTATGCTTTCGTGACTCTCTCTCCTTAACTTCTGTCGTTACTGACTAGGCGTGGCTTTGTGAACCCTGCGAAAAGAAGGCTTGGTTGACTTAGCAAAAAGAACTGCCAAGTAACAACAGAAAAAGAATTGCCCAGTAACAGGATTGAACTGTTGACCTTCGCATGACATGATATAGCAATCACTATATTAGTACGACGCTCTAACCAGCTGAGCTAACCGGGCTGATCTGATTGGATGTTCAAAGCTACTTCTTTGTCCATTGATATGACAAATATCAAAACTGGAGCCCCTGAGCAACGAGTGACCAACCTGAGGAGCGAGACCTCAATGCCCCAGTGGAAACAGAACGACGACTCATCAACTCAGACCAAATCCTCGTAGTCATCCCCGAAGTTTCCACATTACAGTAACTACACATCTCCTGAAGATGCGTGAAGATGCGTGCGTCAATGATCCCAACACGATTCACCTGTGATTTCTGAAGAGTCACCAACCGGACCTAACCTTCAACCGGAAGATGTACCGAATCAGGACATGTGAAGACTCGTAAAGCACATATTCGTTGAACCCCAAAATTCCACCCGAGCGTGTTTCGCCGTAGGGCGTGGATGTATCCGGCTGCAAGACATCGTGTTAGTCGACGAGAACGCCCGGTCGCAATGGAGGGAATCCTAGGACTCGACACATACCATCCGGACAACGCCGTAACTAGGGGCGCCGCCCAGTGCCCATTCAACATTCTTCCAGCCAGCGGGACCGATCTTTCCCAGTCCCTCAATGCTCCTGTACGGGCTACCGGGCTTACCAATGACATCGTGCCCGTTTTCCATGCTCCTCGCACTCCGACACCGCATGCGGCCAACGTCGGCCTCGCAAAGGAGCAGCACTGCCTCCCCATCCCACAGATAGTGCTTGCAGAACGTGGCCGACTTGCTCGAGGCGTCAGCCAGGTAGATGCCGTTGCCGAACATGGTCCCTGTCCACGTGGCCCCCCGGCGGCGGATCTGCAAGCCCAGGTCCAGGATTCCAAGCAGCGAGTCGAGCGGTGTGCCGTGCCACAGCAGCAGCCGGTCCTCTCCGCACACATCGTATCCCTGCTTTCCTTCAATCCAGTCGCCGTATGGGTTGTGCAGGCCCGCTTTTACGAAGACGCGGTAGATGTCGCGAAGCTCGATCCGCAGATGATGGATGCCGTGGCACGACTTTGTCAGATACTGCTCGAGCTCCCGGAACTCGAAGGAGGAGGGGTCGGTCAAGCGGCGGAAGCCATGTCGTAGGGAGCTGTACGCACGGTAAAGCGGCTGCGCAAGCATCTTATGTGTGCGGACCTGGAGAGAGCCTCGAAGGTGAACGTCGGCTAACAGATCGGCGATTTCGCGCCGAGGCCAGAGAGAGTGCAAGAATCTGAGCTCGAGGAAGATTGCGTGATAGCTGGAAACCACAGGTGCGCGTTTGTTCCCGGAGCAGAACGGTATCCGGCTCCGATACAGCGACGATGCGTTCAGAACGGCCCTCCAGCAAATGGAGCGGTCAGACTCCAGATATTTTGAGAGGTGCTGAAGAGTCTTGAAGCCCAAATACACCGCCCACAAGCTGAGTTGTTCGTAGGGAGCACTGAGTACCACCCGGGAGGTTACCGAGACTCCTTGGGGCTCGTTTTCGGCGTCGTTCTGAGTAGGACTGCCGTAGAGCATGGCTTCCATCAATTCCTTTAGTTCCTCGTGAATGTTGGCGTCGACTGCTTTGTAGTCGGGGAGTTCCCCGACCAGCCGGGCCGATGACCAGCGATAGTCCAGTTCGACAAAGTGAAACCGTCTGCCCAGCCTCGGGGACTGTTTATATCGCTCGCCCCACACAACACTAGTCTTCTCTCGGAACTCTTTACGAAATCCCGCCGTGACGACTTTTAGATCGGTCGACTCTTTCTTATGACGGAGTTCACTTTGTGATCCGACGCGGCCCTCTCGGGCTAAGAAGGTGTACTTTCCGGACCATAGATTGAAGACCACCTGAGAAATTGTACGCAAGTGTTCATTATCAGTCTTTCAACTTAATCGCTGTCGCGAAAAATCGGGGTGGGCATGGGCTTACCTGCTGCCTGTAGAAGATATTCACATTTTGGGTGACGTCGGCTCGAAGAAGGAAAGCATCATAAATGGACGCCGTATGCTTGTCTATCACAACAGAAGCATCGGGCCCTGCATCGGGGTCGGGGCTGACATGGTACGTGTCCGTACCACCTCGTGTCTGTCGTTGGAAGTAGCCGTGATGCGAGACGTACTTGGCCCGGGCCTTGCGAGCGAACGGACGCGGGTCCTCGGCAAACCGCTCTTCAAACTCTCTCCCCAGCGCGCTGAATTGCAAATCCATGGCTAATGCAACCTCGTCCTTGACATCCCAGTCAGAGGAAATTCGGGTCAAGCGGGGAATGGCTTGAGTGGGGATTGCGAGAGCAGGTGGCGTTGAGGGGTTGAGCTTGACGGGAACTTCGAAAGGAATTTGTGTCTCCGGTGAAAGAACCGGAGCAAGGATGCCAAAGTCTCGAGGGCTGGTGGGTGCAGACCAGGCATCCATAGACAGCCGCGTCGGGTTGATAGTCCCTGGAGGATCGGGACGCAACAGGCTGCTCATTTCTTCAAGTTCCTTTTGGTGATATATTGCAAGGGTCCGGCCAAACTAGCCGAGTGTTAGAATCAAGCGGCATTTAAGAATGAACTCAGCGTACATGGAGAGCCTCAGTCTTGACGCAAGGCTGTCCGGCTTTATGCAGGTGACCACGTGAAGGCCGGTGTTTTCCGAGAGGGCTGAACCACTCACCGAAACGGAGCCTCCTGGGTGAGTCAAATTTGTGACATGCAAACATGATATTGTGCAAAGGGGTCGGTGAAGACGGCAAGAAAAATATGGAGGTATGCTGTTGACGAAGTATCAGGGACCTACCACGCTTCATCGGGTACCTATGCAATGAGAGCGGAAAACTTCAACGGATATCGAAACTGTACAAATCCCGGAATTTTGATATAGGCCAGCGGGCCTCGAACTCAGGTTACACGGCAACTAAGCTGACAGCGGGGAACAAATCGTCAACGGACCTATCAAGCTCGACGTCTTCATGCGCGACGCTCGCATCATGACCGTGCTAGCTAACATGAAGGCTCGAGGTTGCCCAAGGCTGCCCAAAGACGGCTCCGATGTCCAAACTACAACCAACGTCTCGATCGCGCGTTTTTGAGAGGAAATATGTCAAGAACCTGAGTCCCACACAAAGAGACAAACCCCGGACTTGACCAAGACGGAGTTGAGGTAGTGGGCATCAGCTAACTCCGGATTTATCAACAGAAGCCGCAGGTACACATATTCTGGCGGCTGAAACCCCTCGGATCTTTTTACCAGTAGAAAGAGACAGCATAGAAATAAACGGCGCCCCACAAGTATTTCGGACAGGCAACGGTCTCATAAACTCAAAGTCGTGGCTTCATGTGAACCATATGCGCTACCCCTAGCTCAACAATGCTGAATCACTTCTCCACTGTACCGCTGACAACCTTCACCAGAAGTCCGGTGGTCTTGTAGCCAGCAGAGACGTACGATGCCGCCGAGTACGCCGGATTCGACGCGTTGGCTTGGACTCCAAACGCGCCGCCGTTGACTCCGCACCCCAGCAAGGCGATCTGCTGCTGCTCGGGGGTGGCCTTCTCGCCGCCGTCAATGACCGTGGCAATGTCCTCAAACAGAACCGAAGAGTCGATCGTGTCGTTGATATGCTTGACGGTGACAAGGGTGCTGCGATGCGAGTAGACAGACCACTCGCCACAGCCCTGGGTGTCTTTGGCGTTCATGGTAAAAAAGCGGCCCGGCTTGATCTGGCGGCCGTAGGAGCGGAGGTACTTGGCGATGAAGAGCACATCGGCCACGTCCACATTCTGCGGCGCGCCGTTGACCTCGGTGTAGCAGAAGAGGGCTGCCGTCTCGCCGTTGCAGTCGCGAACCTGCAGGGGCATTCCCTTGAGCTCGTGTCCCAGCACGGCAGCACTGATAGGGCTGGCCAGAGCAGAGATGGTGAGGGCGAAAACCGCGGGAATCATCGTGTCAAGTTATGGGAAAGAAGAAGCTGGAATCGCGTTTCTCTTCGATCGAGATAGACGGGGTGTGTGGAGGCAGCGTGATCAGTGTTAGCCTTTCTCTCCTCGGACTCAGAATGTCTTTTGGGTTTATTCATAGCCGAACTTCATCGCGTCTGTGGCCGCTCCCCCGACTTCGGACCTAGCTCGGTCCCGGCTCCGATCTCCGATTCCTCTGCCGCGCCTCCGGCTGTTGCGCAGTGACAGGGCATCATGCACCATCCTTGAAGACGGGTGTTGGCGGTTTGGACGCGTCTTTCCCCGGGAAGGTGAGGGGTTTTCAGGCTCCAGTGACTGAGTTGCACCACACGGCTTGACGATAGATTGGAGGCGCGGAATCACGACTTTGAAGAACCAACTGCATGCCCGGGTATTACGGATTGACCACCAACGACCCGTAAAGGTCCTTCAACATCGGCACGGCGGACCGCATGAGTCTATTTCTCCTCACCGAAAATCGGTGCTAATCATTGCATCTGCATCTGCGTCGTCGGCACAATGGATTCCGGTGTGATCCGGTGTGTTTGCCGTGCTTAGCACATCCCGAACCCCTGATGATGGCTGGCCAGGGAGTTCAGCCGTCTCAAGGCCGGGGTGCATTTCCTCGAGACTGGGGTTTTATTCATCACGTTTCCCATCCTCCGTAAGGAGCAAGTTGCAGTGCTAACCAAACACCCGAGACTGCGCCAATCTGCTCTTGGTTCTGCAACAATGGCGTGGCTTGTTCCCCTGGGCCTGGTAACAGGCTGGTTAGGGGTCGGTGCTGGCGCACACCTCCTTCATCCACGCGGCCAAAACTCCTCCGGGCCTTCAGTTGAGGTCCACATCGACTTCGGACCCCGAGTGAGAAATCTCCCTGTTTGAGGCCGAGCGTGGGCGCAAACGCAGCGCTAACTCGCAAGTCTCATTCTAGGATCCGTTTGCGTACATGGTCGACAACACGTACAACACGCACCATGTCGCACCTGACAAAGGTTTGTTTTGCATTTCAGTTCAATTTTAGGTCACCCCTGAGACTGAGTCGATCTAGGATCTCAAAACGGCCCCGTCTGGCTCCATTCCGGGAGTCTTGAGGGCTACATGGAAGAACTCTTGGGCGGAGGCAAGTCGAGACCCGGTCTCAACAAGTTCGTCTCCGCCCAGAACGACACATCCAACTACGTCCGCAATGTTGTGTTGGATGCTTCTGGATCATTTTTCATCAGCAACACGACCGGAAATGCAACGCGACCAGCTTTGTGGGCCCCACAGGCCAACTTAACTGGAGTTGAGTCTCACCCGGCTGCCTACGGGAGTCAGATGACGAGACGAGCCTCTGACTATTGGCTCCCTTCACTGGGACCACTTGGATCGGTAAGTCTAGAAGGTCATCTGGCTGTACCCGAGACTGACCTCCATAGCAACCTTTGGCTGGCACTGGCTACAAGTTCTACCGTGATGTCACGGCCTACGGAGCCAAAGGCGACGGTGTACATGATGACACCGAAGCCATCAACGCCGCTGTTCAAGATGGTAAGCGGTGTGGGTTGGAATGTGGAAACACCTTCAAGCAAGGAGCCATCATCTACTTCCCGGTACGTCCGTCCCCCTCGATGGTTGCTCCCCTTGGCGTTCACTGATCAAAAACTCTGTGCACAGCCTGGGACGTACAAAATCTGCCGCCCAATTGTCCAGTACGTCTTGTTGTCGGTGTGATTTTATCGAACTCCTGTGGACACTCGCTGACCGGTATCTCCGGTCCAGGCTCTATTATACGCAATTCATCGGTCATCCTACCAATCGACCGACTATCCTTGGCTGCGGGAGCTTTTCAGGCATCGCCCTCATGGACACAGACCCGTATATACCGGGAGGGCAAGTCTAATCTTACGAACTGTCAGGCTCTTGACATATTGACATCTGATATACTGACACCGTGTTCGTTGAAAAAGGGGTGGTGCCGAATGGTAAGAAGGAACTCCCAAGTACCAGTATGTACCTATTCTTGGTTGCTGACCGTCTTTTTCCAACAGGTACGTCAACCAGAACCAATTCTTTCGGCAAATCCGAAACTTCATCTTCGATATGACACAAATGCCGTCCCAGACAGATGACGCCGGCCAGCCGTTGACGCCGACTGGTATCCACGTAAGTCTCTACTCTCATCTTTACGATCATTGTGATGCTAAAGGAGCATGTTTGGTACTGTACAGTGGCAAGTGTCCCAGGCCTGCACCCTGCAAAACCTTCTTTTCAAAATGCCCACGGACAACAACGGCAAGGGGACACATGTCGGCATCTTCATGGAAAACGGATCCGGCGGCTTCGTCTCAGACCTTGAGTTCCAGGGCGGCGCCGTCGGCTGGAGGGCCGGCACGCAGCAATACACGGCGCGCAATCTCAAATTCCGTGGCTGCACCCAAGCAGTCCAGATGATCTGGGACTGGGGCTTCAACTGGCAGCAGATTGACGTCGACGGCGGCTCCGTGGCCTTCAACATCAGCGGAAAGGGGGGCATCACAAACCAGGGTGTGGGATCTGTGTCGTTTATCGACTGCAAATTCAGCAACGTGCCCACGGGCATACTCACTGACGCTGGTTCTGACGCGCCTCCCAACATGGTCATTGACAACCTAGTCACGAGCAACGTCGGGACTATCGTCAAGACCACCGACGGCCATGTTTTTGTCCCGGCCTCGAGCACAGTCGTGTTGTGGGCCGTCGGCCAGCGGTATAGCGGCGGAGAAGGCACCTACGAAAGCGGTAACGTGGGTGGCGTGCCGAGCAGGCCTGCGAGTTTGCTGAGCAACGGCGGGTCGTTCTTCTCTCGGTCACGCCCGCAGTACGAGGCGCTGGGCTCGAGTGGTTTCCTCGTTGCCACGGCCCAGGGAATCAAGAACGACGGCACCGGCGATCAGACGGCCACCATCAACTCATTTCTTCAGAGCGCTGTCACCCAGGGCAAAGTCGCATACTTCCCGGCGGGTATTTATCAGGTTCAAGAGACTGTGAAAGTCCCACTCGGTTCACGGATACAGGGGTCGAGTTGGTCTCAGGTCAGTCTGCCCTTGGCACAAACACCACGAGAAAAGGTTGCTGACGCCTGCGCGTGCATAGATCATGGGTACGGGCAGCTACTTCGGAGACCTCAAGAACCCCAAAATCATGGTTCAGGTGGGGCAGCCTGGTGATTCCGGTGTCCTGGAAATTGTCGAGATGCTGTTTACAGTCAAGGGCGCAACTGCAGGGGCGATATTGATGGAGTGGAACGTCCACGAGAGCACTCAGGGGTCAGGTAAGTTCGAAACGAGATGCCGCCGGCTGCGTGCTCCCGCTGACCAAAGTTGATTAATTAGCTGCAATGTGGGACTCGCACTTCCGGGTTGGCGGCGCAACAGGCAGTGACTTGACGGTCAAGGAGTGCCCGAAACTGGAATACAGCGAGAAGTGCATTGCTGCCTCTCTCCTGTTCCACGTCACCACGAAAGCCTCGGGGTATTTTGAGAACGTTTGGGTTTGGACCGCCGACCAGTAGGTTACGGACGGGACTTTGACGCTGGATTATGCAATTGTCTACTAACAGCAGTCAGTGACAACGACATGAACATGTATGACGAATGGGACTCAACCGCAAATCAGATCAGCATCTACACCGGCAGGGGAACGCTGATTGAGTCCCAAGGTCCGTCCTGGTTCATTGGCAGCGGCTCGGAGCACAGCGCCTTGTATCAGTACCAGCTGTACAAGGCCAAGGATGTAAGTGGACATCTGCCATTGTGTCTTGATTGCTGCAGGTAGCCTGGTCTGTCGTGCTCATGCCCTCCATCGTCTAGATCTACCTGGGTCACATCCAAACAGAAACCCCTTACTATCAACCAGACCATGTTGGCCCCAAGCCCTTTGACGTCGCCGTGAACTCGGCGTTCCCTGGCGACCCGACGTTTGAAGACTGCAAAACAAGCACATGCCGCAATGCGTGGGCCCTCCGGATCATTGACTCATCCAACATCTACATCCATGGTGCCGGCGCGTACAGCTTTTTCCAGAACTACGACCAAACCTGCGTTGGCAGTTTTGACTGCCAGGAGCGGCTGATCCAAGTCAGGGGTTCCGATAATGTGGTACTGTTCAACATCTTCACCGTCGGCGCCGTGCAGGTTGCGACAGGTGTCGCGCAGAGTTTTGTCCCGCAGCAGGGCACTCAGAGGTATGTTCTGGTGCTGGGAATTTTCCGTCAGGGGTTGGGGAAGAGGCTGCACTTACACAGGCTGACACGGTTTGTCGACAGCGGTTTCACCACCGAGGTGAGCGTCTGGGTCCCTCTCCGTGGTGATGACGATTACAAGATTGTCTACGTCGGAACCGAGGTCTTTACCACATACACCGCCCAGTGTACGGCTCCGTGTGTTTTCGTGCTCCCACCGGTTTCCATCCCGACAACAACAATCACGATTCCTCCGTACACAACATCTCTTCAGGTCGGCTCAGGGGCTGGCACGACCACGACCGTGGTTCTCCATCCCAGCCCAATTACAACAAACACGATGGGATACTCGAATGTCAACGTCTCCTCGGCTCAGGTCACGGGTTACGGCTTCGTGCCCTCGCCAAGTGTCAGTGTACCGCCAGTGACAATTGCGGTGACAGGCCCCGACGGGAAAAGCACCAGCCGTACGCTTTCCCTTCCTCCGTGGCCTGAAATTACCGAAGGGCCGCCGGTCGGCTGGTCAAGCCACGGCGGGCCATGGGCCTCGACGGGCCTGGGAGCCGGTGGCGCGGTAAACGGGACGCTTTTTATCCCGTTTGTTACCCCTTACGTGACGGTTCTCACAGCAAAAGGACCCACCACCACCACCATCAAATTTCCGCCTTCCGTGAGCCCCATCACGCTCTCTTGTCCTCCATCCTCCGTGTATTCCTTCCAGACACCAGCCACCGCAGTGACGCTCCCGTGCCCGGGCGTAACGACGATCAACTTTGCTTTCCCGACAACCAGCACCGTCCTTACCATTCTCACCGCCACGACGTGGAAGCTGTGGGTCGACTGCACAAAGGTGATCGGCGTTGCCGTCCCTTCTTCGGTGACCACGTCAACCACGAAGACGCCCCTGCCAGTCTACACGGAATGGCCGCCCGGCGCCATTATTCCAGTGACGAGGCGCGTCGATAAACCGGGCCCAAGCGGAGACCACGGCGAGACTCCTTGCAAGATTTGGTTCTTCTGGATCTGCATCATCTGGAATGGCATTGACATCCGCGGTTGGGGGTGGTTTTTGCCTCCAGGAATCTATCCGCCGTAAGAGATCCGTTTCGCGCCGTGCCGCGTTTCCCCGTCGCTAACTGGTCTCAATTCGTGTCGCTAGTGGCCCGCCCCCTATCCAGCTGTTCCAACTTCCGCCAGGATGGAAGATTAAAGGGCCGCTGCCTCCTTGGCCTCGCATTACGTTAGTCTCAGCCTTCCTTGTTGGAACTCGGCTCCAGTCTTGAACTAACCAGGGGAACAGCATCGGCCCGGATCATCTTCCAACCTACTCGTCAGAGCCCGACAAGCCCTGCGAGACAAGAAGTGCATCGATCTGCTCGACAACTACCTCTCTTGTGTCAGCTGTATCCCGAGGGACCACAACGACGTCAACGTCAATCACTGCCACGTGTGCGACCATCTTGGGCTGCAACGTCCAAGACCAGAGCACGGGCACCGCCGTTACGAGCAGCGCCACCGCCACCTACGGGCCGGCCATCATCTACCCAAGGGAGCCGAAAGACAAAACGGAGATAGAGCTCATCAGGGATAGATTGGATAACAAGGACTTGGATTTTCTCGAGATCAAGTCTGACGCGCTGGGCTTCACAGCTTTCTTTTGGCTTTCGTCAGTTGAAAAAGGAGACCTGGAGGATTTGCAAGAACAGGACGAGGTCGACCTGGCGTACTACTACGAGGACTCTCGGAGAGAGGATTATGTACCCCTCCAACCCCCCGGGAACGGCCCGCACCCCGAGTTCCAAGGTCAACGAATCGAGCACATACGTGGAAAGGAATACGGCGATGACTTCCTCGTTGTCAACGAAGACAACGTAAGACACGGCTCCGGGGTGGTGTCAAAAGTCATAGGGAAGAAGTTGGGGATTGCCACCAAGACGACCGCAGTCATACTGGACCTAAAGACCAAGAAGCCCGCATCGTCTGCCGAGGAATTTGTTTGGGAGAAGATTCTCGAGGCCCTGCTCAACGCCGCCGACGACATCGCAACCAAGAAACGGTCGGGTAAATCCGTCGTGAACATGTCACTTGGATTTGGCGTCGATTCTCACATACCACAGGCGTTTATCGATATGTTTGGTAAGTCTTGTTTCACCTGTCGTGATCTCTTGTGTGCTGCTGGCTCGGTTCTAATGTTTGGCTCGTGCTTGCAGGCAAGATTCTACAGGAGCTCGATGAACTCGACACTGTTCTCGTCACAGCGGCTGGGAACGAAGCCACTGATGAAGTTGACAGACAAAGGTACCCTTCCAAGTTTTTTGAGCTGACCAAGTTTGAGCTGTCAAACATGATCGTCGTCGGGGCAACCGACGGGAACTGCAGAAAGGCCTGGTTCAGTAACGAGCCCCCCTGGGTGACCGCCTATGCGCCGTAAGATCAAGCCCCCGTCTGCCCCCCCCCCCCCCCCCCCCCGTCTTCATTCTCACTCATCTAATACTTTGCTAACATGCATGTCATACAGCGGAATACAAGCAAATGTTCCTGCGGGTGAGAACGGAGGTTACGGGGTTCAGTTCGGGACTTCGTTGAGTAAGTTCTTGAAGCCTCTAGGTGATGTTTCTTACCGGGGACCTGAGAGATCAAGCCTCGAGATATTTGCTGAAATGTTTACTGCAATCTCCGCAGCTACTCCTCTTGTTGCTGGCT
>OUNM010694828.1_pt1 | contig 15164 bp, 10 predicted proteins | sample 1769961 | NCBI WGS metagenome assembly OUNM01 (sample SAMEA3914820, study PRJEB12502) | metagenome | biome: forest; material: soil | place: USA | collected 2012-03-12 | depth 0.3 m | reverse complement strand
ATTCCCAGCTTCCAGCTCGTGGCGACAGCCGGGATGCCCACCGGCAGATTGGGTGACGGACGGGACAATGGTGAGGCCGGAAGGAAGAGCAACGGAGCCCGGGCAGAAAAGCCTGTGTTTGGCCTTGGAAGGACGCAGCCCTCTCCCCACCCCACGCGGGGTGCGTGGTCCGGCTGCGGGTTCCGTCGTGCCGTTCGATGGTGACGGACAGACAGGATCGCATAACGCAGCCCGCCTCACAATGCACACGATCGCTGGTCTACCGTCAGGCGTAGCCCGTCGCCGATGGAGCATGACCGTTATTATCCAGGCAATGGGCGGCTTCGGCGGGGAGGGCCTGGCGATTGCCATCCCGCCGGCGCTCCCCTCCTCAAGTTGGGTTGACGAGCACATGTCAGAACTGGGTTGCAGCTAGTGAAATTATCCGCCGCCGCCGCGTCGGCTTTCGAGAGAGCTTTGTCATGGATGACCCACCTTCACATGCAATCCCCCTTTCACTAAGAACGCAGAATGGCAAAGCGGAAACGCCGACGACGCCTGCATCGCGGAAACCTCATCAATCGGGCTGGGACGACGGCTTGCGCTGGCATTTGTTCCGGGCTGCGTTTGGGACTTGAATGCCATTCGCTCGTCCAAAGGCACATGGGAACGGCTTCCTCGAGTTCAGGACAGCAGCAACTCCCTCCGCTTTTGACCGCCCGTGTTTGTCGCCCCCCAGGCGCTCTGCGTGCCTGACACATGCCAGCCAAGAACCAATAGCAGGCCACTAACACGATCCGGAGTCCACGAGTCGGGACGGGGTTGAGGCCGACTTGAGGCCGGTGAGCCGAACGTGCTGTTTGTCAACATTTAGACCGACCTCTCTGCTGCGTCCCTCCTCGGTTCTTGCTTGCAGGGCAGCAGGGGACTGAATTCCCCCACCCGAGCACGAGCGCTGGCGGCCGAAGCGCGGGATCCGGGCTGCACAGCCGATGCCCCAACAAACCTGAGGCTCCGTGTCACCACTCCAGCTTGTTGGGCGCATGGGCACGAGCGGCCGTGGAGCCAGCAGGCATGCGTGTCGCCGTCGATGCTGAGCGGGGACGGAATTCGAGCGCACATGCACCTTGGAGATCTGTAGGACGGGAGCAATGGGGACACGACGCGGCGACGGCCGATACACGGCGATTTAACATGTACGGCGCCTCTGACGCTGCCCAAGCAATAAGGAAATGCTCGGGCGGCTCTTATGGCGCCGGGATATTCCTCTCCGCGCCTCGAAATCGCAGACTTCATCAACAACAACACGGGTCGGAAACGCGACAGAATGCCGGTACCTATTGTGCGTACGATGGACTGCACTGTCTAATGGGCGCGTTGGAGAGAGGAAGGAAAGGGGAAGTGGAAGGCAGAATAAATTTTGCTTTCAAGACGCGGCTGCGCCCCACCACGGAGCTAAGTTTGGCCTTGCCCCGAGCGACCCCGCCAAAACTGTGGGGTGCACAGACAGGGACCAGCTGTCAGCCTGTCCTATGCAAGGTCCGTGCACGACTGCATCCACGACCGCACTGCGGGCGTCCAGGTTGCCAGCAACGGCATCTGGAATTGTGGACTGCCTCACGACAACGACGACGAGCACAAAACCACCATCCCGCTAGAGCCCCGTGTTTCCGAGTTCTCGACTTTGCGACACGGCCCGCCAGAGATCCAGCACCTGCATGAGATAACCGACTCGGTGATTGGCTGCGTGGCGCCCGTGCCCTGACGACCGACAGCAGCGCCGACAACCCCCCGACACGGCATCGTACCTTCGCTCCCGAAAGCTCCCTCGACTCTGGGCGAGATCTCGCCGCCCAGGTCCTCGCCATGGCGTCAGCCGTCTTCTTCCTCGACCTCAAGGGCAAGACCCTCCTGGCGCGTAATTACAGGGGAGACATCCCCATGTCTGCCGTCGAGATGTTCCCCGTCCTCCTCAGCGAAGCCGAGGAAGAGTCCTCCGCGGTGCCTCCCTGCTTCTCCCACGAGGGCATCAACGTAAGAGCCCGCGATCCCGTCCCGTCGAGACACCGGGTCTCCTGACTCTGCCCTCCCCCGCAGTACCTCTACATCAGACACAACAACCTCTACCTCCTCGCGCTCACAAAACGAAACACCAACGCAGCCGAGATTTTGCTCTTTCTACACAAGGTTGTCGAGGTCTTTACCGAGTACTTCAAGGCGCTCGAAGAGGAGTCCATCCGCGACAACTTCGTCATCATCTACGAGCTTCTCGACGAGATGATGGACTTTGGCTACCCGCAAACGACCGAGTCCAAGATCCTGCAGGAATACATCACGCAGGAGTCTCACAAGCTCGAGATTCAGGCCCGGCCCCCCATCGCCGTGACCAACGCCGTGTCGTGGCGCTCCGAGGGCATCCGGTACCGCAAGAACGAGGTGTTCCTCGACGTCATCGAGTCGCTCAACCTGCTGGTATCGGCCAACGGCAACGTGCTGCGCTCCGAGATCCTGGGCGCCATCAAGATGAAGTGCTATCTGTCGGGCATGCCCGAGCTGCGCCTCGGACTCAACGACAAGGTCATGTTCGAGACGACGGGGCGCACGACGCGCGGCAAGGCCATCGAGATGGAGGACGTCAAGTTCCACCAGTGCGTGCGCCTCTCGCGCTTTGAGAACGACCGCACCATCAGCTTCATTCCGCCCGACGGCGAATTCGAGCTCATGTCGTACCGTCTCAACACGCAGGTCAAGCCGCTCATCTGGGTCGAGTGCGTTGTCGAGTCCCACAGCGGGTCGCGCATCGAGTATATGCTCAAGGCCCGCGCCCAGTTCAAGCGCCGTAGCACCGCCAACAACGTCGAGATTGTCGTTCCCGTCCCCGACGACGCCGACACCCCGCGCTTCCGCACCAACGTCGGCTCCGTTCACTACGCGCCCGAGCAGAGCGCCATCGTTTGGAAGATCAAGCAGTTTGGCGGCGGCAAGGAGTTCCTCATGCGCGCGGAGCTGGGCCTGCCCAGCGTCCGGGGCGATGACGAACACGGCGGCGGCATGACCGGTGGGTTTGGAGGCAGTATGGGCGGCATCGGGGCGCCCGGAAAGGGCGCAAAGAGGCCGATCCAGGTCAAGTTTGAGATTCCCTACTTCACCACCAGCGGGATCCAGGTGCGGTATCTGAAGATTACTGAGCCCAAGGTGCGTTCAACGACCCCCCTTCCTGTGTCCATCGGCTGACGTGAGACGTGATACAGCTCCAATACCCGTCGTTGCCGTGGGTGCGCTACATTACACAGTCGGGAGACATTGCAGTGAGGTTACCCGATGCGGTATGAGCCAATAACTCCGAGGTGAACGTGTGACCGGAGGAGCACCCAGCTTTCCCAGTCCAACGAGCGAGGGGCAGAAAGCCGTGAGATAAGGCCAAGGTTTGGAGGCTGCAAATTGCATATTGCAGCGCGTGGTGTATTCGACCGAGGCGAGAGCATGGTTGAGTTGAGCTAGACCAGACAATCAAGCACGGGGCGTGTGTTGGGGGCTGCCCCCTGGCACGATTCCCACCACCCGGTTTCGAGCCGAACTTAAACTGTACCATTGAGTTTTGTGCGAGACCCAATCATCTCAACACCTAAGGTACCGACTTGCAGAGGGAACCCTAAACTCCAAGCAACAAGCAGAGATGTCGGAGCAAGAATCCACCGAGAAACGCCGCGCTGGTCAGAAATGCAAGGCACAGACGGTCATGATGAGCAAGAGTTGTTGAACAAGAGATGTTACATGGAGGAGACTGGTGATGGTGTCATTGCGCCGAGCAGAAAGAAAACCCAACAAAGATCTCGAGAAACACGCAACTGGCAAAAGCAAAGATGCAACTCAGCCTTGAACGAGAATGCTTCCGTACTCAAGGTACGCCAACATTTGCTCGCACTCCTCCACTGAGAGGTTGTTTTGTTCATCGTCGAGTTGCCCGTCCACCAGATTGTCAACGCACACGTGGACTAGCAGACCACGAGGGGTGTCGTTTGATTTTGGGACTAGATTTGGTCAGCGGGAACATGAGGAGGATTGCACATAGGAGTGACAGACGGTGATTCGAGGCCCTAGCCGGCCCACACCACCGATTCATATGCCAACTGTGGTTCAAGAAAACATCGCTCGCTCGGCCTGGTCGTCCGTGGAAACCCATCAGGGCAATGATGATGGGCAGCTCACCGGCGAGGCCCCGGGAAGGGCTGGCCGAGGGCCTAGTGTTGCGATACACAGCAGGCACAAGGGAAGAAATCCATGAGGCATCCTGGCCCGCGGCGAACGGCCCTCCGGATGAGTACGCGTTGGCGTAGGAAATGCCCTCCCGATCTCGCTCCCCGGCTTGGAAGTGGAGTTGAGCCCAAGTGGAGTACGTCTCGTCGTACCGTGTGTCACAGCCAGAGGGGCAGAGGCGGCGCATGAACGTGAGCCCAAGGGAAGCGTCTCCGTCCGAGACAATTATGGGAAGGAGAGCCGAGCAGGTGAAGACGGTCTGGGTCTTGTAGTCGGCCGGGTACCCATCGATGACTCCCGCCTGGTTGAGTCGAACGATATAGCCACGGTCGCCCTTGGCAGGGCGGTGCCTGCTCATCATGGTTGATGTCAGCCACCGGCGTTGAGTTTTGATCCGGAGCTTTCCAACAAGTGTCCTACCAGAGATATCCTTGAGCTGGGGAGACGACTCCGTTTTGATACCGGAAGACTGTGCCGACGAGCTCTCCCGTATACGCTGCTTGGCTTTGTGGGGGCATGGGGTTGAGCCATTGGTCTGTCAAAGGGTGGCTTTCTCCAGGCAGCGGTTCGTAGTCAACTTGAAGCTCGTTGACCACGAACAGAAACGAAGATGAGCCTGATCCCGTCGCGGCAGGCTTCTGAGCCTTGGGCTTTGAGGCTTTCGAGTGGCTGGTCGTGCTACGACGGCCTCCATGGCTGGAGCCATGCTTCTGAGCCTTGCCGCCGGTCTGAGGTGAGTTGATACATTAGTTGGGATTCTGGTGTATCTGAGCCCGAGCAGCGACAACGCACGAGAGAGGAGAACATGATGGTCCTCGGATGACGAATAGGGAGCCGAGTATGGTGGGACGACAGAGTTCGGAAAATTCCTGATTCCCAGGCCGGTTATCTCACTGTGGCGCTGGCCCAGACGCTTTGCAGATCTGTCAGAAGTGACAGAGATCCGTGGCTGATATATGATCTTGCATATTGCGTGTTGCGTACTGCGACCATAGCGGAGCCTTCGGCTCAGCTGCAGCCGGCGATGAGGTGAGTGCCCAACTAGCTCGGCATTCTCGTTATCGCTAGACGTTGGGCATACACAGATTACCAGACAGCCAGCAGCAGCAATGCCGATGGCGATCTCGGGTCTGCGAGCGTTTTCCAACAGGGGTTTGAGATCGAGAGGACACATGTTAGGTACCGTTGCTTGGTAGATTCGGGGTGGCAACACGAACGGAACTCGAAGATCCCTTCTTGCCTGATCTCATGGAATCAAGATTGCCTCAGCTTTTTGAGAGGTTGTGACGCTGTGGTTGGGCTCCGTTTTCTTCAAGCCCTTTCAGAACACCTGGACGGCAGGAAGGCCAAAAAAAGAGGGGGAGGATTCGTCTGGCCATTGGAAGCCACCAGAGACTGACTGGCCCAAAGCCAGCTTGCGAACGTTGCACGTCAGTTTCCGTTCCTGCTGCGATTGCGTGGGTGGCTGCCCAACGTTGCATACGCGATTTAGTTGGAGTGGAAGAAAGATCCTTGCTTTCCGTGAACTTGACAGGTAGGTGCCTACCTCAGGGAGGTAGGTAGGTGGACGGAGACAACGGCGGCATACTGCATTGAGGTACGCTGTGTCACCCATCGAATGATTCGTATCCATCCTTATCGTTGGTAGATTACAATGGTCTACTTGGCAATGCAGATGCATGTTGCAACCAACAAGATCCAGTCAATGGCGAGAAGGACGCTGTTTTCGGGTTGTCTCGAGGGATGGGTTTGGTGTGCGTTTTACCAAGAAAAGGCGTGCAGCAAAGCCATCAAAACGAGAGGATCGATCTTTATGGTGGCACACAACAACTGGCGGGATGTGGGTTGTAAGACGGGCTGACTTCCTGGCTCACTTGACCCCAAGATCAAGGCAACGGGCTTCGGGCCGCCAAGAAGAGCAGTGGGCTGAGGATAACCACCCCAGGAGAAGGTTACTTTCTTGCCAGATGATCAGCGTGTGACTTGCTTCGATGGCTGGAAACCTGGCCCCAGAGTCGAGCAGTCCAAGTGAGCCAAGGTTACACAAACGATGGGATACCTCGTTCTCCGGATTCATGCGTGGGGTATCCCACACCTGCAAGGAAGAACCAACGCTCGGCATTGGGTGCCAGTCTCAGCCCCTTCCCGCCCTCGCCTGATTTTCCGCGTGCCACGGCAGCAATCCTTGGGCTCTCGGTGTCGACCATCATCCGCAGCCGGGGTCGCGCGCCTCAAGTACCTTGACGTACCGTGCCTTCTCGGAAATCCCAGCAGGGTAGTCCGGACAGAGAAATGACTCACTTGCCGGACTCTCGTTGGCGGGATAGGGCGAGTGTGCGGCGTACCCGTGTAACTCTGTCACGTTGGGACATGGAGTCTTCGATGCCCAACGGACCGACCCTCGACCGCATGCCGCTCATTTCAGCCATGTGACGTGGGAACTGCGACCTCTGCTATCCAATTGTCAATTCCCGTTCAAAGACTTTTACTGATTTTTGTGGCGGACCGCATCCCATCTTCTGCACTCGGTTGCGTCCCCGGCATTGGCTCACAAACAAGCTAACACTAGTCTGGCTCATGGAGGTTGTGGGCGGGATGGGTGCGAGGCGAGTTTGGATGGCGCCAGCACAGAGTGCAAGCATGGCACAGGGTCTCCGGCCGGACCTTGAGGTCGGCTGTCGTGTTTTGTAACCGAGTCAGACAAAAGGAAACAAACACAAGACGTACTCAGGCGAGGTTTCGGGAAGAAGAGAAGCAAAAGAAGAATCTTCCATACCGGGGTTCGAACCCGGGTCGCCAGAATGTTCAACAGAGGATGAAAATCTGGAATGCTAAACCACTACACTATATGGAACAAGAGCTGTTAATCAGTCGCTCCGTTGTGGCTTATACTGCTGTGTCTTGGGTGCTCCTGCCCGCGCCGTCATCCAGAGACAGTTGGGAACCATGAGACGGCGGAAATGAAACCGCTTACGAGGTGGATACTCAGGTAGCGATACACTCGCAATGTAGTCAAGAGACATCTGGTATTTCTAGAAGAGTTTAGCATGTCAAGATATTCAAGATTCGGGATTGGGTAGCTGGGTAACCAGGCGAGATCACATCCAAGAAGCGGTGATGCTGATCAAAATTACTTGTAATTACTCGGAAATCTCCCCTGGGAACGCAAAGAAATGTGCCTCAAATGAGAGTGAGCCTATGGGAATCTTATTAACATATAAAGGGGCGGAAGGCATCGGGAAGCTGATGCTTGATTGACAATGGTACAAGAGGCTTGCCAGACAGAGCGGCGTGACATAAAGTAGCAAGAGAAAGGGATACTGTAAGCGCGTGAGCTTCGGGTTGTGAATCTTTGTCCTGCATGGTAGTGCTAGTAATATCGTTGTGCTCATCAATGTAGTATGGCAATTCCAGGGGAAATAGACGTACCAATCACTTGGCAGGGGCAAACTGCCGAAGAGAGTCTCCTCACTCATACCACTGCCAAATATCACCAAGTGGCAGCCAGGTCAATTACCCGTCGCCCACATTAGCCTTGGACGTCCGGGCACTCAAGGTACGTCGGAGATATATATTTCTCCACGTCAGCGACACAAATTGATAAAGAGGTGTGAGGCGTGCTGCTTCTGCGTAGAGACAAACGCGACCCCGATTCTTGCTCCCACTCAGCATCCCCATTCCACACCAAATCCGAGAACACAATGCACTCTTTCTCGATTCTTGTACTCACCGCTTTAGGCCCTGTGTTGGGCTCGGCGGCAGACTGCACGCGCGAGTTTCTCAAGGCCAGTGCTGACAGCTTGGTGGCGGCCCAGACAGCCGGTGACCCCACGCTGCTCAAACCTGTGTCTGAGGGCCTCGTCTACCGGGAGAACTTTGCCGCTGCCACCATCAAGTCAGGCATCCTTGCCACGGCCTTGAAGATTGACCACAGCCGCCACAGCCTGGACACGACCCAGTGTGCCACCTACACGGAGCTGATCTCGACCAAGGGCAGCAAGCCACATGTGCTGGGCACCCAGATGTACTTCAAGGACGGTGCCGTCGCCAAGATCGAGACTCTCATTACCACAACTGGCGACTGGTTGTTCAACGCAACCGGCACCCTCAACTGGGCCAGCAAGGAGGACTGGGGCACCATCCCCGAGGGGAAGCGCGACTCGCGGGCCGTCATCCAGGCGGCTGCCGATGCCTACTGCGACATATTCAGCGACAAGAGCGTCAAGGTGCCCTGGGGATATCCCTGTGCCCGTCTTGAGGGTGGCTCGTATACTGGGAACGGCGGCCCCAACGACAAATGTGACGTCGGAATCCCCAGCGGGGTGTCTCTGATCGACAGGCACTATGTTATCGACGAGACCGTTGGTGCCGTCTCGGTTTTCTTGAGCTTCGCGACCATCCCAGACAGCCACGAATTTCGTGTCGAGAACGGGAAGCTGCGCTTTGTCCACACCATGACTGTCATGAGCGCCAAGGGGAACGGCAAGGCGGGTAGTAGTCGAAGGGTCAGGAGTTTCTGAGGGTCGCGAGAAGACACCCCTGGCCGCACTACCATTTCAAAGTAAATCATCAAAGGAAATGTCTACCATGTCGAGCGTGGGAGACGGGTGGCAAAAACTCTAGTCCAGGTTCCAGTCCAATAAAATTTGCTCGCGAAACGGTTGGAAGATCCAGGCAAATTGGCCTTTCGCTAGGGCTGTCAAAGGTGCTTGATGAAGCTCATTCGATGTTTCTGTCCGTCAGTCCTTATTTGCTCGGCCTGCGATGTCTCGAGGACCTCCTTGCTTCACACCATGGGTAACTCTGCCCACTCCCACAAAGAGCGTCAGCGCTTTGTCGAGTGGTGCAAATTGCCAGAGAGGTGGACAAGATGTTCTGTTGAGACTGGCTGCCGCATGATCCACGTCTACGGTTCGACTAGATTTTAGAACTTTGAAGTTCCGAAGTACTCCATCATCCCTCGCCTCCAGATCACAAAACAAGGACACCACGGCATGATACTTACAAGCAACACCAAGCCTTCGAGGTCTTGAGATCTCAGTATCAAAGATTATGGCCGCGGCTTGTCTCCTGAGCATGACGCTCGGTCTATCGTCTGGCCGCGGGCTTACGGATACACAGGTACTTACAGTATCTACCTATTGGAAAACTGGGATTATTTCCCTGGAGCCGAACCCTGAGGGCGTTGTTTCCCAAGCTCCGTTCCGCTCGTCCGCAACTTTAGCTAGCAATCTTGGCAGCCGAGCTTCGAGGGCTGTTCCACAGCGCCACGGCTCTGTCTGCACTGAGCGAGATGCAGGAGACTATACCTAGGGACATGACTTTACTAAGAATAACTATTACATATCCCAGTCCAACGCGACAAACAACTGGCCCCCACGACACGACACCAGACCCCAGCAGGGTCTCCTACCTTCCAGGTTCCGGGACACAAAGCAATTCAACTCCACACGAGTCATTTATCCGGTCTGGTCTCTGCCACCCTCGGGTTGCACTTGGGGCGCCAAGGCCGCACCGTCCAACCCTGACTGCCGTTTTCAGATCGGAATTGTGGCAGAGGTTCCGTGTCCCCCCTCTTCGCTGCCAGGAAACCCATCACAAGAGAAACTTAAGGATCCCGACCCGTTCTTCGGTTCACGGTCTTTGGCGGGCCAAAATATTCCGCTGCACATGTGGGTGCCATACAACCAGACGTTCCATTCGGCTCATCCAAAGCAGGAAAACCATCGGCTCAAAAGCGGGCGTAACCGAAAAGAGAAGAGAAGTACTACCTTACCTAGTACTCGTAGTTCAGAACTCTGTATCGCCGCCTGAAGAACGAAAAGTAGTATCAATATGTGTTTTAGGTAAGACTGCACTGGAATAGCCCTGTCGAGTTGAAAACGAAGTTCTGACGGATGGTCGGGCGAAGCCCTCTTGATATCAAGGGGGTCGTTCCAATGCCTGATGGCGGGCTGGACCCCTTCCATGCTTTGTAGTACAAACTGGAAAGCCCCAGACAGCAAATGCCGGCGCATCCAATTTGCCATGACGCAGCAAAATGCCCGTGAATGGAGGGCCACGGACCAACCTACCAGGTACCTAGCTACCAAGTCACCACCTCAAGGAGCACCCCAAGGTTCTAGTGCGCTTCTAGTCACGCGCTTGGACGGGCTGGTGACATCGGCCCGCACATGTCCAAGAACAACGTGAATCGGAACATGGCTTGCCGAAGGACGTCGACTCAGACAGGTGCCAGTCTAGTTCAGCGGCTCTGCGCGCATATTACCAGAGTTGCACGGAGACACACGAGGCTCGCTTGGTGGGAATATCGAGCCGTTGCTCACCAGCCGCAGTCCTCTTGGCGTTTGCCCAGCTCCCCGGAATCCAACTCACACGCCGCCTTCCCCTGATTCAGGCTAATATCGCCCCTGGGCGCCGCAACTCCGGAGGTGGTACTGGGGGCGCGCACGTGCACGACAAGGCCCTGGCCGAGAGCCACTCATTGCCGCATGAGCAAACATCCGCTTTGGGTCGGTCGACGAGATGAGAGGCGTCCAGTGAACCAAGCTTCGAGAGGCGGATGTACCGACTTTTGGGAGCGCAAAACCCGGGGAAGCATGACAATGTCAAATCCGGGGAAACACGCTTCCTGGCCACCCAAGCAGGAACTGGCATATAAAGCCTTGCCCCTGGACGCGCTTCCGGAGTCATGACCTGCTTTGAATACGGGCACGGCAGCGTTCTCGAGACCTTGACGATTCCTGCACACACCTGACTCGCCAACTTTAAGATGTTGTCCCCACTCCTCGCTTCGTCTCTTCTCGCTGCTCTCGGTGCCGCTGGCGTCGAGGCCCAGACTCAGACCGTCTGGGGGCAGTGTGGTGGCATCGGATGGACCGGGGCGACAGCGTGCACGACCGGCAACTACTGCTTCCACCAGAACGACTGGTATTACCAGTGCATCCCGGGGAGTGGACCGTCAACGACCTCGTCCACCCCGTCGACCACAAGTGTCCCGCAGCAGCCCTCGACACTCAGCACGTCCCGCACGTCCACCGCCCCTCCCACGAGCACGACACAGACGCCGGGAGGCGGAGGCACCGCTTGCCCGGCCACTCCCAACAGCCTCGGAAGCCCCGTGTCCAACGCGCTGAACGACCCGTTCACCTTCCTCGGGGGTAGCAAGGTCACCAGCAAGGCCGACTGGACATGCCGCCAAGCTGAGATCAGCCAGCTGCTCCAAAAGTACGAGCTGGGCACGCTGCCGCCCAAGCCGTCGACCGTGACGGCCAGCTTCTCGGGTAGCACGCTGAGCATCACCGCCTCGGAGAATGGCAAGTCCATCTCGTTCTCGGTTACCATCAACAACCGGCCGTCGAGCAGTGGGCCGGCCATCATCAACCTCGGAACTTATGCGGGCCTTCCCATCCCCGCTGGCGTGGCCACCATTCTCTTCAACAACGACGAGATTGCGCAGCAGACAGACGGGTCCTCGCGTGGCAAGGGCAAGTTCTACGATCTCTACGGCAGCAGCCATTCCGCTGGTGCCCTCACCGCCTGGGCCTGGGCTGTCTCTCGCATCGTCGACGCCCTGGAGCTGACCAAGGCGCAAACCAACATTGACCCGGCAAGAGTCGGTGTCACGGGCTGCTCGAGGAATGGCAAGGGCGCCATGGTCGCCGGTGCTCTCGAGCCCCGCATCGCCCTCACGCTTCCCGAAGAGTCCGGCGCCGGCGGCTCGGGGTGCTGGCGCATCGAGAACCTGCAGAAGAGCCAGGGGACGAACGTCCAGGATGCGACGGAAATCGTCGGCGAGAATGTCTGGTTCTCGACCAACTTCAATGCCTATGTCAACAACGTCAACAGCCTGCCCTTCGACCACCACATGCTGGCTGGCCTCATTGCCCCGAGGCCGCTCTACGTCATGGAGAACACCGATATGGAGTGGCTCGGCAAGATCTCGACCTACGGCTGCATGGGCATCGCCCGCAAGCAGTGGCAGGCTCTGGGTGCCCTCGACCGGTTCGGCTATTCGCAAGTCGGCGGCAACTCGCACTGCAGCTTCCCAAGCTCCCAGCAGGGCACCGAGCTCAACGCCTTTATTGGCAAGTTCCTGCTCAACAATGCCAACGCCGGCACCACCAACATCTTCCGCTCAACCGGAAACCCGAGCTTCAACATCGACTCGTGGAGCCCGTGGACTGTTCCGGCTCTGTCGTGAGGAGACAGCCGGTGGTCAAGACGAGAGGCCTGCCGGGTATCTATTTACCATAGCTTCGTTGTACATAGTTGAAAGAGCTCGAGCAGTAATTACGAGCACTGGTAGTTTTAGACATTACGCTCAATGAGACTTTGGACTCCTTCAACTGACTCTCCCTAGTGCGGGTGCCTGAGGAAAGACAGCCGCAAACCCTGAGGTGAAAGGCGCCGCAAACGTCAAGCTGTCATCCACAAACCGCAGGCAGGAAGAAAATCCAAGAGTCCATTGAATAAGCGCCCTTCCCAGGCTATATAATATGTACGTTTTCTCCCCTTGAATCGAGTCCAACAGAAGCAACACCCTATGAGACCTCCTCAACACTGCTCCCGCGGAGGGAGTCCCGTCGACGTTATTACACGGTCCTTGTACGTTTTCTCGACAAAGCCAAAGAACTTGTCAATGTCGGCCGCCGTAGAAGCCAACCCGAATGAAACACGAACGGCCCCAAGCGAGGGGATGCCCAGCACCTCAACAAACTCATCCAAGCCCCGAGAAAGTTGACGCACTCGAGAGAGCTTCCGAACGAGATTGGCATTCAACCCAAGCGCGGCCTCGCCAGCCCCTGGATTGCAGAAGCAACCCGTGCGAAGCGAGATCCTTGCGGCAGCCGACTCCATGGCCACGACCCGCTCATCGACCACCTTTCCAGTTGCATCGAGAAAGTTGAAGGCAACAGTGCCCCCGCGCATTTTGGTGTTGGTTGGTCCGTAGACCCTGACCATGGGGGACCCGTCGCTGTGCCGTAGCTGGAGCAGACGGTCCAAGAACCACCCCGTCAAACACCTCACTCGTGTCTCAATGACCGACATGCCGACCTCGGCAAGCCAATCCAGGCCAAATTGGACGTCTGGAATGGAAAGAAAATTTAAAGTGCCATCCTCAAATGCCTCGCCTCCTGGCGCCATCATGTGCCATGGCGCTGACACGGTTGCGGCTTGAATCGTACCTCCGGAGAACCACGGCCGGCGGACCCGCAGGCACTCCAAGCTATCCTTCCGAGCGATGAGGCAGCCCAGCCCTGTCGGGTAGCCAAACAGTTTGTACCAACTGACGATGACAAAGTCGGGCTTCACCTCGGACAAGTCGAGGGCAGATGTGGGCAAGAATGCTGCCGCATCCAGGAGAACGTGGTACCCACGCTGCTGGGCAAGGCTGATCCATGAGAGGGGGTAGCGGACGCCGGTGAAGTTGCTCTGGGCTGGATAGGCAAAGAGGCCCTTGTTTTTCGAGCCTGAGCCTCTGGGGTTGAGAATGCTGTGGCACATGGGCAAGAGTCGATGGAGAAGCCCGGGTTTGGGAGGGGACAAGGCAGAGACAACGTCCGAGTCATTGATGCGAAGGTCTGGGCGTTGGAGAGGGATGTATGTGGTCTTTGCGCTCTTCGCCCCTGCAAACTCGCGGATGCCGTGGATTGAGTTGTGGTTGTCGCCCGTGAGAACAAACCGAGAGCCCCGGCGAAAAGGGTACGCCTCGCCGACTAGGCGCGCTGCCCCAGTGGCGTTTGGGGTGAAGATGACGGTGTACTCTTCTGGAGAAGCATTCAGATGGGCCAGGATTCGAGCGCGGGTGATGTCAATGGCTTCTGTGGCCGCGGTGCTCGTGGGGTTGGCCGAGTGAGGGTTGCCATACAGAGTGCGGGCCAGCCGTTCCTGATGATGACGAATCTGGGCGGTGGCGGCGAGTCCCGATCCCGTGTAATCCAGATAAACGTGGTCTTGGGAGTCGAGATAGCCATACTCGCTTGTCCTAAGGTCGTCCAGACGAGATGTGGACAAGTAGTCAGGGAATGCAGCTGAGATGGCCTTCATCGTATCGAGCTTGGAGCGGACTGGTCCTCTTCTTGGCTGAGGTGTGGGAAGGTTGCAGCCGGTTGCCTCAGGATTTCATGCATACAACTGGCTGGAGAGCAGCAAGGTGAAACCGGGGCTTGGTTTTATCCAGTCGGAGAAGGATTCCATGCTTCCTACTTGTACTGCTCGTCTTGTCTCCGTTCAAACCCGAGGAACCCAAGAGCAGGCTTCTGATATCATGCTTCCGGCTTCCCCGGTGCCACCCACACCCATTGTGGGATGCGTGGATGGGCGGTCGACCTCTAGGGTCTTTCCATGGATATGCCGGGTCTCCTCACCCACTCTGCATGCAGGTCGGGTATGTCTGCTGACTTTTGGTTGACTAAATCTGGGAGTGGTTGGCTGATTATTACCTGGTAGCTCTGTTTCCCCTTCTTGGTCCTCAGGTGTGGTTGCACCCCTCTGCGGGTGCATCAAGTTTGTGGAATATCCAGAGTGGCATATCGCCCTCGGTGAGCGTGCGATGGCACCGGAACAGAAGTTGATACCCGGTTCCAACTAACACCCCCCTCCCCCCCTTCCTCCTCCCCCACGCCTTCCCCCTCCATGATTGACCGGATAGCGGACTAGAGAGCAGCCATGGATCAAGCGTCGTCAGTTGGAGCTGAACAACGCAGTAGCGAGACGAATAGTCTGAGCCAGGCACCTCCTCGGTCCGACAGCCGGTGGCTTGATTGCCGGCCTCCATCCTTTGGCCTCAAGTTGCGGGACAAGATGGCAGTCACTTTGGCATTAACACTTTGTCCATTCGATACCGCTGAAACGTGTTAGCCACCCAGGAATCGGGTACGCAAACTTGCTGCGAGTTGGCGGCCTATCTCCGGCCGTCCTTGGGT
>OUNM010185085.1_pt1 | contig 15167 bp, 10 predicted proteins | sample 1769961 | NCBI WGS metagenome assembly OUNM01 (sample SAMEA3914820, study PRJEB12502) | metagenome | biome: forest; material: soil | place: USA | collected 2012-03-12 | depth 0.3 m | reverse complement strand
GGTCCGTGCAGAGATCGGGGAGGATCGTCTTCACGGCGACCTCGCGTCCGAGGCCCTCCTCGGTCGCAGCGAAGACGGCGCCCATTCCGCCGACGCCGAGCAGCCCGTCGAGCGACCACTTCGCGTTGAGCGCCGTGCCCACGCGCGCTTCGGCCGTTTTCACGGGATCGTCTTGCTGCGCCTGGCCGGGCATGACCGCCCGATCTTACAACGACCTCACCAGGAGACGCGCGCCGGCTCGAGCTTTTTCTCCTTCGATCCGTCGCCGAGCTGGCCCGCTTCATTGGCGCCCCAGCACAAAAGGGACTTGCTCTTCGTGAGAGCGCAACCGTGCGACGTGGCCAAGCACATGCCGGCGATGTCCGGGACGGAGGCGAGCTTCGACGGGCGCTCGTCGCTGGACTTCTTTCCGAGACCGAGCTCGCCCTCGGCATTCGATCCCCAGCAGCGCGCGCTTCCGTCGGCGAGCAAGGCGCACATCGCCGACTCGCCGGCGACGAGCTTCACGGCCGAGCTGACGCCTGGAACCGTGACCGGAGTCTTGTGCAGCTCGGTGTCGGGCTTCGTCCCGAGCTGACCGGCGTCGTTCATCCCCCAGCACTGGACCTTCTTGTCCTTCGTGACGACGCACGCATGACGATCGCCGGTCGCGAGATACGTCGCGCCGCTGATGCCGGCAGGCTTCGAGAAGCTCCCCTTCGGCGCGGCCCAGTCGCCCGTGCCCCAGCACGTGACGGTGCCCTTTTTCTCGAGGGCGCATGCATGCGTGAAGCCGGCGGCGACTTGCGTGAACGTCCCGGTGGTGGGCGGCGTGCCGATCGTCGAAGCATCTGCGCCCCAGCACGCGATGGACGTGCCGCTGCGCGCACAGGCGATGGCGCCGCTCGCGGTGAGCTCGTCGACTCCCTCGACGCCGTTGACCAGCGTGGCCTTGGCGCGCTCCACGGCGCGGCCGTCGTTGGCGATGCGCCCCGTGCCCCAGCACTTCACCTTCTTGTCGCCACCGAGCGCGCACGCGAACTTGGACGCGAGCGCGATCGAGGTCACGCCTTCGACGCCGTGCACGATGATGCTCTTCGTGCGGTCGCCGCCGCTGCCGGCGTCGCCGAGCTCGCCCGCCTTGTCGTGTCCCCAGCAACGAACCGCGCCGCCCTCGACCACGGCGCACGTGGTGAAATCACCGCAATCGACCTGGATGGGCGGCCCGCCGGGAGGGGGATCATCGACCGGTTTTTCCGGGCCGGCAGCGATCGGCGCCGCCGGTGCCGCCGCCGGGGCCGGAGCGCCTCCACACGACACGCACGTCAGCAGCAAGCTGCCGAGGACTCCGCCACACCAGAACGCTCTTTCCATGCGCGATCAGATATGGAGATTCGCACGTACGTCGCCGTGCTCGAACTTTGCGAGCTCGTCGGCGAGCTGGAGCAGCTTCGGATCGGAGCTGTTCGGCACGTGGACCATGAAGCGGACGTAGAGATCACCCGGCTCGCGGCCCTTGCGCGCAACGCCCTTGCCGCGCACGCGGAGCTTGGTGCCGCTCTGCGTTCCCGGCGGCACCTTCACGTGGACGTCGCCGTCGAACGTGGGGACCTTCACCTTCGCTCCCTTGATGGCCTCGCTGGTGGTGATGGCGACCTCGAGCGTGAGGTCGTCTCCGTCGCGCGTGAAGAGAGGATGCGGCTCCACGTGGATGACGAGGATCAGGTCGCCCGGCGGACCGCCGTTGGGCGACGCCGCGCCCTGTCCCTTGATTCGAACGCGACTACCCTCGGCGGCGCCGGGCGGAATGCGCACGGTGACCGGCTCGGGCGCGCTCGGGTTGCGGAGCTGCAGCGAGGTGCCGCGGACGGCGGATACGAAGTCGACGGTGAGCTCTTGCTCGATGTCGCGACCTTTGACCGGACCGCGCCTCCGCTGCGCACGACCGAAGAGATCGGCGAACGGATCGTCGCCGCCGACCTGGCCACCGGGCACGGCACCGCCGAAGAGGTCCTCGATGCTCACGCCGCCACCGAATCCGCCACCGCCGCGGAACCCACCGCCGCCGTTCGCGGCGCGCTGCTGCCACTGCGCGTAGGCGCGCTGCTTCTCGGGATCGAAGCCCTCGCGAAGCGCGTCTTCGCCGAACTCATCGTAGAGCTTGCGCTTGGCGTCGTCGCCGAGCACCTCGTACGCGCGGTTCACGTCCTTGAACCGGGCCTCCATCGCCTTGTTGCCCGGGTTCTTGTCGGGGTGCAGATCGCGCGCGAGCTTCCGATAGCTCTTCTTGATGGTCGCCGAGTCGGCGTCCTTCGGCACGCCGAGCACCGAGTAGAAGTCCGTTGCCATCGCAGCCGAAAGCTAAGGCCGTAGCACGCCGCATGCAATGGGCGTGCGAACTGAACCGTCAGGCGTTTCGGGTACGTTCCGACCTCTGGGAGGCTTTCGCAGGGAAGGCGGCCGTTGCCTCTGCCGGGGGCTACGATTCAGGGATGATCTCCCCGCGTGGCGCATCGCTCGCTGCATGCGCTGCGCTGTGCGCGGGAGCGGTCGCGTCTGCGTGCCGCCCCACGCAGCCATCTCCCGGCGCCACCGACAAGCCCGCGTTCGATGCCGACGGCGCAGCGGCGCACGAGCTGCGCGACGGCGAGGCGACCTTTGCGAACGTCGGCATCAGCGGCGAGGGCGGCGCGTTCGCAGATGCCGCGGCGGCGATCCTCGCTGCGGCGAACGCCGGTGTCGGTCATGGCGCAGACGGCGGTCAAGAAGGCGGCGCGCCCGACGACGACCCGATGGCGAACCATCACGACTCGCGCGACGAGCTCCTGTCGCTGTTCCAGATCAAGGACTTCACCGAGGACGAGCAGAAGCGGATCCAGCCGGATCGATTCCTGCGCGGCGCGATCGGCCCCGGCGGTCCCGGCAAGATGAATCAGGGCAACAAGGCGATTGCCCGGCACACCATCTCGAAGGCGCAGTGCCTCGCCGGCCTCAAGGACATCGTCATCCAGACCCCGGAGCAGCGCGCGAAGTGCGGCGCCGACAACATGGTGCCGGTGTGGATCAAGGGCAAGGATCCCTGGTTCTGCATCGACATCTTCGAGTTCCCGAACAAGCCGTGCGAGCTGCCGTTCGTGTGGACGCCGCCCACGTGGTCGAAGAAGGTGTGCGAGCTGCAGGGCAAGCGGCTCTGCGCGCAGACCGAATGGAACATCGCGTGTCGCGGCGATCCCGGCGGCGGCGACGACCAGCGCTACGCGTACGGCAGCAAGCTCGATCTCGACGTGTGTCATACGAACCTGCGGCATCGAACGCAGTGCAACGCGCACGACGCGAAGAGCGCGTATGACACGTGCACGACCGACACCGAGCCTTCGGGCTCGTTCCCCAAGTGTCGCTCACGCTTCGGCGTGTTCGATCAACACGGCAACGTCGCCGAGGTCATGATGCGTCGTGACGGCGATCAAGTCGTGACGCAGCTGAAGGGCAGCGCGTGGTTCTACAACGAGCTCGCGCGCGAGCCGGATCAGCCGATCCCGGAGAGCACGACGAACAAGGCGGGCGCGTATCCGGACCATTGCAACTTCGACCCGCGCTGGCACGTCGAGAAAATCGAAGAAGCGTGGCACGTGAACTACCACCTGGGTTTCCGGTGCTGCAAATCGATTCCTTGAGCGTTGTCGTCACGCGCGCTCGTGCATGAGGAGTCGCGGTCGAGAGGTGGAGTAAGGCGGGAAGGCAGAAGGCGAGAAGGGCTGCCGATCTCGACACCGACGCGACCGCATCGACCGCGGGGCGTACGCATGTCTCGAGCAAAAAAATCTTGCTTCCCGTCTTACGTCTTCCCGCCTTACTCCACCTCTCGTCTCTGTCTTGATTAGGGCAGAAGTACGGTGGATGCGGTTGTCTTGCGGGATTCCAGGTCGCGGTGGGCGCGTTCCGCGTCGCGGAGCGGGTACGTTTGCGCGGCTTTGATTTTCACTGCGCCGGTTTCGATCACGGAGAAGAGATCTTGCGCGGTGGACTCCAGGTCTTCGCGCTTGCGGACGTAGTCGGCGAGCGTCGGGCGCGTCAGGTACAGCGAGCCCTTATGCGAGAGGACCCGCGGATCGAACGGGGGCACCGGGCCCGAGGACTGACCGAACGTGACGAGGAGGCCGCGCGGACGCAGACAGTCGAGTGACGCGGCGAACGTGTCCTTGCTCGTAGACGACCGGAACGCCGGCGCCGTTCGTGAGCTCGCGCACCCGCGCTGCGACGTCTTCGGTCCGATAGAAGATCACGTGATCGCAGCCGTGCGCGCGCGCGAGCTTCGCCTTCTCCTCGCTGCCGACGGTGCCGATGACCGTTGCGCCGAGGTGCTTCGCCCACTGACACGCAATGAGCCCGACGCCGCCCGCTGCCGCGTGGAGCAGGATCGTGTCGCCCTTCTGCACCGCGTAGGTGCGCCGGAGAAGGTACTGCGCGGTCATTCCCTTGAGCATCGACGCCGCGGCGGTGGCGTCGTCGATGCCCTTCGGCACCTTGACGAGGTGCGCAGCAGGGATGTTCCGCGCTTCCGAATACGCGCCGAGCGGACCGGTGGCATAGGCGACGCGCTCGCCCTTCGCGAAGCCGGTGACGCCCTCGCCGAGCTCCTCGATCACGCCTGCCGCTTCGCCGCCGAGCGTCGCCGGCAGCTTCGTCGGGTAGAGCCCGGTGCGGAAGTACGTGTCGATGAAGTTCACGCCGACGGCGGTGTGCCGGATCCGCACCTCGCCCTTCGCGGGCGCAGCGAGATCGACGACCTCCCAGCGCAGCACCTCGGGACCACCGGTCTGATGGATGCGAAGTGCGTGCGTCATGTGTGCGGGAAGTGAGGGTTGTACGCGACCTCCCAGAGGAAGCCGTCCGGGTCCTCGAAGTAGCCCGAGTAGCCGCCCCAATCCGCGGTCTTCGGTTGCTTCACGATCTTCGTGCCGGCCGCCTCGAGCTCCGCCATCAAGCGATCGACCTCCTTCGCGGAGTGGACGTTGTGCGCGAGCGTGAAGCCCACGAAGCCGCTGCTCTCCGGCGCGACACCGGCGTCGGCCGCGAGCGACTCACGCGGATACAGCGAGAGCCACGTGCGACCGAGCTCGAAGAACGCGATCGCCTTGCTCGAAGGCAGCCGCGGAAACTTCAGCACCTTCTCGTAGAAGCGCACCGATCGTTCGAGGTTCGACACGCCGAGAGTCACGAAGCTCAGACGAGGTTCCATCGGCGCGCGAGGCTACCACCAGCGCGCGCGACGCTCACTGCGATCGACTACCCTTCCGCGGACGGCGCGGACGTAGCGCCGGCCACCCGGGCCACGACCGATGCGAGACCGAAGACCACGTCCGCCATCGTGTCGTAGTTGAGGAGCGCCGCCAGCTCGCTCTTGCCCGGCTGATGCTTGTTCCGAAGCGGTCCGGTATCGGTCAAGAGCGCCGCGGGAAATCCCTCGTGCGCGAACGACCGCTGATCGGAGGACGACACGAGCGGCATCACGCTCGGCAGCGTGTGCGTCGTCGCCTTCAACCGCGTCCCCATCGCAAAGGCAGCTCGCGCCTCCTCCACGAAGTCCTTCGAGCGCGCGTCACCGACGAAGGCGACGAAGGTCCCGCTCCATGCCGGCACGATGCGCGAGGCGATCGATCCGGTCTCCTTGCGGTCTGCGAGGAACCCGACGCTGTCGAGGCTGAGCATCCCGTGCAGGCCGATCTTGGAGTCGTGCAGGCGCTTCGCATACGTTTCGCTGCCCTGCTTGCCACTTGCAAACGCGACGAGTCGAACGGTGCGAGCGAACCGTGCCGTCCCCGACAGCACGCGCGCCAGCCCGAGCAGCACGGCCGTGGCGCTCGGATTCGTGTCGTAATCGGCGCCGATCACGAGCTCGTCTCCTTCTCGTTCTCCGCGTATGGCCGCCTCGACCAGCTCGATGTCCGGGTGACCGGGGAGTGGAATCCGCAGAACGTGCCGCCCCGCTTCGAGCAGGACGTTCGTCACGTATTCGAGCTGAGCGGATCGCTCGCCGTCGATCAGCCGCTCGACGTCCACGCGCAGCTGCGCGCGGAGCTCGCGTGGAGTCTCCGTCTTCACCGGCTCCGCCGCCGGTCCACCTGCGTGCGTGGGTGTCCACGCAGGCGGGTCGCTCGCCGGAAACGACTCTAGCGCCGCCTCGTCGACGAGGATCTGATCCTTCTTCGATACCTGCGTCGTGTGCGGCGGACGCGGGATCGGGAGGGCTTCGCTCGACATCTTGCTGCGCTCGGGATTGCCCATGATCAGGTACTCGATTGCGGAAGTGCGGGAAGAGCCAGAGGGCCGCGCTCGGCGAGCATCACCTTCGCGCCGCGCTTCGAGAGCTCGCTCGCGAGGATGCCGATCGCCGTGAGCGCCACCTTGCGGAGCGCCTCCTGCCAGAACGGAGGCTTCTGCGGCTGACGCAGCGGCGCCAGCGCTTTCGACAGGCGATAACCGAAGTGGCGTTCGCGCCGGTGCTCGATGAGCGCGCGGATCGCGAACGTCGTCCCGGCGGCCAGCACCACCATTCCGATCGCCGCGGCGCCCACGGGAGCGGCAAGCCGCTTCGCGTGATGGCCGATCTCCTGGACCTGATGACGCCGGTTGTCGAGCGCGTCGATGGTGCGGAGCAGCCGCGAGCGAATGACGTTTGCTCGCCTCTCGAGCCGCGAGCGTTGCTCGTCGAGGGAGAGGGCTTTCGTCTGCGTGCTCATGCGATGTGCTCCTTCAGCTGATTGACGTCGTTCTCGAGGCGGTGGCGCGTCTTCTCCATCGGCTTCTTCGGCAGCAGTCCGTAGCCGAGGTAGCCGGCGATCCCGGCAACGACGAGGAACGCAGCGGCCACCAACAGTGCTGCGAGCACCGTGCCGCCGAATGCGAGGACGATCGCGACCGCGAGCAGGCAGAGCACGATCACCGATGCGCCGGCCGCGACACCGAAGCTGATCGCGGCATGCTCGACCTCCTTCAGCTCCTCCTTCACTTCTTCTTTCGCGAGCGCCACTTCGAGGCGGACGAGCTCCTTGGCCTCGTCCATGGCTTCTCTCACGAGATCTGCCGTCGATGCTTCCTCGAGCATCGCGGGGTTCCGCTCCGACGGGGACGAGATTTCGATGGCCATGACTTTCTCCTGTGATGATTCGTTCTTCGGCGCGAGCTCGGCATTGGCTCGCGTTGCAATTTTTTCGAGCTCGTCGCCCTCGCTGTCGAGCGGGAGCACGTCAGCTCCGACCTTGTCGCGCACGAGTCGGCGCTCCACACGACGCGCGATCGACTCGAGCATCACCCACTCGTCGAACGGCAGCTTCGACTGGTTCATATCGTTCCAGATGTCGACGAGGCGCGAGCCCGCCGTCCGACCGACACCGCGGTGCGACTTCTCGTGGTCCGCGATCACGTCGATGAGCCGACCGAGCTCGTCCTGGATGCACTGCCCAGCCTCCGAGCCGACGAGGTAAGCGTCGGCGTCCACCTGAGTGCGCGTCAGCATCGCGCGTACCAGCGCGACGTTCTCGGCCGTTCCGCGTAGCAGGAGGTCCGACGGGTAGAGGTACATCTCGAGGCCCTTGGCCCGGACGCACTTCACTTCCTCGGCGACGATCGGGCTCACCATCCCGTGCGCAAAGAGCTTCAGCGCCTTCGTCGACAGCGCCATGCTGAGCGGCACCTCCGTGATCTCGGGCAAGAGGCCCGCCCGTGCAGACGACTCCGCGAGCTCGCGAAGGACCCTGTCGTAACGGCCGACTCGCGGCTGCACGTACACGTGCTGGTCGTCCCAACCGCGAAGGATCGACGCGAGCTTGACGAGCGGCACGGTGACGACGGTGATCACGAACGCAACGAAGAACCCGAGGGCGAGCGGATATCCGTTGACGAGCGACCGGGCGAGGCCGCCCTTCGTCGACGGCGCTGCCCAATGGGTGAGACCGCCGACGAGGAGCGGAGCGAGGAAGGCGAGCGCGCCCCAGACGATCCGCATCGCGGTCGGCCCGACCCACTTCTCGACCGGCAAGAACGCCAGCGCCCATCCCGCGACCGCGGGGAAGAAGAGCCCGACGACGAACACCGGCCATGCGATCGAGACGAGCAGCGCGATGGAGACCGCGAGCTGCTTCTTGCCGGGAAGACGGCCGAAGAGGGCGGTCACCGACCACCCGAAGATCGCCTGGATGATGCTGCCGATCTTCTTGCCGATGAAACTCAGCAAAAGCGAGATGATTGCCACGCTCTTAGCGCTGCAGCAGCCGTGCCCGCGGCCGCATCGCGGTGACGCCCTACGAAGCGCGTGCCTTGCCGAGCACCGCACGTTTGCCGCATCGCCCAACGGCGCGCGTGCAGACACACCGGGGCGCGTTTGTCCGCATTTTGCGGGGCGTTCGTCAGTACCGCTTGGTCCACACGCCGTCGATCTGGACCTTGCCGCGATCGCCGAGCGTGGTCTCGAGGGACCAGTTCTTCTGGAAGCGCCAGTCGACGATCGCGAGGTTGATGTCGGGCTCGGAGAGCGGCGGCGTCCCGAGAATGTGCTCGAACGCGAGCGAGATGCGGCGCGCGATCTGAATCTCGATCTCCGGCGCCGGATTCGTGGAGCGCGTGGTGTCGATGCGCGCCGTCGCCTGGATGCCGGTCAGGTCGTCCATCGCCTCGGTGAGGCCCTGCGCGGCGTAGCCACCGCCGAGGCTCGTCGCGGCCTTCGTCGTTCCGTCGGGCGCGCGACCGGGAGGCGGGGGAGAGGCGTTCGCGCCGTCCGCGGTGCCGAAGAGGATCATCGTGAGGATCTCGTTCCTCGGACGCGGCGGATCCGAGCGCAGGGTCACCTTGCCGGTCTTCACCGGGCCGACGAAGTCCGCGTAGACCTTGCTGCCGTCCTCCGCGGTCCACGCCGCGGTGGCGACGACGATCGGGTTCGACGTGTCGTCCGGCTGGAAGGTCACGGTCGCCTTCTCGATCTCGAACTGCTTGCCCTGGACGTCGATCTTGCCCTCTTTGACGGAGACCTGGCCGGTCACCTGCGTCGTGTTCGTGACCTTGATGTGAGGATTGCCGGTCAGCACCACGCGCGCCTGGTTGCCCTGCACGACCGTGATGTCGCCGAGGTTCACGCTGACGTCGATGGTCGTTGCCGCAGCCGGCTTCTCCGCGGGCGGCGGCTCGGTGTCGTCCTTGTCGAGCGGAAGCTTCGCGAACGTCTTGGCGTCGCGGAAGGTACCGACCCGGATCTCCTCGTCCTTCTCGCTGAGCTGCTGCACGCCGGACTTCAACTTCTGCGGGAGCGTGACGTTCATCGTCGGCACGGCGACGGCGACGTTGATCTGCTTGCCGTCCACGCTCGACCTCGCGGTGAGCTTGATGTCGCCGGACACGCCGCCGTAGGGCTGCCCCTGCAGCGAGACTTCGAGCGGATGGCGCTTCGCGATATGGACGTTGGCGTCGGCGACCGAGAACCCGAGGCCGCGCGTGCGGATCTGCGCGTCGGCGGTGAGCTCGCCGTCGGTGCCGCGCATGTAGACGTCGTCCACCTTCACGAGGCCGCCCGGCTGGAACGTGATGCGCGCGCGGGCGTTGCGGAACTCCTCGCCGAGTGCGGCGAGCTGCAGCGCGCCGTCGTGATAGGCGACGGTGCCTTCGAGCGTCGGGTCCTTGAAGCCGGGGCCGATCTTCACGGTGGCATTTGCGTCGATGCGCCCATCGAGCTCGTTCACCACCGTGGTCGCGAACGGCAAGATCGCCGCGGCGCGGAAGGCCTTGGCTTCGAGCTTGGCCTCGAAGTTCGCGTTCGGATCCGCGGAGGGCACGAGCGCGTCACCCCACGCGAGGCCTGTCGTCGCATGCAGGTTCGCGTAGCCGTCGGTCTGCTCCAGACGAACGTTCGCGTCGACCTTGCCGTCACGTGCGTCGACCACGACGGCGCCCGTCTTGTAGACGGCGCGTCCGATCTTGAGCTGCTCGAACGCGAGCTGGGCATGCAGCTTGGCGTCCTCGTGCAGGTCGTCGATCGTGGCCTCGCCGCTCACGTGGCCACGGATGCGGCGGTCGGCGAGGGGCGCGAGCGTGTCGAGCGGAAGGCTCGCCATCTTCACCTTGGCCGAGCCACCCCAGGCCAGCGGCTCGCCGGTCGGATGGAGGAGATCGCGCGATGCGAGATCGACGTGCGCGTTCATCTTCAGCGCTTCGTGATTCTCGGCACCGACCACGGCGACGAGATCGCCCTTGTGCCCGTCGTACGCGAACGTGACGTCACCGTCCGTCGCCATCTTCGCCGGCAGCGACGGCGAGCGGACGCCACGCGCATGCGCGACGAAATCGACGCGCGGGTCGAGCGCCGTACCGCCCACGGTGAGCTCGGCCTCGACGGTACCGGGGAGGCTCTTCGTGCCCACGAGCTGCGGCATGTCCGCGAGCGCACGCTTCGGGATGTAGAGCTTCGCGCTGACGGGTGAGGCCTCGAGGAGCGCCTGCGCCTTCGACGGATCGCGGAGAATCTCTTGGTACGGGAGCATCGACTTCGCATCGAGCGCGACGACGGTGCCCTTCTTGTCGACGGCGTGGAACGCGAATTCGGCCAAGCCCGACGTCGCGTCGACCTTCGTGTCGATCGAGACGTCCACGCCTTCGCTCCGCCACGGCTGCACGCCGGTGACGACCTCGACGTGCTTCACGTCGTGAGGAGGCTCGCCGGGTCCCTTGCCCGCGACGACGAGACCGCGCGTATGGGCATGGATGTCGAGCTCCGGCGGAACGTCGCCGCTGTCACGACGGACGACGCCGCTGACCACCGCGAGGCCACGTAGCTCGCTGACCGGTAGCTGATCCTTCGGGAAGAGCGACGCGACCTTGTTCATGTCGACGTTGACCGCGAATCGCGCGCGACCATGCGCGCGCTTCCACGACTTCGCCTCGATGGGGCTGCCGCCGATGACGACGTCGCTCGTTGCGAGCTCGAAGCGGCCGGACTCGCCGAGGTCGGCCTTCATGTTCACGCCGATGTTCCTGCCGTCGAACGACGCGTCGAGCGTGCCCTTGCCGCCCTGGACCTTGTTCGTGCTGAGCGAATCGACCTTCGCGTGCAGCTCGCCGGTCGCGATGTCGCGACGAAGCGAGACGTCTCCGTTCATCGCGAGCATGCCGCCGGTGACCGCGTCGGCCTTGCCGGCGACGACGGCGACGCGATGCAGGTCGATCGAAGGAGCATCGAGCCTGATGCGAACGACCTGCGCATCGCGCGACACGTCCGCCCGGATGGGCTGGCCGAGACCGGTGATGACGCCGCCGTCGACCGACATGCGCGAGCCGCCGATCTGGACGCGGTTTGCAGTGACGCCGAGCGTGACGCCTTCCCTCACGATGTCGACGTGCGCGTCGTGGATGTTCGTGACGCCGTTCGCCATCCCGATTTTGCCGCGAACGTCGGCGCTGCCGATCTTCTGCTCGCCCGCCGCAAGACCTTCGGCGTGCATGCCGACGTCGACGACCGGACGATCGATCGTGCCGCCCGCGGTGGCGAGGACGTTGACGTCGTCGACGGTGTTCGTGCCGTACGCGATCGCCCCGCCGATCACCTCGGCGCGCGCTTCGACGGACCGCGTGCCGAGATTGGCCGTGCCGTCGGCGGTGATCGTGGCGTGGCCCTTCATGTTCGCGCCGACCTTCGGCAGGCGCGAGAAGTCGGCCACATTCGAGGTGATTCGGCCCTGGACGATCTGGTTCTTGCCGACCGTCGTCAGATTCGCTTCGAAGTCCGCGGTGGCGCGCGGGTCGACGACGTGGCCGACGGCGTGAGCCGTGTCCTTCGTGAAATCGCCGTGCACGTGGGCGATCGGTAGCGCCTCACCCGCCGCTCGACCAGGCAGCGTATCGAGCTGCACTTCACCCTTGATCGCGCCGCTCTTCGCGATGGCGACGTTCGCATGCGTGTCGAGGTTGATGTCGGTGACCGGCGCGCTCGTCACGACGGCGTGAGCGTCGACGTGACGAACCGCGAGCTGCGCGACTGCCTTCGTTCCGTCGCTCACGTCGACGTTCGCATCGACGTCGGCGGTGCCGCGCCCGAGCGCGACGTGCGCCTTCGCCGCGACCTTGGGCAGCTCGCCGTGCGCCTCGGCGTGGACCGTGACCTCTTCTTGGATCCCGACCTCGCCGAACGTGGCGCGCATCCCCTGCCCGGTCGCGTCGTGGCCGTCGAGTACGGCGTCGATCTTCTGGCCATCCATGTGGCCTAGCAGCGACGTGGGAATGCCGGCGATCGCGCCGTCGAATGCGGCCTCGACGCCCATGTTCTGGCCGGTGGCGGACGGCATCGCGAGGTGCGCCGCGACGCGGCCCTTGGGATCGACGCCGCGCGGAAGGCCGCGCGTGACGAGATCGACGCGATCGAGATCCGCCTTCGTGAGCTTCGCGTCGTAGTGGGCGTGCGCCTCGAGGCCGTCGAGGTCGGCGTCGACCGGCGGAGCGCCCGGCGCCGAGCCGTGGATCCACGCGTGCTTAAGCGTCACGTTCGGCGCATCGACGCGCACGCCGCGCGCGTTGGGGTCCTTCGGCTTCGCCGGCGTGGGCGTCCGCGGCGCGAATGCGTTCGCGATGCGGAGGTTGCCGGCCGGGTCTCCGTCGATCGACGCGTCGACGTCGTCGATCGACACCGCGTCGACGGGCACGGCGATGTCGCCCTTGCCGAAGAGGAAGGAGCGCGCCGACTCGAGCGCGCGGATCCGCACGCGCGCGCCGTCGACGTAGAGCACCTGCATGCCGGTCGGGTCCTTCACGCGCACGCGCACGCCGTCCACGCCGTGGAGGCCGAGGCTACCGATGCGCTCGATCGCGACGTCGCCGGCGAGCTGCTCGTGGAGGATCTCGTTGACCTGGGTGGCGACGAGACGGCGCGTGGGCGCGGCGTCGAGATGGGCGACCGCCGCAGCAGCGGTCGCGGTGACGAAGGTGACCGTGGTGCCGACGACCGCTCCGATGACCCCCAGGACTCGACGTGCGCGGCTTCTTCGGGGGCGGATTTCAGGGCGGGTTTCGACGGCAGCGGGCATCAGTAAGCTTCTCCGATGCCGATGTGCACTGCGATTGGGATGCCAAGGAGCGTGTCCGGCTCCCGCTCGTCCGGCGTAAGGCCTCCGAGCACTTGCATGCCCGGAATGCGGTACCCGACGTCGAGACGGATGGGGCCGGCGGGCGTGTCGTAGCGTCCTCCCCCACCGCACGACAGGTGCAGGTGATCGAACCGGAAGTCGTTCACACGTGGCGAAACGTCACTGGAGTCGCAGAAAGCGGCGACCGAGAGCGGGCCCGCGACGACGTAGCGGAACTCCGCCGACGCCTCCCAGAGCGTGAAACCGCCCGTCGGAGAACGGCAGCGGTCGTCGACGGCGACGCCGGCCGTGCCGCTGCCGGCGGGCACACACTCGGCGTTGATCTGACCGGCCGCCGTCTGCGGCGTGAGGAACGGCACGATGTCGTAAGGGCCGACGCCACGGATCGGATAACCGCGATTCTGGTTCGGACCGCCGGAGAAGAATCCGCGGAAGAACGTGAGCTGGTAGTCCTTCGTCGCTCCCGCGGGATCGGGACCGAGGTCGCCGTTGTGCGGACCGGTCTGTACCTCGTTTCCATAGTTCGCTCCCTCGAGGAGGCCCGCCGCTCCACGCAGCGCGAAGACGAGCTTCTTCTTGTAGAGCGGGATGTAGCCGCGTGCCTCGGGCTCGATCCTGAAGTCCGTTGCATTGCCGCCGAGACCCGCGACCTGCACCTTGTTGCCGAGGAAGATGCCCTTCGTGGGATGCACCTTGTCGTCGCGGAAGTCGAACGTCGTGTAGAGCTCCGGATACGAGATGATGATGAGGCTGAGGTTCGGGTCGTTCGGGCCGACGTACGAGAACGGATAGGCGACCTGCGTGTTGTAGGAGAGCGAGCCGAAGAACTTCCAGATCGTCCGCTCCACGCCGAGCGCATCACGTAGCTCGCCGTAGCCGATGACGCTCGCGTCGGGCAGCGGGTTCGGGTTGATGAGCACCGGGTAGACGTTGAACTCGGGACGTATGAAGCCGCGGAGGCGCGCCTCGATGAAGCTCGGTTGGCTGAAGTCGAGACGCAGTCGCTCCTCGGGCAGCAGCTTGTTCGGCGCGACGAGGTTGTTCACGCGCAGCGGATAGAGAACGACGCCGGGCCGGAACTCGACGGAGAAGGTGCGGAGGCCGCCGAAGAAGTTCTTGCTCTCCCAGCCGATGAGGCCGTGCAGATCGGTCTTGAGCGCGTCGAACTCGAGACCACCGCCGACGCGGATGGTGTGGAGGCGCGAGGGCTCGAGCTTCACGAGCACGGGCACGACGGGCGGCTCCGGCGGGGGACGCGGGCCGGCCTGTCCAGGACTGCCGGAGCCTTTGCCTTGCTCGCCCTCGGCGTTCTTGTTGCCGAGCTGCTCGTCTCTTCCGGTGTGCTGCGGCTCGTTCGGCGGAGGCTCCGGCGCGTTGGGGAGATCGGCCTTGAGCTCGACGGACGCGAAGACGCCGAGATCGAGCAGCGCCTGCTGCGCGTTGTCGAGCTCCTTCTCCGAGTATTCCTTGCCCGGAGTGATGTCGATGGTGCGTCGGATCTGCTTGTCCGGCAGCGGTGCGAGGCCCTCGATGCGCACGTCGCCGAAGACGCACTTCGGACCTGGCGTGATCGTCATGACGACGTCCACGCGATGCGTGACGATGTCGACTGCGGCGTCGCTCTTCACCTTCGCGTACGCGTAGCCGCGATCGCTGAGCGCGCGGCGCACGTTGCCCTCGGTCTTCTTGAACTCGTCCTCCGCGAACGGCTTCTCGAGCGGCAGGCCGTCCGTTGCCGCAGTGTGCGCGGCGTCGACGACCGCCTTGGGCAAGCCCTCGAGCCCATCGAGGTGCATGGTGTGCACGACGACGGGCTGGCCCTCCTCGACGACGACCTCCACGCGAACGTGGCTGTTGTCGAGCTGGAAGATGCGGCCGGCTCGGGCGTGCGCGTCGTAGTAGCCCTTCGACCGATAGAAGGCCTCGACGCGCGCGAGATCGCGCTGGAAGACGAAGCGATCGAAGAGCGAGTACTCGAAGAGGATGCCGCGAAAGAGCATCAGGAACTTCGTGCTCTCGGTGGTCGCCATCTTGTCGCGAATGTCGTCGTCGTCGACCTGATCCGACCCG
>OUNM010812395.1_pt1 | contig 15168 bp, 15 predicted proteins | sample 1769961 | NCBI WGS metagenome assembly OUNM01 (sample SAMEA3914820, study PRJEB12502) | metagenome | biome: forest; material: soil | place: USA | collected 2012-03-12 | depth 0.3 m | reverse complement strand
CGCTCGTGGAGGCGCGCGCGATCGGAGGCGAGCATGCGCTTGTAGAGGACGTCGCGCACGAGCGGGTAGGTGAAGCGATAGCTCGCGGCACCGGTGCGCGCGACCACGCGTGCGACGTCCGCGGCATCGAGCTCGCGGAGCACGACCTCGTTGGTCTCGCCGAGCGCCGCGGCGAGCGGAGCGACGGGGAACACGGGACCCAGCACCGCCGCGAGCGTGAGCACGCGCGTCGCCGACTCGGGAAGCGCCGCGAGCATGGCCGTGATGGCGTCGCGCATTCCTTCGCCGCCCACGAGCGCGGTCGTCGCCATCTCTTCGCGACCGAGCACCGCGTTGCTTCCGCGGGCTGCGAGGGCTTGAGCGATCTGCGCGAGGAGGAGCGGGTTGCCGCGCGTCTTCTCGAAGATCTTGTCGATGCTCGCTTCGGTGACGGCATGGCCGGTCGCCTGTCTCACGAACGACGCGACGTCATCGCGTTCGAGCGCCTCGAGGCGCACCGTCGTCGTCGTCGGCTCCCGCGTGAGCGCGCCGATGGCCGCGCGAAAGCTCGGAAGTCGCGGCGGCGTGGGTCCGTAGAGGCCCATGAGCAGGAGCGGTGCCGCGCGGAGCTGCGGTGACAGGAGCGCGATCAGACCGAGCGTGTGCAGATCGGCGTACTGCAGATCGTCGATGGCGAGCACGAGCGGCGACCTGGCCGAATGACCGATGAGCGCGCGTGCCACGCCGTCGAGGAGCGCAAAGCGCGCCTGCGGATCGGCGAGCACCGTCTCCGCGAGGCGACCGTCGGCGAGCGCGGCGACGTCTCCTTCGACGACCACGCCGCGCGACGAGAGAGCGCGGAGCGCTTGCGCGAAAGGCCACAGCTCGGGCGCGCCCTCGCCGGCGTAGCAGCGCACGAAGATCGCCTCGTTGCCTTTGCAGAGCTCCTCGACGAGGCGCGTCTTGCCGACGCCGGTCTCGCCGGTGACGAGGCAGATGCCGCCGTTTCCGGAGCGCGCGCGCGTCACGAGCTCGCGGAGCGCGTCGAGCGTCGTGTTGCGTCCGAGCAGGCCGAGGGGCAGGACCGCGGGCGCGGGCGCGACCGCGCGCTTCGGCTCGGACGCCGCGCCGTCGTCGGGGCCCGACACCGATTCGACGGCCGCGATGAAGCGATATCCGCGGCCGCGGATGGTCTGGATGAACTTCGGGTTGTCGCCCACGTCGCCGAGCGCAGCGCGCGCCGACATGATCCCCTGCGCGAGCGAGTCGTTCGTCACGACCACTCCCGGCCACACCTTCGCCATCAGGTCGGTGCGCGCGACGACCGATTCACGGTTCTCGAGGAGATGCGCGAGGATGTCGAACGCCTTCGGCTGGATCGGCACGAGCTCGCCGGTGCTCCATTTCCGGAGCTCGAAGAGGCGATCGTCGAGCTCGAACGCTCCGAAGCGATGGATCATCGGTTTGTGCCCGCATTCTCGCCTACGGAGGCCTGTGCTGACCAGCGAACCCAGCGCGTGTTGCTCGTTCCTCGGTGGCATGCTCTCGTCAGAAAACGGTGTCTTCCTCGCCTTCCGTCGTTGACAGCATGCCGGCGGCGCCGACCGCGCTGACGACGCCGGGCGAGCCGAGTGTGCAGACGCTCGGCCGCTACGAGCTGCTGACGCCGATCGGCCGGGGCGGCATGGCCGTCGTCTGGGCGGCGCGCCTGCGAGGAACGCACGGCTTCTCCAAGATGGTCGCCATCAAGACCATGCTGCCGGTGCTGTCGAAGGATCCGCACTTCGAGGCGATGTTCCTGGCCGAAGCGCAGATGGCGGCCGGCATCAAGCATCCGAACGTCTGCGAGATCCTCGACCTCGGCGAGGATCGCGGGACGGTCTACCTCGTCATGGAGTCGATCGACGGCGAGCCGCTGAGCCGCGTCGAGGACGTGTGCATCGAGAGCCGGCGCGTCGTGCCGCCGGGAATCGCCGCGCGCATCGTGGCGCAGGCAGCGCGCGGGCTCCACGCTGCGCACGAGCTGAAGACCGAGACGGGGGAGGCGAGCCCGGTGATCCATCGCGACGTCTCCCCGCAGAACATCCTCGTCACGTGCGAGGGCATCGCGAAGATCGTCGACTTCGGAGTCGCGAAGGCCGCGGTGCGCCAGACGCCCACGACGGCGGTGGGCATCATCAAGGGCAAGGTCGACTACCTGGCGCCGGAGCAGATCGAGGCGAGCGAGATCGACTCTCGCGTCGACATCTTCGCGCTCGGGATCGTCCTCTACGAGCTGCTGGCCGGCGTTCGTCCGTTCAGCGGACAGACGGATCTCGCGACGCTCCTCGCCATCGCATCGCCGGAGCGCGCGCCGCGGCTGCCCGGCGTCGATTCGTCGCCGCCCGCGTTTCCGCCGGCGCTCCAGGCGATCGTCGCGCGCGCGCTCGAGAAGGATCCCGCGAAGCGTCATGGCTCGATGCGCGAGCTCGCCGTCGCGCTCGAGGAATTCGCGGACGAAGAGGGCGCCACGCTGGATGCGGTCGGCGCGTTCGTGACCGAGATCGTCGGCGAAGAGCGCGCGAGCCGTCGCCGCGCCATGCGCGAGGCGGCGCGCGCCGCCGACGCCCGACGCACGCGCGATGCTCATGGTCCTCATGGTCCGCCCGTTCCGCTCGCGGTGGTGCCGGCAGCGGATGACTCCGACGCGTCGCGGGACTCGGAAAAGAACCTCCCCGCTGCGCCGAGCGCCGTTTCCGGCGCGACGGCCGCGGACGTCGCCCGTGCTCCGGCCGCTGCTCCGAAGTCCGGGCTCGGCTCGCTCCGAACGCTGCTGCTCGCGGCAGTCCTGATCGTGGGTGTCACGGGGATCACGTTCGGCGCGCTCTCGTTCCGCGCGCTCCGCACTTCGGACCGCGACCCGTCGCCCCCGGAGCCAAGACTCGCCGCGTCGACGGTCCCGATCTCGCCGCTGCCGTCCGGCTCCTCCCTCGCTTCCTCGTCCTCGTCCGCGTCCGCATCCGCGTCCGCGTCCGCATCCGCGTCCGCATCCGCATCCGCGCCCGCGCCCGCACCCGCGCCTCCCCGCATCGCTCATCCCGCGACCACTGCCGCGAAACCACCAACCTCCGCGAACAAGCCCCCTAATCCGGCGGGCTCCGCCCCGTCCACGAAGCGCGGCCCGCTCGACGGCTGGGACTGACCGCAATCGTCCGCTCGTTCGACCCGCAGCGCTGCTACGTGTGAAGGACGGTCTCCACGTGATCCCTCGTTCGCGACATTTGCGTGCAAAGTACACGATCACCGCCGCCGCCCTCGCGACGGCGCTCTCGATCACCTGCGCGCACGCGCCCTCCGCCCATGCACAAGGCGCAGACGCCGCCACGGCGCTCACGCTCTTCGAGGAGGGCAAGCAGCTCGCCGCCGCCGGAAACTTCACCGAAGCGTGTCCGAAGCTGCTCGCCAGCTACAACGTCGTGCCGAAGCTCGGCACGCTCCTGAACCTCGCCGACTGCTACGAGCGCGCCGGAAAGACGGCAAGCGCGTGGGTGCGCTTCACCGAAGCCGTCACGATGGCCGAGCGCGCCGGACAGCAAGAGCGCACCGACTTCGCGCGCACGCATGCAGAGGCGCTCGCTCCGAAGCTCTCGCGTCTCGTCATCACGGTATCGGGCGCGTCGCCGGACGGTCTCGAAGTCAGGCGCGACGGAGCGCTGGTCGACGCCGCCGTCTTCGGAACGCCGGTCCCCGTTGATCCCGGCACGCACGTCCTCGAAGCGCGTGCTCCGCACAAGAAGACGTGGACGACGAAGGTCGAGATCGCCGCCGCGGCGACCGAGCCACGCGCTGTCGCGATCCCGGTGCTCGAGGCGGACGGCGCGACGAGCGCCACGGGCGGAGCCGCAGCCGCAGCCGCGCCTGCGCCCGGAGCGGCCGCGACCACCGAAGGACCGGACGCACCCACCGACGCGTCGACGTCGTCGTCGCGCGGGAGCAGCCAGCGAACGTGGGCGTTCGTCATCGGCGGCCTCGGCGGCGCCGGTCTCGTCACGAGCCTCGTCACGGGGCTCGTCGCGAAGGGCCAATACGCCCGCTCGAACGATCCGGGCGGCTGCGTGAACGACGCATGCACGCAGCGCGGCCTCGACGATCGATCGAGCGCGTCGACGACCGCAGGCGCATCCACGGGCATCTTCATCGGTGGCGCGCTCTTGCTCGCGACCGGCGTCGTGCTCTATCTGACCGCGCCGTCCTCGTCGTCGTCCTCTCCGGGCTCGGCAGCGAGCAGCCGCCGATGAGCGCAGCGGGGCACGGTCTCGTCTGTCCGGCGTGCGGCGCAGGGCTCGGCGACCCGCAGCCGAACGGCGACCGCGTCTGCACGTACTGCGGACAGCACGTCGCGCCGGATCCCGCGCGTCGCCCCGGCCAGGGTGCAGGCATCGACTTCAACGCGGTGTTCGCGCAGATGGATGCCCGTGAGCTCCGCGAGAACCTCGCCGAGGCCACGGCGCAGCAGCAGCGCTCGCAGCAGCAGAACCTCATCCGCGAGGACTACCGGCGCGTGGTGCAAGGCCAGGTTGCCGCCGCCAAGCGCGCCGAAAAGCGCACCAACGTGATCGTCGGCTACGTGCTGATGGCGCTCTTCACCACCATGGGCCTCGGGTTCGGCGGTTGTGGGGTCGTGGCGCTCGCCTCCGACGACGTGCCGGTGACGCGCGGGCAGCACGCGAGCTTCACCGGCGGGCCGATCCTCGTGTTCGCCGCGTTCTGGTTCGGAATGGCTCTCGTGTTCCTCATCGTCGCACGCCAGGCCCAGAAGCGCGGCGATGACTGATTTGACCATGAGCAGATGATGAGGATGCGGGCGCGGGGCGCCCGACGCTCTAGTCTGTCGCGGAATGACCGTTCAGATCGCTGGTCCCATCGGCCCGTTTCTCGACAGCGTCCAGGCACGCCAGGTCGACGTCATGGTGATGGCGACGTGTGACGTCGCCCCTAGCGGACCCGTCGGCGACCCCGCGCAGCTCGACCAGCACGTGCGCATGCAGCTGCTACGCGCGATCAAGGAGGTCATCGGCCGCAAGATGGAGACGCGCATGCTGACGTTCCGGCATCTCGGCACCGGCGACGTCGCCGCCGTGGTCCCGGAGATCATCGCGGCCTCGGGACTGCAACAGAACGGCATCAACATCGGCAATCTCGCGATGGCGTTCGGGATCGACGGCCATGTGCCGCAGCCTCCGGCACCGGGCCCGGCGGCGCCGAAGAACGACATGGCGGCGGGCACGTTCGACATGGGCGACGGCCATCAGCTCCGCGTGAAGATCAACGGCAAGACGCCGGAGAACTTCCTCAAGGACAAGGCCTCGAGCATGATCTGGGGTTGGATCATCGGCGCGGTGATCGTCGGCATCATGGTGCTCACGGCGGTCGGCTTCGGGATCTACATCTACGTCGTCGCCAAGCAGCCCTCCGCCGGAGCCTCGGCGAAGTCGGCAGCGGCCGCCGGGTGGGACGGGAAGTCGACCTTCGAGTGCAGCGGCGGTGACGTCGTCGCCATCTCCGGCGTCACGGCAACGGCTGGCGTGAAGGCGAGCGGCAGCTGTCAGCTCACGCTCACCGGTGTGAACATCACGGCGCCCGTCGGCATCGAGGCGAGCGCGGGGGCGAAGGTCACGATGACCGGCGGAAGCATCACCGCGTCGACGAACTCCGTCGTCGCGTCGGCTGCCGCCCACGTCGATCTGGTCGGCACGAAGGTGACCGGCAAGGCGAAGACGAGCGGCGCCGCGAAGGTGACCGGCGCACCGTAGAGCGCGTCGACGAGCGGGAGCGTTCGCGGCACGGGTGGTGCTTCGCGGCGGCTCATGGAACCGCTTCGCGTCGTACGGTTGGCTGCGGCGGCGCTCTCGATTCTCACGACGCTCGCGGCGACACGCGCCGGCGCCGAAGAGGTCGCCGCCGACAAGCCCTACCTCTCGCAGCGTGTGCCGCCGCGTTCGAACGCGTTCGAGCTCACGCTCGCAAGCGGGTACGCGCAGGGCTTCGGCACGCTCCAGCCCGGCATCGGCGTGCCCGCGGTCGCGAACGCGGGCGTCGGCATCGACGCGTCCGTCGGGTATCGCGTCGACCCGCATTATTCGCTGTCGGTCGGCGGCGAGTACCAGGGCCTCAACACCGAGCGCGACGAGTCGTCCGTGTACGGCGCCGCTGTCGTCGTCGCGATCGCCTATCACGTGTCTCCGAGCTCGCGCGTCGATCCGTGGCTCCAGCTGGGTTCCGGCTATCGCATGCTCTGGCTGGTTCCTGCCTCGCCCGCGCCGACGACGCTCCTGGTCGGACCCGAGCTCGTGCGCCTTCGTTTCGGGCTCGACCTTCGCGTCTCGCCCGATGTCGCCGTTGCGCCGGTCATCGGCGCGGATGCCACGCTGTTCGTCTTCCGCGATGCCGTGACCAGCGATGCGATCGCGAATCCAAAGCTGAGCACCTTCGTCTTCGCCGGCCTGCAAGGGCGTGTCGACATCGGCGGCTCCGGCCGCTCCGGCGGCTCCGGCGGTGCGCGCGCGTCGCGCTGAGCGTTCGGCGTCGACGGCTAGGGCGGCGGCCGACGCAGGATCGTCAGCGCGTCGTCGAGGTGCGCCGCCGTGAGCCCCGTCTCGAACGAGGTCTGCACGAGCCAGGGCATGAGGTGGAGCATGTCGGGATCGTCGTCGAAGATCACGATCCCTTCGAGGTGCGCGCTGCTCTGGGCATCGAGCCAGCTCTGGATCTCCTGACCGCGACCGCGCTTGTGCGGGATCATCGGCGTGACGTCGCGCACGCGCGCGGTGGTCAGGCCCTTCGCGCGCAGCAGGTGCTCGAGAGCGGCGCGATCGAACGTCAGCCGCCACGTCGACGTGACGACGATCTCTGCGTTCTCGGCGACGCAGAAGCGCTCGACGCTCGCGACGGCGTCCGCGTCGAGGAGATCGAGCCCGATCGCGAGCGGCGCCGGCGCTCGCTCGACGAGCGCGCGCGAGTTCAGGACACCGTCGAAGTCGAGGAAGACGACGCGCATCGGCCGCGTCCATCGAGATAGCTCACATCTTGCGGGCGTCGAGCTCGAGATACGTATCGCCGTACGGTGAAGGTGTCTTGATGAGGATGGTGGCGCGTCCGCTGCCCATGTCGGTGAAGGAGTAGTCGGCCTCGTCGGGAATGACGGTGTCGCACGCGTGATCGAGCGTGAGCGCTGCGCCGCTCACGGTGAAGCCGCCTTGCGAAGCGCTGTCCGTGTCCTGCATCTGCGGGCCGGCGACGCTCGCGATGACGAAGCTCGCCTTCAAGTGGATCCGGTAGTTGGTGCCGTCGAAGATCGCCCAGGCGTTGACGGTGCCGGTCGATCGCTGCGGATCGGCGAGGCCGGCGGTTCCGCTCGGCAGGTAAACGGTCGCGGCGTCGACGAGGTACTGGCCGTTCAGCGTTCCGCCGCTCATCGCCGGGACCGACACCGACGGCGGCGCAATGGTCACGAACGCCGGCGTCACGTCGGCGACGGCCGGGAGCTCGGGGAGCTTGCAGTCGTTCTTCGGCTTGGACGGAGGAGAGGAAGCGTCGATCGCAGGAGCCGCGTCGACCTTCACAGGTCCTGCGTCGACGACGGGCGGTGCCGGCGTGGTGGGCGCCGTATCGCTCTCGGGCGGAGCGGCGCTCCCCGCGCCGTTCGCCGAGCAAGCGACGAAGACAAGGAGGGGAAGCGAGGGACCAAGGAAGCCAAGCCACGTCCGAGCGCTCATGGTCGGTGCTTTACACTGTAAAATAACGACTGTCGAGGTCGAATTTCACGGGCCAGCGCGATTTGGCGCCGCGCAGCGCACGATCGCGTGATTGCCGGCGTCCCGCTGCAGCCTCACGTTCTCCGCGAGGTGTCGTGATGCGAGCAGTCGACGTGAAGGTTCCGCTGTCGATCGTCGCGGCTCTGATCCTCGGCGGCTGCGCCGGCAGAGGCGTGACGCTCGAGCAGCCGGTCGGCGAGACGCACACGAATTCGAGCTCGACGGGCGAGGCACGCCCTCAAGGCGTCGACACGCCGTTCGGCGACATCGGCATCGTCGTCCACCGGGACGTGCGAGGCCCGTGTGGCCTGGGCGAAGAGGGGAGAGAGCCCCCGCGCTACGACGTCCAGTCGGGCCACCTGAAGCCGCACGGCGAAGATCTGCTGAAGGAGATCGCCGCGTGCTTCCAGTCCGGCAAGCTCGGCGACGTCGCCCTCACGCTCGTCGGCCACACCGACGCGCGCGGCACGACGGAGTACTCGGAGCAGCTCGGCGAGTACCGCGCGATCACCGCGAAGGATTATCTCGTCGCGCTCGGAGTTCCAGGCGCGAAGCTCGCCGTCGAGTCCCATGGCGCGCGAGACGCGCGTGGCACGGACAAGCCCACGTGGGCTCAGGATCGCAGGGTCGAGGTCCGCATCACGGGCGGCCCGACAACGGAGCCTCCGATCGTGCGGTGACGAGCGTGCGGCGATCGCTAGAAGACACGCTGCATGGCCGCGAGGAACGGGGCGACCTCCGGCGGCGGCGCGCTCGAGCCGCGAAGGAGAACGCCGAAATCGCGCGCGTCGCCGTAGAAGGCGCGAGCCGCTTCGTCGTCGCTCTCGATGACGACCTCGGTGAGCGAGATCCCTGCGAAGAGGCCGCGCGAGCTCGAGTAGCAGAGCAGGCTCGCGCCGAGGCTCGGCGCGGTGGCGGCCTGCCAGCTGCGGCCGACCGGGCCCGCCGCGATCGAGCCCGCTGCGCCGAACTCGACGCGCGCGCCTGCGAGCGACCGAGCGGACTCGTCGTTCATGAGGAGCATCACGAGATCGACCGACTCGACACCGGCGAGCAGGCCGGCGCCGCTGCCCGAGACGCGAACGAAGGACGGCGCCGACCACTGATCGTTCGAGCGGCACGTCACGACGCCACGACCCTGGTGCACGCCGACCAGGAGGCCCGCGTGCAACATCGAAGGGACGATGCTCACGCAGCGAGCGCTCTTCGCGATGGCCTGCGGAACGGCGTGGTCGGGATCGGAGAGCTGCGATTCGACGACGGCGGTCGCGGAGCGAAGACGTTCGCCGGCAGCGCGGCGCTCGCCGGCGTCGGCGACGGTCGCGGCATGCGGCGGGCTCGACGCGCATGCCGCCACGAGGAGAGGCGCAACGAGGGCGCGCATCATCGAGCTCATGGACGCAGCGCTCGCGTCCGCCATGAGGGCGCCGCCAGGACCCGCGTGCGGATCGTGACCGTGCCTCGATTTCCTTCGTGGTCTTGCACGACGACGGATTGTTCGCCGCCCGGCGCCGTGATGACCAGCGCTCCTTCGCTCACGACCTGCGCTTCGCCTCGAAGGGTGACTCGAACGACGAGTCGGCCGTCCGGCGGCAGGACGAAGACGTGCGGCTCTGCCGTGCGACGGAGAGGCGAGTACACGCGCACGCGCTCGTCGCCGCCGATCAGCCAGATGTCGATGCCGTCGCCGGCAAGCGATGGATCGACGACGACCGACTCGACGCTCGCGGCGAACGCGTGCCTCTCGTCCGTGCCTCGCGCGGCTCGCGTGCCTTTCGGCTCAGCGGCGGCTCTCGCATCGAGGTCGACCGTGGCAGACTCCGGGCCGGCGGTCCTGATGGCGAGCATCCACGGACATGATGGAGGCGATTTCACCGTCGCGCTCGTGCCTGGTTCCAGCGCGAGCCACCCCGCGGAGTCGACGACATCGGAGCGACGGTCGCGCGCCACGATGCGCTCGACGTCCGTCGGGCACATCGCCTTCCCGACGACGCGCGGCGCGCCGGTGACGGTCGCGATCGCGATCTTCGCGTCACCTTCGAACGGTCCGACGAGCGCGGTTCCACGCGCCGCGACCCTCACCTGCTGACGCGACGACGAGCTCGGCGACGCGGCGGGCTTCGCTGCGCCGAACCAGAGGCGGTCCTGCTGCGCGTCGAGGCCGACGTGCAGCTCGGTCCCGAGCGCAGCGGTGAGCGCCTTGATCCCTTCGGCGCGGGCTGCGCGCTTCGCGACCCATTCGCTGGTGGTCCCGAGCGACGGAACCAGCGTGTCGGCGGCGAGCGCGGCCCAGTTGAGTGGCTGCGGATCGAGCGCGCCCACCGGCTCGACGTCGGAGCGCGGCGCGGCGAGCGGCCGGAGCGTGACCTCTGCATGATCTCCGCGATACGAAGCGATCACCGCATACGCGACGTCGATGGTCACCGTGGCATGTACGAACTGCTCGAGGTGCACCGGTCCGACGTCGCGATCGACGACCACCCAGACCGCGGCGCTGGCGCGCAACGTCACGCCGCTCGGGCGAACGTCGGCGTGGCACTGGCGAACCCAGAGATACGCGTCGATCACGTCTCCGTGCAGAGCGGCGAGCGGATACAGCTTGCCGTCGATCAACGGGCACACCGCGGTGGCGGCGGCGCGCGCGATCATCTCGGACGTCGGCGCTGCCTCGCGTGCGCCTGCGTTCGCCGCGCCCGTGCTCGCGCCGGTCCCCGTCCCCGCGCAGCCGACGAGCGCCACGAGCGAGAGCGCGATCACGTCTGCGAGCGGCCGGCGCGTCATTCCGGATCGCCCGTTTCGACGAGGAGCCTCGCCCATCCCACGACATGATCTCCGTTGCGCAGCTCCACGCGCTGCGGCTCACGCGCGGTGCCGGTCAGCTGCGCGGGCGGGATCGCGGCGGTGCCGACCAGCTGCTCGACGTACGTGATCCCTTCGAGGACGTTCGCTCGCTTGGGATCGAGGTCCGACACGCGAAGCGTCATCGTCTGCCCAGGACGCAGCACGAAGAGCGCGCTCTCGAGCCACACCGTTGCGTGGAGCGTGTCCGGCATCGCGGGCCCGAAGCGCAGTGTTCGCCCGCCCGTCTCGAGCACGAACGACAGGTCCGGCGCGTTGCCGTTGGGATCCCACGATGCGCCTCCGGGATCGACGGGAGCCACCTCGAAGTCGACCAGCGTCGCTCGCGCGAGGCGCTCGGGAGGGCGGGGCCCGTTCAACGAGACGACCGGCGACAGCGACAGCGACACCTGCGTCGACGGCGAAGTCGACGCTGCATGCGCTGCCACGCCGCTCACGAGCACCCACGGGCACGGCATCCGGGGAAAGCGAGCCTCACCGTGGCCGCGCAGCGTGCGTACGTCATCGGGACGCGAGGTCTGCGGGGCGGCGCCGGCGGCGACGATCGCATCGACCGCCGCCTCGGCCTCCGCGAGGCACACCGGCCTGACGAGGACAGCGTCGTCTCCAGCGACGTCGTAGCGAAGCATCGACGGAAGGTCGGCCGCGAACGGACCCGCGAAGAGCGCGCCTCCTTCATGGAGCTCCTGGCGCTCGTTCATCCAGCCGTCGGTGCTCTCGTCGGGTGGCGCGAGGATCTCCCGCAGCGAGAGCACCGCGCCGGCGCGAAGCTTCTCCGTCACGAGCTCTCCCACGCGCGAACGCATCGAGCTCGTCGCGAGCGCATTCGCTCCGTAACCGAAGAGACCGCCCGCGAGGCCGAGCAACGCCGCCGCCGGATTCGCCGGTCGCGCGCTGACGCGGCCGACGTCCTCGACGTCGACCTCGGGTGCTCCGACGGCGCGCAGGGCCAGCGCGACCTCGGTGCCCGCGGTCTTGACGTCGGCGGTCACCTCGCCGCTCACCTTCGCGTGAAAATAGACGTATTCGCGGACGTCGAAGCCGCCTGCTCGCGCGTCGATCCACTGCCATCCGAGGAGCGACACGCGAAGGCGCACCGCACCCGGGACGCGCGAAGCCGTGCACTCGCGGAACCACACGCGACCGGACGCGGTCTGCGCGCCGGGCTCCTGGAGCGGAACGAGCTTGCCGACGAGCGACTCGCATCCGTGCCGCGCGAGGCCGTCGAGAGCCATCTCCTTCAGCACGTCTTTCGCGGCAGCCGGCGTCGCGCCCTTCGCGCCCGTCGCCGCCGTCGCGCGGGCGCCGCCACACGCGGCGAGCGCGGCCGCGAGAGCGACCCATCCCGTGCAGAGTGCAAACCGGCGCCTCATGACGCCGGTAGGTATAGCCGGCGTTCGCTCACGCAGGCGTGCGAAGCGGCAGGAGCGCGCGGAGCCGGCCGTCGCGCAGGTAGAGGCCCGCCCACGCCGCGATGCCGAGCACGATGGGAGTGATGAACGGGGCGCCGACCCTCACGTGTGCCGTCGTCGCGCCGCCGAGATACGCCGCGAGGAGGATGGCGCCGAGCACCGCCGTTCGCGGGATCACGTACACGAGGACGCAGAGCAGCTCGAGGACCGCGACGGGCGTGAGCGCGCTCGCCGGGAATCCGAGGTCGTCCGTCCACATCACCACGAGCGCCGGAGCGCGCGTGAGCTTGAGCAAGGCGGCGAACACCAGCATGACGACCGGAACCGCGCTGATGAGGCGTCCAGTCCAGACCTGCCAGCGCTTCGTGCTCTTTCTCGCAGCCGCATCGCTCGGGCCGTTGGTCGTGACCGCTGCCATGAGAGACCTCCCACCGAGTGCCTGAACGTGAGATGGCGCAGCGCGCCTGCATGTTGCGGTCATCGGTACCGAGAATTCCGGAGCTCGTGACGAACCCGTGACGAAACGCTGACCGTCTCCCGACGAGGGACCGTCGCGATTTCGAAGTAGTGTCGCGCGTGGTGCATTCGTTCGCCGATCACGCCGTGACGTATGCGCTGAAGCTCGGATTCCTCTATCGCGAGGGGTTCGGCGATCGCGCGCTGCTCGAGCGAATCACGACGTCGATCGCGACGTTCACCCCGGCGCGTCCCGCTGGCGACGTCTTCATGCGCTACGCACCGCGTTCCAAGTCGGTGCGCGGCGGCGAGGTTCGGATGGCGACGTTCGCGAGCCCCGCGCCGACGCCGATGCCCGCGGAGTGTCGCACCGCACGGGTGCAGATCTGGACGCCGACGCGCGACTCCGGCGCGACGTGCATCTTGCTCGCTTCGACCGGAGACGAAGGCTTTCGATGGCGCGAAGGCCTCGCGCGGCGGCTCCTCGCGCAGGGCATCGGGTCGATCATCCTCGAGAACCCGTTCTACGGATCGCGAAGGCCGGTGGGTCAGCGCGGACCGGTGCTGCGTACCGTCGTCGATCAGTTCGCGATGAACACGGCGATGGTCGACGAAGCGCGCGCGCTGCTCGGATGGCTTCGCGCGGCCGGTCGTCTCGGCGGCGTGACCGGGTACAGCCAGGGCGGCTTCATGGCGGCATTCGCGGCGGCGTTCGTCGACTATCCGGTCGTGGTCGTTCCGCGCGCGGCGGGCACGCACGCCGCGCCGGTGCTCACGGAGTGGGCGCTTCGTCGCGCCGTGCACTGGCCGACGCTGGCGCGTGAGGCGGGCAGCGTCGAGGCCGCGCGCGCCGAGCTCGCGCATCACCTCAGCGTCGTCGATCTGCGGCGTCATCCGCCGCCCGCGGCGCCCGAGCTCGCGACGGTGCTCGTGGCTCGTCACGATCGCGTGTTCCCCGAGCACACCGGTCGCGATCTGCACGCGCACTGGCCAGGCTCGGAGCTCGTCGTCTCGAACGCGAGCCACGTCACGTCGGCGCTCTTGAACGACGACGTCCACGCGCGCGCGCTCATCGGTGCCTTCCAGCGCGCGACCAGCGCCGGTCGTGCGGCTGTGCCCGTTGCTCCGACTCATCCGCGAAGGGTCGAGCGCGAAGCGCCGCCGGAGCCGTCCGGCCTCATGCTGCCGGTCGCGTAGCGAACGCGGGAACGTGTCGTGCATCTTCCGGTCGCGGAGGAGGAGCACATGCGAGCAAGCTTGATCCTCGTGACCGCAGCGCTCGGCGCCGCGGCCGCCACGTGCATGGGCCCGGATCCGGCGACCGAGGCGACGGTGTCGTCGGCGTCGCAGGGCGCGACGATGACGGGGACCGGCGCCACCGGAGGAAGCACGCCGGAGACGGACATGCAGGGCACCGGTCGTGCGTGGCGTCCCGTCACGCCGTCGCGCGCGGTCGCGCCGCCGCCCGTGCCGACCGTCCCGCCTTCGGCCGCGCAACCTGCGCCGCCGCCCGACGAGCCTCGAGCTGCGCCACCCGCGGAGCCGCAACCAGCGCCGCCGGTCGAGGAGCCCATGCGCGACGCAGGTCCGTGATCGCCGCAGGTGCTACCGTCCTCGGCCGTGCGGCGAGCTCGAGCAGCCATGATCGCGACGGCTGCCGTCGTGTTCACATGCATGATGCATGTATCGTGCGCGGACCCGCCGACATCCGACGGCGCCGGAGCCGCGTCGACCGCATGCTCTCCGCTCGACGAGCCCGGTGCGGTGCTCACGGCGGAGGGCCTCACTGCCGACGGTCACTACGTCGTCGTCGTCACACGTAACGGTACGACGCGCGTGTTCTTCGGCGTCAGCTCGCACCTGGTCGAGGGCGTTCTCACCGCCCAGCACCAGACGTGCGCCCTCGAGGTCGACTTCGACGTCCAGGGGCGATCGGAGGTGGCCGTCTTCTCGCCCGGACCGCCGGCGTGCCAGGTCGCGAGCACCCTGACGAGCGGCAATCCCGGTGACGCGATGGTGCAGGTGACCCTCGAGGTGACGATGCCGTCGTCGGCGCTCATGTTCTTCTGCCTGTGAGCGGATAGCATCGCCGCCATGTTCCGGAAGACGGTCGCGCTCCTCGGTGGCGCGACGATGCTCGCGTGGTCGCTCCCCGCGTTCGCCATCGGCGACGTCACGATCTACGACAACGCGCAGAGCGTTCCCGTCGGTGGACGCGCCGCCGGAATGGGCGGCGCCTACACGGCGCTCGCGTGCGACGAGGGCGCGCTGCACTACAACCCAGCGTCGCTCTCGTGCGCGGCGGCCTCGCATCTCGAGCTCACGGCCAACGCGTACGTCCTGCAAGGGTTGCGAGCGACGGGCGCGCTCGGGCCTGGACAGAACGTCTCGGCGACGACGTTTCACTCGATCCCGTCGATCGTCGGCGCCGTCCACATCCTCTCCGAGGGCAGCGAGCGCACGTTCTTCGACACGTATCCGAAGCGGCTCACGTTCGGGTTCACCGTCTCGGTGCCCACGACCGTCGCGCTCAAGGAGGAGCGCCCGAGCACGCCCGCGCGCAGCTATGCGTCGCAGTCGATCCGCGAGGACCTCACGATGGGGTATCTCGGCCTCGGCTATCAGTTCAACAAGGAGATCAGCATCGGCGTCGCGCTGGGCGGCGCGCT
>OUNM010538416.1_pt1 | contig 15171 bp, 8 predicted proteins | sample 1769961 | NCBI WGS metagenome assembly OUNM01 (sample SAMEA3914820, study PRJEB12502) | metagenome | biome: forest; material: soil | place: USA | collected 2012-03-12 | depth 0.3 m | reverse complement strand
GGGCGGGCCGGGCGGGTTGATGGCGTAAAATTTGCCGGAGCCCCAGGTGTGCCATTGCGTGACGATGCTGAACCACGAGGTGCTATCGAAGCTTTCTGGAATAAAGATGCTCCAGCCGTACTTGTACTCGCCGTAGGGCTCGGTGCGGAGGCCGGTAATCTCCGTGCGATGCTGATCGTGGGTGAGCGCCACCTTCATGGAATGGGCGCCGTGGCGCACGGGTTCCGGCGCGGAAACCACTTCTTTGATCCCGCCTTCCTTGAAGCTCACCTGACTGAGGTCGCCGGTCTCGAAGTCGATCTTTTGCGAGACGCCATCGGCCAGATCCTTGACGACGATGTCCGGTTGATTGCCTTTCACCAGGGCGTGGTTTTCCGCGGGTTTTCCGCCGGAGCTGGCGCCCGGCGCAGCCCCGCCGCTCTCCTTCGTGCTGGCCGCATTGGCGGCCGCCTGGGCGGCGGCATCAGCTTCCTCTTCGTCAACTGCGATCGATTTCACCACGAAGTCCAGCGGCTGGGCTCCCTTGGGGCTGTAAATTTGGATCCAAGCGTTCTTGGTACCCTCGGGCGCCACGGCGGAAACCTTCGCTTCGCCGGACTTCGCCGCGAGCCAGGTTTTTTCCTGAGCCAGCTTGATCTGATTGGTCTGTGCCGCCTTGGTCGGGATGCGCGGCGTGAACGTGATGATGACCATGCAGCCTCCCTCGCCCTCTGCCTTCACCGTCACGGTGTATTTGTGGCCGGGGTCCGCGGGAATCCATTGCCCAAGACCCAGTCCATCTCCCTTGTCGACTACGACCAATCTGACTCCCCCTCCCGCTTGAGTCTCCATCTTCTGCGTGCCGGTAGCCGGAGGATAAAGCTTCCAATCATCCGGAACACCGGTGCCGGTAAACCCGGGATTCTTGAGATCGACCGGCGTCGCCACGGCGAAGGAGGAAAAGAGAGCACAGCACATCGCGGAAAGCCGCAGCGAATTGATCGAGGGATATTTCATAAGGAGGACGTCCGGCAATAAAAGGGATGGGGCGTAGGGGAACAATAACCGCCCAGGTTTACCCGTAAACTTTTCTGCGATCCGCCATTGCCATTTTTCCAAAAAAAGGGAAACATGCGAGACGCCAGCCAACCTCCCCCCGTGCGCTCCAACGATTTTCCCAGCCACGACTCCACTCCATGATACCCACCATGAAAGTCATCGCCGAGAAGGCGGGTTTCAGCGTCATGACCGTGTCGCTGGCGCTGCGGGATCACCCCCGTATCTCCAGGGAGACGAAGGCCAAGATCCTCCGGGTTTCCAAGCAGCTCGGTTACCGGCCAAACCCGCTGGTTTCGACCTTGATGACCCATATTCGCTCGACGAAGCCGGTCAACTATCAGTCGAATCTCGCTTTCTTTTGCTACCGGCGCGTGTGGCAGTTGCACTGGGTACAACGGAGCCTTTTCGAGGGTATTAAGCAACGTGCGGAAGAACTGGGGTTCTTCATTGATACCTTTTGGCTCGATGACACCGAGGCCAATCCACGAAGCCTGACCAAGGTACTGCGCTCCCGCAACATTCAAGGGGTGATCGTGGCCCCGCTCCCGGAGACGAGGGCCTTTGAAGAGCTCGACTGGCAGGAGTGGAGTGCGGCGGCCATTGGAAATACCATACTCAAGCCGCGCATCAACTGTGCCACCCATCACCAATACCACGGCATGTCGCTGATGTTTGAAACCCTGTGGGCCAAGGGGTACCGCCGCATCGGTTTAGCCTTGGATTGCTTCGTGGACGACAAGGTGGACCGCACCTGGTCGTCTTGCATGGCAGGGTGGCAATTGCGGCTCGCGTCGAAGGACCGCGTGCCTATTTTCCTTGGCGAAATGAAGCCGGCCCGCGTGACGCAATGGCTCAAAAAATCCCGCCCCGAGGTGGTCATCGGCCTGGATAGTGTGCTGGACGCCCTGCAAAAGGAAGGCTGGCGCATTCCTCAGGAAATCGCCTTTGCCCACCTCAGCCTGCCCTCGACCTTTTCCAAACGAAAGCTCTCGGGCCTCGACCAAAATTGGGGTCTGGCCGGGGCCGCTGCCGTGGATTCCGTGGTCGCGCAAATCCATCGCAACGAGCGGGGCATCCCGGATTTCCCCAAGACTCTCATGGTGGAAGGCCGCTGGATCGATGGCGAGACCGCGCCCGGTAGTGTGGCTGGATAGGCAGGTTGCTTTACGCGTAAACGAACGCTTCCCTTGTTTCGGGCGGCCTCATCGCAAACCGTGTCGAGGACTTATGCACGCATCTTATCGTCCCGACGAATCAAAACGCTTTGGCCCTGCCGCAGAAAGGCGGTCGGCGCGGGGAGAGGAAATAACGCCGTAGGCCACAGCCCATTGGCACAGGATTCCAAAGGCTACGTTTATGCCAGACCTTCTCCCCTCTTTGACGAGCAACCCGGTACGCGCGACCGCTCGCGAGACGGTGCTCTTTGCATTCAACGATAATCCGAGCGCTCTCTTCCGCCCCTTGTTTGAGCCCGCCAAGCTCCCTCCCATGGACCATAGCTGGCTTGCGCTATCATCGCTAAGCCGGGATGAGTGGGCCGACGCCCTTTTAACCATCAAGCCCACTGTGCTCGTGACGGGCTGGCAAGCCCGCGCCATTCCGGAAGCCTTTTCCCGCAGCAAGGATTTTTCCCTCAAGTACGTCTGCCACCTCATGGGTGAAGTGCGCAGCTTCATTCCCCGCCAATTCATCGAGCAAGGCTTGCTGGTCTCGAATTGGGGCACGGCGATCAGCCATACCATCGCCGAGCATGCCATCCTCCTTGCCCTGGGGGCGCTGCGCTGCCTGCCGGCCTGGGAGAGCCATATGTCGTCGCAGTGGTCCGATCGCAAGGACCTCCCCACCCGGTCGCTCCGAGGCCGGCGCGTGGGAGTGCACGGCTTTGGCGCAATCGGCCGCGAAGTCTTGGGCATGCTAAAAGGCTTCGGTGTTCACTGCGGCGTATATTCCCACGGCGTGCCAGCTGGCTTGATCGAGGCCACGGGAGCGAGGCCCTTCTTCTCGCTGGAAGAAATGTTCGCCTGGTGCGACATCGTCATCGAATGCGAGGCCTTGTCTCCCACCAATTTCCAATCAGTCACGGAGTCGGCGTTGAAAAAACTTAGGCCCGACACGATCTTCGTCAATGTCGGCCGGGGCAAGATCGTGGACGAGGAAGCGCTCGCGCGGGTCGCCAGACAGCAGGGCATTCGCCTGGCCCTTGATGTTTTCCATACCGAGCCCCTCCCCCCGGACGCTGAAATCAGAAAAGTGCCCCATGCGATTTTTTCGCCGCACATTGCCGGGCCCACCCAAGACGCCTTTCCTCTTTTGTGGCACCATGCGGTGAGCAATCTTCACAAATATTTTCTGGGCGAAGAGGTGGACGGAAAGGTCACGCTCGACGTATTCGACCGTTCGACTTGAGTAAGTGTCGAGCACTGGGCCGCCTGAAATGGTTTACGAATAAACCAGCCCACTCATTGCTTATCACGGAGCAATCTTTATGTTACCACTATTCCTCCCTCCCGTGAAACCAGTCCTCCATTCTCTCTCAGCTAAAAACGGATTCACCCTCATCGAGACTGTGCTCGCCGTGGGCATCGTGGCTTTTACCTTTGTCGGCATCGCCGGTCTTCTGCCCTGCGGCATGCAAACCTTTCGCCGCGCCATGGACAACACCCTGCAGGCGCAGATGACGCAGAATATCGTGGCGCAGGCCAGCCAGGTCTCCTTCTCCGATCTTTCCCAGTTCAACGGGCGCGACATGATTTTCGACGACAACGGCGACCTGGTGGATTCGACGAACCCGCAACGGACCTATCGGGCGCGCGTCCAAATCACCTCCCAAGTGGATGTTCCCGCTTTCTCCGCCTTTGCCAATCCGGGATTGGCCAAACTGACCATCACCTACTACCGCCCCTCCGCCCCGGCCAGCGCGCCGCTGGGCCAGACCGTCACTTATATCGCCAACAAAGCGGGAGACCGAGCCGAGTAGCCTCCGCCGGAGTTTCTGGCTTTTTTAAAACGACAGAAGACCGTTATCACCATGGCCGTTTTCCCAAGCCTGCGGACAAAGCCGACCCGGTCGGGTTTCACGCTGGTCGAACTGATGGTTGCCGCGGTGATTCTCATCTTCATCCTGGGCCTCGTTTTTTCGATCACCACGCAGATCAGCGGCATCTGGCGAGGGGCCAACTCGAAGATCACCGCCTTTCAAAATGCCCGCGCCGCGTTTGAGGGCGTTACCCGCAACATCAACCAGGCAACCTTGAATTCCTATTACGACTACTACGACGCAAGCTGGATCGCGCGCCCGGCCGGGGCCACCAATTTCGCGCCGGCCAACTACGGGCGCCGCTCGGAGCTGGAATACATCAGCGGCCCGGCCGATCAGCTTTTCTCGACGGGAGTGGGCTCGAAGCTCACCCACTCAGTCTTCTTTCAAGCGCCGACCGGGTATGTCTCCAACACCAATTTCCAAATGGAATCCTCGAGCCTGATGAGCGCGCTGGGCTTCTACGTGGAATACACCAACGCTTCCAAATACGACCAACTCCCGCGCTTCCTTCGCTCGCAGACCCAGGCCGACCGCCAGGCGTTTCGCCTGATCGAATGGCTCCAGCCCTCGGAGAAACTCGGGATCTACGATCCCACCCAGAGCCCGACCAATCGCGGAGCTTGGTACACCAGCGCGGTCGCCAGCGGCTCCCAATCCCGGATCATCGCCGACAACATTGTCGCGCTGATCATTGCGCCTAAAAGCAACCAGACGGACACCGCTTTGGCGCCAAATTATTTCTATGACTCCAGCCCGGCGAGCTACGATCGAGACCGGAGCCACCTGCTCCCCCCTCTGCTTCAGGTTACGATGGTGGCGATCGACGAAGACTCAGCCGCAAGGCTTAGGAAAATATACCCCAATTCCACGCCGCCCTTAACCACGGGCTTGTTTCAGCAAGCCAGCCAATATGAGAGCGACATGACCCGGTTGAAAGCCGTGCTGAATGGGGAAACCGGCGGCCCCCGGCTGAACTATCGGATTTTCGCCACCACCATCGATACCCGGGAGAGAAAATGAAAAAGTTCACGCTTAAGCAGCTCAAAAAAACCGGCATGGCACTCGTCATCGTATTAGGCACACTGGTGTTGCTTTCGTTGCTGGCCGTGGCCTTCCTTATTAGCGTCAACAAGGAGCTCTCCGCCTCTAAGACTTATGCCTCCGGAGTATCGGCCCGAGGCTACGCCGATGCGGTGGCCAACATCGTGGTGGGCCAGCTCCGGGCCTCCACCACATACGACGATCCCACGCAGGTCTGGGTAAGCCAGCCGGGGTTGATCCGCATCTTCAACAACCAGGGCAAGCAGGTAAAGGTCTTCAAGCTCTATAGTTCCGACAAGCTGGTGGAGAGCGGTGCCTTTATGCCGCAAGCCGCAGATGGTACGCCAGCGGATGTGGTAAAGTGGAATCTGGGCGATGCAACGACAAATCTGCCCTGGAACAAATCTCCCGGGCTCTATACGGACCTCAATTCGCCTATTGTGGTCAACAAGGTGCCGTCGTATCCCATCATCAATCCCGGCGGCCTCAACGCCGCGACACGCATTCAAGGATTTGACGTCAACACGAACTACACCCTCACTGATAGCACAGACTGGAACGGCAACGGTGACACCGCCGAGATCGCACAGATTCCCATGCCGGTGCGGTGGCTCTACATTCTGGCCGACGGACGGCTGGCCACGGCGCAAGAAGATCCCGCCTCACCAAAATCGGTCATTCTCACCGCCACCGACGGCGCACCTATCACACAAGCCAGCAAGCCGGTGGCACGGGTGGCGTACTGGACGGATGATGACAGCTGCCGCCTGAACGTAAATACAGCGTCGGAGGGAGGCTTTTGGACGATGCCGATTGCCTCAGCGGCAGATCGAGACTTGGAATCGGGCCAGGTAACCCCCCAGGAATATCAACGCTATCCCGGGCATCCCTCCACGACCAGCCTGAGTCCGGCCCTGAGCTTTCTGACCACCAATACTTCCGATCTCAACAATTTCATCTTTTCTCTCACCCCGCGAGTAGCAGGCCGAGGCTCGCAATCAGGCACCCGGAGTATTGGTCTCGGTTTGCCCGTGGCACCCGACAACGATCGGCTCTACGCCAGTATCGACGACATTCTATTTTTGCCCAGCCTGGATAGTAGCGGCAACCGCAATCTTATGGCGTCGACTAATATCGAGACGACCAAAAGCAGCGAATTGGACTACCAATTCAACGGGGCGTCGTCATTGGCAGGCACTCCGTATCGTTTCGCCAGCGCCTTTTCGCTGGATGCGCGCAGGCTTGAGCTACTAAGATTTTTCCTGACCACGGACAGCAGGGCGCCGGAAGTGAATCTTTTCGGCAAGCCCAGAATCAGCCTGTGGCCAATCGATACCCGGAACGGCTACATCAGCACCTATGACAGATTGCTGGCCTTTTGCAGCACGATCAATAGCGCCAAGTACTATTTCCAGAGGCAGAATCCCAACAGCCAAACCGACGACCTCAGGTTAATTCAGCGCAATACCCAGTTGCTTAGCTATCTCGATCAACTCACTTCCACTGCCATCCCTGGCTTGGGGGGCAGTTTCACCGACAAGTACAGCGCGTCCGATCGCAGACAGCAGCAAATCGAAATCTTCGACTGGATCCGTACCGTCAACCTTGCATATCGCGATCCGGCAAAGCAGGTGCTGCCTTATGCCTGGACCGAAAACCCCGACGCCAGTGGTTCGGCCAGCCCGCCGGGCCTGCCAGGTAGTGGCCAGGTGCTGCCCATCAAGAGCGACGATGGAGTGCAAGGTTTTGGCCGGTTTCCCGTAGTCGCCAAAGGGGCTCTGGCCATTATCCGGGAGAAAGAGGAATACAACCAGCCCGCCACTAACCAAACCACGATCAGCTACCGAGTTTGCTTTCCCATGGAGACTTATGTGCCGGCGCTTGGTTACGCGGGATATATTCCCAACTATCAAATTTCCGTTTCCGGACTCAGCGGCGGCTTTGCAGCCATCGCGAAATACAGCAACAACCCGGTTCAGACCAATATATTGCACATGGGCGACGGCACGATCTCGGTCAACACCGCCTCGTATGTCGAGCCCTACAATGGAAGGGCTTGGGGGGGATCTCAGGGGTACAACAATCTTTTTCTCTATAACGACCCGGCGGACCGCTACACCTTAAAGGGGAGAACGCTCAATTCTACCGATCCCTTAAGCGGCTATCCATTTGCGTCCCAGCCCGACGATTTCAAGGTGGTCGTACCATCTACAAATCGGACTGAACTCGACAAGGTGAAGGTAGGCCTGCAACCCATCGGTAACGGGGCCATAACGATCCAAGTAAAGGCTCCCGGGTCTGCCGCCAGTATCTCAAGCGAAACTCTGAGTTTTCCCGCTTTCGGGCCACTCACAGGAGCTTTTCTTTCATCCACCAATGTTGTGTCCGGCACCATGGCTCAAATGTCCCCCGATCTGCAGGTCCGCATCAACCTCATGGCTGAAGCCTTTAAAACCAATACTACTGGCGCAGGCCAGATAAACTACCTCTTAAGCAGGAGCGCACTGCATGGACGGGACGTCATTCGTGACGTGGAACTCGATCATGGCGATCTGCGCTTGCTGGCCATGCAAAACAGTACAGCCGCGGCACTCAATTCATTTTCACCCCACCGAGACTATGCGTCGACTAATTACCCACAGGCTCACTCGCTATTGCGAGCCGCAGGTAGCGCCGACCCGGGTCAAGGGTACCTGAATACCCTAGGAACCAATAAACCTGACTTCGAAATTACCTACCGTGGTAGTCTGGTGAAGGGAACGGCCAGCACCTTTCACGACGATGGAACGGCCGGGAATTGGACGCCCCAAGCGCCCTTGACCCGTGGAACCTGGAATTTTATCGTGGGCGTTCCGACCAATACTCCCGGCGATTTCACCACCGGAATCGGCTCGGAGAGCGATGGGCCTCACATCATCAAAGCGGACGAGGGTAATTCCAGCTTTGGCGGCGGCAATTGGGGGCAGAGCAAACCCATCCCCTACGGAAATCAGTACTTCCCCTACGATGACAAGCTTTCCACCGCGTTCTCGCCCAACCGGCAAGTCGCCTCAGCCGTACAGCTCGGCACTCTGCCCTCGACCGCCACGACGCCTTGGCGAACTTTTCTTTTCCGACCAGATTGGAGCACCAATCATCCCGGCAGCGCGGCGCCAGCAGACTCGGCGCTGCTCGATCTTTTCTGGATGCCTATCGTGGATCCTTATCCGATTAGCGAGCCTCTTTCCACCGCGGGCAAGGTCAACATGAACTGCCAGATTGCGCCGTTTACCTACATCAAGCGAACCACCGCTCTATTGGGCGCCTTGAAAGCCGTAAAGATTCCCGCCATCTCGACCAACTGGGTGAATTATTATAAGGCGTCGGACTATAATCCGGGATCGAAAGGGAAGTTGTATGTCTCCTTCATGTACCGTGTCGACGCGGCACAGACTCTTTTGTTCTTTGACGAGCGATTTTCCTCCAATAGTCCCGACAATAGTATTTTCAAGTCGGCCACGGAGATTTGCTCCGTGCCACTGGCGCCGATGCAAAATACCAACTCTGCGATTACCACTGGGCATTCCTCGAACATGCCGACCGTCGGCATAGTCGGCTCAACGGACATTGCCGGGGCCACCAACGCAGCCATTCTAAGAAGTGAGATCAGTAAATTCTGGAACCTAAACACCCTCACTGGAGACAACGCCCTCGAAGTTCCTTACAGCACCCTCTATCCGCGCCTGACGACCCAATCCGATACGTACACCTTGTATGTGCGGGTGCAGATGCTGCAGACGGGGGGGAAGGATGATCCGACTCATTTCTCCGACGCGCGCGATCATGTCACCGGAGAATACCGTGGCTCCTACAACATCGACCGCTATATCGACTACTCGAACCCCAGCATCCCCGACTTTGCCACGGCGACGACCAAGACGATCTATCCTTACTACCAATTCCGCATCAACGCGGCCAAGCAGTTCCTGCCATGAGGACGAGGCACTTTTCCTCCAGAACCGGTCCGGCGGGCTTTTCGTTGGTGGAGCTGCTCGCCGTAATAGCCATCATCGCGCTGCTCGCGGTGCTGGTTACGCCGGCCATCAATAGCATTTCGTCTGGAACGTCGCTGACCGTGTCCGCCGCTACCGTGACCGATACGCTCAATCTCGCGCGCCAAACGGCCCTAAGCAAGAACCGCCCGGTGGAGGTCCGGTTTCTGAAAGTACCCGCGGTAAACCGCACGGTGGCCGACGGAGCAGGCAATTTCGTCTATCGGGCCATCGCACTGTACCAGATCAGCGACGCCGACCCGATGGAACTAAGCCGGATTATCTACCTCCAGCCGAATATCCAGCTGGCCGATTCGGACACCTTCGGTACGTTGATTAAATATCTGCCGGTCTCGACCATGCCAGTGCGGGCCATCGATCCATCGGGAACAACCTTCAGCTACAGCTACTTTCAGTTTCGGCCCGATGGCAGCACGAATCTCAGTCCTCAGGCTCCCACCGCGAGTGGCGACGCCTGGCATATGATGATCTACTCGGCGAATTCGCCGCCTCAAGGAAGCACTCCGCCGAAGAACTACATAACGCTCCAGCTGGATCCGCTGACGGGCCGCACCAGAACCTTCCAACCTTAAGATCACCGCGCGGCAGCAAGAAGCCGGTGATCTCTTTGCCCCGTCATCCCAAATCTGTCGTCCAGCATGGAACCGCCCGGTAACCAGCAACCTCCCCACCCATCCCTACCGCCGCTCAAGAGGAGAACCTGGCAGGTGGGCACACTTACGTACACCTTTGGAGGACTCATCGCGCTCTTCCTGCTGCTCCTCTTTGGCGACTTTGCGTGGTCGATGCGAGAGCGATCGGTGGGGCCGATGGCTCAGTGGTATCTCTCGGAACTCAAAGTTCCGAGCGTGCTCTTTGCCGTGCTGATCAGTTCCTTTCCCGCGGTAATCGCCCTCCTCCTAGGGCCGGTCATCAGCGTGCGATCCGATCGGCATCGAGGAAAGTGGGGCCGCCGCATTCCCTACCTACTTATCACCACCCCGTGTGCCGTGGTCGGCATGGTGGGGCTGGGACTCGTGCCCTATATTGCCGAGTGGGTACACCATGCATGCGATCCGGCTCAACCCCTCGGCGGGCTGCTTCGGCAGGTGCTGGGAGAGGGCGCCCTGGCCAGCCGCTTCTTGGAGCTAACTCGTAATGAAACGGTCATCTCGGTCCTATGCTTCGGGATCTTCTGGGCTTCCTTTGAGTTTGCGACGATTGCGGGGCAGGCCGTATTTGGAGGCCTGATCAATGATGTGGTGCCGCCGGAACTGCTGGGGAGATTTTTCGGGCTGTTTCGCGCCATCAGCCTGATCGATGGCATCATTTTCAACAAACTCATCTTTGGCCATGTCGCGGACCACTTCACCTTCATCCTGATCGCCATTGGCTTGTTCTACGGCATCTGCTTCATGAGCGTCTGCCTGACGGTGAAAGAGGGAGCCTACCCTCCTCCCCCCTCGGCGCCCCCCTCGACCGACCGGATCCTGGTGAACTTCTTCCAGCAGATTCGTTCGTATCTTCGCGAGTGTTTCACCAACCCCTATTATATCTCCGTGTTTTTCCTGCTCATGACGGCAAACCTCACCTTCGTGCCAGTGAATACGTTCAACATGCCGTTTTCAAAAAGTCTGCATGTCGATCCCAAGACCTATGGCGACTGTATTGCGTTGACCTTTACGATTTCGCTCCTGATCGCCTATCCGCTGGGCTGGCTGGTTGATCGATTCCATCCCCTGCGCATGGTCATGGCCACCCTCACGGCCTATTGTTTCGTGGCCTTGGGCAGCGGCCTCTTCATTCACGACACCACCACTTTCATCATCGCCCTCGTGGTGCACGGCGTGATCTCGGGCTGCTTTTTTACCTCCATCGCCTCTCTCGGGCATCGCCTCTACCCGCGCTCGCGCTACGCCCAATTTGCTTCGGCGGCAGGCATCCTCGGATCCATCACCGGAATCATCCTGACCCCCACCATCGGTTTTATTATCGATAGCACGGGCCACATCTACCGCTACGCGTATCTGGGCAGCTTCGTGCTGGCTACGATCGCGCTATTCTTTAGCTGGTTGGTCTATGGCCGTTTCAAACAGTACGGCGGCCCCAAAAACTACGTGGCCCCGGAGTAACGCTGCGACGCGGTCGTTGGCCTGGCATTCCGCTCCATCGCAAACGATGCCGCTGATCCCTTTCTGAAAAACTCTTCAGGGCTGGCGCGGTACCTGAACCTCCAGCGAGGGAGAACTCGAACTCGAGTGCGCCGGCATGGCCACCGGCAGTTGGTTGGCCACGGGTGCGAGGATGATGGTGAGGCTCTTTCCGCCCGAGGCCTGCACGGCGCGGGCCAGTTCGGGCGACGAGAAACTGAGCCGCGCACCCATTGTGGCCTTCTCAAAGGTCCTCTCGCCCAGATAAATGACCGCCGCGTCTCCCAGGCGGTATTCTCCGTCGTTCGCGCTCCGACCAGGCGCGTAACCCAATGCCATTTTGTCCGGCTGCCAGTCGAGACCAGCTTCCTTTCCCTGCGGAACGAAGCGATGGCTAAGCACGTAAAAATCGACGCGGGCAGGCAGGTCCAGCGGAGCGCCGAGGGTGAACTGCAAGGCGGCCTTGTCGATTTGCACGGCTTTCAATTCTTCCAAATCAAAGCGTAAATAGAGATCGTGTCGCGTGAGCGCATTTGCGTCCGCTTTGAGTTCATCGAGGCCGGAGCTCGTCGGAACCACTGTGGCCGGTGGAACGAGGGCGGCGGTTCCGTTTCCGTGATTCAGCATGACCGTACGGACCATAAAACCGCTCGGTGCCGACTTCAGAGGGATGACCTTAGGCAGCTTTCCCGTCGTATAGGGATTGCTCGAGACGATCGCCGGGAGATCTGTGTCGCCCAGGGTCAATGTGACATCGAGTCCAGCCGGGCCCAGATCGACATTGCGCACTACACTTCGTCCATTTTGCCTGGCCTCGATGTCGTAGTTGCCCAGAAAGGCGCGGGTTTCAAAACTTCCTTCGGGAGTGCATTTCCCCCGAACCTCGGTCCACCATCGCTTGAATACCAGGTCCATCCAGACTTTGCCCGACGGCTTCAACGACCAATCTTTGCGAAACAGCGGCCCGTTTCCATTCCAGATATAGCTGTCTTGAAATCCCCACATGATAAATCCGGCCGTGGAAGGGTGACTGAACCAGGCGGTCAGAAATTCATCCAGGAACCGCGCACTGTCTTCCTCGCTAAAACGTTCGTTCGTGTCGTATTCCGTGATCTGGATGGGCAGCCCGTAGCGCGAGAAATAATCGAGATCGTCCAGGATATTTTGGCCGGAGGGAAGCGTGCGGTGCCACATGTGGCCCTGCCAGCCCAATCCCCCGAGAGGAGCCCCCTCCCGTTGCAGGAGCTGAATCCATCGCTCCATGTTGCCTTGATTGCCATTGTGAAATTCGACATTGTTCTCATTGAGAAACAGTCGTGCGTGTGGTGCATCCTTCGATGCCCAGCGATACCACTCCGACACCTGGGACTCGCCCAAAATGCGGATCAGATCATTGTGAAATGAGGGTTCGTTGACGACATCCCAGTCCGCAATGTCATAGGGTTCCGTCGCGGTAAGCAGGTCGTGAAAGTGTTTCCGCATGATCTCGCGAAGCGCCTCCGGGTCGTCCTTGGCCGCATTCACGGCTTTGGACGACATCTCGAAACTCGGCCAGGTCAGCACATGTCCTCGAATGCGGATTTGATGATTCTTTAGCCACGATAAGCCGGCGAGGGCCTCGGCCAGACCGTTCTTTTCGACATGCGGCGCTTTCAGTTCGTTCTCTGGAGTGGCGTAGTTAAAGAAATTTTCGACCACCGAACGATAAGTGTCGAGGTTCTCGTCGCCGGGTGGGGCGATAAGCGAACGAAGGCGTACCGCAGTGCCAAAGGGATAGGCCTGCCGACGCATCAGTATCGTGACCTCCGCATCAGGCACCGGGTGCCCGGCGGCATCTTTGACGGAAATGCGCAGGGGTGCCTTGCGGTATTTCTCAATGCGTTCGTCGGCGGCCTTTCGCCACGCCTGGGCTTCCTGGGCATCCTGGGCTTTTAACGCAATATTTTCAAAACAGAGAGAGCCGGCTGCCGCATGGAAAAGTTGCAGTTCGAGCCGGGCTTGAACTGCTCCCGGGGGGACTGGGAATTGCCGGTGAATATTCTTCCAGTCGGAGTCTCCCTCCAGCCGATCGAGAGTGAACGCTTCGCCGATCTCGTGATCCTCACCGTCCAGATAGGTGAGAAGGATTCGGCCCGAATACCAATTCTTCTCTCCACGTTTCACCCCGTCGAGCTTGACCCTGGCCGACACCTCGACTGCTGCGGGAATGGGTTGCGGCAACCGCAGCGTCTGACGCGCACCTGCCATCTCGGAAGGCGGGTCTGCCGTAAAGACGAGCATTCCTGTCTTGTCCGACATTTTCCACTCCAGCTTGCCTGAACCAATTCTTTCCCACTCACGGGGAAAGTTGCCACCCGGTTGGCCAAGAAAAGTGCCATTTTGCACCAGATCTTGGCCACCTTGCGCGCACGGCAGCACACCCAACATCGAGATCAGCAGCAACGCGCCCGAGAAAAATGCGGAGGAATGGATCAAGCGCATGGCAAACCGGCCTCGATTTCTTCTAGGCGAGTGCGGCAAATGGCCCCTGCCGCAATGTGCCGGCAACTTGAAGAGATGCGCTTTGTAGCGTCGCCACGTCGCGGGCTTTGAACATAGGGTCAATGATTGGCTTGGGGACGATTTTTTTTGCGGCGTGGGGCGGAAGCTTCCCTGCATGATTTGCTGGTGCCTGCATCCATTCAATGATCGGTGAAGTTTAATCGTAAATCCACCCTAGCTCGGATTCGGAGGCACGTAATTGTCCGGGCCGCCGTGGCGCTTCCAGCCAAGGTAGACGAAGTACATCGGAACGATGGCGGCGGCATAACAGGCGAAGCTGACCATGAAGATCATGCGATAGTTGCTGCCGAGATAATCCATGAGTTGACCGACGAGAACGCCGGTGAAGATGAGGGTGCCGTAGCCGATGGCGTTGAGGCCGGAGGAGAATTGGCCGAAGCGCTCGGCCGGGAAGAGGAACATGGTGAGGGAGGCACTGCCGATGGCCCAAGCCACGCCGGGGAAGACCGCGATCACCGAATAGGCCAGCCAGGAAGTGTCGCCCTGAATGAGGAAATAGCCGGCAAGGCGCATGGCAGCGGAAACAAAAAGAGCAATCAGGGCAATGCGAAATGGGCTGACCTTCTTGATCAAAAATCCCGAGGGGATGTAGAGGATGGCGGAGAGCAGGGTGGACCAAAAAGTGACGTGTCCCATGGTCTTGAGATCCAGGCCGAGCGTCTCGCGGGCAAAGAGAGTGGTGAAGGTGTTGACGGGCACGGAGCCCAGGAGAATAAGGGAGAAGGCGATGAAGTAGTTGCGGTAAATCGAGAGCGAAAGGCAGTCCCGAAAGTAACCGCCAAAGGTTTTGAAGACGTTGGGGCTCGCGGCAGGAGGCGGCGGAGGGTAGTCGCCCTCCTTCACGAAGATGCAGATGAGCGCGAAGGAGGCGAGAAAGAGGACGCTGACGCCAAAGAAGAGCAGCTTGGAGTGGTCCATCATGTGCTCGTAGAGATACCACTGGAAGAAGAGATGGCCGCCGGCCCCGACCAAACGAAACCAGGCGATGAAGTGCGGCATGAGTTCGAGAGGGACGACATCGCGCTGGAGGAAGCTGAAGACATTCAGCAGCACCATATTGAAGAAGTGCCAGAAGATGATGAAGATGGTGAGCGTGCCGAGGGTAATGGAGGAGAGCGCCGTGGTCTTGGGAGCAATGCCGAGGTGTTGCAGCCACCCAGCGAGATCCGGTGCAAAGGCGATGAGCATGAGGGACGCAGCCGTTAGCGGGGCGGACCAAATCAGGAAGGGGATGCGCCGGCCAAGGCGGGTGCGAGTGCGATCGCTCCACATGCCGATGTGGGGGAGAAAGAGGAGATTCATGAGCCCG
>OUNM010065938.1_pt1 | contig 15184 bp, 7 predicted proteins | sample 1769961 | NCBI WGS metagenome assembly OUNM01 (sample SAMEA3914820, study PRJEB12502) | metagenome | biome: forest; material: soil | place: USA | collected 2012-03-12 | depth 0.3 m | reverse complement strand
TGTCAGGTTGTCAGGCTGTCAGGTTGCGTGCCGCTGCTGCACTCTCCTCGGACCTGGTTGCTCGTTGCAGACCGACCGCCGCCACACCCAATCGCCCATCCTGGATCCCGCCCCCCGTATCCCGTCGTGTCGATCGGAGGAATTGGAGGCATTGGAGGCATTGACGGATGAAAAGAGCCTGCCGGGATCCCAATTCATTTGATCCCGCCCACCGCGCACGCCAGCCCAATCACCCGCCAGCACATGTCGGCCCGCCGCTGATAGGGTCTTCGTTTCGTGCCTTGGCCGCCATCGGCCGTCGCCGTCAGGGGCAGTGGAGGTCCTATTCGAGCGATTGGGGATGCATTGGCGGGGATTTGCCACCTCAGGAACATTTGGGGGTCAGGCCGTCGACAACTGGCCTCGTGAACCGAGACGACTCCGAGTCGGTCAAACAACGCAACGCTGCAGTGGAGCCCAGCCATGGGTCCTCCTCCCGACCCGGCGTCCCGGAAGAGGACCCGCAGTCGGAGCCGGAGCCGAAATGCCGGGCGAGGCCACCATCGCGACGTCTCCGATGACAGGCCGGCCAAGCACGTCAAAGGCGGCCAAGAGCAACACGGCACCGCTGTGAAGCATGCCCTGCTCGCACAGTATTATCACGAGATCCAGACGCTGCGGCAGTATGCCTTGGCCAAACTGCCCGCTGCGTCGCGCCTCCGCCGCAGGAAGATCGCGTCCGTGGGACTGGCCAGGCCTGGCGTCGAGAAGGCCCCGACCGAGGACGAGACCGCTTTGGGAGAGCTCCTGGACTCGACCATTGTTGCCTGCCGCCACCATGCCGAGGCCGAGGACGACCGCCGCTGGGAACAGTGGGTCGGCTTCTCTCAGAGAGGTGACGAGTCGTATGTGACACTTTCGGACGGGCTCAAGGGGTCGATCTATTCGCAGGCCGAGGTAAGACAATGAGATGTGGTACGTGCAAGGTGTGGGGCCACTTGACTTACATGTGGACGCAACGAAGCTTCTCGACTTTGTCGTATGGCTCCTGTATTCTAGGGAACCCCCCGGATCCTGGCCAAAGCACCTCCTTTGCGATGGCTTCCGACGCCAGGCCGGCCCAAGCCACCACTCTGATGCTGCAGCGCCGTCGACAATTCCGGGTTTGTGTTCAGCATATCCCAACCAGCACCTTCAGGCCCTCAAGGCCCCTCCGTGGCCTCAGCTACTCATGCTGCTCGGGAGAGAAGGGGAGCGTATAATGCTCGACCTCCTAGTAGACTGCGCGATATTCGCAACTGTAAAGGCCGGCAAGGGAAACCTTTACCAGCTCGGCGGCATTCCAGTCTCGGAGCTCGAGCTTTTATCACAGGCGGGCAACAAAGAAAGCTCCTCGACGTCCGACACTGCCACGGCAAACGTGGAGCTCCGTCCCTCGGAGATACCCTTTGTCAGGAGCCGAATGCTCTACGCCCGAGCCGCTCTCAACGCCCGAGGCCTCGTCCACTTTGGGCTGCGTCATATTCGTACGTCTTCCCCATACCTGTGTCAATAGTACAACGCTCAATTTATGTCTCAGATGTTTTGAATCGCTTCCCTGCCAAAGAACAAGCGGTTGCTGAGGCTGATCAACATGATCGGAGTGCTGTGTACATCTTGATGTACATCTTCCCTCGGCAATTTGGACTTCACAATGTGTTTGTCTCAACGGTTAATCGCCAAAAGACAATGCAGAAGTTTCAAGACTACACCCTTCGTGAGGAGGAGATATCAAAAAATTTTCCAGCAGCAGCGGATGGCAAGAAGGCTGCCAATCATGTCCCGAAAAGACTCAGGGGCAAGGTCATGCATTTGGTCAAGCGGCTTCAGGTGCTTCATAAACGGTGCTCCTATGCAGAAATGTTACACCATTACTGTCCGGTAAGTACTTCGGAATGGGCTCGAAACATATCGCTGATGTGCATCTAGGCGCTCGGACAAGCTGCTCGCCAGAGGAAAACCCAGGCGTCCCTGACCAAGCCTCTGACGCCGTCATCCAGGCCATCGCCCAAATCTCGCAAGGCCAGAAAGAAGTTCAGGCCTGCCACTGCGCCCGCCCTCGACCTCCAATACACAACCCTCACCGAGCTTGCCACACCTGTCTCCAGTGTCTCAGCCTTTTGCCAGGCTGTTCTGGCGAAGGTCATCCCTGACGAATTCTGGGGCGAAGGACCTACCCAAGAGCACAACAAAAGGTGTTTTCTGAAGCAGGTTCATCACTTCATTAACCTTCGGCGATTTGAGAGCATGTGTCTCCATGAGTTAATGCAGGGGATGAAGGTCGGGACAATTACACCCCCCCAGGGCTTATAAGGTACCGACGCTGACGGCTCAGCAGACAAGCGATGTGGAATGGCTCACGCCTCCTAGACTGGGAAACCAAAAAAACTCCCAGTCTGACACACGAAAGCGGACCGAGATTTTCTACGAGTTTCTCTATTATTTGTTTGATTCATTCTTGATACCCCTGATTCGCAGCAACTTCTATGTCACCGAGTCCAGCGTCGACCGGTACCGTCTCTTTTTCTTCCGCCATGACGTCTGGCGCTATGTTGCCGAGCCGGCCATGGCTGTCCTCAAAACAAATATGTTCGAGGAAGTCAAAACTGAGGACGCCCTTCGGATCCTACAATCCCGTGAGCTCGGCTATTCCCAAGTGCGCTTGCTCCCCAAGCAGAGCAAGATGCGCCCCATTATGAACCTGCGGCGGCGGACGCTTAAACAAAATGGCACGAAGTCACTTGGCCACAGCATCAACCGTATCTTGGGCCCGGCCTACTCGGCACTCAAGCTTGAGAAGGTGAGAGCCGTCCCTCCGAGTTGACAGGGAGCCGTGCCACTGACACGCGATAGTCTCGCAATCCGGACCGCCTTGGCTCGTCGCTATTCTCAGTTGGGGACATTTACCAGCGAATCAAAGCCTTCAAGAGCGGACTCGGCGAGGGCCAGCACAAGTTTTACTTCGCAAAGGTTGACGTCCAAGCCGCCTTTGACACAATCCCCCAGGATGCCATGGTCGAGCTGCTGAAGCGTATTCCTCGGCAATCGCGCTACAAGATGTTAAGACACGCCGAGGTTACCCTGCTCGAGTCAACTACGAGTAACAAAGCGGATGCTAGATCATCCAAGCGGTGGCATACGGTCGCCAAAGCTGACGACGACAACAGAACCTTCTTAGAGCGGATCGAGTCCTCCCTCGCAACCAAGAAGAAAAACACCATCTTCACCAGCAACGCCGCCAAAGCAGCGCAGACCACCAGCAATCTCATCGCCCTCACCACCGCCCACATCGAGCAAAACCTCGTCCGCGTCGGCAAGAAGTACTACCGCCAAAAGACCGGCATCCCACAAGGCTCTATCCTCTCGTCCACGCTCTGCAACTACTTCTACGCCGACCTCGAGCGGAACCACCTGTCCTTTCTGCAGCAAGGCGAGAAGGACTGCCTGCTCCTGCGTCTAATCGACGACTTCATGCTCATCACCACCGACGAAAACAAAGCCCGCCGGTTCGTTGGCGTCATGCACCGCGGCCTGCCCCAATACGGCGTGGCGGTCAACGCGGAGAAGAGCTTGGCCAACTTCCCCCTGACGGTGCAGGGGACGGCGGTGCCCCAGCCGGAGGACGGGCGGATTTTTCCGTACTGCGGGCTGCTGATTGACTGCGAGACGCTGGCGGTGACGAAGCAGCGGGACGGGCCGAAAAGTGCCAATAGCAGTAAAAAAGCCCCTTCCCTTGCCAACTCCCCATTCTTCCACATACTAACCACGGATAATAGCCGTTTTCGACTCCCTCACAGTCGAGTACTCCCACCATCCCGTCCAAAACTTCACCCGCAAAGTCATCAGTACGCCCCCTCACTGTCCCTTTCCCTCCACAAACAAACGCACTGCTGACCCCATGTCCCAACCCAAAAGATGCCTTTAAAATCCAATCCCACCTCCTCTTCTTCGACACCTCGCACAACTCCCACCGCGGCGTGCTCGCAAACCTCCACGCGGCCTTCACCGAGACGGCGACGAAAATGTGGGCGTACGCCCGCTCGCTGCGGAATGCTGCCTTCCGGCTTGAGAGTAAGGTCATCGTTGGTATGTTACTCCTCTCTGCTTTTTTGATCTGATACCCACCACACTGGGGTTTATTGTGCCTATGCTGTGATTTGATATTGGTTCTGTGGCTGATGCTGGATGGCTGGCTTCTGGACAGAGACGATCAAGACGCTCGTGGACGTGGCGTTTACGCTGCTGACGAGCCGCGCGAGGGCGGCGAGGTATCCGGGGTACGTGTGCAGCGTCAAAAAGGGGGAGGTGGCGTGGTAAGTTCTAGTTTTTCTTTTGCTTTTGTCTCCTGGTGTGGTGCCAGGTTTTGCTTACCGTCTATACAGGTTTGCGATGGTGGCGTTCAGGCAGGTGCTGGTGAGGAGGCAGACGGGGTATGGGGCGGTGATTGCGTGGTTGGAGGAAGAGACGCGGAAGGCTTCTGGGAGGAAGGGTGTGGATGTTGAGATGCTGGTTGGGGTTGCGAAGAGCGCGTTGGTAGGTCGTCGGGGTGGGAAGACGTAGTGTTTTAACGTTGTGGGAGCCGACGGCTCTTCCTTTCGTCCGAGTCTGAGGGGAACGAAGGGAAACAAACGCGAGGCTGGGTCTCAAGCATTACCTTCTTCACACAATCACAGCAATGAGAACTCCATCTCGCCACAACCATGGGAAGGGAATGGCATGCACAGTTCAAGCGCAACATGAATCGGATTGACAACCAAACACCTCTATCTCTCGTCATGTCATGTCAGGTCATCACTCATGAGCCCGCCATCTATCCGTCTCAACGAAGCCAAAAACTAAACCATACTCGCGCAAAAAACAACGCAGTGAGCAAGATAAAGGCAAGGCATGAAGCAGCAGCGACAAGCTGAAAACAAAATAACACACAAAGCACAGAATACAGACAGCAACAGGAACCAAAGAAACTTTGAACCAAACCTCGAATCCCAAACAAGAAACCAAGGCAGTAATCAGAAGGCAGAAGGCAAAAACAGATGTAAGCGGAATCTTATGTGTGTGAAATAAACCAGGCAATCAACATGGGAGAGGTATTCAGAGTGAAACCAAACACAAAGCCTCCAACGCCTGCTCCTTAACCAGCCAACCCGCAGTACCTAAAAACAAGAGAAAACAAAATAAACAAAATAAAGAGAAGAGATGGCACATCCAAGCATTATTTTCTCCTTGTCCTCCCAACCGTTGGGCCCTCCTTTTCCCCAAACCATCCACCCCTTCTATTGACCCCTTCTTCAAAGAAACCAGCCCTTCCTTTCCTTCCTTTCTGTCATTCCATCCCCTCAAAGATACCCTCCCTGCCCGGTGGTATCCATACTCACATCACTCGGCTGATGCAACCCCGCGCCCCCTCTCACACTACTCCCTCCCCTCTGCGGACTCCTATCCCCCAGCAAACTCCTCGCCTCGAGGCTCGCGCCCCCGGCATCACTAACAGGCGTCATCAACCTGACCCCCTTCCCCTTCCCCCCATCAACAAGCGCAGGCGACACCCCGCGACGGCCACTGCTCGACGTGGGCGCGGCAACAAGCACCTGCGCGGGCGTGACGACGATCTCGTCCTCGCCCTTCCCCGTGTCGTCGCCCTTGCGCAGCACCAGCGGGAACAGCACGACGCGCACGGTGGTGTTGGTGGCCTCGAGCTCCTCGTTGGTCTGGTCGGCGGCGCCTGACGCCTCGTTCATGAGCGCGGCGTTGAACGAGACGGTTTCCGTCAGCTCGCCCGTGTCGTCGTACTCGGGTTGGAGCGGCGGGAGCATCATGTACTCGGCGCGCTGGCAGCGCATTTGGATGGCGAGCCCGACGGCCTCCCGCACGACGCGGCGGAGCTGGGAGGCGATTTGGTCTTCGAGGTTGGAGGGTGGCGGGAGGATTTTGGAGAGGGTGTCGAAGATGGCTTGGGAGACCGCTTCCGTGTCTTGATCGCGCTGTTTCTTGAAGGAGGGGCGGCGCGCCAGGAGGGTGAGGGTGACGGCGCGCCACTGGCGGACAGCGTGGGGTGGGCCGACCTCGACGAGTTGCTTTTCGAGGTGCTTGAGCTTTTGGCGCTGCTCGCGGTCCATGCCGAAGAGGTAGCGGGTGAAGACGAACTCCCAGATCATGGCCATGGTCATGCTCATGAAGATGTCGCGGCGGCGGACGCGATCGTTAAGGTATGTATCGACGTTGGAGCCGTCGATGACGGCATTGTCGAGGCGGTCGATGAGCTTCTCGTCGCTGAGCTCCGAGGTGAGGCGACAGGCGCGCATGTCGCTGAACTTGGAGAAGCGCAGCACCCACTGCTGCACGTGGGCGCACAGCTGCTGGCAGCGGTGGTCGAAGTAGTCGATGTCGTGGTAGTCGAGGAAGTCGGGGTCGTCGGACGGCTTGGTCTGCTCGAGGATCTGCTGCTGCAGCTTGCGGATCTCGGCGGTCGACGCCTCGAGCTGGGCGCGCAGCTGGGCGATCTCGGTGTCCTTGTCTTGGACGGCGCGGGCGTGCTGGGTCGAGGCGTTGCGGGCCAGGCTGAGCTCGGAGGCGGCCTGGGCGTGCTGGGTCTCGAGACGGCGGAGCTCCTCGTGATGCTTGACGGCGATGGCGGAGGTGGAGCTGCGCAAGCCCTCGTTGGTCTGCTTCAATCGGTCGATGACGTCGTTGGCCTCCTTGAGCATGCGGCGGAGCGACTCGATCTCGGACTCGCGTTCGGCGAGAGCGGTGGCGCTGCGGTGCGAGTGAGACGACTCGGCCAGGGCGCGGGCCTCGGCGAGCATGCGGTTCTCTTCGACGAGCTGGTCGACGCGGGACTCGAGCTCGAGCACCTGCATGCTCTGGCGGCGGCGCATGCTGTGCGGGCGCGTCGGGGAGCGCGGCGAGCCGATACGGCCCTCGCCGTAGCCATCCTGCGGGTGTTAGTGGCCGCGTTCAATTGAGCAGGGCGGGGAAGGAAGAGGGAGAAAAAAAAATAGAAAGAAAATAAAACACTTACAAAGACATCGGCCATGTCTTTGGCGCGTGCGCGGCCCTCATTCGCGGTGGGCGTCGGGGTGTGCGCAGCTCGAGCACCTGTTGACGTGGACGTGGCTGGCGCTGGCAGCGGTGACGGCGACGGTGAGGTTGAATGCGACGACGAGAGCAGCTGTGCAGCTCCCAGCCCCAGCGCCCCCAGGCCGAGGGCGGCAGCACCCGCAGCAGCAAGGCCCTGATTCGGCGTGGAGGGCCCCTGCAGACCCTGCTTTTCGTGCTCGCGGGCCTTGGCGGCCAGGTCGTGCTGGCTGAGCGACACGGACCGCAGGTTGCCGCTGGCACGCTTGTCCATTCGCCGCAGGTGCAGCGTGGGCGTGCCCGCACCCGAGCGGAGCCCGCTGAGGCTGCCTGGACTGTCAGGCCGCAACGCAGGAGGCTCCGGGGTGCGCAGGCGTGCCATGCTCGTATTGGACGACACGCGCCGCGGAGTGGGGTCGACGGGCCTTGGCGCCATCGGGCTGTCTGACAGGCTGCGCTGGCCCGCCACAGAGGCCACTGACACGGCAGCCACAGGGGCCGGTGTTTGTGTTTGTGTTGTTGTTTTGGGCCGTGGTGGTGCAGGTGCCAGTGCCGCGCCTCCCCCAGAGGCTCCAGCTGCAGAAGCTCCAGCGGTCGACGTGCCCCGCTTCTTGACCTGCAGTTTCTCGGGCTCCGGCGTTCGCGGCGGCGGTGAGGGTTCGCGCAGGCGGGGTGTCTCGGGTCTGGCCGCGGCTATCCGGCTGTGTCCACCACTCAGCGGCGACCGCCTGAGACGCCGCTCCGCATCGTCGCTGTTGCGTGGTGTGTGCTGCTTCTCGGGGATCCTCGGCGACAGTGACCGGTGGCGCTCGCGCACGGCGGCGCTGGGAGTTGTGACCGGGACCTCCAGCGAGTCCCGGAGAGCCACTCCGCTGTCACGAATGGCTTCGTAGTCGTCGGGAATGCGGCGTGATACATGCGGGGAGCCCGACGAGAAGCCGCTGTCCCGGTGCAGTTCCGGCGTCTTCGGGATCCGTCGGCTGCTCCGGGTCGGCGACTGTGATGTTCGGTGCTTGTGCTGGACCGGCTCTTCGTCCGACAGCTCCTCTTGCACCGGTGGCAGGCTGGAGTGCGATCGCATAAACTCGGAGAACTGGGATAGCGGTGGGAGCCGGACCGGTTCGTCGGCCGCGATCTCGGCCGCCTTTTTCTTGTCCACCTTGGCCACCTTGGTTGTTGTGGCTTCTCTGGTGCTGAACACTTCCTCGTCCGCGATGTCGTCCGGGAACGAAAAGGCCCGTTGCACCGGTTCTGGCGACGGGGATCGTGCTCGCCGCTCCTTCTTTTTCTTCTTTGACGGCTCCTCAACTCCGTCCACCCCCATGACGGACCTCGGGATGGTCTCCGAATCCATACGACCGAGGCTGACCCCGCCAGGCAGGCTGTAAGCCTCAACCGGGGCCTCCTTTTCGAATGTCGGCTCGTCAACGTCCATGCTCTTTGTTGTCGTCTTGTGTTGTTGATCCACTTCCATCCTCGATGTCGGCTCGAAGCCCCAGCTGTGCCCCTCCACATGTTGTTGTTCCTCCACTTCCATGCCTCCCCTCGTCTTCTCAACCTCCCTGTCCGTTCGTTTCTTTTCCTGAACATCCACCTCCATCGGCTCAGGCTCCGACTTGAACGCCCTCGTCTCCTCGGCCTCAACTTGCTTCTCCTGCTGTCGATCCACCTCCATCAGCTCAGGCGCCGACTCAAACGCCCTCGTCTTCCCAGCCGCACGCTCTGTCCGCTTCTCCTGCTGTCGATCCACCTCCACCGGCTCAAGTTCCGACTTGAATACCCCCGTCTCCTCAAGGTCAACATGCTTCTCCTGCTGTAGATCCACCTCCATCGGCACAGGCTCCGACCTGAACACCCTCGTCTCCTCAACTTCGTGCTTCTCCACTGCTTTCTCCAACTTCTCATCCACCCTTCTCTTGTTCTTCTTTGACTTTCCACCTTCAACCTTCTCCGCCGCCTTCTCCGACAGCAACGAAACCCCCCCACCAACAACCGCCCCGGCCGCGAGAGTAGCAGCAAGAGCAACACCCCCCTTCTCTTTCTCTTCTGTCTGTTCCTCCTGTTCTTTGCCTTCACCCCTCACAGACCCCACGACAGCATCCACCTCCCCGCCCTCCTCCACCGCCCTCGTCTTGACCTTCTTCCGCGTCGCCCCGTACTCAAACGGCGGCTCGTGCTCGATCCTGCTGCTGGAAATGTCCTGCGCCGGCGCGTCTCCCACCACCCGCGCGTCGAGCGAGAACGGTGTCTCGCGAGCGGTGAGGAGTTGTGGTGATGGCTCGTCCTCGGGATACGGCTCTGGTGGGTTGGGAATCAGCCCGAGACCGATGGTGGTGGCTGTTGTTGGCGGTGGTGGTGACGGTGCCGGGCTGGGAGGCAAGTGGCGGGTTGGGGTTTGAGGCCTGCTGCGGGAGATGGGTTGCTCAGTGGTGGCCGGAGCAGCCTCGGGTTGGAGCACCTCGGCGGGAGCGTCTTGGACTTCGTGGGTGGCTTCTGCTGGGGTGGGAAGAACCGGCGCTTGTTCAGTCGCCGAGACGCCAGTCTTGGCCTTCTTCTTCTTGTCTTTCTTAGCCTTCTTGTTGACCGGGCCAAAGTCCTCCTGACCGGCCTCCTGTGGTGTCGGCGTGTCAATGTCGGCGAGGCCAACGACGCCTGCAACAACGGCGGTGGCAAGCGCCGCAGCTGGCAGAACTTCAGAAGCTGGCGTCTCCTCTTGAGCTTGCCGTGCGTCGGAGTCAGTTGTCAGCGCCGAGTCGCCCTTCTTGCCCTTCTTTTTCTTGTCCTTCTTGGGCTTCTTGGTGGCGAACTCGACCACATCTTCCTCCATTGGCACTTCTTCCGCGATGATGTCCATGGCGGGCCCACCACTGGCAGCCTGGAGATCGGCAGGGGCGGACTCTTCCACGACTTCACGGATTGTCGGTTCCTCGACTTGAATGGGCTCGGACAAAACACGGGGGTCCTCCAGGTGGCTGGCCTCAAGAAATGGAGTCTCCTCGACTTGAAGGGGCGTAGAAATTGGCGTTTCCTTAGGTTGAACGGGCTCGTGAACAGGCGTCTCCTCGACTGGAATGGGCGCGGAAAGAGGCGTCTCTTCGGGTTGAACGGGCGCGGGAAGTGACGTCTGCTCGAGCCCCATTACCTCTGGCAGAGCGGGCGTTTCCTCAAGTTGAACAGGTGCGGGAGTAGTCGTTTCCTCGACCTGGGACGGCTCAGGTAGAGCACGCGTCTCCTCAAATGGAACCGAGCCGGGGACAGGCGTCTCCTCAAGTTGAACAGGTTCAGAAGGTGCAGGTGTCTCGTCCAGGCTGGCGGGTAAAGGTGTCTCAGGCTCGTGGGTCTCAAGCACCGCCTTCTTGCCCTTGTTCTTCTTTGCCTTCTTGCCAGGCAAGGCAAGGGAGATCTCCTCAACCTCAAGCTCCCTGGTGGGCGCGGATTCACTTTCCTCACGGCTCGGTCCGCCAAAAACTGCCTCGTCCTCATCCAAGGAGACGTCCCGCGGTTCAGGGACATCCAGAACCTGCTCAGCCGGAGTGTCGATGTCAAGCTCAAGCAAGGCTTTCTTGCCCTTCTTTTTGCTGTTTTTTGACTTCTTGGGAGGCTCAGCCCAGAAATCGGCGGCCGTTGCTTCTTCTTGGCTGGGAGTCTCGGTGGGGACGTGCTGGGTAGTGGATTCTTGGGCTGAGTTGTCGGGTGCGACTTCGAGAGTTGGTTCAAGCTCGACTTGTTTGCTGCCCTTGCGTTTCTTCTCCTTTTCCGGCTTCTTGGCGGGGAGCTCCCACGCTTCGGCAACGGGTTGAACAACGGGCTCGGCAATGAAATCGGCGACAGGCTCAGAGACAGGCTCAACAACGGGCTCAGCGACGGGCTCAGCAGGTTCGGTGACAGGTTCGGTGACAAGCTCGGTGACGGGCTCGGCGATCGGTTCAGCGACGGGCTCGATGACAGGCTCCGTGGCAGTTTCGGCGGTGGGTTCAGCCACAGGTTCGGCGGCGGGCTCAACGGCAGGCTCAACAGTGAGTTCAACGACCGGTACTTCGAAAACCTCCGCAGCCGCCTCCGTAGTACGCTCCACGGCAAGATCCAGAGTGTGTTCCAGAGGAGTTTCTGGAGAAATTTCTGCAGCAGGCTCCGCGGTGGGCTCCGCCACAGATTCAATGATCGCCTCCACTGCTGTCGACGTCTCAGGATCGAGCGACTCGAGTGCTACGACCTCGGTTGCCGGGGCCTCGGCAGCCAGGGATGTCTCGGGCTCAGGTTCAGGCTCCAACGCAGCAGCTTTGCCCTTGCCCTTCTTTTTCTTGTCTTTCTTGCCCTTCTTGGCTGGGACATCCCATGACTCCTCGACCTGCTGTGGTGGCTCCGAGGTGATATCGAGTTCTTTCGGCTGGGCATCAGTGGTCTCCAGGCTGAGTTCTTGGCCGGGCTCCTGGGCAGCAATCTCGAGTTCCTCATGGGCTGGAATGGTGGGGACTTCAGCATCGGCGGATACTTGCTCGCGAGCGATGGTCGGCTCAAGCTCAGTTGCCAGTTCCAGAGAAGGCTCAAGGGCAGCTTCCAGTTCGGGTTCAGGGGAAGCGGCCTTGTTCTTGTTCTTCTTGGTCTTCTTGTCCTTCTTCCCCTTCTTGGTCGGCACAGCCGATGTGTCCTCGAGCTGCTCCTCTGCCGCCACATCAAGCGCCGTTGGCTGAACATCGGTAGACTCTAGAACCGTCTCGAGAGCCTGTTCCTCAAGAACACTTGTGGGCTCCTCCTTAGCAGCAATGACGAGTGTGTCGGGGTCGAAGGCGGCCTGTTCGGGGTCCGCGATGAGCTGCGGCTCAGGGTCTGGAGAGAGTTGAGTGGTGACATCCAATTCCGGTTCGGGGGAAGCAGCCTTGTTCTTGTTCTTTTTGGCCTTCTTCTCTTTCTTCCCCTTCTTGGTCGGCACAGCCGCCGTTTCCTCGGGTTGCTCCTCCGGTGTGATCTCAAGTTCCTTCTGCTGGATATCGGTAGGTTCCGCGATGCTCTCCTGGACTTGCTCCTGGGTGTCGTTGACAAGTTCCTCTTCGCTAGCAACAGGAATGACGAGCGCTTCAGTGGCGGCGACGGTTGACTCTGGCTCAGCCACAGGTTCGAGGACTGGCTCGGGGGCCAGGTCTGGCTGAAGAGCATGCTCGATGGTGGCCTCAGGAATCTCGGCGGCGGGCTCAAGGACAGACTCGAGATCAGGTTCTGTTGCGGGCTCGACGGCAGGTTCGACGGCAGGCTCGACGGTAGGCTCAGGCTCGGACTCAGGGGCCTTATTCTTCTTCCCCCTCTTGACTTTCTTGCCCTTCTTGACCGGTATATCCAAAGCCTCCTCTACTGGTTGTTCGGGCAAAGCATCGAGCTCCTCTGGCTGCACAATGGGCGCATCCAGGCTTGGTTCTTGATTGGGTTGCTGGACGTTGACAGCGGGCTCCTCGTCCACAGCAAGGGGGATGATAGGCGCATCAGATTCGGTCGGCTCGATAGTGGGTTGTTCAGTAACGGCTGCGAGCTCCTGCTCGGCGACGACCTCTCTCGCGGAATCCGGGGCAGAGTCAGCTGCTGATTCTGGCTGAAAGATTGACATGAGGGCAGCAAGTTTGCCCTTGCCCCTCTTCTTCTTGTCTTGCTTCGCCTTTGTTTCTGGCGCTGCCTGGGGTTCCTCTGGTGCCTCTCGCGGGGTGTTTTCGGGTTCCTGCTGCTGAAGCGCTTCCGGAGTTTCTAGGGCGAGTTCCTGGACGGGCGCTTGGATGTCGATGACACTTTCGTCAGCAGCAACGACAGGCGGCTCCTGAACAGGCTCTTGGTGCTGGAGGACGTCGGGTGCTTCGAGGACCGGCCCCGGAAGATGTGCTTGGATGTCGGCGATAGGCTCATCAACGGCAATGACGGGTAGCTCCTGAGCTTCGGCGAACTCAGCGACATCCGGCTGAGAAATGACCGTTGGCTCCAGCACTGGTTCGGACGCGGGCTCGAGGATCGGCTCAGCTGCGGGCTCTGCTACGACGTCGAGTTCTGGCTCGGGTACGGTGGCCTTGGACCCCTTGCCCTTCTTCTTTCTCTTGTCCTTCTTGGTCTGTGTTGTCGGCGAAGTCATGTGTTCGGCGACCTCTGGTGATGTCTCCTTAGCTTGTTCCTGCTCGGGGAGATCAGAGGCCTCCGCGACAAATTCAGGAAGCTGGGTGGGCATGGTCTCTTCGACAGCAACAGCGGCTAGCTCACCGAAAGCGGCAGCATCCAATGTGTCGGGCGGAGGGGTGGCAGAGGACTCGGGCTCGAGCTGGGGCTCAGGCTCAGGCTCGGCGACTTTGCTCTTGCCCTTCTTTTTCTTGTCCTTCTTGCTCTTCTTGGCGGGCACCTCCTGAGCCTCCTCAGACTGCACTTCGGACTGAACTTCGGCTTGGAAAGGTTCCGATGCCTCCTCAGACTGCAGGTCAGGCTGTACAACTTCCAAAACTTCTTGGGGCGCCTCCAAAACTTGAACTGGTGGAGCATCATCGGCGCCCACAACGGATTCTGGGACGCCTGCGTCGCGCTCGACATCTGGGACGAGAATGGGCTCTGATACCTCCGGTTCAGGGATGATGGGCGTTGCGGACTCGAGCCCGGGCTCGGGCTCAAGGGCCTTGTCTTTTCCCTTCTTTTTCTTCTTATCCTTCTTGCTCTTTTTGGTCGGGGTAGCAGAGGATTCGTCAAGTTGAGGTTCGGGCTGCGTGGGTTCGGCCGGCTCGGGTGCCGCCTCATCGAGAGAGGTCTGTTCGGAAGCATCCGCGACCATAAATGCGGCAGGCTCTTCAACAGGCGGGATGTCGTTCGAGTTCTCATCAGTAGTTGATGTCACGGTCTCGGGCTCAGCAGGTAATTGCTTGGTGTCACTGCTGTCCGCCTCGTGATCTTCGGCTGTCCTGACAGGCTCTTGAATGCTGACGGGCTCCTCCACAATAGCAGGGGCAACCAATGGAAGGTCGACGGGCTCGGGGGCGGGAGTTGACGTGCCAGAGATGGGTTCAGAGTCAGAGATCTTGGAGCCCTTCTTCTTCTTGCTCTTCTTGGACTTTTGAATCGGCTGGCTCAGCACTTCCTCTTGCTGGGGTTCCGGGAGCGAAGTCTCAGCTGCGTCGTCGGCCACATCGGCAGCGGGTTCGTGGCTGACTGATGTCTCTGTGCCGGCAAGTTCTGGGATCGGAGTTTCAGGCTCAACTGGAGAAGGCTGTTCCTCAACGACGGGTGTGGTAACACCAGAAGCCGTCTCAGATACAGAGGTCTTCTTTGCCTTTTTGCCTTTCTTCTTCTTAGTAGGGAGGCTGACGTTGTCATCAGCCTGGGGCTCGAGAGAAAGTTCTGGCGCCGGGCTGGGGTCTTCGACGAGAACCGAGGAGGATGGTTGTTCGATGGCTGGCTCCTCCAGGGTCTCAATCGTCGGCTCTTGGTAAACAATCGGTTCCTGAATGACAGGAGTGGGCTCTTCTGCCGCAGCCGCGGGCTCCTCGGGCGCGGGCGTGGCTGGCTCGGAAAGGAGCTCAGGTTCGGGCTCAGGAGCGACCTTCTTCCCTTTCTTTCCCTTCTTTTTCTTCTCCGGAACAGCGAGCGTCTCATCGGCCTGTGCTTGTTCTGAAACATCAAAAACTGGAGATTCTTCGGCAATCAAAGACGAGGGGGGTTCAATGGTTGCCTCATCGAGGAGGGAAGGAGACTCGACTTCTGGCGCTTGTGAAGTGGTAGGCTCCTCCACGGCAATGGAAGTGAAGTCTTCGACGGAGGGTGAGGAGGGAGAATGGGAGTCGGCGTCGAGAGCTGCCTTCTTGCCTTTCTTTCCCTTCTTTTTCTTGGCCGGCCCCGCAACTGTCTCATTAGGTTGTGCTTCTTTTGGAACCTCGAGAGCTGGAAGTTCTTCGATCGGAGCAGAAGGTTCTTCGGCAATCGCCTCATCAAGGGCCGCTGGAGGTTCGACCACTGCCTCTTGCACAGCAACCTCTTCCTCCACGGCAACAGGAGCGGGCTCCTCCACGGCAACAGGAGCGGGCTCCTCCACGGCAACAGGAGCGGGCTCCTCCACGGCAACAGGAGCGGGCTCCTCCACGGC
>OUNM011247978.1_pt1 | contig 15186 bp, 19 predicted proteins | sample 1769961 | NCBI WGS metagenome assembly OUNM01 (sample SAMEA3914820, study PRJEB12502) | metagenome | biome: forest; material: soil | place: USA | collected 2012-03-12 | depth 0.3 m | reverse complement strand
GCACGGGCCCAACCCACAGCACCCACCAAATCGGCAAAAGTGATTCGAAATTCGAGGCTGCCTTGAAATTTCGCAGTCCTGCTCTCCGGCACCCAACGCATTCCCGAACCCCTCATCCGCAGCACTCACAACAAGCCGCAAAGATGGAGAACGACCGTGGTGAAATCGTCGACCTGTAAGCACGCCCTGCCCGACGTCGACGACACTTCCTCGAGCGGCCACCGCCTGCCCGCAGCCCGTTCACCACGCACACGCACAGTCTTGCTGACCCCAGGCCTCCTCCTCCAGTTACGTCCCCCGCAAGTGCTCTGCGACGGGCAGAATCATCAAGGCCAAGGACCACGGCTCTTGCCAGATCACCATCGCCAAGGTCGACGAGAACGGCCGTGCCATCCAGGGCGAGAACATCATCTACGCCCTGTCCGGCTTCGTCCGCGCTATGGGCGAGAGCGACGATGCGCTGAACAGGCTCGCCCAGCGCGACGGCCTCCTCAAGAGCGTCTGGAGCGCCCAGCGGTAGATTGCGACAGCTGGCGGTTGGGAAGGGAGCATGGTGCGTTCGACTCGAGCCCGCCGCGGCTCGCCGCGCGCGCGCGCCTCGGAGGAGCAGCCCGCTGACGCGAAGCAGATGTGCGTTTACACGACCGGCGCCTCGACATGATTTAGACGAATGGCAGCGGGAGGGCGGCTCTGGGCATGGGTTCTTTTTCGGAAATGCATCTTTGCCGATAAATCGATGGCGTCAACGGACATTGTCTCTCGGAACAAAATACACTGGCATCGTGATCACGCTCTCTCCCGTCTGCCTCGGATCGCCGCCCCAATCTCGTGAACCGCGACCGGCTAGCGAAGTCTCCCCCGATCCACCCTCGGTATCCTGGGAGTCTGGGGCTACCGCGATAGCCCCCGTGCCGTAGATCAAGTCCAGGCCTCGAAAAAGCCGTGACGCGAAAGTGGCTCGTCATGGTACAGATACGGGTCTGACACGTTGGACTGGAGGCTGGTGCTCCGCACGCCAGTCTTCCAGCTCCTCGATTTCCCTGGAGCGCATGGGCATGTCTGCTGGGCCGAATTGCCCAATGGTTGCCATTTGCAATGTTGCCAGTCTGAAGCCCAGCTGTTCTCTCCTTTTCCCTTGACCCCACTTCCTTGACTCAAACCACCACTCGTACACTCTGCCGGGGGCATCCATGGCACCAGTTCGCTAGCCAACAACAAGTGTTGACCACCCATGCTTCAAGCTTTCTCAGAAGCCTCCTCTTGGCTCATTCCCTCAGGCTGTGTTGTATGGATGGACGGTGGTATGGCATGTCCTGTTTCCGAATGTTCAGATCATGTTGGCGGTATCTCAAACTCTCCGCGCAACATGCAGCTCGAGACAACTGCCGGGACATCGCAAAGAGGTTGGCGCAGCCAAGCAGTGGGATAGGCTGGTGGAGGGCATGACTGTTTCCTACAGAGGGCACATCAACGAGGGGCCCAGTGGCCCGAACTCTCCGCAGACGCCTTTCGAGGCCGGCATGCTCGAGATTTAGGTAGTACATAATTAATCCGTACTCGTCAAGCACTCTCAATCGTTTTTCGGATATCCGTGACATGCACTGCAGTGATGTGATCTCCTTAGCCGTTAGGTCTACGGAGGAAGCAGGCAGGAGCCAGGACACCGATCGGCTTCCTGGGGCTCCTTCCTTTCGTCATTGCACCTAGCCACACTCTCCTGCCACCAACAAGGAAGGAACAACCTGAAGGGCGCCCACAGCGCCGCCCTTCATTTTCCAACCACTCTGCCTTCCGATTTCCAACTTTTCCCACCCACGAACAAACTCCATACTTCCACAGGAGCTGCCACCGACCCGCGTTCTCCCTCTCTGACTTGTATCAACCTCGGTCTGCCAGATCGGTTCCAATTCCCATTTACCGATTGATTCCACCTGGAAGGAAGCAATTTTGGCAACATGGATAGTTCCGGCGGCTTCCAGAGGCTCAAATCAGAGTCGGTTGCCATCAAGAGCGAATTTGGCCCGAGTTTGGCCTCGCTCCCAATGGCGCCGACCGTGGCGATCAAGAACGAATTCAAGAACGAGTTCGGCTCGAGCCTCAACTCGCTGCCAGCGGCACCGGTCTTGTCGGCCAAGCATGAGCTTGATGACAAGAAATTCGTATGTCGCCAATCCCGCCTTTGCTCGCATTCTTCACCTCAGGCCTCGCGTTCCCCCTTGCTAACGACTCCGTTGGATCCAGGCTGGCCGCGGCATCACTTCGCGACGCGCGGCCCGCCGCCGCGGCGGCGGAAGTTTCCTCGTCCATCACGCTGACGGCTACCGTATCCGCGCCCGTTATGAGAAGGACAAGTCGATTGTCCAGTTCACAATCACCAAAGAGCGCAAAGCGAGCGGAGGCAGCGGACGCCTCAACTGGAGAGCGGTCGAGAAGGAAATGTTCCGCCGGTTGCACCGCGCATACTTCTTTATCGAACCGACTGAGAGACCTGGTGCCATTCTGGACGACTTTTGTGGCGACTTTGGGGCCCCCGAGAATCAGTTCGATGTCCAAGTTCGACAAATCCTACCTCCGCCAGGCCCGCCTGCGGCCAACCAGGCAGGTTCCGCCGTAAAGGAGGAGATGAAGGACGAGAAGCGGGAATTGGCTTATGTCGAGATGCCCGAGACCTTCCTTCCCCCGGATCTCCCGCAGGTTTCAAGGTCAGCCATTCGCCGCCCCATAGGTTTCGACGGAGACTTCTTTCTCGATCGCCGAGGTTGAAAGCTTGGTTTGACTTTGGCCTGCTTTCTACTCCCCATCCCAGCTCCTGGTTCTGTTTGCTGATTCTTCGCACTGGCCACTTCTAGCTCTGCCCACCTCTCACTTAAGAGAGCATTCGAGAAGGAAAGACGACATGGCATTTCCGCACACGGAAGTTGCTTGGGCCTGGTGTTTGGCTCTGTTGATAATTGACGGTATTGTGTGAAATGATCACATGTGGACAAGGGATAATATAGGAATTACGCCGCAGTCCGCAGTTGATTCTGGCGACCTGGCCTTGTGGGCGTACTCATTTGGCTCTCAGATTTCTTCGGCATGGGCTATGATGGATCGTTTGTTGGACGTATTGTTTGAGATGTGCTCCTTCTTCTGGGAGCGCCGGGGGGCGCTCTGGTCTCACTTGGGTCTCGGATACGAGCGTGTCGACGTAGTCTACGTAGTCTACGTCCGTTGACGGCACTCACAAATTTGAAGGGCATATCCAACTGGTGGTGGCCCCAAGCAACCAATGCGTGTCATTATCAAAGTGGACTTGTGGTCGACTCCATGGCCAATGACCCCACTTGAGAGGACCCCGGTTGCATTTCCCGCCCTCGTTCTCGAGAGGTTGTTAATGAGCCACCGAAACTGAGGAATTCTTCGATGGTCAAAATATATAAATAGCTTCCTACCTAACTACTCCAGCTCCTTCGTTTCCTGGAATTTTGTCCCATTCCGGATACAGGCCAGCTCCCCATGTACGCAAAACACAAGGTCGTCTCCAGCCGTTTTGACGGGGACGATCTCAGAATTCCCCGGTAAATAATCATCGGGAATGAAGAAGTGCTGCAGGTAGAAGAGACTCGGTCTCTCCTTCGACTTTCCACGGCCCATTGGGGACATGTCAATGCTGGATACCCATGAATTCTGGTGGATGAAGACCAAGCTGCACTTGCCGGCTACCGCCTCCTTGCTGAAGCCGACGAATTGTTTGCAACGCCTCGAGAGTTGTGGGCACACCGGGGTCAAGGTGTTTGGTGCCGGTGCTCCCAATGGGGGTGGTGCTTCGAGCGCGAGGTCGTAGAGGAATGTGGTTGACGACGTGACAAACCCCGAGTAGTGGCGCACTTCAACTGCCAGCTGGTGATGGCCGGCTTGTGTATTGCTGACATCGACAGCTCCGTAATCCGTGGCTGTGATGTTCTGACCGAGGTCCAGCTGGAGACGGATCTCGGGCTCCCCTTCCACCAGCTGGGGGAAGGCCTCAGCGACGTAGGACCGGATTACACCATCGGCAAGCAGCGAGAAGTGCTGAGTGTTGGATTTTCCAGGAGCTTGAGGTAAGATGAACCATCGCCAAATATTCCTTTCGCGGGAGTCGAACGTCAAGGCCCCGATGCATGCCCCATCCAGGCCGTAGACACAATCCGCTGTCGTTGTTGCCACGAGAAGGTACTCGCCGTTGGGACTGAAACAAAGTTGTTTGACAAGGCCCAGAGCTTGAATGCGGAACAGCAACCTGTCGAGTTTCACGAATGCAGGGGCTGCGGCCCAGACCTGCACTGTGTTTGCACCATCCCAAAAAGCCAGCCGGTCCTTGGTAACGGCAAGTTTGGTGACCGGCGCGGCGGGTTCATGTGCGTAAAGCACCGATGACGTTCCTTTGTCGCCTTTGATGTTGAACGAGACCACCTGGCCATCTTCTTTCCCGGCAACCACAACCGGGAGGGTTGGGTGTGGGCAGAGGGATCGAATTTGTGTGCTTCTCCGGGACTCGTACTCGCCCTCCGTGACCGCTAAGGACATGGCATCGTCGCTAATGCTCGCGTCCTCCTCGGTGGCTTTCCGTACCAGGACGTCGGGCGACCAGATTCGCATCCCCGAGTCCATGACATCGACGACATTGGATCCATCAGAGGTAAAAGTCAAGACGCGGAAACTGGGGAACTGCGAGCCGACATGATAAAGGAGCGAGAGCGACTCGAAATCCCAGATCCGCATGTTGCCCCGGGTATCGGTGGAAACCAGGGTCCTGCCGTCGTGCGAGCAGGACGCCGCAAGCAACCCAACTGGCTGGGACATCGTCTGCGCTTGGACACGGGCACCAGACCAGGTGTCAAACAAGGCCATGCTGTGGTCCATATAAATGGCGAGCAGCAAGTTGATGTTGGGGTTGGGGTTGAAGAGCACGGTCGCGGCTTGCCGTCCTCGTTCGTCTCTGGCCCAGTCAATGAACTCGGGCCCGTTAATTTCCCAGAGGCACACAGTCCCTCCACGGTAGGCGAGGGCGAGCATTTCCATATCCGGGGAAATGGACACGGCGTGCGGAACACGGGAAGCGAGTCCATTGTGTGGTGTATCGACGTCGTGGTTCCGGTACGGGAAGGTCTGGTCCTCCAGCAAGTCGCCGGTCGATTTGTCCCATTTCAGGAGGTGTCCATGTTGAGAGACGGCGATGATGCAGTCATCTGACGAGGTCAGATGCAGGCATCGGAATCTCAGCTTGTGTTCCCAGATTGTGGTGCCGTCGAGATTTTGAAAGACGATAGATCGTAAGGTGCAGGAAACAATGCCCTTGTCAACGAGGTGCACCCGGTCAACGGCATGCTGATGCGAGATAACGGCCTGTTTTTGACAGGTGCGGTGATGGTAAAGATTCACATCGCCCGATATCATGCCGACGGCGATCAGGCTCTCCCCAGACGAGACCGCGACCGCACCATCATCGCCAAAGTTAACATGGGCGATACAATCGTCCCAGGCGCTGGCCTTGTGCCCCAGCACGAGGAGCCCGTCTGGCTTCTTTCCGAATTGTTGATAGACGACAGATCCAGAAGGGCAAAGCGGAGGGATAAGGAAATGGATTGATGCCGGATTCTGGAGGAGAGCGTCCCCAAATTGCGTGACAAGTCTGCTCAGGTCGACGGACCAACCGTCAATGTGCCTGACTTGACTGTTTAAGGGGGATTGGTATTTGGCTCGACGGTCGAGATACGACTTGAGGTTTTTCGAGGCTCGGATGAGTGGATGGAGGTTGCCCTTGGCCGAAAGCCTCTCGATCCAGCTGAGCGCATTCGTCTTGAAGAATTGGTCCATTGCGGCGAGTAGCCTGTCATTTTCTGACGAGGCGGACGCAATGTGGTCCGAGAAATGCGCGAGAGCGTAATCCAGAAATGGCGAGGCGGGGGCTCGCGTCTGGGCGAGCAGTCGTTTGTTCCGAGGGGGGCGCATCTCGTTGCTGGAGAGCAGTTGCAAGCAAGTCATTGCAATTCTCTCATGAGCCAGCGATTTTGATACGGCAAATTCACCAGCCGCTTCTGACAAGAGGAACTCGCGAGCCGTTGGGTGGATGAGATGGATCAAGCCTGAGTCCCGATCGACGGACACCAACTGGCCACAGAGGCCCTCGACGGCGCTTTTCGCGCTCGGCAACACAGTGTTGATGTCAAGCTTCAGAGCTTGTGATAGCTCGTCCGCCGTCAACTCTCGGGCACTTGTTGCAGCCCACATGAGCACCGCTTTCGCGATGTGCTTGTCCAAGGTGATGGCGCTCATCGCGTTGATGGTCCTCTCGTAATACGAACGCATCCCTTCCGGGATGTTCTCGAGGACCTTGATAATGCTCTCGCTGGAATAAACGTTTTCCAGTTCATCCATGACTAGGCGAACCCAGAGAAAACATCCATTGGACTTGCGGAGAATGGTGTCGGCCAGTTCTTGCCGTTCAGGGCCGCTGTCAACCGGCAGGCCGTCGATGCGGTTGTTGATGTAGCGCCGAATGTCGCCGAGACTTGATTGAAGGGGAATTTCGATACAAAGTAACGAAGCCGATGGCTCGAGTGACCGCTGTAGACGTTGCATGTCGCCGATCATCCGACTCGTCAGAAAGATGCGGAGTGGGAATTCGGGGCTTTCCCCCCTGAGCATCGTGAATAGCTCCTGATATTTGCTGCACTCGTCCAGGGCGTCAATGACCCAGTACTGCGGCGTATAAATGGAAGCCTTGACAGATTGCATCAGTATTATTTCTTAGCCACATGAAAGGCGGGGGGTGATCAATCACCTGAAAGATTCCTTTCTTGAATAGCTTCATCCAGATGATGCGGGAATCGTCCATGTCCAAACTTGACCCATCCTGCGCCAGGGCAAACAGCTTGGCACAGACGGCTGCGTTTGACACTGCCATCTGGTAGGCGATGGACCTCAGAAACATACCCAGCGACCGTGAGCTTTTCCCCCCTGCGTGGAAGTGATGATAGGCGCATTCCAACTCGAGCTCTTGAAGCCTGTTCACAACATGGGAAGCCAAAACCGACTTTCCGGTCCCGGGATTGGCGTGTACCCAGTATACAGACACGGTTTTGCCCCGTGTTGGTGACTTGTCCAGAGCTGCGTATTCGAACGGGCGATCTTGCCACTCGCGGAAGTCGTCTCGAGCTTCGAGCCATTCGCACGAGCCTTCGACCTTTTGATACTGCTCATCTGGTCGGTCGGAAACTCCAAGAAATGCTCGCAGTGCCCGCAGCTGCTGAAGTGATTCCTCCTTCTTCACAACCAAAACTGAGAGCAAATGGGTCAGTTCCATGTCGATCGAGCGTTGAGGCTGAGAGCGAGCTCGAGGTCCAAAACAACTTACCATCCCTCAGCAGGTCAGCTACCGCTCCAGCCAGCGCATTTTTGACAGTGAGATAATTCGGGTCGTCTGGGCCGGCGTATTTGCAAATATCCCGGTGATTTGCGTTAATGTACTGAACCCGCTCGTTATTGTACCCCGGCCCTAAGAGCCGCCAACACGTCAGCGCTGATTCGCAACGGCCTCGAGTAAAAAAATAAAGAGGCGAGAAAGTGGCAAGAACACATACCAAGAACTGCGGAAGTTTTGTCGACAATTATGGCTGAGGAAACACCGAGACTGGTTCTCAATGTTTCGAAAAATGAGAAGATTGGCAAGTCGTGGGCGCATTTCCCAAAGTCATCGTTGATTAGTTGGATGGAGGCGGACCCAGTGGTCAGGTCCGATATGTATTGGCGTGGGGAGAGGATTCCGGTGATCGCCAGTATGTTGTTGAGAGTCGACGCATATTCGGATCCTCGGTGAGGTGTGGCCAGAAAGAAAATGCACCGAATTCGGCTCTTGAACTCGGGTACGTGTCTTGCCAAAAGAAACGCCTTGAAAAGGTGAGTACTGGAGAACAGGCGGTGATATGACGGTTGGAATAGGGGGCCTGTACCTTTTTGATGACGAGGCCACCCATCGAATGACCAACCATGATCATGGGGCACTGACACCTGCATTAGCACTGGAGCAGATCCCGACATCATTCAGGACAGCCCCGAGCAAACCCCAGGCCAGGATTGTGAGACCCACCTCTGTGTTGTCTCTCAGATATGGCGAATTCCTCATCTCTTCCAAGAGGTTCTGGCCAAACGCATGAATGTCCAGAATGCTGGGCTCGGAGGTCGCCCAGTCGGAATCGTAGCCGAAGCTGTAGATATTGCAATGGTGGAAGCCAGGCTCCGATGGCAGCCAGCACTGCGGCCAGAAGTTGTCGGGGTCGACTCCTTTCCGCCAGGTTTTGACAGAGCCTCCTCTCAGTCCATGGACAAAAACAACATCGACAAGCGGCTGGGCGGAGCCGTGAAGCAGGCGCAAGCCCGTCGGACCACGCACATCTCCATCCTCGCCCTTATCGCGCCGCCCCCAGCTCCAAGTATGAGTGAACCGCCGTTTCGTCGTTGGGGTCGGGTCGTCGTCTTCATTGCCGGAAATCGACGTATGGCTGGTAGTCGAAATGGCCGTGACGGAACTCTGCGAATCCAGGGCCGTGACTAAACTGCCAATGCTGTCACGGTAGCCGCTGGATGTGTCGCTCGAAGGCTTGCGACGTTCCGCGAGTCCCCGCAGAATCTGGTGGGCAAGTTAGCACGCAACGGCCAGGCCACACAGAACTCGGGGCAACGGGATCTGCGGTATGAGCCGCAACTTACCGGCATTTCGAGCGGGAATCATGCCAAACCGGGCCTGGGTATTTCTTTGGGTGTCAGATGGGATCATGGGAACAGGCGTCCCAACCCCGCAAACGCCCTTTTGCGGCTGAGCCCAGGGGGTTGAAGGATGACTAACGCGGGCGGTTGGCCGCATGAGGCGAGCTGCGTTCTGACAGGCCCGATACGCGCCCAAGGAATGGCCCGGCCTCAGGTTTCATCAGCGCGGTCTTGACCCCGCAGGGGACCTCGAGGAGGACGTTGGCCACCCCCTCCCAACTCCCAAGTTATTTCCGTGTTTTCATCCTGCCTCTCCTAGACAATGCCCAAGCCTCTCGTTCGCCATCATTGCACCCTCACAGAATCCCGCCCGTCCTTTATCAGCAATTGCTAAGATGAGCACCGAGACCCTGGACCCGGCAATTATTGCTGGTGAGCCCGGCTGCCCCCTTTCCCCAAGCAATTGCTTTCGCCACTCAGGCGAATCCAAAGACCAGGCACTAACTCTCCCACCAGCGCTTCCGCCGGGAAGCGAGATCCTCTTTATCTCTGAGCATGGGAAGACAAATGTACAACCTACCCGGGCACCCTATCTGGCAGCGATCCACATTCCTCGCTCTCGGCAGAACCTCCAGGCCCCAAAATCATGATCTTTCACTGCGAGTATGGGCTGATCAATCCTACGTGCACTTTCCAGTGGTCGACTGGCATCAAAGTCGATGCCGCAGTGGGTGAGGACGAGAAGAGTTATTTTGTCAAAGTGAGTTGACTCCCTTGTTCACTTGATGATCAGATGCCTAATGTAACATTACTTAACACATCCTCTGCAAGCTGATTGAGCGGGAGGAGTTTGTCGGAATGGCTGAAGCCGAGTACGAGGGCCAGAAGGCCATATCGGCCATCATCCCAGAGCATGCTGTGCCGCCCATCGCCTGGGGGTACTACGAGGGCGATCGGACAAAGGCCTGGTTCCTGACCCATTTCCGTGAATTGGCCGATCGCAAGGTGCTTCTCGAGCCGTTCCTCTCTCTCGTACTGAAGTTGCATCGAGAGTCTGTGTCGCCGACGGGTAAGTTCGGCTTTCACGTCACCCCGTTTTTCGGCCCGCCACCCATGATCGTGGACTGGACCGACAACTGGGAGGAGTTTTGGACGCGCGAATTTCGGTCCACCATCGAGTATGCGCTGCGTATGCGCGGAGATGACCCGGAATTTCGGGAAGTCGCAGAGGAGTTCATCGAGAAAGTTGTGCCCCGACTTCTTCGGCCGCTTCAGACGGGCGGCCGGAATATCAAGCCAAGCCTCTGCCACGGCGACCTTTGGGACGGCAACATCCAGGTAGATCTGGAGACCAACAAACCCACTATATTCGATACGTGCCCGTTTTATGGGCATGATGAGATGGACCTCCAGGCGATGCGCGCCGCACGGTACACCATGGGACTGGAGTTTGTGGAGATGTACGGGAAGGTTGCCGCGTCAGAACCGACTGCCGACTTTGATGACCGGAATGCCTTGTATGCCGTGTAAGTACAATACCTATTCCTCTTAGAATGATCGAATAGCGGGAGGATGGTTGAACACAACTCAACTAATCATCTTCCAGGCGCACCGATATCAGCACAGCGGGCATGTGGCCTGACCGGGCAAATCTGTTAGAGGTGTACGTTATCCCCAGACCCTTCAACCCGAGTGCCCTTACCATGCAGAAAGGTCTGACACCATTGCTCATTGACTCAGGGCCAAGGAGGAGATGCGCAGGCTCCTTGTAAAGCATCCTGACGGGCTCGCGGGGTTTGATGGTGATTTGACTCCAACCGTTGCTGAGAAGTTGGAGCAGGACATCTCGGCTGTGACCTTGGGACTTGAGAAGTCAACGATCCGAGTTACCGAGGTAAGCTTACTTGACGAGCAATGAATTGGGGATTGCGTTGCATGTTAGTAGAACAACGTGCCAATGTATGGAATGAAAGCTGGAGCGCCATCTCCCTAATTACATCGTGCCTGGCTTGGACACCGTGGGCCTCGTGAGTGAGTGAGAATGACACCAAGTCTGGGTTTTGTGCTTGTTTTTTTGCCATTATGCAGCATATTGTTTGCTTTTTAGAAATCCTCCTGGCAAGGGACAGTTTTGTCCCTTGACTGGCGGGGCGGGCTATATTTTCCCCGCTGTTTCCCAGCCCCCAAACTTGTGTCAGGTTGTTTTGATTCGGTCCCTGACCCCGCAAATCACCATGATCTGGTGTAGCGGTAATTAACCCTCCCAACAACTGCGTATCCTGACCCTATGCCAACCAGCCACCTCCACACAGCCTCACGATTAGTCCGATGCTCCCGCCGGCCCCAAAAGATGACACAGGACCGCCCGGCCTGCGCAGTGTTCCAGAGCAGCCTCCATCTTCTGGCACCCCATACTCGTCGTTCACAACGAGGCAGAAGAAGTGGATTATCTTTATTGCTGCCTCGGCTGGGTGGTTTTCCACCGCCAGCAGCTTCATCTACTTTCCTGCGATTCCCTTTCTGGCGCGCGATCTACAAGTCAATGTCGAAAAGATCAACCTCACGGTGACATCGTATCTGGTGGCGTCGGGAGTCTTCCCGACCCTGGTTGGAAGCGCGGCTGACCGCTATGGGCGTCGTCCGGTGTTTATCATTGCTGTTGGCCTTTATGTGGTCATCAATGTGGGCCTGGCTGTTCAGCGGAACTTTGGCGTTCTGGTGGTGCTGCGTATGATGCAAAGTGCCGCCATATCAGGTATGTGGGAGAGAGGATACCAGGTACCTAAATGAGGTGCGGGATCTCGGACTAATAACTCTCTATAGGCACCTTCTCGTTTGCTTACGGCGTCCTTGGTGATCTGACAACTCCCGCCGATAGAGGCGGTTATGTTGGCTTCATCTCAATCTTGTAATGGCACACACGACGGTACTGCTACGGTGAATGCCAAAGTGCTGGCTAACAGATGTTCAGCGTCAACACACCCCCCAGCGTAGCGCCGCTCCTCAGCGGGCTGTTACTGATCAGGTGGAACTGGGCATCCATCTTTTGGTTTCTCTCCATCGCGTCATCCCTTGTCTTCTCGGCCATCGTGCTGTTTCTGCCCGAAACGTGCCGCCGGGTGGTCGGTAACGGCAGCCGTCGTGCGCCTCGGTTTAACCAGGCTTTGGTTCCGCTCCTTTCCCCCAAAACTTGGGACACGGATGAGCCGTCTCCAGGGTCAAGTGAGGTTGGAACGAAAGACAGCAGCGCCAACGCGGGCAACCCCCTATTCTCATTCCGGCTCCTCAAATGCCGGACCACAGCACTCGCCGTTGTCTGCTACAGCGTCTACTATACCGTTTACTCGTGCTTACAGGCTTCTTTGTCAACCATATTTGTGGAGACGTACCACGTATCGGGGCTCATCGCGGGCCTGTCCTACATCCCGTTTGGCGTGGCTTGCGTGGTTGCCTCGTTCCTCGCTGGTTAGTCTGAGCCCGAGGTCTGCTGATCACTTCGGCCCTCCTGCTGACGTGATTACAGGCAAACTGCTCGACTTTGACTACCAGAGGACAGCCAAGTCTGTCGGGTCAAGTGCGCCTGGCCACAAGGGCGATGACATATCAGACTTCCCGATCGAGCGGGCGCGGCTTCGCACGACCAAGTGGTTTATCCTAATCTGCGCGCCAGTCATTGTGGCTTATGGATGGGCGTTGCATGCCAGAGTGGTAAGAACCTGGTGAACCGGACTCTAATCCATCCGCTGACGGGGCCGGCAGCACATGGCAGTGCCTTTGGTGTTGCAGTTCCTGATCGGGTTCACCAACCAGGTCAATTTCACTGTAGGTGCCTTACCTCTCGGAATGCCTTGGCCGCAATGCCTGGCCGGTTCAACCACCAATTGACGAGTATCGCCAGTCCCTTAACACGCTGCTCGTCGATCTCCATCCGAACCAGCCCGCGTCGATGCAGGCAGTTAACAACCTTTTCCGATGCGAGCTGGCGGCGGGCAGCCTGGCGGCTCTGGATGTGATGCTGCGGTCTTTGGGCGCAGGCTGGTGCTTTGTGGTGTTTGCGGCTCTGCACCTCGTGACACTGCCCTTGTTTTGGGTTATGGAGCGGCGCGGCTTGGGATGGAGGCAACGCCCGAGCCTGGGCTGATCTGCGCCCCAAAATGATCTACTCGTCACCGATGGACAAAAGACCGAAGGTTTGGAATCGCAATCTCCGAGAAGGGCAAACATGACAAGTTGTGGAGTGGAAGCAGAACGCCCAACGCAGAGCCCAAGTGGCGACCAGGCCCTCATTTCGCTATTTTAGTCAGGCCCCGCGGCGGGGGAAGGGCCCTGATTCGCCGGCTCCACCTTTTTGAGCACGCAGCTTCGTCCGAACCGGCAGGTCGCTGGCCCTGACCCATCCTCAGGGCCCAGAGTTGCAGCTGAACGGCCAGACCCCGCGCTCGTGGCAGTGAGCCCGCGAGTGTGCCTGCAGCACAGCGTCGCGAATCGGTGTCATCGTGCGGCTTTGGTGTTTATCGTGACACTTGACGACACGGGATTGCAGATTTTTTTATTTCTATCGAGGGCCGCAACTCCAACAGCATAAATAACACGCACACTCCCTGCCATTCTCACGAACCCGAGAAACCAACAAGCAATTCGCCTTTTCCTCGTTGGGTCTTCCTCAATATCCTTATCCGCCGCTCTCTCTCCTAGCGATATCACGATAACCACCTCGCCGAGCCCTTCAAGGAAGAAAAAAAGCCAAAAAAAAAGAGGAAAAAAAACACCATGGCCGCCCAACCCGAGCTCCCTCCCCTGGAGCACATCAGCCTCGGCGACGTGGTCTTCACCGAGGCGACCCTCGCGCAGCGCATCCTCTCGTGGGAGCTCAACGGCGCGTCGTGGGCGCCGCCCATGACCATCGAGCAGTACGTCGGGCGCGAGACGGTGCTCTCGGAGACGGCGCTCTCGGCCAACGGCGGCACCAAGTACTTCATCCTGCACCCCAAGACGGACCCCAACTCGATCGTGTCGGCGTGCGAGGTGACCACCAAGCGCGCCCTCGTGTCCGGGGCCGACGGTAGCGTCCGCGAGGTCGCCGCCTACTCCATCGCCAGCGTCTTCACCAACCCGCGCTTCCGCGAGCAGGGGATGGCCAGCTACCTGCTGCGCAGCGTGCAGCAGGCCGTCGACGCCACCACCGAGTGCGGCGCCCTGTACAGCGACATCGGCCGCGTCTACTACACCCGCCTGGGGTGGCAAGACTTCCGCAGCCCGCAGGTGCTGCTCAGCTTCACCGACGCCCTGGAGCTCCCTGCCGCCGAGGCGGCGGTGCTCCTGCGCGAGGAGGACGTGCCCGCGCTGTGCGAGCGCGACGTCGCCGCCCTGAAGCAGCGGTTTGCCGCCGAGGGCAGCGACGGCCAATCCCACAAGACGACGCGCTTCACCTTCCTGCCCACCCCGGAGCAGCTCGCGTGGCACTTTGCGCGCGACCGCTACGTGTGCCAGACCATGCTGGGCCGCGAGGTGGTGCACCGCGGGGCGCGGACGGCGGACGGCGCGTCGTGGGTGCTCTGGGACCACGACCTGCGCGAGAAGAAGCTCAAGGTGCTGCGCATCGTGGCGGACGGCGCGGGCGGGGAGGAGAAGCGGCGCGGCGACATCGCGCAGCTGGTGCGCGCCGCGCTGGGCGAGGCGGCCGCCTGGGGCCTGCACAAGGTGCTGGTGTGGGAGCCGTCGGCGGATCTGGCGGCCGTGGCGACGGCGCTGTGGCGCGAGCTGGGCCCGGAGCTGGCCGTCACGTTCGACGAGCGCGAGGACGGGTCCATCCCGAGCCTGCGGTGGAAGGGCGGCAAGAGCCTGGACGGCGTCGTCTGGGAGGACGACGAGTATTATGCGTGGTGCTAGGCTGGGCTGGGCCGCCGGGTCTGTCACGCGGGCTGAGGCACGATAAACGATGAAAATGATCAAGGCCGGGTTTACGTTTTGCTTCACCGCGTTTGCATTGCTTGTATGGGTGTATTTGTGCCTTGGCTTGGTCCGGTTGGCCCTGTGTGTGACAGCCCCGAAGCCCGAAGCCACCACAATCAACAAAACGACGTCTGGACGAAAAGGCTAACTGGGCTCAACAGGAAAACGGCAGTTTCCGGAACATTCCATCCAGAGGACCTCCTGTGCCGATGATGTCAGCAGGCCCGGAGTGTTCTGCCCGAGAGTCTCGAACGCGTCAGCTGCTCCGATAACCGGTCAACAATATCACTCGTCGGGCTCAGCCCCGAGACACTGGGTTACTTTGCGGTTTGCACTCCAGCCCCAATCACCAGGGCGCCAAGGCTGTTTCAAAGGTTCGTGAGGCATTCACTTTCGCTTTGACTTGTCGCTCTTATCTCTGATCAAACGGGAAACGAGGTGAAAGCCATCTGGAAGTGAAGCAAGCCGGCCCTGCTGCGCCTCGTTTTCTCTGCCGCTGTTTAGAGG
>OUNM010407732.1_pt1 | contig 15186 bp, 11 predicted proteins | sample 1769961 | NCBI WGS metagenome assembly OUNM01 (sample SAMEA3914820, study PRJEB12502) | metagenome | biome: forest; material: soil | place: USA | collected 2012-03-12 | depth 0.3 m | reverse complement strand
GTGACGGTGGACCTGCGCGACAACGGCGTGTCGGTGCGCGACGAGGGCGCGGGCATCCCGCCCGAGCACCTGCCCGAGCTGTTCAAGCGCTTCTGGCGCGGCGAGTCGCGGCGCGACACCGGCGCCGGCCTCGGCCTGGCCATCTGCCACGAGATCGCGCTGGCGCACGGCTGGTCGCTCGTCGCGCGCAACGGCACGGTGGGCGCCGAGTTCCTGGTGTCTTTCGAGCGCTGACGAAGCGCCGGGCCGCGCGACGCGGCACACTGCGGGGCATGACGCATCCGCTCGACAACGTGCTGTGGTCGGCGCTCTGCACCGCGCAGTCGCACCTGGCGATCGGCGGCGATCGCGCGCGCCGCTTCGACCCGCGCTACGCCGGCTTCGCGGGCCTGGCCGCCGACACGGCCGACCACTTCGACGCGCTCGCCCAACTGCTGCGCGCGGGCGAGGGCGCGAGCGTGGCGGCGGTCGACGACATCGACCCCGGCCCCAGGTTCGACGTCGTCGCGCGCAAGGAACTGGTGCAGATGATCGGCGCGCCGTCCGGCGAGGTGGCCGAGCCCGGGCGCTTCGTCGAGCTGGGTCCGGACGACGTGCCCGCCATGACGGCGCTGGTGCGCCTGACCGAGCCGGGCCCCTGGTTCGAGCGCTCCGCGCAGCTCGGCCGCTTCCTCGGCTTCAAGGTGGACGGCGAGCTGGTGGCCATGGCCGGCGAACGCCTGCGCGTGCCCGGACACACCGAGATCAGCGGCGTCTGCTGCCATCCGGACTTCCGCGGCCGCAGCCTGGCCGCCGACCTGATGCGCCTGGTCGGGCAGGGCATCGTGGCGCGCGGGCAGACGCCGTTCCTGCACGTCATCGGCGGCAACGCGGCGGCGATCGCGCTCTACGAGAAGCTGGGGCTGCGCGAGCGGCAGCGGCGCCGGCTCGCGCTGCTGCGCCGCGTGTAGTCAGGGCGCGCGCTGGTGCTGCAGGAACCAGGTGTACAGGTCCGGCGAATAGACGTCATAGGGCGCCAGGCCCGTGCCCAGGGCGGACAGGTCGAGCGTGGCGGTATCGTCCACGTGGCCCAGCGTGGCGAACTCGGTGAAACGCGGCCGCTCCGCGGGCGCCGGACTGCATCCCTTCAAGGTTTCGAACACCGTGATCGAGTTCGCCACGGGCACGGTGGGATCGTCGGCGGAATGGAACAGCCACATCGGCACGTTCCTGAAGGCGCAGATGTCGGTGGCGATGTCGACGCCCGAGATCGGCGCCACGGCCGCGACCTGGTCCTGGTACGTCTCGAGGTAGCTCAGGATCTGCGACGCGCCGGCGCTCTCGCCGACCAGGTACACGCGCGCGGGATCGACGTCGTAGGTGTCGACGGCGTAGGCGATGAAGGCATGCAGCTCGGCGGCCGTGACGATGTAGGCGCAGCGCTGGGGGTAGAGCACGACGAACGACTGCGTCCCGCCGGCCTGCTGCGGATCGATGAGCGCCGTGAGGTCGCGCTGCGGGTCGCCCGGCGTGGCCGTGCCGGTGACGAGGGCGAGGTTGGTGCCGACCTCGCCGGCACCGTGCAGGTACACGATGAGCGGGAAGCGCTGCGCGGATGCCGTGCCGTAGTTCGCCGGCAGGCGTTCGTAGTAGCCCTCGCCTGCATCGGTGCTGCCCACGGGCCGCGCCGTCTGCGCCGCGAACCCGCCCGCGTTCACGCGCACGATCCGCACGGCTTCGACCGCCGCGAGGCCGCGGCCGTCGACGACGTGGAAATGGACCATGTAGTCGCCGACCTGGGTCGTGTCGACCGTGCCCGTGACGGCGATGCGGCTCGAGATGTCGCCGTCCTGCGGATCGGTGGCCGTCGCGCCGGCGTCGACGTAGGGCGTGCCGAGCGGCTGGTCGACGACGCGCGGGCCGGCCAGCACGATCGCTGGTCCGTCCGGGGCGGCAACGGTGGCAGGCACCGCGGGGCGGTCGCACTGGACCGGAACGAAGAGCGTCTCGGCCGCCTGGCGGGCGCCCAGGTCGGGGCCGGACGAGGCGCCACCGCCGCAGGCGGCCAGCAGCAGGGCGGCGCAGGTGGCCAGGGCCGCGGCGGCAAGGGATGAACGCAAGGGATTCTCCAGGCGCGGGACGGTGCCGGCGGCAGGCCGGAACGAGGAAGTGCACGGCCCCGGGGCGGGCCGTGCATCCGCGGCGGCATGCCGCGGACGTCGGCCTCAGTCGGGGCTGTCCGGTTCACCGGGCCCCAGGCGCAGGGCGCATTCCACGGTGGCCCAGCCGCGCCGCGGATGGCCCGCCGCGCGAGCCGGCAGGAAGTGGAAGCGCCGCAGGGCCTCGACGAGGGCGTCGTCGAGGATCAGGTGCTCCCGCTCGCGCCCGCTGTGCATCGCGACGTGGGAGTCCAGCACGCGCCCGTCGGCATCGACGAGGATGGCAAAGCGCGCGGTGAGGACCTGCTGCGCGGCCCGTGAGACGAACGGGCTGAACGTGTCGCCGCTCACCACGCTCTCCTCAGAACGAGTAGCCCAGCGACGCCTGGATGGCGCGCTCGTACAGCGGCCGGGCCATCGCCACGTTGCTGGTGTTCAGGCCCGAGCCGGTCGCGCGCGGATTGCCTTCGGTCAGCCCCAGCGTGTTCGTCGCGTTGGTGATGGACAGCCGCAGGTCGATGCCGTCCGACAGGCTGGCCGACGCGCCCAGATCCAGCGTCCCGTAGCCCGGCAGGAACTGCGTGTTCTGCGCGTCGCTGTAGCGATGGGTAATACGGGTGTAGGTACCGAACAGGCGGAACGTGCCCATGTTCGTCGGGATGCGCCACGACGGCGTCAGGCGCAGTTCGCTGCCCGGCATGCGCGCCACGCGCAGGCCGTTCAGGCCGCCCTGCGAGACGCTGCCGGAGTCGAAGTACTTGGCGCGCGCGAAGTCGCCCGAGAACGTGATGTCCAGATTGGTGACCGGGCGCACCGTGGTCTCGAACTCCAGGCCTGTGGAATGCGAGGACGACGGGAACGTCGAGCTCTGGCCGGTGACGGAGAACACCTGCGACTGCGAGTCCTTGAGCGTGTTCGTGTACAGCGACAGGTAGGCCGTGTAGTACTTCGTGACGGCGTTCAGGCCGATCTCGTACTGGCTGATCTTTTCCACGTCCGCGCAGTTCACGCCGTTCTTGCAGCCACCCGAGTTGCTGCGCACGTCGTCGAACATCGGCAGATGCACGCCGCTGTTGAAGCGCACGAAGGCGCTGTACTGCTTGTTGAAGTCGTAGTTGGCGCCCAGCGTCCACGAGTTCTTCGTGGCGTGCTCCTCGAGGGCCGTGCTGCCGCCGCTGATGTAGGCACCGCTGTTGTCGTACAGCGTGGTCGGGTCGCCGTCGAGATCGGCAGTGCTCGTGTTGGCCATCGTGCCGGTCAGCGTCTGGTGCTCTCGACGCAGGCCCACGTCGAGTCGCAAGGCGTCCAGCGGCTTCCACTCGTCGGCGATGTACAGGGCCGTGTTGCGCCCGTTCCAGGTCGAGCTGTCGATGAAGCCCGCCTCCGATCCCAGGCCGTTCTTGGTGGCCTTGTCGCCGTTGTTCAACGTGACGTCCACCAGGCGCGGCCGGTTCTCGTAGGTCATCAGCTCGGTGTTGCCGAGGTCCCAGAAGTCGCTGACCGAGTAGTCGGCGAAGTAGGTGCCCAGCGTCAGCGTGTTGGCCTTGAAGATCTCCTTGCTGACGTGGGCCTCCTCGGTGAAGGACTGCACTTTCTTGCGAACTTCCCAGGCGCCGACCAGCATCATCATCTGGTTGGGATCGACGGTCACGGGATGCCCAGACGATTCGGTGTCGACGTAGACGCCGCTGCCCCCGGTGGCCCCGTTGTTGGCCGCGTACGTGGCGATGCCGGCGGCCAGGGTCTGCGGTGGGCCGCCGTTGACGAGGCCGTCGGACGGCACGTCGCCACTGGTGTAGTTGGTCTTGCTGTTGAGCGTCCAATCGCCGACCTTCTGGTCGAGGACGATGCCGAGGTTGGTCAGCGTGGGGCCGCGGCCTTTGCCGAAGTCGATGGTCGTGGTGCCGGGCTGGCCACCCGGGTTGGGCGAGGTCTCGATCGTGGCCAGGCGCGTCTCGCTGTTGTAGTACGTGAAGGTGCGCGGGTTGATGCCCAGGTAAGGCGAGACGCTCTTGCCGTCGGCGCTGAACGTCACGGGCACGTCGGTGTACCAGGCGGCGCTGGTGTTCATGGTACGCGCGTAGATCTCGAGTTGGCCGCCATCGTCCAGCTTGTGCGTGACGTTGCCGCTCAACTGGCCACCGCGGTCGGAGGGGTACTGCGTGTTGCGTTCCCCGTCGCTGCTTTGATAGAAGCCGCCGACGGTCACGTACCACTTGTCGGCGAGCTTGCCCGAGTAGTAGCCGTCGACGCGACGCAGGCCGCCCGTGCCCTTGTCGCCGGCCGTCAGGCGAATGTCGCCCTCGGGATTGTCGGAGCCCTTGCGCTGCACGAAGTTCACCGACACGCCGGGCTGGCCCGAGCCGTAGATGGGGCTGGTGCCGCCGCGCAGCACTTCCACGCGTTCGATGGTGTCGTCGATGCGGAACAGCGACGAGCCTTCGATGAACGACAGGGTCGGCGACGCGTAGATCGGCGAGCCGTTCATCTGGATGGTGGCGTACGGCGAGTCGCCGGTCTCCGGGAAGCCGCGCACGCGGACGTTGGCGCCCGCCTCGCCGCCGGTGGTCTCCGCGTAGACACCCGGCACGATCTTGAGCAGGTCGGCCGTGTTGGTGGGCGCGGCGTCCTTGATCTGCTCCGCGTCGGCGGTGGTGATCGAGTAGCCGGCTTCCTTCTTGGCGATGCCCTCGCGCCGCGTGTTGCCGGTGACCACGACCTGCTGCGTCTCGACCAGCGACTTCTCGTCCTTGGTGCGGTCGGCGCGGCTGTCGGCGGCGGAGGCCGCGGCCGCGGGGGCGCTCGCGTCCTGCGCCAGGGCGCGTTGCGCGCCGAGGGACGCGGCCAGCGCGGTGATGGCGAGCATCAGGACGCTCGGTGTGCAAGTGGTTCGGATCATGTGCATTGCCTATGGTGAGTTGTCTTCTTCGACGACCCCGGGCGTCGGGGCCGCCAGCTCCAGGCATGCGCCGGGTCGATGTCTCGCCCGGCGTCTACCGGCCGCCTTTCGCGAGGCTGCCGGTGCCTTGGGTCAATGTAGGAACCACGATCGATGGCAGTATGTTGTTCATGAAATCCGCACACTAATTTCGTTTCGATTGTTCGCGAGCGATCGACATAAACGAAATACGCGCGACGTCGTCAATCCTCGGCCGCCAAGCGGCGCGCCAGCGCGTCGCCGTTGCCGCTGAACACGTGCATGTGGCGCGCGGGCAGCTGCAGGCGGACCGCCTCGCCCACCTCCAGGCGCTCGCTCGCCACCTTGGCCAGCAGCGGCTCGCCGTCGGCCAGCTTCAGGTAGACGTATGCGTGCTCGCCCAGGCGCTCCACGTGCGTGACGGTGGCCTGCAGCGGACCGTCGCCCACCTGCACGTGCTCCGGCCGGATGCCCGCCGTGATCTCGATGCCGGGTGCCAGGCCGCTGGCGTCGACGTCGGCCAGGCAGGCCTGGCCCGCGATGCGCAGCGACAGCGCCGCGCCGGCCTGCGCGAGTGCCGTGGCCGGCAGGAAGTTCATCGCGGGCGAGCCGATGAACGCCGCGACGAAGCGGTTCGCCGGCCGGTGGTACAGATCCAGCGGCGAGCCCACCTGCGCGATGCTGGGCAGCCCGTTCGCGCCGGCCTGCGGCCGCAGCAGAACGATGCGGTCCGCCAGCGTCATCGCCTCGACCTGGTCGTGCGTGACGTAGACCATCGCCGCCGTCCCGAGCGCGCGGTGCAGGCGCGCGATCTCCACGCGCGTCTGCACGCGCAGGGCCGCGTCGAGGTTGGACAGCGGCTCGTCGAACAGGAACACCGAGGGCTCGCGCACGAGCGCGCGCCCGATCGCCACGCGCTGGCGCTGGCCACCCGACAGGTCGCGCGGCCGGCGCGCCAGCAGCGGCCCCAGCTGGAGCATGCCGCTCGCGGCCTTCACGCGCCGCTCGATCTCGGCAGCCGGCAGCTTGCGATAGCGCAGGCCGAACGCCATGTTCTCCTGCACGCTCATGTGCGGGTACAGCGCGTAGCTCTGGAACACCATCGCGACGTCGCGCCCGGCCGGCGGCACGTCGTCGACACGGCGTCCGTGCATCGAGATCTCGCCGTCGCTGGCGTCTTCGAGGCCGGCGATCAGGCGCAGCAACGTCGACTTGCCGCAGCCCGACGGGCCGACGAACACGCAGAACTCGCCGGGCTCGACGCGCAGGTCGATGTCGGCCAGCACGCTGGCGGCGCCATAGCGCTTGTGCACGCCGCGCAGTTCGATGGCAGCGGGGGCGGTCATGGCAGGCTCCTGGCGGGTTGGCGGTTCGCGCGCACGCGACCGAAGAAGACGCCGTTGGGCGGGAGCACGCATTCCAGCGGCGCGCCCTCATGCGCGCGCTCGAGGGTGCCGTCGAAGCCGTGGCCGTCGAGCGGGTCGGCGTCGAGCCCGTCCAGCGCATAGCGCGCGGCGCGCGGCGACAGGTTGAACACGCACACGATCGCATCGTCGTCCCGGCCGCGCGTCCACGCGACGACGTCGTCGTGGGCGGGCAACAGCGCCATGGCGCCATCGACGAGCGGCCGGTGCGCGCGCCGGAACGCGAAGAAGCGGCGGCAGCGCGCGAGCACGGAGTGCGGGTCGCCGGCCTGCACGCCGGCCGCCAGCGGCCGATGCGCCTCGGAGAACGGCAGCCAGGGCGTCGCGTCGCTGAAATCGGCGCATGGACCATGGGTCGACCAGGGCAGCGGCGTGCGACAGCCGTCGCGTCCCTTGAAGCGCGGCCACATCTCCTTGCCGTACGGGTCCTGCAGGTCGTCAAAGCCGATCTCGGCCTCGGTCAGGCCCAGCTCCTCGCCCTGGTAGACGCACACCGAGCCGCGCAGCGCGCCCATGAACGCGACCAGCTGCGGCGCGAGCGCATCGGGTTCGCCGAGTGCGCGCCAGCGCGTGGCCACGCGGACCACGTCGTGATTGCTCAGCGCCCAGCAAGCCCAGGCGTGGGTGGTCTCGCGCAGGAATTCGTCGAGCACGCCGTGGATGAAGCGCGGCGTGCAGTCATGACCCATCAGGTTGAACGTGTAGGCCATGTGCAGGCGGCCTTCCCGCGTGTATTCGCCGAGCGTGTGGTACTGCTCGTCGTCGCCGATCTCGCCGATGGTGGTGGACCCGGGCACCGTGTCCATCAAGGCGCGGAGCTCCTGCAGGAAGTCGAGGTTCTCGGGCCGCGTCTTGTCGTAGAGATGGCGCTGGAACGCGTAGGGATTGCTGAGCGGCACGGCGGCGGCGAAGCGACCCAACGGCTGCGGCGGGTTCGAGCGCAGCGCCTGGTCGTGGTGGTAGAAGTTGACGACGTCCAGCCGGAAGCCGTCGATGCCGCGCGCGAGCCAGAAGCGCGCCACGTCGAGCGCGGCGGCGCGCACCTCGGGCTGGTGGAAGTTCAGGTCGGGCTGCGAGGTGAGGAAGTTGTGCAGGTAGTACTGGCAGCGCTCGGTGTCCCAGTGCCAGGCGCTGCCGCCGAACAGCGACAGCCAGTTGTTTGGCGGCGTGCCGTCGGCCTGGGCGTTGGCCCAGACGTACCAGTCGGCCTTCGGGTTGTCGCGGCTCGCGCGGCTCTCCTTGAACCACGCGTGGTCGGACGACGTGTGGCTCAGCACCAGGTCGATCAGCACCCGCAGGCCCAGCGCGTGCGCGGCGGCCACGAGCGCGTCGACGTCGGCGAGGGTGCCGAAGCGGCGGTCGACGTCGCAGTAGTCGGTGATGTCGTAGCCGAAGTCGCGCATCGGCGACGGGAAGAACGGCGAGATCCAGATCGCGTCGGCGCCCAGCGCGGCGATGTAGGGCAGGCGCCGCACGATGCCGGGCAGGTCGCCGATGCCGTCGCCGTTGCTGTCCTGGAAGCTGCGCGGGTAGATCTGGTAGATCACCGCGCCGCGCCACCAGTTCGGATCGGCGGGCGCGTGGAAGTCTTGTGGGTTCATCGTGTGCAGGGTCGGGAGAGGGAGTGGCGGACGCCAGGGCGGCTCAGCCCTTGACGGCGCCCTGGGTGAGGCCGGAGACGATGTGGCGCTGCAGCAGCAGCACGAGTCCCACCAGCGGCAACGTGACGATGACCGACGCGGCCATGATCGCGCCCCAAGGCAGCTCGAACGCGGAGGACGCGCTGATCAGCGCGATGGCGACGGGCACGGTGCGCGTCTCTGGCGACAGCGTGAACGTCAGCGCGAACAGGAACTCGTTCCACGCGGCGATGAACGCCAGCAGGCCGGTCGCCACCAGCGCGGGCCACAGCAGCGGCAGGAAGATCCGGAACACCAGCGTCAGCGGATCGAGCCCGTCCATCGCCGCGGCTTCCTCGATCTCGCGCGGCAGCTGGCGCATGAAGGTCACCAGCACCCACACCGTGAACGGAAGCGTGAGCATCAGGTCGGACAGCACCAGCGCGCCGAGGCTGTCGTACAGGCCCAGCGTTCGGACGAGCTCGAACATGCCCGAGAGCACGGCCACCTGCGGGAACATCGACGCCGCGAGGATGCACAGCAGCAGCAGCGAGCGTCCCCGGAATTCCACGCGCCCCAGGCCCCACGCCGCCATCAGGCTCAGCACCAGGCTCACGGCCACCACGCCGCCCGAGACGATCAGCGAGTTCAGCAGGTTGCGGCCGAACGGATGCTCGTGGAACAGGTGGCGGTAGTTGTCCAGCGTGGGGGCGGCGGGCCACAGCGCCGGGTCGAACAGGCCGTCGCCGGTCTTGAGCGAGCTGGAGACGGCCACCAGCAACGGGAACACCGAGACGGCCATCACGGTCAGGGACGCGAGGGCGAGCAGGACTCGCCCGCCCGGTTTCGGGGAATGGGACATCACGATCGATCCTGCGGCGCGGCCCGCAGCGCGCGCATCATGGCGAGCGTGCACAGCGCGATGGTGAGGAACAGCACTGTGGCCGCGGCAGAGCCGTAGCCGACCTGCTGGAAATCGATGAGCTGCTCGCGCACGAACACCGACATGCTGCGCGTGGCACGGCTGTTGGAGGTCATCACGTAGATCAGGTCGAACACGCGCAGCGCGTCGAGCAGCCGGAACACCACCGCGACCGCGATGCCGGGCGCGATCTGCGGCAGCGTGATGCGGCGGAAGACCGCCCATGCCGGCACGCCGTCCACGGCGGCAGCCTCGTAGCAGTCGGCCGGCACGGTCTGCAGCGACGCCAGGATCAGCAGGGCCATGAAGGGCGTCGTCTTCCACACGTCGACCGCCACCACCGACAGCAGCGACAGCGCGGGGTCGGCGGTCCAGGCCAACGGCTCGCGCAGCAGGCCCAGCGCGAGCAGGTAGTGGTTCACGACGCCGAACTGGTCGTGCAGCATCCAGCCCCACATCTTGGCCGATACCACTGTGGGTATCGCCCACGGCACCAGGACGCAGGCGCGCAGCGCCGTGCGCAGGCGCGACGGGTGGTCCAGCAGCAGGGCCACTCCCAGGCCCAGCAGCGTCTCCAGCGTCACCGAGACCAGCGCGAAGGCCACCGTGTTTAAGGCCGAGCCCCACCACGCCGGATCGCGCATCAGGCCATAGCGCCCGAGGTAGTTGTCGAGGCCGACGAAGCGTGCGGCCGCCGGGTCGGACAGCTGCATGTCGGTCAGGCTGATCCAGATCGTGCGCAGCAGCGGCCAGCCCGCGACGGCGGCCAGCAGCACCAGCAGCGGCGCCAGCATCCAGAGCGCCTGGCGGATGCGCGTCGAGGCCAGCCCGCCGCGGCGAGGGGACGAGGTGCAAGCCATGCGCGCCTTCAGTTCCACTTGCCGCCGCGGCTGACGCGGTCGAGCGTGGCGGCGAGCTCGGCCAATGCCTTCTCGGGCTTCGCGCGGCCAGCGAGCACATCGTGCGTCGTGTTCCAGAACTCGTTGCTGACCTGGTTGTAGCGCGTGCCTCCGATGATGGTCGGCCGCGCGACGGCGTGCACGAACACGCCGTACAGCTCGCCCATGAAAGGATTCGCGCCGACTACGCCGGGGTCGTGGTACAGCGCCAGGAGGCTGGGGTTGAACGACGCGGCGACGGCGCGCTGCTTCTGCACGTCGCTGCTGGTCATGTACATCACGAGGTCGGCCGCCACGGCCGGATTGCGCGAGTAGCGCGACACTGCCAGCGACTCGCCACCGAGCGTCGCCGCGTGCACGCCGCCCGGGCCGCGCGGCAGCGTCGCCACGCCCACCTTGCCGCGGATGCCGCTCTGCGAGTCCTGCGCCAGCGACCACGCGTAAGGCCAGTTGCGCATGAACACGGCGTTGCCGGCCTGGAACACGCCGCGCGATTCCTCCTCGGCATAGTTCAGCACGGCGGCCGGCGAGATGGTGCCCACCCAGCTTGCGGCAGTCTTCAATGCGTTGGCGGCGCGCGGGTTGTCGATCGAGATGCGGCCGTCGGGCTCCACGATGGCGCCGGCGCCGAAGCTCGCCAGCCACTCGATCGCGTCGCACGTGAGGCCCTCGTACGCGCGGCCCTGCCACACGTAGCCCCACATCTTGTCGTTGCCGGCGGCGCGCTCGGCGCCCTGGATGCGGCGGGCGTCGGCCGCGAGCTCGTCCCACGTCGTGGGCACCGCCAACCCGTATTTGCCCAGCAGGTCCTTGCGGTAGAACAGCAGGCCCCCGTTGACGAACCAGGGCATCGCCACCAGGTGGCCGCCCTTGGTGTTGCTCGCCACGAAGTCGGTGAACATGCCGGCTTCGGCGCCGTGCGAGTAGGGCTTGAGGTCGATGAAGTGCGAGCCCAGCAGGCCCGGCCAGACGACATCCACCTGGAACACGTCGATCTTGTCCGAGCCCGAGCTCAGCACCTGCTCGTAGAGCGCGAGACGTTCGCTCGAGTCGTTGGGCGTGGCAACGACCTGCACGCGGTTGCCCGTCCTGGCTGCCCACGCGTCGGCGGCTTCGCGGCAGAGTTCCAGCTCGCGCCCCACGGCGCCGCAGGAAATCTTGATGGACACGCCCCTGGCCGCGGCCGGCGCGCTCCCGAAGGCCAACACCGCCGCGGCGATCAGCATGGCCGCGACGCCCGTCTTCCCGTTCATCTTCATGTCGTCTCCAACGCCCCGACTGGTTGCCGCTCGCGCTTGCGATGCGCGGCGCCTCGGGGTTCTCGGTTCGAATCAGACCGCGCCGGGATGAAATGCGGATTTCAATTGTTTCAACGCCCTGGCGATCCCGCGCATCCGTGAGTTCATGGCAAGGGCGCTGCGCGCAACCACCTGAGCAACTGCGACAGCTCGAACGGCTTTTGCAGGAACTCCGGCGCGGCCGCGCCCGGCACGTCCGGCGTCGTGTCGCCGTCGCGCCGTTGCTGCGTCGCGCCGGCTGCCAGCTCGGGCATCTCGCCCGACATCAGCAGCACCGGCAGCGCGGGCCAGCGCGCGCGCACGGCGCGCGCGAGCGCGATGCCGTCGACACCTTGTCCGAGGCGGACGTCGCTGACCATGCCGTGCACGCTCAGGCCGTCCGCGAGCGCGGCGAGCGCGGCCTGTGCGTCGGGCACGGGGTACACGCGGACGTCGAGCTGGCACAGCTGCTCGGCGAGCGTGGCGCGGAACGCCTCGTCGTCCTCCACCAGCAGCAGCGCCCGGCCGGGCAGCGGATCGAGCGTCGTCATCGGGGGCGGCGCCGCGGCGGGCTGGCGCTGGTGCGCCGAGACCGCTGGGAAGCGCATCGCCACGTGCGTGCCCTGGCCGACCTGGCTGCGCAGCGTCACCGTGCCGCCGCTCTGGCGCACGAAGCCGTACACGATGGACAGGCCCAGGCCGCTGCCTTGGCCGGCGGGGCGTGTCGAGAAGAACGGCTCGAACGCCTTGGCGGCCTGCTCGCCCGTCATGCCGATGCCGGTGTCGGTGACGCTCAACTCGACCTGCGCGGGCGCGGCCACGCCGTCCTCGTGCGCCGACGTGGCCGGCACGAGGCGGCTGGCGACGCGGAGCGTCCCGCCCTTGGGCATCGCGGCCGCGCTGTTCATCACGAGATTGAGCAGTGCGTTCTCGAGCTGCCCGCGGTCCACGTGCACCGGCGTCGCATCGACGGCGAGGTCGAGTTCGAGCGTGACCGACTCGCTCGCGCTGTACTCGATCAGGTCGCGCATCTCCTCGACCATCTCGTCGAGCGGGACATCCTCGGCCTCGAGTGGCTGTCGGCGCGCGAACGCGAGCAGCCGGCGCGTGAGGCCTGCGGCGCTCGTGGCCGCGCGCCTGACGCGTTGCCATTGCGCGCGCGCCGGGCCATCGCTGGTGACCGTGGCCTCGAGCAGCGCGAGGTTGCCGAGGATGGTGCCCAGATAGTTGTTGAAGTCGTGCGCCACGCCGCCGGTGAGCTGGCCCAGCACCTCGAGCTTCTGCGCCTGCTGGAGCTGGCTTTCGATGGCGCGGCGGGCGCTGAGGTCGGTGACCAGCGTCACGGTGCCGCCGCCCGGCATCGGGCAGCTGCGCAGGTCGAGGACCTGGCCGTCCGGCCCTTGCAGTTCGAGGTGGTCGGCATGTGCGCGGCCGAGCGGCGGCAGGCGGTCGAGCAACTGATGGCGCTGGCGGTCCTCGCCGATCCAGGTGGTGCCCGGCGGGAACGCGCCGAGCAGCGCGGCCTGGGTGGCGCCTGCGCTGGGCGTGACGTCCTGGCGGCCCAGCATCTCCACCAGCTGGGCGTTCCACAGCAGCAGGCGGCCGTCGCTGTCGAACACGGCCAGGCCGTCGGTGAGGTTGTCGTGCACGGCCTCCAGGAGCTCGCGCTGGGCGTTGAGGTCGCGCACCAGCTGCTGCTTGGCCAGCAGGTTGTCGCGAAAGACCTCGAAGCTGCGCGCGAGTTCACCGAGCTCGTCGGGGCGTGCCGTCGCCGGCGTGGACTGCGCCGTGTCTCCGCGCGCCAGGCGCGACATGACGTGCGTGATGGTCTCGATCTCCGCCACGAGGCGGCGCACGTAGCGCGTGGCGCCCAGCCCGATGGCCACGCAAAGCACCGTGAGCGCCAGCATCAGCACCTCGCCCGTGCGCGCGGCCGCACGCACGCGCTGGGTGCGGTCGGCGGCGGCCAGGCGCAGCTGCGCGACGTAGCGAGAGGTCTCCTCGCCCAGATCCTCGGCATTGGCGCGCGTGAGCGTGACCAGGTAGTCGATCTGGGCGTCGAGGTTGATCAGGTTCTGGCGGCTCGCCAGCACCGAATCGGGTCCTTCGCCGAGTTCGACCAGCTCGCGCGGCAGCGGAGCGGCGCCGGCGTGGCTGCGCGCCGAGATGAGCAAGGCCTCCGCGTCGGCCTCGAGGCGGCCGATCGTCGCCGGATCGTTCACGGCCGCGCCCAGCACCAGCGTCGACCAGAGGCTGGACGCACGCGGGTCGACCACGAAGCCGGGGCTCGGATGGGGCGCATGCAGCGCCTGTCCCAGGCGATCCAGGCGTGCGAGCTCGGCATCGAGCCTGGCCTGCTGGCGGATCTTCTGGCGCGACAGCTCGATCAGCGCCGGCAGGTGTTGGTGCACGCTTTCCTGCAGCCGGCCCATCACGCGCTGCAGCTGCGGGGTGGGCTCGCGCATGTCGCGCGATCCCTGGCCGATCTGCGCCAGCAGTGCCTCGACGCTCTGGCGATGCGCATCGAGCTCGGTGAGCGACAGCGAATCGCCCAGCTTGGGGGCCGTGCTGGCCAACTGGGCCGCGCGTTCCGACAGTTCGAGCGCGTGCGAGATGCGCGGCAGCAGGTCGCCCTCGACGCCTGCCAGCGCGCCCTGCATCCGGCGCAGGCCCAGCCACCCGGTGGCGGTCAGCAGCACCGTGGCGCCGAGCAGCAGCAGGAAGGCCGCCAGCAACCGGGTTCGCACCCGGCCGAGCACGCGGACCTCGCGGCGATCTGGGGTCAAGAGCGCGTCACCTCCGCGGAGAACAGGTAGCCCATCCCGCGTTCGGTGCAGATGTAGGACGGATGCTTGGGGTTCGGCTCGATCTTGCGCCGCAGGCGCAGGATCAGCACGTCGATCGTGCGGTCGAAGACGTCGGCGTCGAAGCTGCGCGTCTGTTCCAGGAGCTGGTCGCGCGTCCAGATGCGCCGGGGTTGCCGCACGAAGGCCTCGAGCAGGCGGAACTCGGCCTGCGTCAGCGCACACAGGCTGCCGTCGACGCGGTGCAGTTCGCGTTCGGTCAGGTCGAGCGTCCAGCCGCCGAAGCACAGGCGCTCGTTGCCGGCGCGGGCGGCTGCGTGCGTCGGCGGCGCGGGCGCGGCCTGCGGTGACTTGTCGTAGCGGCGCAGCACCGCGCGCACGCGCGCCACGAGCTCGCGCGGGCTGAACGGCTTGATGAGGAAATCGTCGGCGGCCAGTTCGAGCAGCAGCACGCGATCGGTCTCGTCGCTGCTGCCGCTGATCATGATGATGGGAATCGCCGAGGCCTGGCGCATCTCGCGGGCGAGCGTCAGCCCGTCTTCGGCCTTCAGGCGCAGGTCGAGCAGCATCAACGCGTAGTCGCGGCCCGCCATCGCGCGCCGCGCCTGTTCACCGGTCTGCGCGCCGTCGACCTCGAAACCGGTGCGCCGCAACACGTCCTGCAGCAGCGCCACCATGTCGGGCTCGTCGTCCACCACCAGGACGTGCGGCCGGGTCGTTTCCAGGTTGTCCACTGACTTGTCTCCAGCGATCCGGGTCGCTGCTGCGCAGTCGCCCGGCCCTTTCTAGGGCCTTTCCGAGTGGAACACGACAGCTGGCGCGCAATGTTTCAACTATTTCAATGGAACCCTGGAGACGTGACAATGTGGACGATTGGCGACAGCGCCCCTACAACGCCTTGCCCTGCGGCTTGGGCGCCGTCGGCGACTTGGGCACTTCCTGCTGGCCTTGCGGCAGCGTCTTGGTCAGGTCGACGAACGCGCGGCCGTGCTCGCCGTCCACGGGCTCTGCGCCTTCGTCGGCGCCCTCGACCGGCGCGATGACGGCCTTGCCGATCGATTCCATGATGCTGTCGTCGTTTTCTCCGACGACGCGGCCGTTGCGGCCGTCGGGCAGGTCGTCGGGAGCGCGGTCTGTGGTCTTGGTGGTGTTCATGGCGGGACTCTTCGGTGGGATGTCCCGGACG
>OUNM010097328.1_pt1 | contig 15195 bp, 13 predicted proteins | sample 1769961 | NCBI WGS metagenome assembly OUNM01 (sample SAMEA3914820, study PRJEB12502) | metagenome | biome: forest; material: soil | place: USA | collected 2012-03-12 | depth 0.3 m | reverse complement strand
CTGTCGGGCCATCGCTACGGCGTGATCGCGCTGGGCGACATGACCTACCAGGACACGTTCTGCGGCGGCGGCAAGAAGGTCGACAAGGTCCTCGAGCTGTGCGGCGCAAAGAAAGTCGGCGAGCGGCTCGAGGTCGATGCCTCGACGCAGCCGCTGCCCGACGAGGAGGCGCTTGCCTGGATCGAAAGCTGGAAGAGCCTCGTCTGACTAGTCCGGAAGCGTGAAGACCTCGACGGGGTCGGGCACGCCGCGCAGCGCGTGCTTGCCCATCGACTTCATCGGAACGGTACTGACGAGGTTGAACTCGGAGGACGCCAGCACCGGCACGCCGAGCTGCTTGGTCAACCCCTCGAGCCGCGATGCGCGATTGACCGCGGGCCCGATGACGGTGAAGTCGAGCCGGTCTTCCGTGCCGATGTTGCCGAAGGTCACCGGACCGACATGCAGCCCCACGCCGAAGCGCAGCGGATCGGCGCCGCCCGACGCGCGCGCCTCGTTGGCGGCCTCGATGTCGGCGATCAGGCGACGCGCCGCCAGCACGGCGTTGTTGGTGACGTGCGGCAGGAAGAGCGCATCCTCGGCGGGGAAATAGGCCATCACGCCGTCGCCGATGAACTTCAGGATTTCGCCGCCATACGCCTTCAGCGCGTCGCCCACCAGCTGCAGGTAATTGTTCAGCAGGTCGAGCAGCTCCGACGCGCCCATGCGCTCGTTGAGGCCGGTGAAGTCGCGCAGGTCGGAGAACCACAGCACCGCGTTGATCTCGCGCCCGTCGCCGCGCTTGATCAGTCCGCCCAGGATCTGCTCGCCCACGATATGGCCGAGATAGGTGTCGGTCACCGTCTCGGCGATGTTGCGATAGATGAAGATCTCCGCGACCGAGCCCATCAGGTCGACGAGGTGGCGGATGTCGGCCACGTCCTCGTCGCTGAAGCCGCCCGGCCGGTCGGTCGCGAACGACGCGACAGGCACCGAGCCCTGCCGGCCGAGCCGCATCGGCACCGCAAAGTAGTCCGTGCCGCCGCCCTCCTTCAGCTCGCGCAGCACGGTGTGCGCGCCCTCTTCGAGATCGCCCTCGAGTCCATAACGCACGACATCGTTTGTCTGCCGCACCGCCTGCATCGGGCTGCCGATATAGGCGGGGCTTGTCAGGACGCCGTGCAAGCGCGGGATTTCCTCCGAGGCGCCGCCGCGCTTCCACAGCACGCCGGTCGCCACCATCTGCGGGTGCACGAGCTGCAGGCCGATGTAGAAGCGCCAGATCGGCAGGCCCGTAGCCACGCTGCGCGTCATCAGCCCGTCGACGAAGCGCGACAGGTTCTGCTCCAGCCGTCCCTCGCTCAGCAGCCAGTCGACGACTGGCCGCAGGCGCGTGCTGCAGATGATGGAGGCCTGAGGAGACACAAGATCAGCCACTCACCACCGCCGCGACTTCTTCCGATGAGGTGCGGAAGACACGACTGGCCGATACGTCGGCAATCCTGTCGATGTTCTCCATCACATCCTCGACGGTAGGCGCGCGCCCGTTCACGCGCAGCCCCTCGGCTTCGCGATACTCGATGCGCGCAAAGGCGCCGCCGCCCGCGCTCCAGATCTCGCCGGTGCGCTGGCACTGCTCGCTGCAGAGATAGGCCACCATCGGCGAGACGAACTCGGGCCTGAGCTTGGCCAGCACCTCGGGCGTCATCAGGCTGTCGGTCATGCGCGTGGCCGCGATCGGCGCCAGCGCATTCATCAGGATGTTGTATTTCTGGCCCTCGAGTCTCAGCGCGTTCATGAAGCCCACCACCGCGAGCTTGGCGCCGCCATAGTTCGACTGGCCGAAATTGCCGTAGATGCCGGAGTTCGACGAGGTCACCACGACGCGCCCATAGGCCTTGGCGCGCAGGATCGGCCAGGCGGCGTGGGTGACATAGGCGGTGCCCAGGAAATGGACTTTCACGACGAACTCGAAATCCTCGACCGTCATGTTGTGGAAGGTCTTGTCGCGCAGCACGCCCGCGTTGTTGACCACGATGTCGACCGTGCCGAAGGAATCGACGGCGGTCTTGACGATGTTGGCGGCACTCTTCGCATCGGCCACGGAATCGTAGTTCGCGACCGCCTGGCCGCCCGCCGCCTTGATCTCGTCGACGACCTTGTCGGCCGCGGCGTGACCGGAGCCTTTGCCATCCACCGTTCCACCCGGATCGTTGACCACGACCTTGGCACCGCGGCTCGCCAGAAGCAGCGCATGCGCACGGCCCAGGCCATTGCCGGCGCCGGTGACGATGGCGATGCGATTGTCGAAGCGGATGGTCATCGTTCTCTCCCAAAAGACCTTATATTCCGGGAGAGTTTACAGCATCGTCTCCGGCACGGGAGACACCATGTTGGTCGCCGTATGGCGATTTCAACCCTGCTTCTGAAGGATCACGACCGAGGCCACCGCCTCTTCCATGCCGATCACGCCGCCGCCGTTTTCCGCCAGCGCGATCTCCGCGCCCTTCACCTGCCGTGCACCGGCCTCGCCGCGCAGCTGGGTGGCGAGCTCGGCCAGCATCGACAGGCCCGTGGCGCCCACCGGATGGCCCTTCGACACGAGACCGCCGGATGTATTCACCGGCAGCTTGCCGCCGGGACCCGTGGCACCCGATTCGATGAATTTGCCGCCCTCGCCCTCGGGGCAGAAGCGCAGCATCTCGCACTGGTAGACCTCGCAGAAGCTGGTGGCGTCGTGCACTTCGGCCACGTCGATATCCTGCGGCCCCAGCCCCGCCATCTTGTAGGCCTTGTCGGCCGCCGCGCGCGTGAGGCCAGGCTTGTCGAGATCGCGATACATTCCGCCGGAGAAGCCGACGCCCGCGATCTTCACGGCACGCTCCTGCACTTGCTTCGGCAGCTTATCGAGATACTCCCGCGAGCAGAGCAGCGCCGCCGCCGCACCGTCGCCGATCGGCGCGCACATCGCGCGCGTCAGCGGAAAGGACACCGGCCGGTCCTCGAGCACCGACTGCGTCGTCATCTGGAAGCGGTACTGCGCCTTGTCGTTGAGCGCGCCATAGTTGTGGTTCTTGGCCGCGCCCGCCGCGATCTGCTGCTGCGTCGTGCCGTACTTCCACATGTGCCACTTGGCCTGCATGGCGTAGGTGTCCATGAAGATCGTTCTATCGTCGCCCGGCTTGAATTCGGAGCCCACCATCGCGGCCACCCGATCCATCTCGGCCACCAGCCGGTCGTGCTGGCTGGTGATGTAGCCCTGGTTGAACAGTCCCGCCGTACGCTCCGGCGCGTCCGGGCTGAAGAGCTTCTCGACGCCGATGCAGAACGTGAGCTCGTTGGTGCCGGCCAGCACGTCCTTCCACGCGCCCATGAAGGCGGTCGAGGCGGTGGCGCAGGCGTTCTCGACGTTGAACATCGGCACGCGCTCGGGGAACAGCCCCTCCTCGACCAGCGGCTGGAACAGCGCCTGGCCGCGGATCGAGTTCTGGCCCCAGAAGCCCATGCCGCAATTGCCCAGCCAGCCCGATTCGATGTCGGCACCGGTCTTCAGGCCGGCGTCCTTCAGGGTGCCGAGATAGGCCTCGCGGGCGAGGTCGCCGAAGCTCAGGCCAGGGTGCTTCTTGAAGACGGACGTATAGGCGCCGACCACGTAAACATCGCGCATTTTGGGTCCTTTTGGGGCGTTTCCCCGAGGGTGTTGCTCTGTTGGCTTTGACCGCATTTGAGCGTATCCAACAGGCTTAGGCTAGGAGTACCGACATGTCCGCGACGGCCCAGATCAAAGCCCCCATGGTCGAGGAGACCATCGCCGAGCTGCGCAAGACCTACGGCGACCGGGTCAGCACCGCGCACGCCGTGCGCGAGCAGCATGGCAAGGACATCTCCTTCCACGAAGCACACCTGCCCGATGCCGTCGTGTTCGCCGAGTCCGCGGAAGAAGTGCAGGCCATCGTCCAGCTCTGCGCCCGCAACAAGACCCCGATCATCGCCTTCGGCACCGGCACCTCGCTGGAGGGCCACATCAGCGCGCCCAACGGCGGCATCTCGCTCGACCTCAGCCGCATGAACAAGGTGCTGCAGGTCAACGAGGAAGACCTCGACGTCGTGGTCCAGCCCGGCGTCACCCGCAAGCAGCTGAACGAATACATCCGCGCGACCGGCCTCTTCTTCCCGATCGATCCCGGCGCCGACGCCTCGATCGGCGGCATGACCAGCACGCGCGCCTCCGGCACCAACGCCGTGCGCTACGGCACGATGCGCGAGAATGTGCTCGCCCTGCAGATCGTCACCGCCGACGGCCGGCTGATGCGCCTGGGCCGCCGGTCGCGCAAGTCGAGCGCCGGCTACGATCTCGTGAAGCTGTTCGTTGGGTCCGAAGGCACGCTCGGCATCATCACCGAGATCACGGTCCGCCTGTACGGCATTCCCGAGTCGATGGTCTCCGCCACCTGCGCCTTCGACTCGCTCGACGGCGCGGTCAACACCGTCATCCAGACCATCCAGTCGGGCATTCCGGTCGCGCGCATCGAGTTGATGGACACCTACACCGTCGACACCCTCAACAAGTATTCCAAGCTCAGCCTGCCCAACAAGAATCTGCTGATGCTCGAGTTCCACGGCACCGAGGCCGGCACCCGGGAACAGGCCGAGATGGTGCAGGCGCTGGCCGGTGAAAATGGCGGCGGCGACTTCGCCTGGACGAGCCAGGCCGAGGAACGCACCAAGATGTGGCAGGCCCGCCACGACGCCGCCTGGGCCGCCAAGGCCTCCAAGCCCGGCTGGGGCATGTGGGCGACCGATGTCTGCGTGCCGATCAGCCGTCTGGCCGAATGCATCCTCGAGACGCAGAAGGACATCGTGGCCAACGGCCTCTATGCGCCGATCGTGGGCCATGTCGGCGACGGCAACTTCCATCTCACGATGATGGTGGACCCCGAAGATCCGACGTACCTGCCTCGGGCCGAGGCGCTGAACGACCGCATGGTGGCCCGCGCGCTGGCGCTCGGCGGCACCTGCACCGGCGAGCACGGCGTCGGCATGGGCAAGGTGAAGTTCCTCTACGCCGAGCATGGCGAGGCGATGTCGCTGATGCGCCTGATCAAGAAGGCGTTCGACCCGGACAACATCATGAACCCGGGCAAGATCCTGGGGCCGATCAACTGACTGGTTACGGAAAGTAACGCTTTTAAATACGGACGGAAAAGGGAGCGGCCACCGGGAAGGCATTTCATTGCGATAATATTGCATAAATCGCAATTAATGTCAAGAGCATTTCGACGCCGGACCCAATGAAACCTCATCCTGAGGAGGCCCGCAGGGCCGTCTCGAAGGATGGGCACGAGCACCTTGTCTGTTGCCCACCCTTCGAGACGCGGCCCTTCGGGCCGCTCCTCAGGGTGAGGTCGTAGGTTAGGGTCCCAAAGAAAAAGGGCCGGCGATTGCCGGCCCTTTCCCGTTTCAGCAGATGCCGCTTACTTCGCGCACTGCACCATGATCTCGACCTTGAGCGCCGGGTTGGCGAGCTTGGCCTCGACGGTGGCGCGGGCGGGGGCATTGCCGGGGAAGACCCAGGCGTCCCACACTTCGTTCATCTGGCCCCAGGTCGTGATGTCGGTCAGCCAGATGTTCGCGGACAGGATCTTCGACTTGTCGGTGCCGGCTTCCTTCAGGAAGTGGTCGATCTTGTCGAGGATCTGCTTGGTCTGGCCCTTCACGTCGGCCTTGGTGTCGTCGGCCGTGAGGCCGGCCAGATAGACGGTGTCGCCATGGACGACGGCGCTCGACATGCGGGGACCCGCGTTCACTCGCTTGATGCTCATAGATGCTTCCTCTCTCTAACAACCATTTGCGGCGGCGCGGACCTTAGCACCCCGGGCCAAGGCGGTTCTACTGCCGCTGCGGAGCCACTTCGGCCTCGATGGCATCGAGCGGCTTGTCGCCGATCAGCGCCTCGAAGGCGCGCAGGCGCTTGTAGATCGAAATCAGCGACACGATCGTCGTCCATGACCTGACCAGGTACTGGAACGAGTTCTCGACCCTGCCGAAGGCGCGGATGATCTGCTGCATGGCGCCGAGCGTCAGGCCGCCGGCCACGATCGACGGCGCCAGGGCGATGTAGGGAACGAGGACGCTGGCCTGCAGGTAGCCGTACCGCACGACGTTGAAGTAGAGGTAGTTCAGGTAGAGGCGAAAGTAATTTGCGCGGACGTTGCGGAACAGCTCATGGAGCGTCGGCGGTTGCGCGCGATCGGCCGCGTCCTCGCCCAGCACGAGCTCCTTGCGATAGGCCGCCTCGACCCGCTGGTTGCGGAACTCGAGCCCCGGCAGGCGGATGCCGGCGATGGCCAGGAAGACCGTGCCGATGAGCGCCCAGAGGACAGCGACGAAGACCAGCGCTTGCGGCACCTCGCCGACCAGCGGCAACTCCTTCACCTGGGCCGACAGCACCCACAGGATCGGCAGGAACGCGATCAGGGTCATCAAGGCCTCGATCAGGCTCTGACCCAACGTCTCCAGCGTCTGGGCGAAGCGCTGCGTGTCTTCCTGGATGCGCTGCGAGGCGCCTTCGACGTGCCGCAGTCGCTGCCAATGGGCGACGTAGTAGTCGTTCATCGCCGTGCGCCAGCGGAAGACATAGTGGCTGGTGACGAACTGCGTCACGACGGCGGTCGTGATGTAGACCAGCGCGATCCCGCCGAACGTCGCGAGTTGGGCGAAGAACTGTTCCTGCGTGACGACGCCCGGCTTGCCCAGCGCCTGCTGGACCATGTTGTAGAAGGTGCCGAACCACGTGTTGATCATCACGTCGAGCTGGACCTGAAACCAGATGAAGAAGATCAGCGCAGCCGACATGGCGACGGACCAGCGGAACCAGCGATGCGGCAGCAGCCATCCGACCACGCCGACGAACGCACCACCCGTGACGATCATGTACTCGTAGAGCCAGATGTTGCGCGCGGTCTCGATCGCGACGGCGGCGCCATCGGCATCGGCCGGCGGATAGGGGAAGCCGAACAGGCCGCCGAAGCTGAGCGAAGGACCGAGGTCGCGGGCCACGCCGTACCAGAGGGCCATGCTGAGCGCCGTCCACAGGACGGCGGCCGGGAAGAAAATTCTAGGGTTCGGGAAGAACGAAGAGAACATCTCTCATCAATAACCCGCTACCGTGCCGCCACCACCATGATTTCGACCTTCATCCGGGGGTCGTTCAGGCGGGCCTCGACCGTGGCCCGGGCGGGCGTCTGGCCGGGCACAACCCAGCCATCCCAAACCGCGTTCATGGCCGTGAAATCGGCAATATTGGCCAGCCAGATGGTGGCGGTCAGGATCCTGGTCTTGTCGCTGCCGCCCTTGGCCAGCAGCGAATCGATCTCGGCCAACGCCTGCTTCACCTGACCGGTGATATCGAGGCTCGTGTCTTCCGGGATCATGCCCGAGCAGTAGATGCGGTTGCCCTTCACCACGGCCTCGCTCATGCGCGGGCCGCAATCGATACGGTCGATGTCGCTCATGCGGCGACCATAAAGGACATTTCGGTTCGCTGCACGGTTCAAGAGCCCGCACCTCGGCACGGGATGCGCTTGGGGCCTGCCCGTCCCGCCGGTTCGCGATAGAGTTCCGCCCCGGAGGTTTTACGATGACCGATGAAGAGGCAGGCCGCGTCCGCGACTTCGTGGGCTATGGGCGCAATCCACCCGATCCCAAATGGCCGGGCGGCGCGCATGTCGCGGTGAATTTCGTCATCAACTACGAGGAAGGCGGCGAGGTCTCGGTGCCCGACGGGGCGCCCGCCTCCGAGACCGGCCTGACCGAGGGCGCGACCGCCTCGATCAAGGGCCGCGATCTCGGCGCGGAGAGCATGTTCGAATACGGCAGCCGCGCAGGCTTCTGGCGGCTCCATCGCATCTTCACCAAGCGCAAGCTGTCCTGCACCGTCTTCGCCATCGCCCAGGCGCTCGAGCGCAACCCCGAGGCCTGCGCCGCCATGCGCGAGGCGGGCTGGGACGTGGCCGGTCACGGCTACAGGTGGGAGATGCATGGCAACATGGCGCCGGACTACGAGCGCAAGCAGATCGAGATGGCCACGGCCAGCATCGAAAAGACGATCGGCACACGACCCGCCGGCTGGTACAGCCGCTACGCGCCCTCGATGCTGACGCGCAACCTGCTGCTCGACAACGGCTATGAGTACGACAGCGACACTTACGACGACGAGCTGCCCTACTGGCTGACGGTCGGCAAGCGTCGCCAGCTCATCGTGCCCTACTCCGTCGTCCACAACGACGTGCGCTTCATCCGCCAGGGCATGAGCTCGGGCGACGAATACTTCGCCTACATCAGGAACGCCGTGCAGTGCGTGCTGGAGGAGGATCCGCCGTGCATGCTGAGCTTCGGCCTGCACAACCGCATCATCGGCCATCCCGGCCGCGCCCTGGGCCTCGTCCGCCTGCTCGACTGGCTCGCCGACCAACCGAAGGTCTGGCTGACGCGCCGCATCGACATCGCCCGCCATTGGAAGAAGGTTCATCCCGCACCATGACCGAGATCAAACGCCCACTCGAGGGCATGCTCGTCCTCGACATGGGGCAGATCTACAACGGCCCCTATGCCGGCCTGCAGCTCTCCTTCATGGGCGCGCGCGTGCTCAAGATCGAGCCGCCCGAGGGCGACGTGCTGCGCCGCCGCAAGCGCGAGACCGAGCCCTACCCGCTGGTCATGCTGAACTCCAACAAGGAGTCGGTCGTGCTCGACCTCAAGCAACCGCGCGCCAAGGAGATCTTCCTGGCCCTGGTCGCCAAGGCCGACGTGGTGATCGAGAATTTCGCCGCGGGCGTGATGGATCGCCTGGGCCTGGGCTACGACGTGCTCTCGAAGCTCAACCCGCGCCTGATCTATGGCGGCAGCTCGGGCTTCGGCCTCGACGGGCCCTACCGCGATCTCGCCGCGATGGACGTTACCATTCAGGCAATGAGCGGCATCACCAATGCCACCGGCGACGCCGACGGGCCGCCGACCAAGGCGGGCGCCGCGGTCTGCGACTTCCTCGCGGGCATCCATCTCTGCGCCGGCATTTTGGGCGCATTGGTGCAACGCGAGCGCACCGGCAAGGGCCAGAGGGTCGAGATCGCCATGCACGAAGCAGGCGTGATCGCTCTTGCTTCGGCGCTGGGCGCGGTGATGGACGGTGACACCAACGTGCCCGACCGTACCGGCAACCGGCATCCCGCTTTGGCGATGGCGCCCTACAACACCTACAAATGCGCCGACGGATACGTGGCGATCTTCACCGCTGCCGAGCGCCACTGGCATTCCATGTGCCACATGCTGGGCCGCCCCGCCCTGCTCCAGGACCCCGAACTGTCGAGCACCATCGGCCGCGCCAAGCATATGGCGGAGGTCGACGATATCGTGGGTTCGTGGACGCTGACGCGCACCAAGGAAGAGGTGCTGCGGGCGCTCAACGAGGCGCACGTGCCCTGCGCGCCGGTGAAGACCGCGCGCGAGGTGGCGACCGATCCCCACCTCGAGGCGCGCGGCTTCTGGGTCGACGTCGACCATCCGCGCCGTGGCAAGACGCGCGTGCCGATCTCGCCGATCCGGCTGCACACCGCCGGCAAGTCGGAGATCCGCCGCCCCGCGCCCACCCTGGGACAGGATACCGACGCCGTGCTGGGCGAGCTGCTTGGGCTAAAGGCCGACGAGCTCGCCACGCTGCGCGCGGACAAGATCACGACGCCCATCCCCGAGAAATAAGGCCCCACTAAAGCGCAAGGGAGAACGACCGATGGCCATCATCGACAGCCAGGTGCACGCTTACGAAGCCAACACGCCCAAGCGCCCATGGGCCACCGTGCCCAACTGGCCGCCGCACGTCACGGGTGACGAGATGGTGGCCGAGATGGACAAGGTCGGCGTCGACGGCGCGATCTTCATCTCCTCCTTCTCGATGTACCGCTACGACGGCAGCTACGCGGAGGAAGTGGCGCGCGCCCATCCCGGCCGCATGGCCATCGTCAAGCCGGTCGATCCGGACGACAAGAACGTGGGCGACGTGGTCGCGAAGTGGAAGAAGACGCCGGGCGCCGTCGGCATCCGCATCTTCCTGCGCGAGGAAGAAAAGCGCGCCGCGGACGATCCGGGCTTCGAGCGCATCATGAAAGCCGCCGTCCAATACGACTTCCCGGTCAATTTCCTGTTCTGGGGCCGGGTGGACGAAGGCATCCAGATCATCGACCGCTTTCCCAACGTGCGGTTCATCGTCGATCATCTCGGCATCCTGCAGCCGCGCGTGCCGCCCGCGCCGGCAGAGCCGTGGGCCGACCTGCCGAAGATCCTCGATCTCGCCAAGCGTCCGAACGCGGTGATCAAGGTGAGCGGCGCCTGCACGCTCTCCAAGCAGCCCTACCCGTTCCCCGACATCTGGGACCCGCTGAAGCGCATCTTCGACGCCTGGGGCTTCGAGCGCTGCCTGTGGGGCACCGACTGGACGCGCGCCTTCGCCGTCGTCAACTACGAGCAGGCCGTGAAGCCGTTCCTGGAAACCAAGCGCCTCAGCGAATCAGAGCGCGCCATGCTGATGGGCGGCGCCTGCGCCAAGGCCTATGGCTGGACGCCGAGCAAAGGCTAGGCGGTCGAGCGCACCAGCTTGCCGGGCCGCGCGCCGGTCTCCTCGCCCTTCTCGAAGATCGGCGTGCCCGAGCAGATCGTCATGTCATAGCCGTCGACCTGCTGGACCAGGCGCCGTCCGCCGGCCGGCAGGTCGAAGATCATCTTCGGCGAATGCAGGTTCAGCCCGTCGAAGTCGATGACGTTCACGTCCGCCTTCAGGCCCGGCTGGAGCCGGCCGCGGTCGCGGAAGCCGTAGAAATCCGCCGTTCCGCTCGTCATCTGCTTGACGACAAACTCGAGCGGCAAGCGGGGGCCGCGCGTGCGGTCACGCACCCAGTGCGCCAGCATCGTGGTGTTGAGCGAGGCATCGCAGATCACGCCGCAATGCGCGCCGCCGTCGGACAGGCCGAGGATGGTGTGCGGATGCTCGATCAGCTCGCGCACCACCTCAAGGTCGCCATGCACGTAGTTGGTGACGGGGAAATAGACCATCCGGCTGCCGTCGCCGCCGACCAGATAATCGTAGCAATACTCGGCGGGCGTCACGCCCTCGCGCGCCGCCAGAGCCGCGATGCTGCGTTCGGGCGGCGGCTCGTAATCTGGAGACTCGCCCAGCGGATACATGCGGTCCCAGCGCGTCGCGATCTGGCGCGACAGCGGCGGCAGCACCTCGAGCAGACGCGGCGAGGCTTCCTGCGACAGGATCAGCCGGCGGATTTCCGGCGTGCGCAGCTTCGCCAGCATTTCGGCCGGCGCGAGCTTCGCGAGCTCGGCAAAAGCTTCACGCAAGCCAAAAGGATTGAGCGAGGTACCGAGGCCGAGCGTCAGACCCACCGGCCGTCCCGCGACCTGGGCGAACATCGGCAGGTTCTCGGCGCGCGCGGCGGCAACGCCATCCATCAGGCGGCGCCAGCGCTTGGGGTCGTAGCTGCGGTCGGTGAGCAGGAACCAGACCGGCCGGCCGCTCTCCTTCGCGACCTGGCGCATCCAGCCGAACTCGGCAACCTCGTCCTCGAAGTCGGAGAGCATGCCGAAGGTGCCGCGGCCGGCGCGGCCCATCGCCTTGCCGATGGCGATCAGCTCATCGTGCTCGGCATAGCGGCCGGGCACGAGGTCGCCGGCCAGCGTCTTGTGCTGGTCGGTGCGGCTGGTGGTGAAGCCGACGGCCCCCGCCTTCAACGCCTCCTCCGTCAGCCGCGCCATCGTCTCGATATCGTCGGCCGTCGCGTGCTCGCGGGCGATGGCGCGCTCGCCCATGGCATAGACACGCAACGGGTGGTGGGCGAGCTGGGCGCCGATATCGATGGTGCGCGGCAGCCGCGCCAGCGCATCGAGATACTCCGGGAAACTCTCCCAATCCCACTTCAGACCTTCGGACAGGGTGATGCCGGGAATGTCCTCGACACCCTCCATCAGATCGATCAGCGCCTTGTGGTGTTGGCTTCGCACCGGCGCGAAGCCCACGCCGCAATTGCCGAACACGATGGTCGTGGCGCCATGCCAGGAGGACGGTGCCAGGATCGGATCCCAGGTCGCCTGGCCGTCATAGTGGGTATGGACGTCGACCCACCCCGGGGTGACCAGCCGGCTGTCGGCCTTGACCTCGCGCTTGCCCGGGCCGGCCTTGCCGCCGACCTGGACAAGCCGGCCGCCGTCGATGGCGACGTCGCCCTGGACCGCCGGCGCTCCCGTGCCGTCGACGATGGTGCCGCCCCGAATGACGATATCGTGCATGGCCCGTCCCGCTTTCTGAAATGGGACCGTAACCTTTTCACACCTTGGCGAGCCCGGAAAGTCCGGGGTTCCGCACGCCAGCTATGAGCGTTCGCGGATGTCCGAGAATTTGATTTTCGGGCTCTTCTCGGCGATGTAGCCCAGCTCCCAGGTGTTGCGTGCCAGGAACACCGGCGCGCCGTCGCGGTCCTCGGACATGCCGCCGCGGTTGGCCGACATGAAGGCTTCCAGATCAGCCTTGCTCTCGGCGGAGATCCAGCGCGCGGTCTCGAAAGGTGCGGGCTCGAGGTCGATCAGCACGGAATATTCCGCCTCGACGCGGGTCTTGAGCACGTCGAGCTGCAGCTCGCCCACCACGCCCACGATGTTGTCGCCGCCGATGATGCGGCGGAACACCTGCGTCACGCCCTCTTCCGCAAGGTCGTCGAGCGCGCGCTTGAGCTGCTTGGACTTCATCGGATCTTCCAGCCGCACGCGGCGCAGGATTTCCGGCGCGAAGTTCGGGATGCCGACGATCTTGATCGTCTCGCCCTCGGTCAGCGTGTCACCGACCCGGAGCACGCCGTGGTTGGGAATGCCGATGATGTCGCCGGGCCAGGCCTCGTCGACGATCTCGCGTTCGCGCGCGAAGAACAGGATCGGCGAGTTGACCGACAGCACCTTCGACGTGCCCATCTGCGTGAGCTTCATGCCGCGGCGGAACTTGCCGCTGCACAGGCGCAGGAAGGCGATGCGGTCGCGGTGGTTGGGATCCATGTTGGCCTGGACCTTGAACACGAAGCCCGAGACCTTGGGCTCGGTCGGCTCGATGGCGCGCGGCTCGGCCGGCTGCGGGCGCGGCGGCGGCGCCCAGGCCGCGATCGCGTCGAGAAGCTCGCGCACGCCGAAATTATTGTAGGCACTGCCGAAGAACACCGGAGAGAGGTGGCCGGCGCGATAGGCGTCGACGTCGAACTCGGGATAGCCCGCGCGCACCAGCTCGACGTCCTCGGCGAGCTTCGGATCGGTGATCGTGTAGTTCTCGATCAGTTCGCCGATGCGGCTCTTGTCGGTGTTGTCGAACACCAGCATGCGGTTGTGGGCGAGATCGTAGGTACCCTTGAAGTTCTGGCCGGAGCCCTGCGGCCAGCTCATCGGCGTCACGTCGAGCGCCAGGGTCGAGGCGATCTCGTCCAGAAGCTCGATCGGGTCCTTGGACTCGCGGTCCATCTTGTTGATGAAAGTGATGATCGGCACGTCGCGCAGGCGGCAGATCTCGAACAGCTTGCGGGTGCGCGCCTCGATGCCCTTGGCGGCGTCTATCACCATCACCGCCGAATCGACGGCGGTCAGGGTGCGGTAAGTGTCCTCGCTGAAGTCCTCGTGGCCCGGCGTGTCGAGCAGGTTGAAAACCGCGCCGCCGTACTCGAAATGCATCACCGAGGTGGTGACCGAGATGCCGCGCTGCTGCTCGATCTTCATCCAGTCCGAGCGCGCACGCCTGGCCTCGCCGCGCGCCTTGACCGCGCCCGCGACATGGATCGCGCCGCCGAACAGCAGGAGCTTCTCGGTGAGCGTCGTCTTGCCGGCGTCCGGATGCGAGATGATCGCGAACGTCCGTCGCAGGCCTGCAGGATGGCCGGCAAGCGCGGAATCGGACACGGGAGTGGAAACGGCGGAATCGGGCACTGATCGACCAAGTTTGAGGTGTGGCGTGGGGTAGCGGACGAAACCCCGTACGTCAATCGGCGCGCGCGCTCAGTGCCACGAACGCGGGCTTTTGCGGTCGAGCACTTGCCGGCGCTATACTGCGATTGAGGATTACGCGATGTTGGCTGGAAGGAGGCGACCTTGCGTTTCATGCCTCGCACCTTTGCCGAAGCCGCCGGTCGAATGAGGCGGCGTGATTTCATCGCCCTCGCCGGCGGTGCGGCGGCATCGATCGTGCCGGCCCGTGCGGAGGCGATGCCGGTCATCGGATATCTCGGCGGTGAATCCCCGGAACGCTACGGCAGTCGCCTCGATGCTTTCCGCCGGGGCCTGGCGGAAGCCGGTTACGCCGAGGGGCGCACGGTCACGATCGATTTTCGATGGGCCGACGGCCAGTACAGCCGGCTGCCGGCGCTTGCCAAGGAGCTGGCCGATCGGCAGGTGAGCGTGATCGTGGCGCCGGGCGGCGCCGAGGTGGCGTTCGCGGCGAAATCGGCGACGGCCACGATCCCGATCGTCTTCGAGATGGGCGGCGATCCCGTTGCGCTGGGTGTGGTGAGCAGCCTGTCCCGGCCCGGAGGCAATCTCACCGGCGTGACGAGTCTCAGCGTGGAGGTCTCGCGCAAGCGCCTGGAGTTCATGCGTGAGGTGCGGCCGGACGCCAGGACATTCGCCGTTGCCGTCAACCCGAAAAGCCCGACCTCGAGCACGCAATTGAAGAGCCTCCAGGTCGCGGCGGAGACTCTCGGCGTGGAGCTGGTCGTCCTGAAAGCCAGCACCGGGGAGGAGTTCGACGCCGTGTTCACTGCCGTGCACCAGGCAGGGGCGGGCGGCCTTGTCTTCACCTCCGACCCCTATTTCGCTTTCCGCAGCCAACAGCTCGCCGCACTCGCCGTCCGCCATGCCACGCCGGCGATCACCCAATCCCGCGACTTCCCGCTCGCCGGCGGCCTGATGAGCTATGGCGGCGATTTCGATCAGTCGCACCGTCACACCGGCATCTACGCCGGCCGTATCCTCAAGGGCGAGAAGCCTGCCGATCTGCCGGTGCAGCGAGTCACCAAGGTCGAGCTGTTCATCAATCAAAAGGCCGCCGACGCAATCGGCCTGTCCTTCCCGCCCTCGCTTCTGGCCAGCGCCGACAAGGTGATCGAGTGACTTGGCGGGCCGGCCGTCGCGCGG
>OUNM010169596.1_pt1 | contig 15196 bp, 12 predicted proteins | sample 1769961 | NCBI WGS metagenome assembly OUNM01 (sample SAMEA3914820, study PRJEB12502) | metagenome | biome: forest; material: soil | place: USA | collected 2012-03-12 | depth 0.3 m | reverse complement strand
GGCCAGTGGCGCTACCTGCGCGAGGACGAACGGTTCTGAGCGTGTCGCCATCGCCCAAGTGGCTGGGCCTGGCCGGTCCGACCGCCTCCGGCAAGACCGCGCTGGCCCTGGCGCTGGCGCGGCGCTGGCCCGCGGAGATCGTCAGCGTCGACTCGGCGCTGGTCTACCGCGGCATGGACATCGGCACCGCCAAGCCCAGCGCCGCGGAACAGGCCGCCGCGCCGCACCACCTGCTCGATCTCATCGACCCGGCGCAGTCCTATTCCGCGGCGCAGTTCGTCGCCGACGCGCGGCGCCTGGTCGGCGAGATCCGCGCCCGCGGCCGCTGGCCCCTGCTGGTCGGCGGCACGATGATGTATTTCAAGGCGCTGGTCGACGGCATCGACGACATGCCCGCGGCCGACCCCGGCATCCGCGCCGCGCTCGATGCCGAGGCGGCGCGCCTGGGCTGGCCCGCGCTGCACGCGCAACTCGCCGAGGTCGACCCGGTCACCGCGGCGCGCCTGAAGCCCAACGACTCGCAACGCATCCAGCGCGCGCTGGAGGTCTGGCGCGCGAGCGGCACGCCCCTGTCGACGCTGCACCTGCGCGCGCAACGCGAGCGGCCGCCGCTCGATGGCGCGCTGATCGCGCTGGAGCCCGCGTCACGCGCCTGGCTGCACGCGCGCATCGCGCAGCGCTTCGACGCGATGCTGCAGGCCGGCTTCCTCGACGAGGTGCGCCGGCTGCGCGCGAATCCTGCCCTGCACCTCGACCTCCCGTCGATGCGCTGCGTCGGCTATCGCCAGGCCTGGGAGGCGCTGGACGCGGCCGATCCGCCGGATCTGGAGACGATCCGCGAGCGCGGCATCGCGGCGACGCGGCAACTGGCGAAGCGCCAGATCACGTGGCTGCGCAGCATGCCCCATCGCCACGTGATCGAGGCGGATGCGGCGGATGTCGAGGCGCGGCTGGTGTCGGACGTCGAGTTCCTGATCGGGCCGCCAGGCAGCCCACCGCGATGAGGCGCGCGGCGCGTCCCGTCGTCATGACAGGGCGCGCGGCCAGCTTCGGAACCTTCGGCGGGCTGGCCAGGCTATTCGGCGGACTCGGGTTGGTGGTGCGCAGCACGCTGCGTGCGCATGCCCCAGCTCGCCGATGCCGCGCATGAACGCGCTGCCGCTGCATTGGCCGCTGCGCGGCGGATTCGAGACGAGAGCCTTCGCGCGCGGCGCGGCGCGGCTTGTCAGGTCGACACGCGCTCGCCGTTCTTGCGCGGCTTGATCGGCCCGGTGCGCACGCAGTTGCGGCCGGCTTCCTTGGCAGCCTCCAGGGCCTGCTCCGCCTCGTGCACCATCGTGTCGACGCTCAACTGGCCCTGATGCACCGTGGCGACGCCGATGCTGACCGTGGCCACGACATGCGTCTGCTGCCAGGTATAGGGCGCGGAGGCGACCTGCTGGCGGATGCGCTCGGCCGCGTCGAGCGCGCCCAGCGGATCGGTGTTGGGCAGGAAGACGGCCAGCTCGGCACCGCCGAAGCGGGCCAGCAGGTCGGGCTGGCGCAACGTGGTGCCCACGCGCTTGGTGACTTCCAGCAGCAGCGCGTCGCCGCACAGTTGGCCCAGGTGCTCGTTGATGCGCCGCAGGTGGTCGGCGTCGATCAGCAGCAAGGCGCCGTCGTCGCCGTAGCGGCGGCAACGGGCGAACTCGCGTTCCACGAGCTCGAGGAAATGGCGGCGGTTGGACAGTCCGGTCAGGTTGTCGTCGACCGCGTGCAGCACCTCGCGCGCGCGCGCATCGGCGACCACGCGCGCCAGGCGGATCACCACGCCGGCGAGCATCAGTGCGGCGAGCGCGAAGAAGAACGCGACGCTCAGTGCGATCAGGCCGCCGCGGCCGCCGGCCAGCAGCCCCAGGCCGGTGGCGGCGGCGATGCCGGCCAGCGCGATCCCGATCGCCGACCCCGCCCAGAATCGCGTGCTGCGCCGCTCGAGCACCTTCACGAGCCCGCTCAACGTCGAAGAATCGATTTCAGCCGTCACCCATCCACCTCAACAAGATCATGCCGTGCCGAGTGGCACGCGGGCAATTCCAGCGCCCGGCTTCGCCGGACGCCGGGCGTCCAGAGAATATCGGCCGCGGCGGCTCGCCAATGAGCGAAATCCTGGTCGATTGTGCGGCAGAGGGCGCCGTCGGGACAGGCCTGTGCGCCCGAATGTCACGTAAATGGTGAATACGTTCCTCCGCTGGCGCCGGCGCGGCGACGGAAGTTCGGCGCGAGCGGCTGTCGAGCAGCACCCGCTCGCGTATGCTTGGCGCCGAATGACTGATCCATCGCACGCCCAGCCGGCGCCTCTCCTGACCGTCACCGGCCTCGCCAAGCGCTACCGCGACGCTTTCGTCTTCAGCGACGTCTCGCTCGCCATGGCGCGCGGCGAACTGGTCGCCCTGCTGGGCGAGTCGGGCGTCGGCAAGTCGACGCTGCTCAACTGCGTGGCGGGTCTCGACAGCGCCGACGCCGGCGCCGTCATCCTGGACGGCCGCGACGTGCTGGGCCTGTCGGAGCCGGAGGCGGCCCGCCTGCGCCGGGAAGACCTGGGCTTCGTGTTCCAGGCCTTCCACGTGTTGCCGCACCTGAGCGTGGCAGACAACGTCGGACTGCCGCTGCAACTGCTGGGGCGCCCGCGCGGCGACCGCGTCGCCCGCATGCTGGCGGCCGTCGGCCTGGAGGGCCTGGGCGACCGCGCGCCGCGCCAGCTTTCCGGCGGCCAGTTGCAGCGCGTGGCCATCGCGCGCGCGCTGGTGCACGAGCCGGCGCTGGTACTGGCCGACGAGCCGACCGGCAACCTCGATCCGCGCAGCGCCGGCCTGGTGATGGATGTCCTCGTCGACGCCGCTCGACGCACCGGCGCCGGCGTGCTGATGGTCACGCACTCGCCGCCGGCGGCGGCGCGTTGCGACCGCGTGATGGAGTTGACCGCGCAAGGTGTGCGGCTGCCGCTGGCAGCCTGATCAATCCCGCAACGCAGACGGTGCGGACGGCTCGCAGCGGCTCAGCGTCACCGGCACGCCGTTCAACACCGATGTGCCTGACAACGGATCGCGCAACCGGTCGTCCAGCAGGTCATTGAGGTTGGCGCCGGGCCGCTGCGCCGCGACGCCCAGGCGCGCGCCCGGCTGGTCGTGGCCCCAGCCGTGCGGCACGCTCACGACGCCCGGCATCATCTCGTCGGACAACATGGCCGGCAGCTCGATCGCGCGGCCCGCGGTGCCCTGCAGGCGCACGCGATCGCCGGCCTGCACGCCGTGGCGCGCGGCGTCGGCCGGATGCAGCAGCGCGGTGCAACGCTCCGGCCCCTTGGCCAGCGTCGGCAGGTTGTGCATCCAGCTGTTGTTGGAACGCACGTCGCGCCGGCCGACGACGACCAGCTCGGACGGCGGCGCGCGCAACGCGGCGTCGACGGCGGCGAGCTCCGCGGCGACGGGCGCCGGCCACAGTTCGATGCGTCCGCTGGGAGTGCGCAGGATCTCGGGCAGGCGGGGCTGCAGTGGCCCCAGGTCGATGCCATGCGGCGCAGCCTTCAGCGCGTCCAGGCTCAGGCCGCCGGGCTTCTGCCCGAAGCGGTCGCCATGAGGGCCGGCGCGCAACGCGAGATCGAGCATGCGTTCGGGGCCCGGCGCGTTGCCGAGCGCGTCCAGCATGGCGGCCTGCAGTTCGTCGGGCACCCCCGCGGCGAGACGCCGCAGGTCGTCGGCCAGCAGCCTGTCGTCGAAGGCGGCGAGGTCGAAATCGGGGGCGCAGGCGTCCGGCTCGCCGCGCAGCATCGCCGCGATGCGCAACAGCGCCTGCCATTCGCCCTGCGCGCCGTCGCGCGCCGGAAAGACCGGCGGGCTGTAGCGCGCATGGTTGCGGCAGGACAGCTGCGGGAAGCTGACGTCGTAGTGAGACTCCTCGAACGTCGAGCGGCCCGGCAGGATCACGTCGGCATGCTGCGTGGTCTCGTTGAGGTAGATGTCCACGCTCACCATGAAGTCGAGCGCTCGCAGCGCCTGCGCGATGCGTGCGCCGTTGGGCGCCGACAGCACCGGATTGCTGGCCACCGTGATCAGCGCCTTGACCTGCCCCGGACCGCCCGTCTCGATCTCCTCGGCCAGGCAACCGGTCGGATATTCGCCCAGCACCTCGGGCGCGCCCGACACGCGGCTGTGCGTGCGCCCGGTGACCATGCCGCGGCCCACGCCGGGCCGGCCTTGCGTGTTGGCGGCGAACGCGGCTGCGTGCGGGAACATCACGCCGCCTTCGCGGTCGAGATGGCCCGTGAGGATGTTCAGCGCGTCGACGAGCACGGAATTGAGGGTGCCGAAACGCTGGGTGCTCGAGCCGATGCGCGAGTAGACCGCGGCGCGCGGCGCGGCGGCTAGCCGTCGCGCCAGCGCGCGCTGCGTCTCGCCGGGGACACCGCAATGGGCCGCCATGCGTTCGGCGTCATAAGGCGCCACGGCGGCTTGCAGCGCCTCGAGGCCGGTGTCGCCCGCGGCGAGGAATTCGCCCAGCCGGCCGGGCCGGACGAGGCCCTCGTCGAAGAGCGTGTGCAGCAGGCCCAGCAACAGGAAGACATCGGTGCCGGGCCGGATGAAATGGTGCTCGTCGCCGATCGCGGCCGTCTCGGTGCGGCGCGGGTCGATCACCACCAGCCGGCCGCCGCGCGCGCGCATCGCCTTGGCACGGCCGCGGAAATCGGGCACCGTCCACATGCTGCCGTTGCTGGCCATCGGATTGGCACCCAGCATCAGCAGGAAATCGCACCGGTCGATGTCGGGCACCGGCACGGACAGCGGGTGGCCGTACATCCAGCCGCTGGCCACCTGGCGCGGCATCTGGTCCAGCGTCGATGCGCTGAACACGTTGCGCGAGCCCGCGGCGCGCAGCAGCCGCTGCACGTACAGGCCCAACCCCAGCCGGTGCACGTTCGGGTTGCCAAGGCTGAAGGCGAGCGCGTCGCGGCCAAGCGCGCTCACCAGCGGCGGCAGGCGACGCGCGATCTCGGCGTAGGCCTCGTCCCAGCTGGCCTCGACGAAGCGGCCATCGCGCTTGATCAGCGGCTGCCGCAGCCGGTCGGGGTCGTCCTCCAGATCCTTCAGCGCGATCGCCTTGGGACACAGGTAGCCGTGGCTGAATACGTCTTGCTCGTCGCCGCGGATGGCGATGACGCGCGCGTTCGCACCGCTGCCCGAGACGGTCAGGCTCAGGCCGCAGCAGGCCTCGCACAGCGGGCAGATGCGCTGGACGACGCGCGTCGGCGCGAGGTCGTCGGCCTGAACGGAGGGCGTGCCGGCGGAGGGGATGGCAAGCGTCATGGGATGTCTCGAACGAAGGGCTGCTGGATTGGCGCAAAGGATACGGCGACTCGGCCGATGATGGCGGCCCGGCGGCGCCGTGGCTGCCACTTCGGCGACAAATGCGGGCCATGGCGCAGCGCGCGACATTGCGCGGTAGAAAACGGTCGATCGGCGCGCGGCGCGTTTTCCGATTGATGGCAGGATGCCGCAGTTCTCCCGACTCGAAGCGCCCTTGTCCCCTGCCCTCACCTCCTCGTCGCCGCGTCCGTCCTTGCTGGCGGCGCTCCATGCCCGGTTGCTGTGGGCCGAGTGGCGCCATCACCCGTGGCGGCAGGCGGCCGCGGTCATGGCGGTGGCGCTGGGCGTCGCACTCGCCTTCGCGGTGCAGTTGATCAACGCGTCGGCGCTGTCGGAGTTCGAGACCGCGGTGCATGCGGCCAGCGGCGCGCCCGACTTCAGCATCCAGTCGCGCGACGGCCAACTGCCCGAGGACCTGTACGCGCGCGTCGCGATGACAGCCGGCGTCGCGCGAGCCAGTCCGGTGATCGACCTGGCCGTCGGCCTGCAAGGCATCGACGGCCAGTCGCATCCCGCGCACCTGCTGGGCCTGGACGCGCTGGTGGCGCCGTGGATCTCTCCGGGCTGGCTGGCGCACCCGGAGGCGGCGTCCGCGGCCGGTGCGGCCGGTGCGGCCGGCGCGGCCGGCGCGCAGGCATCGCCCGTCGCGCCGCTGTCCGCGCTCGACCCCGACCTGGTGTTCGTCAACGCGTCGGCGCGCGCGCAACTGGGCACCGCCGACCACGTCCTGCTGCGCGTCGATGGCCACGAGCAGCGATTCGCGATCGGCGGCCGCATCGCGGCCGACGGGCCGCCCCTGCTCGTGATGGACATCGCCGGCGCGCAGACGCATTTTGACCGCGTCGGCTCGCTGACGCGCATCGACGTGCGGCTCGCGCCCGGCGCGCGCCAGGAGGCCGTGATGGCGGCGCTCGCCGCGGGCCCCGGCGTGCGTGCCGCCGCGCCCGACGAGGCGGCGCTGCGCATGGCGCGGCTGTCGCAGTCGTACCGCGTCAACCTCAGCGTGCTGTCCCTCGTGGCGTTGTTCACCGGCGGCTTCCTCGTCTTCTCGGTGCAGTCGCTCGCCGTCGCAAAGCGCATTCCGCAACTGGCGCTGCTCGGCGTGCTGGGCATGAGCGGGCGCCAGCGCCGCACGCTGGTCTGGATCGACAGCCTGGCGGTGGGCGCGATCGGCGGCGTCGCGGGGCTTGCGCTCGGCACCGCGCTGGCCGCCGCGGCGCTGCGCGCGCTGGGCGGCGACCTGGGCAGCGGCACGCTGGGCGGCGACGCGCCGCATCTGCAATGGAGCGTGCTGGCGGCGCTCGCCTATGGCGGCCTGGGCGTCGCGTCGGCCTTCGCCGGCGGCTGGTGGCCGGCCCGCGCCGCGCAGGGCCTCGCACCGGCGCAAAGCCTCAAGGGACTCAGCACCGCCGGCGGCAGCGACTGGCCCGTTGCCTACGGATTTGCATTGATCGCGCTCGCGGGCGCGCTCGCGCTCGTCCCGCCCTGGCATGCGATCCCGTGGGGCGCGTACGCCTGCGTCGGCGTCCTGTTGCTGGGCGGCATCAGTCTCGTGCCGCAGGTCGTCTCGCTGCTGCTGAAGAGGTTTCGAGGCGCACGCAACCCGGTGGCGGCGCTCGCCATCGCGCGCGCCTTCGACCAGCGCCACACGGCCACCGCGGCAGTGGCCGGCGTGGTCGCCAGCCTGAGCCTGGTCGTCGCGCTCACGGTGATGGTCACGAGCTTCCGCGACTCGCTCGTCGCCTGGCTCGACGACGTGCTGCCCGCCGATGTCTACGTGCGCGCGGCGCCCGGCGCCAGCCAGGGTCCGGTCTTCCTGCCGCCCGCCGTGCTCGCCGCCGCCGCGGGGCCGGGCGTGCGGCAGGTTCGCTCGGAGCGCCTCCTCGCCATCACGCTGGCACCCGACCAACCCGACGCGACGCTGCTGGTGCGCGACCTGCCACCCGGCGAGGCCGCGCCGGCGTTGCCATGGATCGTCGCGCCCGATGCGGCGCCCCCCGCGCAGGCCGCGTCCGGCGTGCTGTCCGTCTATCCCAGCGAGGTTCTGGCCGCGCTGCAGCACCTGAAGAAGGGCGACGTCATCGACGTCCCGCTGCCGCCGCGGCGCGGGGCCTCGCCATCCGCACCGACTCCTGTCGCGCGCGCGGTCGTGCGCGGCATCTGGCGCGACTACGCCCGCCAGCAGGGCGCGTTGCTCATGGCACGCGCCGACTGGTTGCGGCTCACCGGCGACGAGCGCATCAGCGGACTCTCGCTGTGGCTCGCCCAGCGCGACGCCCACGACATTCGCGACGCCCGCGACGCCGGCGCTCCCGGCGACGGAGCGGCCGTGGACAACGGCGCGGCCGTCGTCGCACGGCTCAAGGCCGCGTTGCCGACGGACTCACCGATCGAGATCGCCACCTCGAGCGAGCTGCGCGACTACTCGCTGCGCATCTTCGACCGCAGCTTCGCCGTCACCCGCTGGCTGCAGGGCGTCGCGCTCGCGATCGGGCTGGCGGGCATCGCGGCCAGCTTCTCCGCCCAGGTGCTCGCGCGCAGGCGCGAGTTCGGCACCCTCCAGCACCTGGGCTTCACTCGCCGGCAGGTGCTGACGCTGGTCGCGTCCGAAGGCGCGCTGTGGAGCGCGGTCGGCGCCGTGCTCGGACTCGCGCTCGGGTTGGCGGTCAGCGTCGTGCTGGTGAAGATCGTCAATCCGCAGAGCTTTCATTGGACGATGCAGATGAGCGTGCCGCCTGGCACCCTGCTGGTGCTGGCGCTGGGCGTGGTCGCGGCGGGCGCGTTGACCGCCTGGGGCAGCGGTCACGCCGCCGCCAGCCGCGACGTGGTGCGCGCCGTGAAGGAGGACTGGTGATGCGCCGGCGTCCGTTCCTCGCGGGGCTGCCGCTCGCGATCCTGGCCGCGCGCTCCAGCGCCAGCGCGGCGCCGCCTGCGGCCGATGCCGAGTCTTCCCAGGAGGCGCCCTCCGAAGCGCCGCCCACCGATGCCGCGTCCGCCGATGCCGAGGCATCCGAGGCGGCGCCCCTCGGCGTGACGCACCGCGCGTTGCGCTTCCCCGCCGATCACGGCGCCCATCCCGACACCCACATCGAATGGTGGTACGTCACCGGCTGGTTGAGCGCGGGACGCGGAGACTCCGCGGCGCTGGCACCCGAGTTCGGCTTCCAGGTCACGTTCTTCCGCACCCGCACCGGCCTAGCCCAGTCGTCGACCAGCCGTTTCGCGGCGCGCCAGCTCGTGTTCGCGCACGTGGCGCTCACCGACCTGGGTGCCGGCTCGCGGGACAGCGGTCTGGTGCACGACCAGCGCGCAGCACGCGAAGGCTTCGGCCTGGTCCAGACCCCGGCGCCGTCGGGCCGGCAGATCGTGCAATTGCGCGATTGGTCGCTCCAACGCGCGGCGCCGGCGGCGGCGTCCGACGCCAGCCGCCTGCACATCGCCGTGCGCAGCGATCGCTTCGCGCTGGACCTCGATCTCGCGGCCACGCAGCCGCTGTTGCTGCAGGGCGAGGCGGGCTATTCGCAAAAGGGGCCCGAGGCCAGCCAGGCGAGCCACTACTACAGCGAGCCGCAGTTGGCGGTGCGCGGGCGCGTCGAGCGCGCGCAGGCGCCCGCGCGTCAGGTGCGCGGGCGCGCGTGGCTCGATCACGAATGGAGCAACGAACTGCTGCCGCCGGCGGCCGTCGGCTGGGATTGGGTCGGCTTCAATCTGCTCGATGGCGCCGCGCTCATGGCGTTCCGCCTGCGTCGTGCGGATGGCGGCACGTTGTGGGCCGGTGGCTCGTTCAGGAGCGCGGCCGGCGCGCTGCGCGTCTTCGCCGCCGACGACGTCCGCTTCGAGCCGCTGCGGCACTGGACGAGCCCGCGCACGCGAGCCGCCTATCCCGTCGAGTGGACGCTGGCCACGCCTGCCGGGCGCTGGCGCGTGGCCGCGCTGCGGGACGACCAGGAGCTCGACAGCCGCGAGTCGACCGGTTCGGTTTACTGGGAGGGCATCTCGGCGCTGCACGGCGAGCGTGGCGCCATCGTGGGCTACGGTTACCTCGAACTGACGGGGTACGTCGGCCGATTGCGCCTGTAGCGACCCGGGGCTATTCTCGACACGGCACACTGCGCTGAACGCCGGCCCTTGCAGGGAATGGGCACAGGCGTTGCCGCAACGGGATTCACTTTGCAGGAGAACCCATGAAAGCGCAGGACAACTCGACCGATCCGCAACACATCTATCGCCAGCTCAAGCTGGGCCTTGGACACGAACTGGTCAACGACGACAACGTCTTCCAGCTGATCGCCCTGGCGCAACAGGATGGCCATCAGTTGCTGGAGACCGAGCTGCGCGAATGGCAGGCCCCCTGCAGCGATTCCAACGACGGCCCGCGGCCCACGATGGTGCCCACGCGCGGCTTCAACAAGGACAACGTCAAGCACTGACGCCGAGGCGGCCGATGACGGCACCGGCGCGCGCGATCGAACGGCCGGTCAGTCTGGCCGCGATGCGCGAGCAGGCGCTGCATTGCCGCGACTGTCCGCTGGGGGCGCTGGCCACGCAGACGGTGTGGGGCGAAGGCGCCGCACGTTCGCGGCTGATGATCGTCGGCGAACAGCCTGGCGACCGCGAGGATCTCGTGGGCCGGCCCTTCGTCGGGCCGGCCGGCCACCTCCTGGACAAGGCCTTCGCGTCGCTGGGCTGGGATCGCCGCGCCGTCTACGTCACCAACGCCCTCAAGCTTTTCAAGTACGAGTTGCGCGGCAAGCGACGCATGCACAAGACGCCGGGACAGCGGGAGATCCTGGCCTGCGCGCACTGGCTGCAAGGCGAGATCGACGCCATCGCGCCGGCCGGCATCGTCGCACTCGGCGGCACGGCGGCGCGCTCGCTGCTGGGCCGACCGGTGAAGGTGCTCGGCGAGCGCGGGCAATGGGCGCAGCGGCCCGATGGCATCCGCGTGCTCGTGACGCTGCATCCGTCGGCGCTGCTGCGCGGCCAGCCCGCCGATCGCGAACTCGAGTTCGAACGCTGGTTGACCGACCTGAGGGCCGCGTCCAGCGTCCTGCAGGTGTCCTGACCGACCTCCTGTCGTCGACTTGCGCAGCCCTGTCGGCTTGCATCGCAGCCCGTCGCATGCCCGTGGCGGCGCGCGGCACCGGGGCGTAATCTGCACCCATCGATCAACCACGTTCCCCAGGAGCAGACCATGTCAGACAGCGACGAACTCGGCAAGCTGGCCGATCACCATCAACGCGGCGTCCTCTCGGACGAGGAGTTCGCACGGGCGAAGGCGCGCGTCCTCAACGGCATGCCGGCCGGACGTACCAGCCCGCCGGTGAGCGCGCTCAACCAGTTCCGCCGCAGCCTCAGCGACCGCTGGCTGGGCGGCGTCTGTGGCGGCATCGCGCAGTCGACCGGCGTGCCCTCGTGGGTGTGGCGCCTGCTCTTCACGTTCGGCATCGTGTTCGCGGGCTGCGGACTCGCGCTGTACATCCTGCTGTGGATCCTCGTGCCGCAGGAGCAGCTGTACCTGCCCGGTCCCAGCGACACGATGCGCGCGGGTTGAGCGCGCGTCACGCGCGCGCGGGGCCCGCCCCCGCGCGCGTGGGACACTGGCCGAAAGGAGGTTCCCGCCATGATCCGGATCCGCGAGATCGACCACCTCGTGCTGCGCGTGGTCGACCTGCCGGCGATGCTGCGCTTCTATTGCGACGGCCTCGGTTGCCGCATCGAACGCCGCCAGGACGAGATCGGCCTGATCCAGTTGCGCGCCGGGCGCTCGATGCTGGACCTGGTGCCGTTGGACGGCAAGCTCGGACGCGCCGGTGGCGCCGCGCCCGGCAAGGAGGGTCGCAATCTCGACCACCTGTGCTTCCGGATCGAGCCCTTCGACGAGCCCGCGCTGCGCGCGCACCTCGCCGCGCTGGACATCGCCGCCGGCCCGACCGGATCGCGCTACGGCGCCGAGGGCGAAGGGCCGTCGATCTACCTGAGCGATCCCGAAGGCAACGTCGTCGAGCTGAAGGGGCCGCCATCGGCCTGACCCTGCGGGGTTCGCGCAAGGCGCAGCGTCGCAGCCGATCGGCGCGCCGCCGGCGTTCGAGGCCGCCGCGATCTTGAGCGCTTGACCGCAAGGTCGTTCGGGGAGGAGCATGACATCGCTTCGTCGACCGTCATGCGCCCCCCACCGTTCAGCTTCCGCGTCCGCCATGCGGGCACGCCATCGCGCCGCGCCCGGGCCCCCGCCCGCGGGCGCGTTCCCGCACCGCGCCGCCGGCCCGGTTCGGCGCCGGCCGTGCTGCGAGCCATCGCCTCGGCCATCCTGGTGTCGGGCTGGCTGGGCGCGTCGGTCGTCGCGATGCAGGCCCGCACGACGCCCGAGGCGGACGCCGTCGAATACCTGATCGCCGACAACCACGTCTATCCGGTCACGCTCGCGGAGTCCAGACGCGCGCGCCAGCTCGTGCGGCGCACGAGCGGCGACCTGGGGCTGTGGTTCGCGCAGCTCGACGTGGGCTTGAGATCGCTGCTGCGGCCGCCGCGCCTCGCGTGGACGCTGTGGATCCTGTCCACCGCCGTCGGCGTGGCCTGCCTGCAGCTCGCGAAGTTGAGCGCCGAGGACATCGACGACTGACGCCGCGGCGGACAGGAACATCGGTTGCCGCGTCCGCGGGCGAGCCGGGACACCGCGCCGCGCACATCGATGGGAAGCACCATGTTCGAAAGGTTCGCAATGGCTGGCGTGGCGTGCGCCGCGCTGGCCGCCGCCGCGTGCGTCCAGGCCGCGTCCAACCCGCCGTCCGGCGAGGCGCAGGCGGAAGCACCGCATGCCTCGCAGCCGGCCCGGCATCCGAAGCCCCGGCTCGACCTCAGCGGGCGCACCCGCGTGGGCAAGGCGTCGTTCTACAGCGGCAAGTTCAACGGACGAAAGATGGCGGACGGCAGCCGCATGGATCCGCAGGACGACAGCGCCGCCAGCAAGACGTTGCCGCTGGGCACGACCGCCAAGGTCACCAATCTCGAGACCGGCGAGAGCGCGGTCGTGACGATTCGCGATCGCGGGCCGCACGTGGCGGGGCGCATCGTCGACCTCACGCCGACGACCGCCCACAAGGTGGGCATCGATCGCCACGAGGGGGTCTCGAAGGTGGCCGTCACGCCTTTGAGCCTGCCGCCGTCCGGCGCGGCCGCGCGCACGCACGACGGCGCGGTCGATACCGACGCTGCCGGGCCCCATCCGGATGCGACGCCCGCCGCCAGGCGCCGCCCCGACTGACGCTGCCGCGCGCGCCCCAGATGTAAATTTGAGTGTCCCTTGCGCACCGACGCCGCTGCTCGAGCGTTGATCCGTCAGGCGCCACGACAATGGCGCATCCAGCCCGCACGGCGGGGGCGAATCCTCAAGGATCCTTGCACATGACGATCACAAGAACCCAGGCCATGCCGCGCCTGGCCGCGCTGGCGGCCGCCCTCGGCGCGGCCGCCCTTCTCTCCGCCTGCGTCGTCGAGCCCGCGCCGCGCTATGTCCAGGCGCCGCCGCGACCGGTCCCCGTCTACCCGCAACCCGCGCCCGTCTACCCGCAACCCGCGCCCGTCTACGAGCAGCCCGCGCCGGACTACGCGCAGGACGCCGAGCCGGTCGTCAGCGTCTATGTCGACCCGCCGATCGACCAGCCCGAGCCGATCGCGGTGCAGTGGGCGCCGCCGCCGATGCTGGTCGAAGTGCCCCCGCCACAGCCGTACCCCGATGCCGTGTGGACGGGCGGCTACTGGGCATGGGAAGGCCGCTGGTTCTGGGCCGCCGGACGCTGGGCGCCGCCGCCGCGACCGCGCTACGTCTGGGTGCAGCCGTACTACGAGCATCGCGACGACATCGTCGTCTTCGTGCCGGGATTCTGGTGCGCGCCCGAACGCCACTTCGTGCCGCCGGCGCCGGGGCTGCGCATCTCGGTGGCGATCGCCGCGCCGGGCGTGCGCATGGGCCGTCCGCCGATGGGCCCGCAAGGCGTGTTCGTGCCGCCGCCGCCGGGCTCGCGCCGCGGCATCATCGTGCCGGCGCCGCTGGGCACGCCGCCCGCGGTCGTCGTGAGCGCACCGCCCGTCGTCAACGTGGGCATGCGCGTGCGCGGCAACGTGGACGTCAACAGCCACAACGTCACGAACGTCACCAACGTCACGAACGTGACCAACGTGACGATCGAGGCCCCGGCCGGCGCCACGGCCAATGGCCAGGCGTTCCAGAACTCCGTGCCGGCGCGCGCGCAGCTCGCGGCCGGATTGGCCCCGGCCGGTCGCCCCGCCGCGCCGCAGCCGGTGTCGCAGCAGGCGATCCCGGCCTACCAGTCGGGCCACGCGCCGATGCCGCTGCCCGCCGGCCAGCCGGTGCGCACCGAGCGCAACGACCGCTTCAATGCGCCGAACGGCGCGCGTCCCGGCGCCATGCCGCCGGCGCCGGGGCAACAAGCCGCGCCGCAGGGCCAGGCGCAGCAGGCGCCGGCGCGTCCCGGCCAGGGGCGTCCGGAGTTCGACCAGCCGCCGCGCACCCCCGCGACGATCAACGGCCAGCCGCAGCCGCAACCACCGCAGGTCCAGGGCCAGCAGCCCGCGTGGCAGCAGCGCGGCCAGCAGCCGGCCTGGCAGCCGGGCCAGCAGCGCCCCGGCTACGGCCAGCCGGCGCCAGGACAGCCCCCGGGCCAGGCACAGCAACCGGCGCCGCAACCCGGCCAGGCGCCGGTGGTCAATCCGCAGGATCCGCGCCGACGCGGCGGCAATCCACAAGGGCAGCCGCCCGCCGGCCAGGCCCCGGTCGCCGCGCAGGGCCAGCAGCCGCCGCAGGCCAAGGGCAAGGACGGCAAGGAAGCACGCGAGTCCAAGGACGAACGCAAGAAGCCCGAGCACGAGCATCCGGACGACCGCGACAAGAAGAACGGCGAGCGCGATCGCTGAGAAACGTCCGCGCGCCGCGTTCGACAGGAGGCACCGCGGTGCCTCCTGTTTTTTTGTGCGGCGTTGCGCGCGCGGACAAGATGTTGACAAGCGCCGTGGCCGGTCCTAGAGTGATATCACTTTGATGTCCATCAGGATCTCGCCATGACGACCCGCCCACCCCTTCGCAACGAGTATTCCGAACGCCGGCTCACCTCCATGAACGGCTACGCGATGCTGGCCAGCGGCGTCGTTCTGGTGATGATCGCGCTCGCGCGCTTCGTCTCGATCGGCGAGGACCTGGACGCCCGGACGGTGCTGCTGTCGCACGTGCTGCCCGGCGTGCTGTGCGTGCTCGCCGCGGTGGCCATCGTCGCCGGCCTCTACACGCTGCAGCCGAACGAGGCGGCCATCATGACGCTGTTCGGCAAGTACGCGGGCAGCGACCGCGCCGAGGGCCTGCGCTGGGCCAATCCGTTCTTCATCAAGCGCCGCATCTCGCTGCGCGCGCGCAACCTCAACTCGCCCGCGCTGAAGGTCAACGACAAGCGCGGCAACCCGGTGGAGATCGGCGCCGTCATCATCTGGCGCGTCGAGGACACCGCCAAGGCACGCTTCGAGGTCGACGACGTCGATCTCTACGTCAAGCTGCAGTCCGAGGCTGCGCTGCGCCACGTCGCGTCGCTGTATGCCTACGACGAGGCCGACAGCGACGACGCCGACGAGATCACGCTGCGCGGCGGCCTCGACGCGGTGGCCGCGGCGCTGGCCGCCGAGCTGTCGGCGCGCTTCGAGAGCGCCGGCGTGACCGTCTCCGACGCCCGTCTCACCCACCTGGCCTACGCGCCCGAGATCGCCCAGGTGATGCTGCGCCGCCAGCAGGC
>OUNM010174540.1_pt1 | contig 15201 bp, 4 predicted proteins | sample 1769961 | NCBI WGS metagenome assembly OUNM01 (sample SAMEA3914820, study PRJEB12502) | metagenome | biome: forest; material: soil | place: USA | collected 2012-03-12 | depth 0.3 m | reverse complement strand
TCCTTTCTCCAGACAGCCCACCTGCCCTGGGTTTTCCCGACCTTCTACACTGCAAGCACTCCACCAGAGAATACCATCACCAGTTCTGCCCATCTTTGGGTGTTTCCCATTACAGGTTATACGCCCTCTTGCTTTCGCTACATTTGAAGTAGTTATTTAAGCTCCTTTTCAGCCAAACTAAAGCAATCGGTAGCCTTATAGCCCTCAGTCGGTCGGTCGGCACGCAGTAACGTATAGCCGAATCGCGAAGGAAACCACATCGCTAGCCCATTCAACCGCTATCAACGACCTGTCCAGGCTGTCAGAAAGCTCTAGCGACTAGTCTTTCGACCTGTTGTTAATCGAGCCTTTCTCAGCCTTTTTCAGCAATTCGCATCGTCAAGCTAACAACCTCATTTCCCCTCAGTCCAGCCACCCCGATATCAAGGCAAGATGTCAGAAGTGTCGACCCTAGAAAGCTCTAGGGAGTAGAACTTTAAGTCCCTAATCCTTAAGCTTATGACTTAAAACGCTAAACTAATGACAAAGCTCATTAATTAGCATTCAAGCCCGACTATAACCTAGCTAAAGACTATTCCCCTCGTCGATAAGCTCGTTAAATAAGAGGACTTCCTAATCTAGCGAAAGATGGTCATCTAGGCCTTAAATCGCTTCGACCTAGCCAAGTATATCCTTTCTAACATCTCTAAGCCGGTCGATCCTGCTAAGGCCAAACAGTAGCGTCTCGACCGTGCTAACATTAAAGAATACCTCTATATAGTAGTCTTTGGCCACAAGACCTAGTCTAACCTAGAGGGCCTTAGTTAGAATGTCGAGGATATAGACCCGAAGAAAACGTAGGACAGGCTTGCCTAGTACTTCGAAAAGGGTTCGGCTACTAGCAACTTCGATATGTTCAACGAACTAACAACCATCTAATATAACTCGTTCAACAAGGTCGAGGCCTACTAGCAACGACTGAACTACCTACGCTAGCGACTAGCTAGTACCCCGTTTAAGCAAACTAACGAGGTCTACACCTGGTATGCCCTCCAAGGCATCGCAAAGGAATACCCAGAGCTATACAGCCGCAGCCTCACCAACATCTAGAACAACAAGCTCACCTAGGCCGACCTCATAGCCGAGCTCCAGCAACTGGCCGTCAATAAGAACGCTAAGCCTGCGATAACCACCGTCAAGATTGACAGCAAGAAGACTACTACTAGCAGCGATGATAACGAAGCTATAGCCACTATACCTAAAAAGGTCACCTGCGAGGAATGCGACCAGTGGATATAGAAGGGCTCTAAGCACTATAAGGTCTGCCGGAGACACTTCAAGGGCGATAGCTATTGGTATTGCAACCCAGAACAAGCACCAGACTGGTAGAAGCCAAAGGAATAGCGGCTGAAGAAGAAGGCCGAGAGTCAGACCTCTATAACCGGCCCTCTCTACTAGCAATCGGGCAATGCCCACCCTACTAGCTCGACCAACGCCCTGCGGTCTATCCTGAAGAAGACCAACGACTAGAAGAGGGTCCTCTTCTCTACTAACCTCGCCTTAGCTAACATGCCATCCGATCCTCCGTCTTTTTAAGCGGGCCCCTAGCACAACTGAGTGCCGAAGTCTAACAAGCCCTTAAAGCAATACCTCTAGGCGCGATGAGAGACACTATCGTCTACGATTCCGGCTATACGACTCCCATCTTCAACGACAAGAAGTGGTTCAAATCTATAGAACCACTACCTATAGCTATATCGACCCTATCGTCAAGTAGCGACCTCACCTAGATAACCCACATTAGCGTGGTCAGCTTCGCCACGATGACCTCGTTAGGAATAGAGGTGACAATGGAGATCGCAGGGGCGCTCTTCTAGCCTAGTTCGCTATACAACCTCGTAGCCTCTTTAAACCTTCGTTGTTATAGCGTGTTCTGGGACCAGAATCGCGATACCCTCTACCACCGACCTAGTAGTCAGATCCTGGCTGACTTATACTGCCTGATAGACGTGCCCGTCATCTATGGCGAACCTACGGCCACCCAGACCTCTACGTCGACCACGCTTACCTCAATACCTTACCGCAAGATACACTGGAGGCTCATGCATGCCAGCAAGGGCATTGTCGAAGAAGCCTGTTAGCGCGCAGGTATCAAGCTCTTGGCTAAAGACAACCATTTTTGCAAGGGCTATACCTTAAGCAAGGCGACTAACGAACTAGGCAAGGAGGCCCTTGAACAAGGCAACAAGCCGTTTGACTTTATCCGAGTCGACCTCGCTATACATAAGAACGCTAGCTACCTAGGATACAAATATAGCTTATATATTATCGACGTTTAGTCAAATTACTACTCGGTTAAGCTCCTCTGAACTAAGGATAAGGGCTTGAACGCCTTAAGGGACTAAGCGGGAATGATCTATAACTAGATAGGCTACTAGGTTAAGATCATTAGCGTTGATGGCGGCATAGAGCTAGGACAGATGTCTAAGCCTTTTTTCGATGACAAGTTCAAGGCCTAGACAAGGACAAAGGGAATCATCGTGTTCTAGACTTTACCGAATACACCCTAGATGAACGGCAAGATCGAGCATGCGGCTGGAGAAGTCCTAGAAAAGACCCGGTCGACCCTCCTAGCTTACCATATTCTAGAGCACCTATGGCCTTTTATGATAGAGACCGTCATCTAAGTCATGAACACCTTGCCTACGAGGGCTAATCCAAACTTATAGAGCCTACACGAGTAGTTTGCTATAGCGCTAGGCATACCCGAGTCGGCTAGGAAGCTATATATTCGTCACTTTTAGGCCTACTTCTATAAAGCCTACTACTATATCAAGCTATAGAAACGAGTTTAGTTAGACAAGTTCACTATAAGGGCTAAGAAAGGCTAGCTCATCGGTTACGCTAACCTATATAGCAAGCTCTACTAGGTTTAGAACCTAACCATAGGCAAGATCGTTTAAGCTACTATAGTTCGTTTCAATAAGGGTCCCGACTTCGAGCCTAACGACGATGTTAAGGCCGAATATAAGGCGGTCTTTACCGACCTAACATCTAAAGAGGAGGACGTGGCTGTTAAAGCCTAGGAACGGATTATACTAATCTACCTTGACAAACGTATATAAGACATTGGCTTCTAGCAATAAGAGGACCTAGAGAGCGAGAAGGAGGATAAGCTAGAACCGCCTTCCTAGCAACCGGCCTAGACATAGCAGTTGCCTACGCCTAAGGCAACCCTAGAACCATAGAACAGCTATAGTGACCTAGTAAGTGATTCGGTAGGCGACCTAACAAGCGATTCCGCTAACAACTACTTTAACGTAGAGGATATCCAAGACCTTCAATAGGATGCCCCTATCCTACCTAATACCACCCTTACACTATACATCGATACGATATTCGTGCTTAACAAACAATAGGAGGAGGTCTAAGAAGATATGGGGGGGTCAGCAGCGACTTAAAACTCCTAGCAGCCAACCTAGGCAACTCGGCCAACTGAACAGGCCTCTGGCCGTCCTTGCTGTGATAAGGTAAAGCATGGGATAGGAAACGAAGAAGGCTACTATGCCAAGCTAATAGAGGGAAGACTTCCAGGCCAGTCATTTTACTCAGCATACCTCATTAAGCCAGGCCCGCTAGCGCGAACTATCGACTTAGCTCTTACAGCGATGAAGGTTAAGCACGACATCTAGACCCATTAGAAGCCCTTACTTCCCTAGAACTATCGCCAGGCAAGCCGAATGAACAACTTCTAGTAGTACTAGCTCCCAGCGATGCGAAAATAGGATGCCAGCCTCCGAGAGAAGGAAGCCTACGACTTGGTTCCTAGGCAGCACGGAATGACAGTCCTTCCAAGCAAGTAGGTCTTTGACGAGAAAACTGACCCTAATACTAGCATCACGACCGCGCAGGCGCGATAGGTTATTTATAGCAACTTTGACCGAGGCTCTTAGAATTCCTATAACCTATACGCGGCTATTATCAACAGTATTACTATTAAGACCTTCTTTGCCTTAGTGGCTGTCTAAGATCTAGAATGCTACTAGTTCGATTTCAAGACCGCATTTCTGAACGCCAGCATTCCCGACAGCATAGAATATTACGTCCAGCCACCTAATAGCCTGAACAAGCTAGCGGGTGTGGTCTATAAGCTTAGGAAGGCTTTGTATAGACTGCGGCAGAGTCTACTCTACTAGTTCTTAACGATCAAACCTGTAATAGAATCACTAGGCTTTAAGAGCCTGGAATCTAACGTCTGCCTCTTCAGGCATAAGGAACTAGGCATCTTAGTTGTTCTCTACATCGACGACCTTCTTATCGCTATACCTTACGTCGACCTTATTGACCATATACGCGATAGCTTGAGATACTCGTTCGACCTTAAGGAGCTAGGCGAGGTCAAACGTTTCCTAGGCTTCGATGTCATTCGCGACCGGCAAGCCAGGAAGGTCTTCATTTCCTAGGAATCCTATGTCAGGGCCTTCCTCGAGAAGAGGGATATGGACGACTATAATCTTGTCGTTACTCCCTAGCCGGCCAACTTCGAACTGCTAGTGACGTAGGAACTATTGATAGATCGGCAGAAGGCTTATATCAAGGATATAGGAGCAGTCAACTAGGTTGCTTGCGGCACCCGACCTGACATTGCTTACACAGTCTCTCGCCTGGCCGAGGCTAATGCAGGGCCATCCCAAGCCCACCTAGACCTTATGAAGCACCTCTTGCGATACTTGAAAGGCACAGCGAACCACGGTCTCGAATTCGGGGGCCTAGATCTTGCTACTGCGGACCTGTTGATGCTGACATTTGCAGACGCTTCCTTGGCTGACCGGATGCTATTACGGCACTCGACTAGTGGCTACGTGGTATTTGTGGCCGGGGCACCAGTTGTGTAGAAGACAAAGAAGCAGACATTTATTGCCCTTAGCACGACGGAGGCAGAGTTTGCTAACCTCACGCCAGCCGCCCTCTCTGCGAAGTGGGTAGCCAGGATCCTGGAGGAATGCAGAGCTCTGCAGCCGAAGCCGACTACTGACAGCCTGAACGCCTATCTCACTGTGATGAACCCTCTCAATAAGGCACGTACCTGGACTATCGACATTCGATATAAATGGGTCATTGAACAGGCGGAAAGGAAGCTCCTAGAAGCTAGGCATGTAAAGGGCATCGATATGCCTGCAGATGGGTTGACGAAGCCTTTATAGAAGGAGAAGCATGCTGTCTTCGTGAGAATGCTAGGCATAGTGGTCAGGAAGGCGCTATGGGCCTAAGATTGATGGATGCTAACCCTACGGACTTATTTGTATATATAGAAAGGAGGGTTGGTGATAGCTTCATACCTGAGCGGTGGCGCTGTCTGTAGGGGGGTGTCGCGGAAGACTACGTGACTACGTGCCTTCCTTTCTCTAGACAGCCCACCTGCCCTGGGTTTTCCCGACCTTCTACACTGCAAGCACTCCACTAGAGAATACTATCACCAGTTCTGCCCATCTTTGGGTGTTTCCCACCACAGTTACTCTATTGCCTCGTTGACAACGCGAGCCTTTTTGTTCTTGACTATCTAGATATAGAGGATAGAAGTCGTTCTGCTAACTCAACTAGTTGGTACTAGTGTTCGCTCTTCAGTCTTAGGGACTGGCTGTTAGCGTACTCTCTTGCACGAGCATAGCTCAAGTGTCGCTCTTCACTTAACTAGACAAGATCGCTAGTATGTTATAGAACTGTTAGTGTCTCGCTGCCTCGTTGACGACGTAAACCTTCCTTACAATTAACAATAGAAGAAGGAAGCTTAGTTATAATGTAATGGTCTTAGGAGTATATTGCAACTATCTGGTAACGACTCTACGAGTATAACTAAGCTTAAGGAAGGAAAAGAAAAGAAGAGAAAATGGCTAACGCGTTGCGTTAGCTTCTGTCTGTCTAGACGGAGACTATAGATGAAAAGGGGTAAGCGTGATAGAGTCGTTAGTGATGGCGCCGTTGGCAGGGAGACAGGCGCTCAGAGGGCAAGCGCTTAGGGGTTTGGCCGAGGGTCGCTGAGGCCTCTATGGGGCTCAGCCTATTACAGATATAGTAGTAGGCTTTGTAGAAGTAGGCTTGAAAGTGACGAATGTATAGCTTCTTAGCCAACTTAAGCATGCCTAGCGCTGTAGCAAACTGCTTGTGTAGGCTCTATGAGTCTAGATTAGCCCTTATAGGCAAGGTGTTCATGACTTAGATGATGGTCTCTATCACAAAAGGCCATAGGTGCTCTAGAATATAGTAAGCTAGGAAGGTTGACTAGGTCTTTTCTAGGACTTCTCTAGCTACGCGCTCGATCTTGCTGTTCATCTAAGATGTATTTAGTAAGGTCTAGAACACGATAATTCCCCTTGTCCTTGTCTAGGCCTTGAACTTGTTATTAAAGAAGGGCTTAGACATCTATCCTAGCTCTATGCCGCTGTCGACGCCGATAATCCTAACCTAGTGGCTTATCTAGTTGTAGATCATTTCCACCTAGTCCCTTAAGGCGTTTAAGCCTTTATCCTTAGTTCGGAGGAGCTTGACCTAGTAGTAATTTGACTAAATGTCGATGATGTGTAAGCTGTATTTGTATCCTAAGTAGCTAGCGTTCTTATGTATAGCGAGGTCGACTTAGACGAAGTCAAACGGCTTATTGCTTTATTCAAAGGCCTCTTTGCCTAGTTTGTTAGTCGCCTTGCTTAAGGCATAGCCTTCGCAAAAATGGTCGTCTTTAGCTAAGAGCTTAATGCTTGCGCGCCAATAGGCTTCTTCGACGACGCCCTTGCTAGCATGCATAAGTGATACTAGACAGCCTAGTTGATCTATGAGATTAGACAAGCTTGCTTCGGGCAAGGAGTGGCTATAGCTCTTAGTCTAGGAATTGCTTCCTGGACTAGAGCTTCCTACAACTTGAGAATTGACATCTTTTTCCACACCTTACTTTTCTAACCAACAACATCGCCGATATAGCGACCAACTGTATCAATAAGCCTTTAGTACATCTTGTAGTAAGGTACTAAGGTGAGCGCGGTCGATGTAGAGGTTTAGGTGGCTGTAAATTCGCTGTAGATGACAGGCACGTCTATCAAGTAGTGCAAGTTAGCTAGGATCTAACCGCTAGGTCGGTGGTAAAGGATATCGCGATTCTAGTCCTAGAACACGCTATAACGACGAAGGTTTAAAGAGGCTACGAGGTTGTATAGCGAACTAGGCTAGAAGAATGCCCTTGCAATCTCTATCATCACCTCTATTCCTAATGAGGTTATTGTAGCAAAGCTAACCACGCTAATATAGGTTATCTAGGTAAGGTCGCTACTTAACGATAGGGTTGATATAGCTGTAGGCAATAGTTCTATAGATTTAAACCACTTCTTATCATTGAAGATAGGAGTTGCATAGCTGGAATCATAGACGATAGTGTCCTTTATCGCGCTTAGAGGCATTGCCTTAAAGGCTTGTTAGACTTCAGCACTTAGTTATGCTAAAGGCTTGCTTGAAAAGATAGAGGATTGGATGGCATGTCGGCTAAGGCGAGGTTAGTGGAGAAGAGGACCTTCTTCTAGTCGTTAGTCTTCTTTAAGATAGATTGTAAGGCGTTAGTTAAGCTAGTAGGGTAGGCATTGCTTAATTGCTAGTAGAGAGGGCTAGTTGTAGAGGTCTAGCTCTTAGCCTTCTTTTTTAGCTGCTATTCCTTTAGCTTCTACTAGTCTAGTGCTTGTTCTAGGTTGCAATACTAATAGCTGTCGCCTTTAAAGTGTCTTTGGCAAACCTTGTAGTGCTTAGAGCCCTTCTACACCCACTAGTCGCATTCCTCGCAAGTGTCACGAATTAAACCAACAGGGTCCTTGTCCTGCATAAGGCGCGGAGCGCGAGGCGCCCCAAGCCAGTCATTAACCACAAGACAGATCGGCCAATAGGGGACGATCGCGTGCAAGTGCTCAGTAAGGGCTATGCCAAGGAATTAAGCAGTGCTCGTAATGCTTAAAAGAAGCGGCGAGAGCACTCTAAGCACGCAGACTGCTCAGGGTGCTCAGAGCATAGACACTAAGCATAGAGAGCATAACTAGATAGTACTATATAGTCACCTAAGCTAGTAGGCTCTAGGAGTTCACTAGTTGTTAATATAAGTTAGTATATACTACAAACTCTAAGAACCTACTAATTAAGACATTAATTATTATAAACCTTTTAGCTTTACCAAAGCTTTACACCTTAGTAATCAAGATACCTCTAGAACCCTTATAGAAGAAGCCTAGACCGCTAGCTTCGTTACATGTTAATAACTCCCTTTGTTTCTATCATGGCTTAGAATAGAGGTATCGAACATTATAGATACTATAGCACCTACTATTGCCCAGCTCAACGAGCGTATCGCCGCGCTTAAGGCCGAGAACGCTCGCCTCACTATAGCTAGCATCTATAGCCAGATCAAGCTCGATCCGCCGCCTAAGTTCGGGGGGAATAAAGGGGACTTCTCGGGGTTCCTGACCCTCTCGCAGGCCTACCTAGGGTACTACCTGAAACAGTTCTCTATAGATGCGGACAAGGTCGGCTTCATCGCTTTACGCCTAGAAGGCACCGCCCTATAGTGGTTCTAGCCTACTATAGACAACCTATTGAATAACCTAGACGAGGACGATAGAGAGGACTTCACTACTAAAGTCTTTAGCAGCTACGCCCGGTTCGAACAAGAGCTGTATAAGGTATTCAAAGACCTAGACAAGAAACGATATACGTAGGACTGACTAATGTAGCTTCGACAAACCAAGTCGGCCTTAGCATACGCTATCTTGTTCAAGCAAGACTCCCTAAAGGCCGACCTCAACGAGGAAAGACTTATATAGCTGTTCTATAATAGCCTTAAAGAGGAAGTCAAAGATATGCTCTACGATAAAGACCGCCCTAATACGCTAGACAAGTATATCGCTATAGCTATTAAGATCGATAATCGTTAGTACTCACGTAAGCAGTAGAAGAAAGGCAAAAATAGGACTCCTTAGAGCTACTAGTCCAACAATAAGAAGAAACGCTACCACCGTAGCACTGCGTATAGAACATATACTAGCGCCATAGATATAGACGTCGCCTAAAAGGAGGCATCAGTCTATAAGGATAAAACAGATATCACCTACTATAATTGCGGTAAGAAGGGGCACTTTAAGCAGGAGTGTCGTAGCCTTATAAAAGACCAAAAGCCCTAAGAGAACTAGAAGCCTATTCTAAAGAAGGAAGTTATAACTATCGATAAACATACTTAAGTATTTAATGTTAATATAGCAAGCTATACAATAGGAGACGTTGAAGAAAGCACTAATCGGGAGCTCGCATGCTAAGACTAGGATAGTCTATCCGATAGCGAAAGTGCGGCTTCTAGCGTAGAGGACGCCTCTAGCTCGAGTCTACCCGATCGTAAGGAACTCAAGGAGTTTATTAGGCAAGAAGTGGCTATCGCCACTCAATAGGGGTTTGTCAAGGTGGTGACAGAATAGCACTTAGACCTAGCCTATACGCTATGCTATAGCGAGAGGCAAGTCAAGACAGATGGCGATAGCGTTACTACTAATGACGACTAGGCTGAAGAGGAAGGCATAGTTAAAGCTCGACTCTAGTATTAGTAAGAGGAACTAAAGAAGGAGGTTTAGTACCTCTAAGACACTATCGAGGAGCTTAACTAAAGGCTTACAAGGGTTGAGGAACTCACTCTCAAGCGGTAAAACAATAAGCTCAAAGAATAGTTAGAAAAGGTTATAATAGACCTTAGGGCAACGTAACTCTATTATATAGAGCAGAACGTAGAATGCTTCGACCTTTACTAAAAGCTAACGAATATCACGATAGAGTACGAACTTAATGCTAATAACGTAATAGAAACTATCGTAACGTTCTAAGAACAGCTCGAAGATCTATAAAACGAGATTTTCTAACTTAATAACGCTATCAAGCGAGGTATCATCGAGTAGAGCAGACCCTATAACGATAGAGATAGGGACGACCTCTAACCTGAGGAAGTGTATAACCTAGCGTATGAGTACGTAGAGTTGTAGCATAAACGCTATAGCGAGGATCCACTACCTCCGATATAGTAGGAGTACTAGCGTACTAGGGCCTATATTAGCACTAGTCGTAGTAATAAGGACATCGAGACTTAAGACTACGAGAGCAAGTTTCGGTAGGTCGAAGGAGAGACACGCAAGATGCACCCTAAGAGGGCGGACCACGCGTAAGTCCTTTGGTTTCAATGCATCACGCACGTATACAAGTACTACTTCAAGGAAAAGTTCGACTATAACCACTAGCCGGTCAAGGCGACCTTGGCTAATAGGATGCCTAAGCCGATACGATAGACATTCGATCATAAGCAAAGATCTATAGACTTTCTCTAGTATATAGAGCAGTTAGAAGACAAGCGACTCTACATTAGGCCTAGGCAAGCCTGGCCTATAGAGTGTGAAGATGCCTGCAGCCGATCAGCATAATACTATAGCAGTGTAGAATATATATAGCATCTATAGGCTAAAGCGATCGAACATCACTAATAGAAGGAGGAGGAGCGCACGTGCTTCACAGCGATATAGGGGCAGCAAAGGCGCAACTCCGACTTATCGTAGGAATAGAAGAGCTGCGAATAGCTTCGAAGGTTCCTAAAGGACGAAGACACTGTTATAAAGGATGAAAAGGACGCCTTTTATAATCCTTAGGAGGTATTAGGAAACGACTCTAGGCCCTCCGAGAGGCCTATACAGCTCTAACACCCTCGTAACGACAAGAAGCCCACTAGTATAGGAAGAACTAGAGGAAATAGAAGGGCTATTATGATCTCTTAATAGATGAAGCCGAAGTAGCTACTATTTCGGACAACGATAAACTAAACGATAGACTCTAGGTTATAGCATACTAGAAAGGAATCTAGGCACTTGTACTAGTAGATAGTGGTTCGTAGCTTAACCTTATCTCACTAAGCTTCGTTAATTAGCTTCAGATCTCGTAGAGACTAAAGAAACGAGGAGTGATAATCTACAGGGTGTTAGGAATGACATTGACCTAGAGAGAAATAGAGCCACTCGATGTTATAATCGAAGGAAAAACTATATAAGTTATCTTCGATATCGTAGAGATAGGACCTAAGAAGGACATAATCTTAGGGACTCTATAGCTTTAAGACTATGACCCCGATATTAGTTAGAAAGGAGGTAGCTATTTATAGCCTTAGAGTATATCAGGCCTACACTCTATCAATATAATAAGCAGCGCAGACGAAGGATTATAGAGAAGCGGCATACTAAAACATATACGCTTCTAGGATCTACTATAGGAGACGGGTAGTAGCAACTAGCCTACTATATACTTAGGAAGAAGCAGCAGTCACTAAAGGGCAGGATAAGACGATTTGGCAGAAGCAGAGGTTGCTATCATCTCGATCGACGACTATAAGAACATCTAATTCTAAGAGTAGGTCGAATAGGCCGAGGTGGCCGAAGTCATAGCCAGCGGCAAGTTCGTATACTATTAAGGCGCAAAAGGGGACGATAAGACAAGGAAGGTCCTAGCTGAATACTAAGGGTATCTAGCGTTCTACGCTAAACATATAGAAGGGCTGCTAGACTATAGACCTTAGGATCATGTAATCGAGCTCAAGGAAGGCGCCTAACTAAAGTTCTTCAAGGTGTACTACACTAACGAACTCTAGGATATAGAGTTGAAGAGGTATCTTAAGGCTAACCTTAAGATAGGGCATATTAGACTGTCGAAATCACCTATAAGATACCTGATCCTTTTTATGCTAAAGAAGGACAGCAAACTCTAGATGTATATAGACTATCGCTAGTTAAACAACGCGATAGTGAAAGACTAGTACTCTCTGCCGCCTATCTTATAGCTATAGGATCAGCTAGCAAGCGTATGATACTTCACCTGCCTCGACTTACTAACCGTATACGCCTATATTCGTATTAAGGGAGGAGATGAATAGAAGACTATATTTCGCACTCGCTATAGGCACTATAAGTACTGTATAATGCCCTTTAGGCTAACGAATACGCTAGCAATCTTCTAGAAGGTCGTTGATTATACGATCTGACTATTCCTCGACAAATTCGCAGTCTACTACCTAGATAATATCCTTATCTTCTCTAAGATATTCGAAGAATATAGGAAACACGTGAGACAAGTGTTAGACATACTCTACGTGTAGAAACTCTCAATCAACAAGGATAAGAGTAAGTTCTATGTTATAAAGACAGTCTTCTTAGGCTTTAAAATCTCGCTAGGACAGATATGTATAGAACTAACTAAGGTCGAGGCTATTAAGATATAGCCTATACCAACTAGCATAATAAAGGTCTAAGGATTTATTAGGTTCGCTAACTTCTACTAGATGTTTATTAAGAACTTTAGCGATATCGCGAGGCCTTTATACGACTTAATAAAGAAGGACACCGAATTCTAATAGACGAAGGAGTAAGAGCGGGCATTTAAGGAGATTTGCAACTTTATTATTACGAATCTTATGCTCTTATTGCTAGACCTATAGAAGCCGTTTAAGGTTGAGGCCGACACGTCAGATTACGCGGTTAGAGGGTAGCTTAGATAATAGAACGACTAAAGGAAACTCTATCCTATTATATTCTTTTCGAAGAAGCTCGTAAGACCCTAGCTCAACTACTCTATCTATAATAAAGAGCTATTAGCGATTATCGAGGCCTTTAAGGAATAGAAGCCCTATCTTAGCAGTACGATATACGAGGTATAGATATATATAGATTATAAGAATCTATAGTACTTTACTAGCACTAAAGAACTCAGCTAGCGGTAGACGCAGTAGTACGAGTTCCTATTAGCATTCAACTTCGTCATCTACTATAAGAAGGGGTCTGAGAACGTAAGAGCGGATGCCCTAAATAGGAGGCCAGATCACTTTAGCAACCCTATAGAGATATCGCCGCCTCTGTTCTAGGAAGGACTAGACGAGGCAATACGCTATCCACTCTAATAGGAAGCCTACTATGTCTGTATAGACCTAGACCGAGGCAGGTCGCAAATCGCAGGACAGCACGACAGCGTGCTATATAGGAACTGCCATAAGAACTGCGACGCCGTTTATACTATAGGGGGCCTAGACGACGACTTTATAGCCTGGACATAGGATCTAGAAGACTATAACGAAAAGTAGGAGAAAGGCGTCGTGCTCTAAAGGCTAGACGACAGCCTACGATACAAGGCCTAGTATCAGGATAGACGTTATATACGACCTAATAACTAGAAGGCCTTTATCGAGAAGATCTACGAGTCAAAGCTCGGTAGATATATAGGAATCGCGAAGACTGTCACCCAGATTAGAAAGGCGTGGCAGTACAATTTCCCAAGACTCAAGGAGCGAGTCAAGGAAGTCCTAAAGGCATGCTAGACCTATGCGCAATCCAGGTCTAAACGACATAAGCCTTATAGACTCCTATAACCACTGCTAGTTGCAAAACATCTATAGAGCTCGGTAACAATAGACTTCATCACTAAGCTGCCACCATCTAAGGACTCAACAACAGGAGCGGTATACAACAGTATCCTTACTATAGTCGATAGACTGACTAAGTGGAGCCACTTCCTCCTATACAAGGAGATATAGATAGTGGAACAACTCGCAGATATGATCTACCGACATATCACTTCGGTGCATATGTGGCCGAAGGAATAGATCATAGATCGAGACACTAAGTTCGTATTACAGTTCTAGCAAGCGCTGATGACGCGCTTAAGAGTGAAGAGCAAGCTTTCTATAGCCTACTACCCACAGACTGATAGACAGATAGAACGACTTAACTAGATCGTGAAGCAATACCTTCGATCTTATGTCAACTTCTAATAAGACGACTAGGTTATGCTATTGCTAACCGCGCAACTTGTATATAACACTACACCTATAGAGACTACAAAAGTCTTGCCGTTCTTTGCGAACTATAGATATAAGACAGACCTACGCTAAGGACTAGATGTCGAGGTACCTAAGGCAGCGGTTAAGGCCGAGCAAATGAGCACGCTCTATATAATGCTTAAAAAAGAACTCGAGTTTATTAAGACTAGGATAAAACGGTACTACAATAAACATAGGCTCGAGAGTCCTCGTCTAGAGAGGGGGGATAAAGTCTATTTAATTTCTCAGAATCTTCGTACAAATCGACTAAGCAAGAAGCTAGACTTTAAAAAGATTAGACCGTTTAAGGTCGAGGAACGAATTTCGGATAACAACTATCAACTCTCCCTACTAGCTACAATGAGGCTAAAGACATATATGTTCTATGTTTCACTTTTGGAACTAGTATACAAGGACGTACAGCTCGCCACGAATGTAGAAGCCGAGGACAAAGAAAAGGAATAGGACGTCAAAGGTATTCTAGACTCACGCATCGCGAATAGACAGTTGGAGTACTTAGTCAAATAGCTAGACTTTAGCCTAGAAGACAACTCCTAGCAACCCTCTATAAACCTCCACTGCCCTAAGAAGCTGACTGAGTTCCATCGACAAAACCTAGACCGGCCAAAGGAGAGCCCGCGCCTAGCAAAGACCAGTCGAAGTCGGCGGAGAAATCAACAAAAGAACTAGCGAACAGGTCAGCAACGCACGGCACGAGCCAGGAGGAGGATGCCCACTTTATAGCATCACTCTAAGTAGGCAAGGAAGCGGTGGAGGGGACGGTAGAGGCCTCGCGATGCTCTTGCTCCTTCAGCACCTCCCCCTCCTGCTCGAACATCTTAAGGACCTCGGCCTCGAATACCTCGCGCTATCGGCAGAGACGATCTACCTTGGCTAGGGCAGCACCTAAGGCCTAGTCGGCCTCACGTTGCTCCCTATCTAGTTGGCGCTTCCGCGCCACCATACGCTGCACAGCCGACTCGTTGTACCCAAAAGAGTCGCAAGAGGCACTGCCCACGCGCGCGCAGTTGGTACAGGTGTCGTCACCCTCGAGGACACGACAGTCGGAAAGGTTCTTAGTCTTACATTGGGAATAGCGGACCATCTCGGTGGCAAGAATGCTACAGTAGGTAGCACGGTCGCAGCGGCGGTCGGTGCTAGATCTTTTCGCACGGTTCTAGCACACTCGGTTAGGAGGCATGATAGGCAAGGAGGTGTAGGGAGAAAGCATAGAGGCGCTTACCCAAGAATGGGGAGGGGGCTGTTAGCGCTATTTCAAGGATGTCGGAAGAAGACCAGGTCGTCGAGACGTCGAC